>WNGO01002744.1_pt1 | contig 17729 bp, 16 predicted proteins | sample 5400511 | NCBI WGS metagenome assembly WNGO01 (sample SAMN13153380, study PRJNA577476) | soil metagenome | isolation source: 20 cm soil or saprolite under Garry oak tree replicate 2 | place: USA:California | collected 2016-06-15 | reverse complement strand
CATTATTCAAACTTGCAGCTGGGGCTGCGCGGGCGTCATCAGCGCGCCAATGCTGCGCTGGCTTTGGCGACGTTAGAATTAGTCCAAGAGCGATATCCCGTGAGCGAGGACGCTCTGCGCCAAGGTTTACAAACAGTTCATTGGCCGGGGCGGCTGGAGTTTATGTTAGAGCGTCCGACGGTCATCTTGGACGGCGCCCATAATCCGGAAGGTATTCGGGCGCTGGTAGACGAACTCAACGATTGGCACCATGGACGCAAGATCACGCTTCTGTTTGCAACCATGGCCGACAAGGAATGGGAGTTAATGTTGCGCGCGGTGACGAAGGCTGTCGATGAGGTGGTGTTTACCCGCGTGAATATGGAACGCAGCGCCGACCCACTTGGATTGGCCGAGAAAATGCGTGAACCGATTCCCCATCGTGTGATGCAGAACTCCCGGCTTGCCTTGCGTACTCTTCTTACCGAAGCCGAGCCCAACGACGTCATCGTCGTAGCCGGTTCCCTCTATCTGCTCGGCGAAGTACGTCCCCTGCTCGCCGATATCGCGAGCGCTCAAGCGGTGCCAGGCGGCCCCGTCAATTCGCCCATTTGATCAGCACCAAGATGAGACGCGAAACCGGCTTCTACGTTTTGCTGTTCATGACAGCGGTCTTGGCCCTCGGCGAACTTGGCCAAGCAGCGCAGGTGATCCCCCGAGGCGCGCCCGGGACCGCCAACGAAATCAACGTGACGGCGGATAAACTGTCGACCGGCGACGGCTCGAACCAGATCGAAGCTACGGGCAATGTCGAGGTCAAGCGCGAAGGAATGACCCTCAAAGCCGATGAAGTCCGGGTCAATCGCGAAACCCAGGATATCGAGGCCAAAGGCAAAGTCAGCGTCGACGATCCTGATTGGAAGGTTAAATCGGCAGACTCGCTCCAGATGAACATGGAAAAAGAAATCGGCGAGATTCAGGACAGCGATCTTTTTCTCGAGGAGGGGCATATCAGCATGCAGGGCCGCCGGTTTCAAAAACTTGGCGGCCAAACCTACCACGTCGATGACGGTTTTTTTACCACCTGTCTGTGCGAGAGCGGCGCGCCATCGTGGAAGTTTTACGCCGAACAAATGGATCTCTCGCTCGACGGCGTGGGCACGATCAAGAACGGCTATTTCTATATTTGGGATGTCCCGGTAATGTATTTGCCGTACGGTTTTTTTCCGCTGCGCACCGAAAGACAGACTGGATTCCTTTTTCCTCAGTTTGGCCAATCAACTAAAGAAGGTTTCAGGTTCCTTCAGCCGTTCTTTTGGGCGATCTCTAAGAGCACCGACGCCACCGTCAAGTTGGACATCGAAACACGCGCCCGAGCCGGCTTCATCGGCGAATTTCGCACGATATTTGACCGCGATTCGGATTTTAGAATCGAGAGCTCCTACTTCAACGAATCTTGGCGAAAAAACGCGCAAGACGCTGTGGTCGATAAAACCATCGCGGATCCAACCATTCCGAAAGACCGCTGGAGCCTTATTGGCACGCACCGATATTCCCTTAGTTCCGACTGGCTCACCTATAGTGATTTCGCGGTCTACCGGGATGATCTGTTCACTCGTGAATTGGTCGATCGTTTCGATCTACCCGGTAGCCAGGAATCAGACATTCAGCGCAGCCGTTTTGGTGAATCACGCTTCGGTTTGTTTAGGAATTGGGGCGATACGTTTGTCAAGGGAGAGATGAAATTCTACCAGGACTTCATTCAGCCCGATAGCACAACTCTGCAGCGAACTCCGCAGGTCAGTTTTTGGGGAAGTCGCTTCCTGCCCAATTTTCCGCTCGAATTTCGCTGGCGGACGGAAGGCGTTAATTATATCAGGCGCGAAGGCGGTGATGGGCTGCGCCTTGACCTGAGGCCCGAGGCCGTCCTGCCATTTCAGCTGGCTTCACGGCTGTTCGGCTCGCTCAGCATGGCGCCGCGGGAGACGGTTTATCATCTTTATACGCCGGTCAAGTCTTCGGATCATAATTTGTCCCGCGAACTGATTGAGCTACGGGCAAACGTGAGTACCGGAATCAGCCGGGTTTTCGCCTTCAACGGTTTAGGATTGAGTCAAGTCAAACATGTGCTTGAGCCGGAGATAAGTTATCTGTTCGTGCCCGGGGTGAATCAAAGCCGTATCCCCATCATGGACGACGTCGATCGCATCAATCGCCGCAACGTGTTGACTTTTGCTTTGTCCAATCGGTTCTGGGGCAAGAACGCCAGTGGCCTGGCGCCACCGGTCGATGATAGCAGCGTCGAACTGCTCAGTTCCGGTGTGGTTGGAGATATCCGCCAGATGGCATCGCTAAGGCTAGCAATGAACTACAACATTGATAAAGAACGCAAAGGCGGCGACAGTTTATCTGATATTGACCTTAATTTGCATTTGATTCCGGTGCCTTACTTGGACATTCGTTTCGACGGCGGTATCGATCCGGGCGCCTGGCAAGTGAGCCAAGCGCGGTTGACTTTGGGCGTTTCCGACCCGCGTCCCATGCTGCACCGAGCGTTGGATGCAGATTTTAACCGGCCGAACACCATCAATCTTGGCTATCAGTTTCTACGCCACGGCCCCAATAGTTTTCTCGCCGATGATGCCAATATCGATCTTGATGCACCGGCGAATTGCGTGCGGCACCCACTCGACCCTCGTTGCCCCGGGACCGGCTTCGACAAGAACACGGTTGGCAACCTTAGCGGGAACTTGCTGTATCACCTCACCGACCATCTGCTGTTTAACTTCAGCAGTACCTACGACGTCCGGGATACCCGATTCATCGGCTTTCGCGCGATCACCAAACTGCTTTCATTTTGTGAGTGCTGGACGGCGACTTTTGGCGTCAAGCATGACGTCAATCCTGCAAAGACGAGCTTCAGCTTCGATTTCAGCTTGCTGGGATTGGGGAATTCAAAGAGCTCGCTGAAATGAGCATCACCACGCTTTGAGGTCGATTATAGCGCTCGCTGCCGGTCATTGTTATTCCGTTTCGCATCCATCATGCCAAGATAATGATAGATACGGCCTTTACTGCGATAGCGATGACGTTCTTGTCCGATGAGCGTGTAATAAGCATACCGTGTGAAAGCTTGGGTGAGATCAAAGAGTATCGCTGCGATGCTGCGATTTCGAATTAGGAATCGGCTTTTGCCTTGGCGCCAGTGGCTCTGTTTGAAATATTCGTCTGTCAATCGGCTGCGATCGACTCGATGATACACAACGGCTTTGGGCGCGTAACCGATCTCGATACCGGCATGAATCAGCCGCCGTGCGAAGTCGACATCTTCGGAAGTGCCTGATGCCCCAGGGCCGAGACGCTCGTCGAATCCTCCGATATGATCGAACAAGTCACGGCACAAAAAAAAATTAGAACCATTTAGCGACCGGACTTCCGTTAAATTCGCGTCGTATTCAAGCTTAGGAATGGTGCGATAGCGTTGAATAAGTCTCTGAACTTCCGGATCGTCGATGGCCGGAGATTGAAGCCGAATGATCCCCTGTCCGATCCGGTATTTACCTTCTCGAAAAATCTCTTCCACTGCGGTTAGCCAGGTCCCGTCGACCACGACGTCGTCATCCAAAAATGCCAGGATGTCGCCTGTCGCTGCCTTTGCAGCCTCGTTGACGGCGGCCGATTTGCCACCGCGCGGAACCGTTAAAGCCCGTAGCGTTGCTGGAAAATCCGCAGAAATCGAGTTGACGTATTCATAGGTGCCGTCGTCCGAGCCGTTGTCGGCGACGATGATTTCAGGGCCAATGCGGTTCAATCCTTTGAGTCGGCTGATACTGTCCAAAAGTTGAGCTAGTATCTCACGGCGGTTCTTTGTCGGAATAATGACAGAAAGGCACGACGATCGGCAATTCATAAATGGAACTGAACGGATGCTTTCCGGTTCTCGCGATCAAAATCGAACTGTGGCAGCTCGTGCTCAAGATCCAGGGATATTACAATTTACTGCTTTTGTGAGACAAAAGATAGTTTACCCCAGTGATTATGTACGAAAATGCTTCGCCAGATGAGCTTGTTCTTCTCAGCGATCTGTAAAAGAATATCCTGCTACACCAGCGTAAACTCCAACTCGGCGAGATTTTTGAAAATATGCGCTCTTTGTTTCGATATAGCAAACTGATTTGCAACTTGGTCTTAAAAACGTTGAAACTCGAGTATCATGACTCAGCGCTAGAGTTTATCAGGTCACCTGCCCACCCTCTGTTGCTGATTCTGGTCAGGCTTTGTGTTTAGCAATGCGTGCCGAGACCTCCGACCAAAAACGCTCTTTTCAACCTCGGACGGGTGCTTTTGGCAGCCAGTATGAGTAGAGGCGATGATCGAATTGGGCGTCGGGTTTCGTCCCGAAAGTACCGTGAAAGAAAAAGATTCTTTAGGGGCGTCAATTCACGGCTTAAAGCGCAGAGAAATTTCGACCGTATGTCCATCCGTCGTTGAATTTCCTGAACTTAAAGCATATATGAAGATATCTTAAATACTATTCCTCGAAAAGGACCCTCGCCAGGGGTTTGCTCTTGCCGTTCAGTTTGGAGCCCGACGTGCCGCTACTCGACGAACTTCTTTAGGTTGGCGGTGAGGCGTTCGGACGAAAATGCATCAGATGAAAAGCTTCCAACTCACCGGTTGAACCGTCAAATTTGTGTCGTACTGTTTGGAAATGATTCGGCAGATTTGGGATCGAGCCTGTTTGCTCGATCGGCGATTGTTCGTGAGATTGGGGAAACCCGACATTTGTTGGGATTTGCGCGGGGATTAAATCGGTTTGATATGTTATACAACTCATACCCAAGGAAACATCGCGTGCAATGACCATACGGGTTCTAGTTACCGGCGGGGCAGGCTATATCGGTTCGGTGCTATCTGATCGACTGCTCGCAATAGGATCCCAAGTCACCGTTGTTGATAGTTTGATCTACCGGCAAAACAGCCTTTTTCATCTTTGCGCTAATCGCCGCTTCGATTTTGTTTACGGTGATGCATGTGATGAGCACTTGATGCAAGGTCTGATTGCCCAAGCCGATGTAATAATGCCCCTGGCCGCGCTCGTCGGCGCGCCTGCATGTGACCGCGATCCGTCTTTTGCCCCCTCCGTTAATCTGGATGCCATTCGACTGATAAAACGACTGCGCAGCCCCGAACAACTGGTTGTATCCGACAACCAATAGCGGTTACGGAACAAAAACCGGTGATATTTTCTGCAGGATACATCTTTAGAACCCATATCCTCGTATGGGCAAACGAAATCTCAAGCCGAGCGAGAATTGTTGGAGAGCCCGAACGCAGTTACCCTGCGGCTCGCTACTGTTTTCGGCATGTCACCGCGGATGCGTCTCGATCTTTTGGTAAATCATTTCGTTTATGCCGCGGCGACCGACGGCTATATCGTGATCTTCGAGAAGGATTTCAAGCGCAACTACATTCATATCCGCGACGTCGCCGATTGCTTTGTTTATTGCATAGAGAATTCCAAACAAATGACAGGCAGACCTTATAACGTCGGTCTTGACGCCGCCAACCTGTCCAAAGAAGAGCTCGCGCTAAAAATCAAAGAATTCGTGACCAATTTTTACGTTCATTTTTCCGAGGTCGGCTCAGACCCTGACAAACGTAATTATATCGTGTCTAACCAGCGCTTGCGGGAAGCGGGATTTGAGGCGAGACGGTCGCTGGAAGAGGGTATTCAAGAATTGTTAAAGGGCTACCGCATGATCGGATGCGGACCGTTCAAGAACGCTTAACGCGGTTGCCTGCCTGTCTGCCATGGTCAAAAAGTCACATTGCCGATGGAACTTTCGAATGTGTCGGTAGCTGTGCTGGCAGGCGGGTTCGGTACGCGTCTGCGTTCTGTTGTCGCGGATCGTCCCAAAGTGCTCGCGCAGATTCGGTCGCAGCCGTTTCTTACCTATTTGTTGGATCAGATCGCCGCAGCGGGCTGTCGATCTGTGGTATTGTGCACCGGGTACCTAGGGGAGCAGATCGAAAGCACCTTTGGGAAAAACTACGGACCGCTCCGTCTTATCTATTCGCGAGAGCAAGAACCGCTTGGCACGGCGGGCGCATTGAAGTTGGCAATCACCCGGTTTGAGTCCGATCCTGTGCTGGTGATGAATGGCGATTCGTTCTGCGCGATCGACATCAAAGCTTATTGGAATTGGCATTGCCAATGTCAAGCCACGGCGAGTATGGCATTGACCGAGTCGCGCGCAGCGAAAGATTTGGTCGCGTTAGACTTGATGCTGACGCCAAAGTCGAACTTGCTGAAAAGAAGGAAACTGATGGTGCGGCTTGGATCAATGCTGGAATCTGTTTTCTAAACCAAGAGGTACTCCGGGCCATTCCAGAGGGTGCAGGCGTCTCGTTGGAACGAGAAGTTTTCCCGTGTTGGGTGGCCGCGGTCTCTATGGTTACTTAAGTTCAGCTTCATTTCTCGATATCGGGACACCGGAGGACTTTGCCGCGGCTAAAGATTTTTTCAGGCGTCTAAACGAATCGCAACGACGGCGATACGTGGTGCTTGATCGGGATGGGACAATTATCGAGGAGCGCGAATATCTGTCCCAGCCCAACGAAATAGCATTGATTTCCGGCACTGGGGGGGCGCTGCGCGAGCTCCAACGGTTGGGATTCGGTTTAGTGGTGCTTACCAATCAATCTGGCATCGGGCGTGGATTTTTTGACCAGAACCAATTGGAACGCGTGCACGAACGTCTCACGCAACTGCTCGTTCAAGAGGGGGTTCGCCTCGATGGTATTTATATTTGCCCCCACACGCCAGAAGATAATTGCCTCTGCCGCAAACCTAGGCTCGGCCTTTTGCAGCGGGCTGCGGAGGAATTACGCTTTCGCCCGGAGAACAGTATCGTCATCGGCGATAAGGATATTGATATTGACATGGGTCAGCGGGCTGGCGCTATGACGTTCCTTGTGCGCACCGGCTATGGGCCGCAATTTGAAAACGCCGTAAACGCTGATTTCGTCGTCGAAGACTTGGCAGCTGCGGCCGCAGTCATCTGCCGCCTCGCCGAGAGCGAATAGTTGGTTAATCGCGGCTAATAGTCGACGAGTCATTTTCTAGGCTTCCCTTCACGTTTTACGTGACTTTTTGTTTTTGCCATAGTGGCAATCGCAGCCGAGCGCTGCGCCGGCAACATGAAATTTAGCCTAACAATATCAAGCGCCAGATTTCTGGAGAGACAACGATGTGAAGAAAAGTATAAAATGCTTCTTGAGCATGACCAGCAGCGATCTGTGCCCATCAAAAAGTGGTGGAAGATGTTTCTTATGGCGGCGCTCATTTGGACTGCAAGCTGCGTCCAGGGATGTATTCAAGAGGCCGCGGTTAAAAACGAGCGAATGTCAAAAGTCTCGCAGGAATTGACTACTCTCTACGATGAATATTCCCGCTATCTGGCGTCACGCCAGATGGCCAGGTTCAAATCGTATGATCGGCTCGTGCAGATTATAGATGGTCGTGTTCTAGTCGATGCGGTAGCCTCCGACGACGCAAACACTCTAAAATCGGATTTGGAAGGTCTGGGGATGCAACAAGCGGTTGCGTTCGGTCGTATCGTCTCAGGTCAGTTGCCGATATTGGCAATCCCTTCAATGGCAACATTACCCAGCTTGAACTCTGCCAGGGCGGCTTCTGCGGTTTTGCAGGGAGGCCCGCGTTCTCTCCCGCCCGGGACACCTAACCGATAGACACTCCACAGCAACATGGAATGACAGCATGAAACAACGGATTTTCATTTTAGTTCTCGTTGTTTTTCTACTTTCACCTGGCGGCAGATCGTTGTCGGCCCAGACCGGCAAAGACGGACCGATGGCGAAACTGACGCACAGTCTGGTGAAGCTTCACGACCAATACGCCACCCGTTTGGCGCAACGCAGCGCGGCGCTATTCAGCTCTGGCGACCCTGTGATCACACTCGTTGGTGATCGTGTAGTGGTTGATGCCGTCGCGTCCAAAGATGTGAATCTGCTCAAGGCCGATCTCGAGTCGTTGGGAATGCAACAGGCCGTTGCCTTTGGCCGCATCGTATCAGGCCAACTGCCTGTATCTGCGCTTCCTGCCGCAGCGAGCATGGCGAGCTTGCAATTCGCTCAACCGCCGGTTGCCATCACCAACGTCGGAAACGTGACGAGCCAGGGTGATCAAGCCATGCGTTCTAACGTGGCGCGAACTAATTTCGGAGTGAATGGGAGTGGAGTCACAGTGGGAGTCCTATCAAACAGCTTCAACTGTCTCGGCGGCGCCGCAGCGGACGTGACCAGCGGCGATCTGTCCCCCGTAACCGTGGTCCAGGAGATTGGGAGCTGCGGTGTCGGTACCGACGAGGGCCGGGCGATGCTGCAGATCGTCCACGATGTCGCTCCTGGCGCGAGTCTAGCTTTTGCTTCGGCGTTCAATGGAACAGCATCCTTTGCAACCAACATCCAGTCTCTCGCGGCGGCTGGAGCGAAAGTTATCGTCGACGATGTAATCTACTTTGCCGAACCGTTCTTCCAAGATGGTATTCTTGCGCAGGCGGTCAACAACGTCGTCGCGGGAGGTAGTGCATATTTCTCATCGGCCGGCAATCAAGCTCGACAGAGCTATCAAAGTACGTTTAGGGCAGGCGGTGTCTTCGCGCAAGGTTCCATCCCGTCCGCTGCTGGCGCGCCACCGTTCTTCGGCGGGACCGCGCACAACTTCGATCCTGGGGGTGGTACCGATGTCTTCCAGAGAATCACCCTGCCGCCTGACGCCGGCTTCATCATGTCGTTTCAGTGGGACTCGCCGGCGTTCTCCGTAAGCGGCGCGCCGGGATCGTCAAATGATCTCGATGTTTACGTGCTTAACGCGGCCGCAAGCCAAGTCGTGGCCGGCGCGAACATTGACAATCTAGGGAATGACCCAATCGAAGTTTTTTCATTTACTAACACGACCGGTGTGACGGCTGACTTTAACATCATGATCGTGAACTTTTCGGGGCCGAATCCGGGCTTGATCAAATATGTGTTGTTCAACTTGGGTGGAACAATCCAAGAGTTCGCGACGAATAGCGGAACGATCTTCGGCCATCCCAATGCAGTTGGAGCCGAAGCCGTTGGCGCAGCGCGTTATAGCCAAACACCGGCCTTTGGTGTCTCACCGCCGCAACTGGAGCCTTTCTCTTCGGCGGGGGGAACCCCGATCCTTTTTGGCTCAGCGGGCAACCGGCTGCCCACTGCCGAAATCGGATCCAAGCCGGAAATCGTTGCGCCAGACGGTGGTGACACGACATTCTTCGGCACAGATACGGATGGAAACGGATTCCCAAATTTTTTCGGTACGTCGGCCGCGGTGTCTCACGCGGCGGGTCTTGCCGCTTTGCTTTTTCAGTCAAAGCCAAGCAGTACGCCGATCCAAATTTATGCGGCCCTGGAAAATACCGCGATCGACATGGGCGCGCCAGGTTTCGATTACGACAGCGGTTTTGGCCTTATTCAGGCGGATACGGCGCTCGCCATATCCCCAGACGGATTGTCTAATATTTCCACCCGAGGATCTGTACTTACTGGCGACAATGTGATGATCGGGGGATTTATTATCGAGGGGACGGTACCCAAAACGGTTTTAATCCGGGCGCGGGGACCGTCGATGAGCGGCGCGCCGTTCTCGATTCCGGGAACATTGGCAAATCCATTTTTGCAGATATTTTCCGGGTCAACTTCAATAGCCCAGAATGATAACTGGCAAACTGCTGACCCTCTGTGCGCGAGTATGGGATTTACGTGTGGAGGGCCTACGGAGATTGCAGCGACAGATTTAGATCCTTGCCAACCTAACCCTGGACAATCGACGCCTCCGCCCGGTTGTGCGCAAGAGTCGGCAATTCTAATCACCTTGCCGCCCGGAGCGTACACGGCAATTGAAAGCGGGGTTGGAGGTGGATCCGGGCTAGGGCTGGTGGAAGTATTTGAAGTTGATGGCGGCGCGAGTCCGTCCAAGCTGATTAATATATCCACACGTGGCCGAGTAGGTACAGGTGACAATGTGATGATAGGAGGGTTTACCATCAGTGGGAGCAGCCTCAAAACCGTGTTACTACGGGGGCGCGGGCCGTCGATGGGCGGCGTACCGTTCTCGATCCCGGGAACATTGGCCAATCCGTTTTTGCAGATATTTTCCGGATCAACGGCCATAGCCCAGAATGATAACTGGCAAACTACTGACCCTCTGTGCGCGACCATGGGATTTGCGTGTGGTGGTGCTGCAGAAATTGCGGCGACCGTTTTAGATCCGTGCCAACCCAACCCCGGCCAATCGACATCTCCGTCGGGTTGTGCGCAGGAGTCGGCGATTCTAATCACCCTGGCTCCAGGGGCTTACACAGCGATTGTTACTGGAGTTGGCGGCGGAACAGGTGTTGGGTTGATCGAGGTATTTGAAATCAACTGATGTGGCGATCCCGAATGTGACCAAAGAATTTCTATTCCGCTCGCAGCCCTGCCTGACGAAACAAGCCGGTCCCTTTTAACGGCTGCGGATTGTGCGGGCGTCGACGACTGCTCGCGCGCATTATTCCGCGCATTTTGTGATATTTTATCTGCCAACAGCCGGTCGCCGGACGCTAATGGTGGATATCAGAATCATTTTTATGCATGATGATTGCGTGTTTGAAATCTACCGGTGATATGCTAGCCGAAACAAATTGAGTATCTTTCCGGATCCTAAAACTGATTTTTGGAGCAATCCCAAGTGCGGCGTTCGTTCAAGAACGATTTAGGCAAGGAAATATATCCCCCGACGGGAGATCGCGCGGAGTTGCAGGAGAGGATCAAGATCTTGGAGCGGGTCCTCGAGGAGGAGGTTGGGGCCAAAGCTGCGTTGGAACGCGAAGTGTACGAGATTAAAGATAGCCTGGCGTGGCGGACGGTGATGAGTTATCGAAGCATTCGCAACAGCTTGTTGGGTGAGAATACCCGGCGACGCAAGACCTATGGGTTCTTTCAGACCGTTCACACAGAAGGTCTAAGCGGCGCGGCGCGGCGGATCAGGAATCGAATAGAAACCGGATACGAATACACACAATGGAGGGAAAAGTACGACAAGTTGACAGAAACCGACCGCGCCGAGATCAGGCGCCAGGTGGACAAGCTGAATTATAAACCGCTCATCTCGGTGGTCATGCCGGTTTTCAATACCCCGGAAGCGTGGCTGCGGCGGGCGATCGATTCGGTCAGAGCCCAGCTTTACCCGAACTGGGAGCTGTGTATCGCCGATGACGCTTCGGCGGAGCCTCACGTGAGACGCGTTTTAGATGAGTACGGGGCGCAGGACCCACGGATCAAAATAGTGTTCCGTGAAATGCGCGGCCATATCTCCGCCGGCTCGAACAGCGCGCTGGAGGTCGCGACTGGCGATTTCATTGCGCTCGTGGATCATGACGATGAGATCTGCGAGCACGCCCTGTATATGGTCGCGGCCGAGCTGAACGCGTATGCCGATGCGGATCTGATCTACAGCGACGAGGACAAGATCGACGAGAAAGGCTTGTGCTACGGCCCGTATTTCAAGCCCGACTGGAACCCGACGCTTTTTCTGGCGCAGAACTTTGTCTGCCACTTAGCCGTGTTCCGCACGCAGGTGGTGCGGGAGATCGGCGGTTTTCGCATGGGGTACGAAGGCGCGCAAGACTGGGACTTTATCATGCGCACGATCGAACGTATCCACTTTTCGCGTATTCGCCACATCCCCCACGTTCTGTACCACTGGCGGGCGGTCTCTGGGTCGACTGCCAGGGGTGAAAGCCAGAAAAAATACGCGCTGGACGCCCAGCGAAAAACGCTGCAGTGCCGAGGTGCTGCCTACTGCAGGGGCATACTGGCGTATTAAGTACCGCCTTCCTGAGCCGTCGCCCAAGGTGACGCTAATCATTCCGACGCGAAACAAATTTGACCTTCTTTTCCGCTGCGTGGAGAGCATTTATCGGAAGACGAGCTATAGGAACTTCGAGCTAATAATCGTCGATAACCGGTCGGACGAAGCGAAGACCATGGAATACTTGGCGGGACTCGAACGAGAAGGGCGCGCGCGTCTCCTGCGTTACGACGCGCCTTTCAACTTTTCCGCTATCAACAATTTCGCCGTGCGGCACGCGCAGGGGGAGATTGTTGGGCTTCTCAACAACGACCTTGAAGCGATCTCGCCGGACTGGTTGGAGGAGATGTTAAGCTATGCGATCAGGCCCGAGATCGGAGCGGTGGGGGCGAAGCTTTATTTTCCGAATCAAACGATCCAGCACGCCGGCGTAATCCTGGGACTTGGCGGTCTGCCGGGCGTGGCCGGTCATATCTATAGGGAAAGACCCCGCATGCACCCCGGACAGGCCTCCCGGGCGCTGCTGGCTCAGAACATGTCCGCCGTAACAGCGGCATGTTTGCTAGTGCGGCGGAGCGTGTTCGACGAAGTCGAGGGACTCGACGAGACCCATTTGGGGGTTGCCTTTAACGATGTTGATTTCTGCTTGCGAGTGTTGGAGCGGGGGTACCGAAATGTGTGGACACCGTTTGCCGAGTTCTATCATCACGAGTCCGCCAGCCGGGGATACGAGGACACTCCGGAGAAGGAGAATCGATTTGAAAAAGAGAGTGACTTCATGAAACGGTGCTGGGGGCAGCTTTTATTGAATGATCCGGCTTATAACCCCAACCTGGCACTAGACAGGGATGCATTCACGCTGGCCTTTCCACCGAGGGTTGCGAAGCCGTGGCTGAAAATGATTTCCCCATAATTTGTCGCCTGAGGCATTTCCAAACGCCGACTTGTAAATTGTCGAAATGAATCCGCATCAGGCATTCCCAGCGAGCATCGTCGAATTATTCTCGAGCCAGTGGCGCAATCGGCACCTGGTCATGCAACTTACCAAACGCGATGTCTTAGGTCGGTATCGTGGGTCGGTCCTTGGGTTGGCGTGGTCCTTTTTCAATCCTCTCGTCATGCTCGTGGTCTACACGTTCGTCTTCTCAGTGGTGTTCAAAGCTCGTTGGGGTGTCGGCGGGGAAGACAAGGTCAATTTCGCCATCATCTTGTTTGTCGGATTGATCGTGTATGGGCTGTTCGCGGAGTGCATCAATCGTGCGCCGAGTTTGATATTGTCCAATACCAATTACGTCAAAAAGGTGGTCTTTCCGCTGGAGGTGCTTCCGTCCGTGGCGTTAGGGTCAGCATTGTTTCACGCGGGTGTCAGCCTGACAGTGTTGCTTGCCGCGCAGCTACTCGTCAATCAGCGACTGCCGTGGACCGTGGTGGTTTTTCCGATTATTCTATTGCCGCTATTGCTAGTGACGATGGGCGTTTCATGGCTTTTATCGGCGCTTGGCGTCTACGTGCGGGACATCGGCCAAACCACTGCAATTCTCACGACGATTCTGATGTTCCTTTCGCCGTTGTTTTACCCTATATCAGCGTTGCCTACCGAGTATCAGGCGTGGCTGCATCTCAACCCGCTCACGTTTTTCATCGAAGAAAGCCGCAACGTTTTGATTTTCGGGAAGACGCCGAGCTGGGTCGGATTGGGAATGGCGCTGGCTGCGAGTATGCTGGTTTCCGCCGGGGGCTTCTGGTGGTTTCAGAAAACGCGCAAAGGTTTTGCCGATGTCCTCTGACACTCCTGTGATTCGCGTCCGCGACTTGGGTAAGTGTTACGAAATCTACCAGCGGCCGCAGGACCGGCTTAAACAATCGATTCACCCTCGTCTGCAAAGATGGATCGGGAGAGAACCGAAGGCGTATTATCGTGAATTTTGGGCATTGAAGGATGTTTCATTCGAGGTAAATAAAGGCGAGGCGGTCGGTATCATCGGGCGCAACGGCGCGGGCAAATCGACGTTGCTGCAATTGATTTGCGGCACACTCAACCCGACCAGCGGTTCCGTAGAGGTTGAAGGTACCGTGGCCGCCCTGTTGGAATTGGGAAGCGGCTTTAACCCGGAATTTACCGGACGGGAAAATGTCTATTTGAACGCTTCCATGTTAGGGCTTACTCAAACAAAAATCGATGATAAATTCGATGAAATTGTCGCCTTTGCTGACATCGGTGATTTCTTAGAACAGCCGACCAAAACCTACAGCTCAGGCATGTTGATGCGCCTCGCCTTCGCCGTGAACACGTGCATAGACCCTGAGATTCTGATCGTCGATGAGGCGTTAGGTGTGGGAGATGCACCGTTCCAGTCGAAGTGTTTCAAACGGCTCAGGCAATTGATTAATGACGGTACGAGTATTCTGTTTGTTTCTCATGATATTTCGACGGTTCGTTCAATATGCGGTAGGGCGTTGTGGTTAAAAAATGGACATCGAGAAATGTGGGGCGACGCAAAAGAAGTTGCAAAAGAATATGAAAAGTTCTGTTGGCAAGAACAAGGAGTGGTGCTGCAGAATCCAGAACGGGTAGACCATAAGGTATCGGAACCCGCAAGTTTACGGATAAACGGTACCAATGTTTCGTCTTCAGTACTCGCTATGTTATTGGCCCCTAGCCCAACTTTTGAAGCGAATCGTCAACGCTCGAGGGCAGGGACTGGCGATGTCGTGATTAAAAATTTTCTTATGTTAAACGAAGAAGATCAGCCGGTCACTTGCTGTGAGTACAATGACGAATTGACCTTTTACTATCTATTGGACGTTTGTAGGCCAGTAATCTCTGATTTTGTTATCGGTGTTTGGTTTCGCGATCTGAAAGGAAATTCGGTTTATTCTGCTAACGATTTACAGAGAATTCACACTCTTACAGCAGCATCGGGGGACAGCTTTGCTGTTTCAGCAAAGTTAAGAATCCCTTTAAGTCATCAAGATTACGAAGTTCACACTTCAATTTTTGGTTTTAAGGGCGGGAAAGCACACTCTGAGGGTTGTTATGATTTTTCTCGGGCAGTCATTTGGGACATGACCGATAGTGCCGCTTACCTCACTGTGCGTCCACATAGACTCATGCCTGTGGCCGGCCCGGTGGGTGCCTCTTTTGATCTCAAAATTGAAAGAATTTAAAGAATGAGAATTGAGTTCGGGATGCATGGTGCTTTGTAGAAGCGAACCATATATACAGTGTGCGCTGTCTAGCCCGCATTACTTTTTGTGATCTCAAATAGATTGGCCATGACTACTATTAACGAGTTCATGCATCCGCCGTATGGTTTGCCAGTAGCGCAGTTAACTAAACTGTTTCACTGGTCAGGGAAGCTGCCGTTCACCCCATCAACAAAAGCATTTGATGAATGGAAAATGGAAGAGGACGATGCGCCCATTTTCCGTTTCCTCTATCAGGCTCACCAGCCGCGGCGACATTTAGAATTTGGCACCTGGCAGGGATGGGGCACCGCGCTCTGCCTGGAGTCTTGCGATACGACAGTCTGGACGATCAATTTGCCGGATGGTGAAAGTCGATCCGACGGAACTTGGGCCTATGGTGAGCGTGTTACAGATGACAGCAATGCTCCTCAGGGTGTTGTGACTGCTAATTTCGGCGAGGATGAGCTGGGTCCAAGAACCTACCATCGCGGGGATTATATTGGGCGCATTTATCGGGAAAAGGGTTTAGGTAATAGGGTTTGTCAGATCTATTGTGATAGCCGCGAATGGGATACTTCCAACTATCCGGAAGAGTTTTTTGATAGCGTTCTGATCGATGGGGGGCATCAGCCGGAAGTGGTGATGAGTGACGCCCGAAAGGCATTACAGATATTACGCTCAGGCGGATTAGTTATGTGGCATGACTTTTGTCCATTACCGGAGATCCGGTCACAATTTGAAACGGTGAAAGGGGTAACGGCGGGGATCGAATTGATGCTGCCCGAATTGGAGTCCCAGTTAAAAAAATTGTCCTGGATCAATCCGAGTTGGATTCTTGTGGGCATTAAAAAATGATTGTCAGGGCGGGGGGCTTTAATTTCATGCGCGTTGCCTCAGCCGCCCCGGAGTTACGTGTAGCTGATGTCGATTTTAATGCTGCGCAGATGAGAGTCGCCATGGAAGCGGCGGCGCTGCATGGAGCATCTATTATTCTGTTTCCCGAGTTATCGCTCACCGGATACACATGTGCCGATCTATTCCGGCAATCCACGTTAATCAATAAAGCCCATGAAGCGCTTCGGGCCTTTGCCGTCGATACGGAAAAACTTGGAATTCACGCGATCGTTGGCGTGCCGCTTGCCGTCAATGGCCGTCTTTACAACTGCGCCGCGTTGATCGGCTTTGGAAGAGTCTTTGGCATTGTGCCCAAGCAGTTCTTGCCGACGACTGGCGAGTTCTATGAGGAACGTTGGTTTACTTCCGGCGCAGAGCTTGCACCGAATGAAATCGACCTCGCTGGCACCTGCCAAAAGCGATTTTCGCTATATCCGTTTTACCGGTTCGATGAATAATTCTGCCCATGAACCACTAGGTTCGTTGCGGCCTAACTCGCCAACACCCTTTGTGCCCGCTGACCCTGAGGTGCGCGCTTCGACCTGTCGCGAGATTTTCTCAATCCAGTCAGCAGGGTTGGCCAAGCGTCTCAAACACACAGCAACCGATCGGGTGATAATTGGAATTTCTGGGGGGCTCGATTCGACGCCAAAGAGCTGGTCAGGTTGATCGGCGCCGAGCTGCGGGTGATTCCCATCCACGATTCCGTTAACCAGCATTTTAAAGATATCGACCACGACGAGAATCTGCTGGATGTCACTTATGAAAACGCTCAGGCGCGCGAGCGCACTCAAATCCTGATGGACCTGGCCAACCAGTTGGGTGGTTTTGTGGTCGGCACCGGCGATCTTTCCGAGGCGGCGCTGGGATGGTGTACATTCAATGGCGACCATATGTCGATGTACCACGTCAATGTGGGCGTGCCGAAAACACTGGTGCGCTATATTATCGAATGGTGCGCCGACGCGGAGTTCACAGCCGAGATTTCTCGTGTGCTGCGTGATATTTGCGCAGTACCGATTTCACCGGAGCTGCTGCCCGTTGGAGTGGATGGGGCAGTTCAACAAATCACTGAAGACATTGTCGGCCCATACGAATTACATGATTATTTTCTTTACCAGATGATTCGTCATGGTCAGCGCCCCGCCAAAATCCTTTATCTAGCAGAGTTGGCCTTTGCGAATCGTTATGATCGTTCGACGATACTGCGTTGGCTAGAGATGTTTGTTAGAAGGTTTTTCAGTCAGCAGTTCAAGCGTTCTGCCATGCCCGATGGCCCCAAGGTAGGCTCGGTGGCGCTCTCGCCGCGCGGCGACTGGCGCATGCCAAGCGACGCTTCGGCTGCCGTATGGCTGACGGAAATAAAATCATTGCAATAAGCAAAGCGGCGGGATATTTGCTTGGACAAGGAAAAGTTGTGAATGATAACCAGATAGTTGTTTGCGGAGCGGGAGGCTTTATCGGCGGGCATCTTGTCGGTGATCTGCTGCAGCACGGGTTTACTCGCATCCGGGCGGTGGATATCAAACCGTTGGAACGATGGTATCAACGGTTTGATCGGGTAGAGAATCTCGGCTCGTCCGATCTAAAGGAATTACCCGCTTGCCGGCAGGCACTGAAGGGTGCCGATTGGGTATATAACCTTGCGGCGGACATGGGCGGCATGGGCTTCATCGAGAATAATCGGGCGCTGTGCATGCTGAGCGTATTGATCAACACTCACCTGCTGCAGGCGGCACGGGAAGCCGATGTTAGTCGTTTCTTTTAT
>WNGO01004988.1_pt1 | contig 17733 bp, 12 predicted proteins | sample 5400511 | NCBI WGS metagenome assembly WNGO01 (sample SAMN13153380, study PRJNA577476) | soil metagenome | isolation source: 20 cm soil or saprolite under Garry oak tree replicate 2 | place: USA:California | collected 2016-06-15 | reverse complement strand
CAGCCCGCGCAGGGTCTTGGTCATGACGCTCGACTCTTGGGTCCGCTTGATGGTGCTCACGGACGACGCGCTTCTCAAGGGGCGCGACGCCGTGGACGTGTGCCGCCGCGCCGTGGCGGGCGGCGCGACGCTCGTCCAGGTCCGTTCCAAGACCCGCCCGCCGCTCGAGGTTGCGGGCCTCACCCGCGCGCTCGTCGCGGCGCTGACCGTTCCCGTGCTGGTCAACGACCGAGTGGACGTGGCGCTCGCCGCCGGCGCCGCCGGCGCGCACCTCGGCCAGGACGACCCGCCGCTCGACCGCCTGCGTCCGGTCCTGCCGCCCGGCTTCTTGCTCGGCATCTCGGTCGGCAGCGCGGCCGAGGCGCTGCGCGTGCACGATTGGCCCGCCGACTACTGGAGCGTGGGCCCCTGCTACGCGACCGCCAGCAAACCCGACGCGGGGACGGCACTGGGCGTCGCGGGATTGGCGGGGTTGGCGCGCCGCGCCCCTCCCGGCGTTCCGGTGGTGGCCATCGGCGGGATCACCGCCGCGAACGCGGCCCCGCTGATGCACGCCGGCGCGGCGGGGGTCGCCGTCATCGCCGCGGTCTTCGGAGCTAGCGACCCGGAGCGGGCCGCGCGGGAGCTCGCCGCGGCGCTTGCTTGATGCGGCGGATCGCCGCCAGGTGATCCGGGTACGTCGCCGAGAACACGTGCTTGCCGTCGGGCTGCGCCACGAAATAGAGGAAGGGGTACGGCGCCGGGTACAGCGCGGCGGCGATGGTGGCGCTGTCGGGCGAGCAGATCGGGCCCGGCGGCAACCCGGTATGCAGGTACGTGTTGTAGGCGGAGGGGACGCGCAGGTTCTTCTCCCACACGCGGTGCAGGCGGCGGCCGTAGGCGTAAATCACCGTCGGGTCGGCCTCGAGGCGCATGCCGAGCTTCAGGCGGTTGTGATAGACGGCCGAGATGAACGGGCGGTCGGGGCCGTAGCGCACTTCCGCCTGGACGATCGACGCGAGGGTAATGAGCTCGGAGCGTGTGAAGCGCAGCGAGTCGAGCCGCGCATCCCATTCGGGGCGCCAGTGCGCGGTGAACTCGCGGACCATCGTGCGTACCAGGTCGCGCGCGTCGATGTGAGCACGGACGAGGTACGTCGTGGGGTAGAGAAAGCCTTCCAGCGTCTCGGCGCGCCCGCGGATGGCGAGCTCCTCGAGCAACTCGGGATCCCGCGCCGCCGCAAGGAATGAGTCGCGCGGCACGCCGAGATTGATCCGGGCGCGCTCGGCGATCTCCCAGAGCATCAGCCCTTCGGGCACGGGCCAGCGCACCAGCACGCCGCGGCCGCGCTGCAGCGCGTCCACCACGTCGCTCCAATCGTCGTGGAGCGGAAAGGCGTAGGTGCCGCTCTTCAGGCCGCTGCGCAATCCGCGCAGGCGGGCGTACAGCGAGAAGCCGAAGGGGTGCGCGATCACGCCGGCCGCGGCGAGCGAATCGACGGCGGCCGCGAGCGTGGCGCCGCGGGGAATGGTGACGCTGACCGCCGGGCGGTCCCCGACCGGTGGGCCGGAGCAGGCGAGCGCGGCGCCCAGGAGCAGGATCGCCAGGCGCTTCATCGGTTTGCGTCGAGGTAGTGTTGCAGCAGGATGGCCGCGGCCATGGCGTCGATGTCCGCTTTGCGGCCGCGCGTGCTGCCGCCCAGCTCCTGCACCGTCTTCAGCGCGCGCGCCGTGGACATGCGTTCGTCCCACAACATCACCGGCAGGGCCGCCACGCGCCCGATATCGGCGGCGAGCGTCCGCGCGGCGGCGGCCGGCGCGCCATCGGAGCCGTCGGATTCGAGCGGCAGTCCGACGACGAAGCCGGTGACCGCGTGTTGCCCGGCGAGAGTGAGAAGGTCGCGCATGGGGAAGCGTTTGCCCGAGCGGCGGGTGAGCGTGGTGAGCGGTTGGGCGATGGCGCGCGATTCGTCGCTCAGCGCGATCCCGATGCGCTTCTCGCCCCAGTCGATACCCAACAGCCGGCCCCGGGGCGCCCCACTCGTCATCCCTGCGACATCGTCTGGAAGAATTCTTCGTTGTTCTTCGTCCGCTTGAGCCGCTCGAGCAGGAACTCGATGGCTTCGACGGGCGGCATGTCCGCCAGGAAGTTGCGCAGCAGGTACACCTTGTTGAGCTCTTCCTTGCTGAGCAGCAGCTCTTCTTTGCGTGTGCTGGTGCGCTGCACGTCGATGGCGGGGAACGTGCGACGCTCGGCGATGCGGCGGTCGAGGATGACTTCGGAGTTGCCCGTGCCCTTGAACTCCTCGAAGATCACTTCGTCCATGCGCGAGCCGGTATCGATCAGCGCCGTCGCCAGAATCGTGAGCGAGCCGCCGTCCTCGATGTTGCGCGCCGCGCCGAAGAACCGCTTGGGTTTCTGCAGCGCGTTGGCGTCGACACCGCCCGAGAGGATCTTGCCCGAATGCGGCACCACCACGTTGTGGGCACGGCCCAGCCGGGTGATCGAGTCGAGCAAAATCACCACATCCTTGCCGTGCTCCACCAGGCGCTTGGCCTTTTCGATCACCATGTCGGCCACCTGGACGTGGCGGTCCGCCGGCTCGTCGAACGTGGACGAAACAACCTCCACGTTCGGGCCCTTCACGTTCTCCTCCATGTCGGTCACTTCTTCGGGCCGCTCGTCGATCAGCAGCACGATGAGGTAGACCTCGGGGTGATTCTCGATGATGGAGTTGGCGAGCTTTTGCATCAGGATCGTCTTACCGGCCTTGGGGGGCGAGACGATCAGGCCGCGCTGGCCTTTGCCGATGGGGGAGAGGATGTCGAGCACCCGCATCGAAACGTCGCCGTCTTTCCGCTCCAGCTTCAGCTGCTCTTCGGGGTAGCGGGGCCGCAGGTTGTCGAAGGCGACGCGGTGCTTGGCCTTCTCGGGCTCCTCCCCGTTCACCACCTCGACCTTCAACAGGGCGAGGTAGCGCTCGCCTTCCTTAGGCGGCCGCACCTGGCCCATGATCGTGTCGCCGGTGCGCAGATCGAACCGCTTGATCTGGCTGGGCGAGACGTAGATGTCGTCGGGGCCGTACAGGTAGTTCCAGTCGGGGCTGCGCAGGAAGCCGTAGCCCTCCGCCAGGATCTCGAGCACGCCCTCGCCACGCAACACCGTCTCGGAATCGAGGAGCGACTGCTCGATGCGGAAGATCAGATCCTGCTTGCGGAGCCCCGAGTAGTTGGTGATGTTGAGGCTCTCGGCCATCGCGTGCAGTTCGGCGACGGATTTCTTCTTCAGTTCAGCGATATCCACGTGTGCATGTGCTCCGGTGATCTACAGGTAGGCGGACCCCGCCGAGGGGGCGTGAGCGCGTTTCGTAGAAGGGATGCTTGGGAGTCTGAAGGCGTGCGAGAGTTCTATTCTAGACCCCGCCTAACCGAGCGTCAAGGCCATCCATGGACTTGACGCCGTTCCTGCTTGCCTGGCGCACCGCCGCCCTGCGAGACCGCCAAGTCGTTGATGGGCTTGTACATCCGTCGCACGCCGGACCTTCGCCGGCGCTGACTACGGCGCTCGCCCAATGGCCCGGGACGTACTACTGGTCGGACGAGCCGGACGGCCGGCACCTGATTCTCACCCGGGGGGCGCGGCTGCCGCGCGAGCGTTGGATCCTCAACGGCGCGCTCTTCCTCGCGACGCTCGTGACCACGACGTGGGCGGGGGCGGCGTTGCGCAGGGTGATCGACGGCGAACACGCGCTCGCCTTTTTCACGGCGGGGTGGCGGGCGTGGACCGCGGGTCTCGCGTTCTCGCTGCCGTTGCTGGCGATCCTGTTGTCGCACGAGCTTGGCCACTACATCACGGGCCGGCGCTATCAGCTCGACGTATCGCCGCCGTTCTTCATTCCCGTGCCACCGGCGCCGTACCTGCCGTTCATCGGCACGATGGGTGCGTTCATCCGGTTGCGGACCGTGCTGTCGGATCGGCGCCAATTGCTCGATGTGGGCATCGCCGGGCCGATCGCGGGATTCGCGGTGGCATTGCCGATCCTGTGGCTGGGGCTGCGGCTCAGTCACCCGCTGCCCGGCGGGCAGGGTCTCGCCTTGTGGGTGTACGGCTCGGAGGTCCGGCTGGGGGATTGTGCCGTCACGTGGCTGCTGCGGCGGCTGGGGCCGTCCGGCGCGGGGATTCTGGTGCTGCATCCCACCGCTGTGGCGGGCTGGGTCGGCATGTTCGTGACGATGCTCAACCTTCTGCCCATCTCCCAGCTGGACGGCGGGCACATCCTGTACGCGGCGCTGCCGCGCCAGCACCGGCGGTTCGCGCTCGCGGTGTGGGTGGCGTTGCTGGCGCTGGGCTGGTTCACGTGGATCGGGTGGGTGGTGTGGGCCGTGATTGTGCTGGCGCTGTCGCGCGGCCAGCTGGGGCATCCGCCGGTGCTGAACAACCAACGGCCGCTGCCCGTCTCGCGGCGGTGGCTCGCCTTGGCGGCGCTCGGGCTGTTCCTGCTAACCTTCATGCCGGTCCCGCTGGTGAACTGAGGGCCGATTTGCTATTGCGTAAGTGACCGCCGCCTATATCTTTGCACAAACCAGCCCGACGGCTTGGCATGAGCGCACAACCCGCGAGATATCGCGTTCTCGAAGCAGGCGAAGCAGTCGTTCACGAACTCCCCGCCATCAAATTCGAAGGAGAAGATATCCCCGTCCGCTTGGCTGTACGCCGGGCCGACGACGCCAGCTGGCGTGGCCGGATTTTCTTCGGGGCTCCCGACACCGAGCATGAGCGCACCACGGCCGAGATCTTCTGCGCCAAGAGCGAGCAGGATCTGTGGCAATCGGTGCGTGATTTGCGGGACCATCATCTGCGCGACTTGTACCGCTCGCTGCGTTGATGGCTCAGGCGCACGACTCCCTGGCCCAACTGCGGCACGACTTGGCCAATCCTCTCGCGGCGATTCTCGCGGAGACGCAGCTGTTGCTGCTCACTCCCGAGAAGTTCGATACCGAGACCGTCGCGAGCCTGAAGCAAATCGAGGAGCTGGCGCGCAAGATGCGCCAGTTGCTGCAGACGCCAGGCGCGTGAGCCGCCGGCATCGTCCCCGGTACTGTCCGCCCGCGCGTTGGTGGCGCGCGACCCGCCAGATGGCGCGACGGTGCGCTTGGTGGCGCTGGCCCCCGCCGCGTCGTTGCCGCTTCCCTCGCTAAGCTGGATGTGACGCAAGTCCTAGCGCCTGTGACCATCTCGGTACGACTTTAACGCGTTGGCGCCCTTGCGGAACCTCCGTTCAGGGGCACATTTCATCGCTTCCCTGTAGCGGAGCTGCATTACCTGGGCCTCCAGCGGACGTTCGCGCCGGCGAAACTCGTATTCCCTTTTGCCGCGCTCGCCCTTGGGGCGTGCGCCGGCCGGGCGCGCACGACTGCCGTTACCCCCGCCGAGATCCCAGTTCTCGTTCAACAAGCGAAGGCCCAACCGACCAATGCCGCGCTGCGGTTCCGGTTGGCTGCGGCCCTGGCCGCCGCGAACCGTTGCGACACCGCCGTGGTGGTGGCGACTGCCGCGCAATACCTCGCCCCGGACGATGTTACGGGCGCTTTGGTGAAGGGTCACTGTCAAGAAGCTGACAGTCGTTTCGATCTCGCTTTCCAAACCTATCGCGACTTCGCCGACGCACACCCGCAGGCCCGCGGAGTCGCGGTGCTGCGTGCCAAGCAGCAGTTGGCCCTGCGGGCGGGCGCCATTCAGAACGCGCAAGCGGCGTTGACCCACGAAGCGGAGTTGTCGAGCCAGCCGCCGCAGCCGTCCACGCTGGCCGTGTTGCCGATGACGGTGTCAGGCGACTCGATTTATCAGCCGCTGTCCCGCGGCTTGGCCGAGCTGATGACGACGGACCTCGCGTTGGTCCGCTCGCTGCGTCTGGTCGAGCGCCTGCAGGTGGGCGCGCTGCTCGACGAAATGAAGCTGGGACAGAGCAGCAAGTTGGATCCGGCCACGGCGGCGCGCATGGGGCACATGCTGCGGGCCGAGCGGATGGTGCAGGGAGTCGCGACGATCTCCAAGAATGCACCCGTCCAGCTCTCGGCGGCGCTCGTCTCGGGCGACGGCACGGTGCGCGCGGGCAGCCAGGTGAACGGGCCGTTCAAGGGCCTGCTCGATCTGGAGAAGCGGCTGGTGTTCGACGTGGCGGCGGGCTTGGGGATCCAGCTCACCGAGGCCGAGCGCCAGGGCATTCTGGCGACCGGCCCCAAGAACCTGACGGCGTTCCTCGCCTACAGCGACGGCATCACGGCACTCGATCGCGGCGACTACCAGGCCGCCTCGCGCGCCTTCAGCGCGTCGGTCCGCGCGGACCCGAGCTTCGGCGCGGCGCAGCAAGGCCTGCAGACGTCGCAGACCGCGCCTGGGCTGTCGGGCACCGGCGCGGGCGATCTGACCACGGTGGTGCAGACAGCGGAGCAGAACACCGAGCCGCCGACTGATCCCGTGGGCGGCGCCATCACGAGCGCCGGGCAGGATGTGGCGCCCACGTTGACCGACGTGCTGACCCAAGACACCGGCGGTAGCACGACGGATCGCCAGCCCACCGTGGACGATCGTGGCATCGGATCGATCACCCAGGCCTCCGGCATCATCCGCATCATCTTCCGGCGGCCCCCATGAGGCGGGCGCTCTTCCTTCTTCTTATAGGGGCGGCGCCGGCCGCGGCCCAGGGCTTGGGCGCAGGCTTCGGGACCACGGCGCGCAGCGGCGTGGTGTTCGAGACCTACTCCATCGGCTCGGGGCTCGCCTTCTCGCGCATCAGCGAGCTGACGGTGCCCGTCTCCGTGTTTCAACGCTTCGGCGATCGCCTCACGCTTGACGTCAGCACCGCGTTCGCGAGCGCGTCGGTCAAGACGGTCTCGAGCGGCGACCTTTCGCTGTCGGGTTTCGTGGATACGGACATTCGCGCCGCCTACACCGCCATTCCCGGCCGGCTCACGCTCACGCTCGTCGGCACGCTGCCCACGGGGAAGGCCACCGTGGCGGACTCGGTGCTGCCGCTGTTCGGCGCCCTGGCGACCGACGTGCTCGACTTCGCGACGCCCAGCTTCGGCGGCGGCGGCGGGCTCACCGGCGGCGCGGCGACGGCGTTCAAACTGGGGCGGAGCTGGGCACTCGGCGCGGCCGCGAGCTATCACTACAATGCGAGCTACATCCCCGTCACCGGCGGCGGCACGCTGTCGCCGGGCGATGACATCCGGGTGCGCATCGGCACCGAAGGCCCGCTGGGTGGCGGCAAGTATTTCCGCGGGGCGTTCGTCTTCACGGCGAGCGGTCACGACACGACGGCGGGCGGGGCGGCCGCGTTCGCGGGCGATCGCACGCTGATTTATGCCCAGGTCTCCATGCCGCTCGGTCGCAGCACGGCTTCGACATGCTGCGGCTGCGCGCGCGCGGCATCCCGACCACGTCGAGCGGCGCGGTCGCGATCCCCAAGGGCAACGTGCTGTCGCTGGGCGCGCGGCTCGACCGCCCGCTGTCGCCCGTGCTCACGCTGTCGCCGCACGTCGACATCCGTCACGAGCTGAACGGCGCGGATACCACGTCGGGCTTGACGCTGCTCGGCTACATGGTGCGCCCCGGCGCCGATCTGCGCTGGAAGCTCAACAGCCAAGCGGCGCTCGTGTTCCAGGGCCAGCTCGCCTTCGGATCGCTGCACGACAACGGCAACAGCATCTCCCTACTGGGTCCCAAGCTCGCAGCCCTGGTGGAGTGGAGTAGGTGATGCGCCGGCTGTGGATCGTGGTCGCCGTGGGCGTGGCGTGTGCCTGCGGCGACGCCTTCTCGCCGGGCCATTCGCGCGCGTCGCTGAACCTCGTTCCGACCTTCTCCGAAAACGTCTACGAGCTGCTCACCGGCGACCTCGACCAGCTGCACATCCGCGTCACGCACATCCCGGGCGCCGCCGTCATCCTCGATACCACCGTCGCGGTCGACACAGCGGGCGACGTCGACCTCGATCTCGCGGTGACGCTGTCGGCGGAGACCGACTCGTTCGCCGTGTTGCTCGAGGGTATCCGCTCGAGCGACAACACCGTCCTGTATTCGGGGTTCGACACGGTGGTGGTGCAGGCCGGCGCGGCCACGCCGCCGGGCGACACGATCGCGGTGAATTACGTGGGGCCGTGCGCCGCGGCGGCAGGCTGCACCGTGACGGTCGCGCCGCAGGATTCGACCCTGACCCAGGGTGATTCGCTGCTGATGCGCGTCACGGTGGATTCGTCGGGCCAGAACATCCTCGGCGTGCCGGTGAGCGTGACCAATCTGTCCACGGGCCTGGTCGCGGTGTCGTCCACCCGTCACGTGCGTGCGCTCACCGGATCGCCGGGCGGGCTGGCGCACGTGGTCGCCACGATTCACGGGGCGCTCGACACCTTGCGTGTGAACATCGCGGCTTCCGGTTCGCCGGCGATCGGCCTCAACCCGACGAGCATCAACTTCAGCGCGACCGCGGGCGGCACGAGCCCGGTGGCGCAGATCGTGAACGTCACCAACGCGGGCGTCGGCACGCTCTCCGGCCTCTCGGCGGCGATCACGTACGTGACAGGCACGCCCGGCTGGCTCACCGCGGGCGTCGCGCCCACGACGGCGCCGGCGACGTTGACCCTGACGCCCACACTCGGCACGCTCGCCGCCGGCACTTATACGGCGACAGTGACGGTCAGCTCGTCGGTCGGCGGCGTCGCGCCGCAACCGGTGAGCGTGACGTTCACGGTGAACCCCGGCCCGGCGATCGGGCTGGCGTCCCACGCCACGACGTTTAGCGCCAGCGCCGGTGGTGCCGACCCGACGCCGCAGACGGTGAACATCAGCAACGCGGGCGGCGGCACGCTCAACGGATTGTCCATCGCGACCACGTACACGTCGGTCTCCGGCTGGCTGGGCACAAACCTGTCCACCAACCAAGCGCCGTCCGTCCTGACGCTGACTCCGGCCACGGGCGCGCTCACACCGGGCACGTATCACGCCAAGGTCACCGTCAGCTCGACGCTCCCGGGCGTCGCGTCCGATACCGTCGGCGTGACGTTCACCGTGAGCGCCGGCGCGCCGGCGCTGGTGATCGTGACGCCGGGTTATGCCGCGCTGCGGCTGGTCGGGCCACCATCGTGGCGAGCGCGGGCACCGGCGCCGACTCGATCCTGGTAGCGGTGGGCGACACGACCAACCACGGCGATGCGCTCGTGTTCGCTGTGACCAACACCCGCGCGTTCGGCCAACGCACGGTGGGGCAGACCGTGCAGGTCGACGTTGTGGTGGACCTGAACGTGGGGGAGGCGCTCGGCAGCTATACCGCGACCTTCGGCTGGAATCAGGCCGTGATGCGGTTCGACAGCAGCAGCGCGGGCAGCTTCTCGTCGGCGCCGGTGGTGAACGCCGATACGACCGGCGGGACGTTGACCTTTGCGGCAGCGAGCGCCACGGACACGGCGCACGCGCCGACGCTGATTCACATGTACTTCACGGCGCTCGCCGCCGGCTCGGACGGTCACAGCCTGCAGCTGACCGAGCTGTCCGGCGCGCCAGCCAATAGTTACGTCAACTACTATCTGTTGGGTCAGTACTTCGTGGCGTCGGGGAACGCCGCGATCGCACCGTAGCTCGGGTCTCCCGAGGGAGGAAGGGAAATATGCTGACTGTTCGACTCATGGCTTTTGCCACCGTGCTGGCCGGCGCCGCGTGCGCCGACAAGCCGCAGGGCCCGGTGCTGCCGCCGCCGGGACCGGGGATCACGGCCCGCATCGTCGTGGACCACTTGCAAGCCCTGCCCGGACAGACCGTGCGCGTCACGGTCGAAGTGGTGTCCGGCACGGCCGGCCTCAAGGTGGGGAGCTATACGGGGCGCCTGAAGTTCGACCCCGCGGGCCTCACCTTCAAACGCGAGATCACGCTCAGCGACGGGCTGCGCGTGGCCAACGCCAACAACGCGAGCCTTGGCGAGATCCGCTTCGCCGGCGCCAACGCGACGGGCTTCACGACCACGACGCTCTATAGCGCCGAGTTCGTGGTGAAGGCCGCGGGCTACGCCGGCAAGCTGACGCTGCAGATGCAGGAGCTGTCGGCGGCGCGGTCGCTGCAGAATCTGACGTCGCAGCTGCGCATGGCGCCGCAAGTGTACCAGGCGCCCGCCACCGTCCGGCCGTAACGATCGTCACGTGATGCGCCGCGCCCGGGCCGTCCTCGGCCTCGCGCTCCTCGCCACGCCGCTCGCGGGACAGGCGGTGGTGGGCCTCGCGCCCTCCACGATCCTGCTGTCCCAGGGCGGCCGGGCCACCGTCCCGCTCGTCGCCAATCTGACGAACGCGGGCGGCGCGCAGCTCGGCGCGTACCAGATGCAGGTCACGTTCAATCCGGCGGTGCTGCGCTACGTCGGCGTGGCACCCGGCGCCTTCGGCACCCCCACGGTGAACGCGGCGAGCGCCGCCACCGGTACGGTGGTGTTCGCCGGCGCGAATCCCGGGGGCGCGGGTGGTGTGGTCACCCTCGCGAACCTGACGTTCGAGATGCTCGTCGCCTCCGGCTCCTCCCCGGCGGCGATCGCCAGTCCCCAGCTCACAGCCGCGACCACGTTCGCGCCGATCGCGGTGAACGCGGTGTCCGCCTCCTTCTGTACCGCGGCCGGTACGTTTGGCGACGTGGACGACGACGGCAACGTGCTCGGCAACGACGCGCTGATCGTCGTGACGGCGGCCGTGGGCCTGCCGATTACTCCGTACACACTCAGCAACGCCGACGTCGACCAGACCGGCACGGTCGACACGCGCGACGCGCTCTTCATTCTGTCCTATGCGGTGGGCCTCCCCACGCTCCTGACGCGCGTGGGCCAGCCCAATGCCGGCGCGTGCGGCGGCCCCGCCCCGCAGACGCTGGCGCTGCAGCCGTCGCCGGTGCAGCTCGCGCCGGGCGACATCCTCGCGCTCGTCCCCAACGCGCTCGACTCGACCGGCATTCCCACGGCGGCGCACGGCCTCGCCTGGTCGAGCACCAATTTGGGCGTCGCCACGGTGGACACGCTCGGGATCGTCACGGCGGTGGCGAACGGCAGCGACTCGATCATCGCCATGACCGTCGCCGGTCCCGCCGATACGGCGGTGATCACCGTGACCGATCGCCACACCTGGTACGTGAATGGCGCGGTGACCACCGCGCTGAGTCAGCAGCTCGGCTCGAGCGCTTTCCCGTTCGCCACGATTCCGCAGGCGCTGAATCGCGCCGCCGCGCGCGACACGGTGCGCATCGCCGTGGCCCCCGGCGCCTACGGCCCCGCAACCATCGCCAAGCCGGTGGTCGTGTTGGGGGACTCGGGCGCGAGCGGCATGCCCACGATCTCCAACAGCACGGGCGCGGCCCTGAGCGTGAACACGAGTGGCCGCGTGGTGCTGCAATGGTTGAACCTCGACCAGTCGAACGCCGGCCTCGACGCCACGGGCGACACGCTCGAGGTCCAATCCCTCGCCATGGACGCGCTGCGCGGCATCGGCCTGCGCGTGCACGGCATGCAGCGGGCGGACCTGCGCGACGTGCACGTCACCTCCGCGACCTTGGCCGGCATCTGGGTGGACAACACGCCCAGCGTGGCCGTGACCGGCGCGGCGTTGGCGGTGATCGCCGCCCGCAACGACTCGGCTGTGGGCGTCGCCGTCTTGAACACCGACGTCGCCACCCTGACCGACGTGACGGTGTTCGGCGTGGATAGCCACGGGCCGGGCATCATCGTCGACAGCGCCAATCGCGCCAACATCGTCAACTACGCGAGCAACACGGGATCACCGCTCGCGGTGCAGCGGGCGCGCTTCGCCGGCGTCACCGGGGCTGTGCTGGCGAACGGTGGCTGCGGCGGCGTCTCGTCCAACTGCGTGGCCGCGATCCACTTCAAAGCCGACACGGCGGTGATCGACACAGTGCTGCTGGTCGGGCCGGGCGGCGGCATTGCGATCAAGCCGCACCAGGGCAGCGGCATTCCCTCGCAAGTCAAGATCACGCGCAGCGTGATGACGGGCGTGCAGTTCGGCACCGCCGTGCAGATCGACAGCATGGCTGACGTGACGATCACCGGCCTGACCGTGGATACCGTCTTCTATGGCGACGGCATCGCGCTGTCGCACGCCGGCAGTGTGGCGCTGCAGCAGGTCGCGCTGCGCCATGTCTGCGACGTCTGCTCGAGCCTCGGCGCCGGCGTGATCGTCGGCGCCATGAGCACCGGGGGCAGCGTGAGCCTGCAGCACGTGGACGTCCACTCCGCCCCGGCCGGCGGCGTCTCGGTGGATAGTGCGTTCGTGGTGCGCCTGCTGGGCGTCAGGGTCGACAGCTCGGCGTCGCCGAACTTCCAGATTTTCAATGCGCCCGTGCGGTTCGCGGTACGCGTGACGCACGCCGACACGGTGCATGCCGATTCGCTGAACCTGCACGACAACATCGGGGCGGGTCTGCTCGTCGATTCCGCCCTGGTGGTCACGGGGACGGGCAGCCTGGTGGCGCGCAACTTCGGCCAGGGCGGGTTCGGCGGCGAGTGCGGACCCAACGGCTGCACGTGCGAAATCTGCGACATCAAAGGTGAGGCGCCGCGCTACGCGAAGAGCGCCGTGCCGCCGATCTTCAAGGGCGGCGTGCTCTCGCAATTCGTGGCGAGCAGCGCGCCCGGCGTCGTGCTGTCCAACGTCACGTACGGCCGGCTGGCGCACTTCACGGTGGACAGCAACGCCCACGGCGGCATTCTGCTCGCGCCGAGCAACATCAGCGCCTGGACTTTCATCCTCGATACGAGCGTCGTGCGCGGGCCCCAGGTGCTGCTCGAGGCCGCCGGCTACATCGACTCGACCGGGCACGTGACGGTGCAGGGCAGTCACTTCCAGGGTGGGACCGAGGGGATCGACGCCAACTACCTCGATCAGATCACCGTCGCGGCCAGCACGTTCGACAGCGTGGCGCTGACGGGTACGGCGATCAACGTGTATGCGGTCAACAGCGCGGTCTTCTCGTCCGACACGATCCGTGAAGGCGCGGGTTCGGGCATCGAGTTCGGGGCGGTGGGCAACGCGCAGGTGACCAACAGCCTGATCCACCACCGCGTGCCCTACAACATCAACAACCCCGAGGCCGCGCTGGGCTTCAACACGACCAGCGCCGGCGCGGTCAGCGGCACGCGCATCGAGTTCAACACGGTGCGCGGCATTCGGGTCGACGGATCGATCGGCGGCCCGATCGTGATCGACGGCAACTCCATCACCGATCAGGGCAGCGTCGCGCTGCAGCTGTCCGGCACGGCCCAAGTGACGCGCAATTTCATCGCCCGTAACTTCGTGGGGATCGACGTCTTCAACGGCGCCGAGGCGTCGGGGATTCGTCTGAACAACTTCGGGGGGAACACGCTGGCGGCGCTGCGCGGCCAAGGCTTGTCGCCCGTCGCCGCCGACAGCAACTATTGGAATGACCTGCTCGGTCCCACGTGCGCGTCGGGATGCACGAGCACGGTGGGCGATACGATCAACGGGCTCGTGGCGTTCCTGCCTTTCCTCACCGATCCCTCCCAGCTCCCCGTGGGCACGCCCACTCTCGCACCGCCGCGGCGCGCCGCGAGCCAGCAAGTCAGGCAGGGCAAACCATGAGACGCGCCCTCGTCGTCGCTCTCGGTCTCCTGGCCGGCACCGCTGCGGCCCGCGCCCAGAGCGTGACGATCCGTCCCGCCGGCGACTTGTCGTCGCTCGTCGGCATGCCGCTCGACGTGCCCCTCGTGGCCGACTGGACCGCGCGCGCCGACAAGCTCGGCTCGTTCGCGCTGACGCTGCGGTGGGATCCGGCGATCCTGCGCTACGACGGCGGCACGCCCGGCACGTTCGGCCAGCTCACGAGCAACACCGACTCCGTCCCGCAGGGCGTGTTGAAGCTGTCCGGCGCCAACCCCAACGGCGTGAACGGCATGATCACGCTGGGCGTGGGCCGCTTCACGCCGCTCGCCACTACGGGCACGACCCTGCAGCTGCAGGTGAGCGAGTTGTACGCCACGGCGCCGAGCTTCGCCGACCTGATCGCGTCGGCCGCGCCGCAGAGCGCGCTGTATTGCGCCGCGCGCGGTCTGTGGGGCGACCCCGACGTCGACGGCACCATCGGCTCGCGCGACGCGCTGCTGGCGCTGTCCAATGCGGTCGGTCTCGACGTGTCGGCGTTCCCGGAGATCGGGCTCGGCGATGTGGACACGAGCGGCACGGCCGACGCGCGCGACGCGCTGGTGATCCTGTCCTATGCCGTCGGCATGGACGTCAACGGCTTCCGCATCCAGAGACTGGCCCTGGGCAGCTGCGGCTCGGACGTCCAGACCAATTACGCGATTCAGCCCGGATCGGACACGCTGGTGGTGGGCCAGGATCTACATCTCGCCCTGCAGGCGACGAGCACGCTGGGCGCCGTGCGGACCCTGAGCGACGTGTTCTGGCACTCGTCCAATCCGGCGGTGATGGCGGTGACGCAGGACGGTCGGGCGATTGCGGCCGGTGCGGGCGCGGTCACGCTGGTGGGCAAGAGCGGCACGCGCGACAGTGCCCTGATCACCATGGCCGTCGTCGTGCGGCGCAGCCACCACGTGGTGGACGCGGCCGCGATCAGCGCCGCCAACCGCATCGGCTCGAGCGCCCTGCCGTTCGCGACGCTGGGTGAGGCCGCGAGCATCACCGCCGAGGGCGACACGGTGCGCATGCGCCCCGGCCACTACGCGGACTACGGGTACTTCGGCCAGGGCGTGGTGATTCTGGGCCAGTCGGGTGGCGGCGGCGTGGTGCTGTCCACCGGCTTCACCGCCGCGATCACGTTCTACAACGGGCGCCGCGGCGAAGTGCACAACGTCACCATCGACAACACCCACTCCGGCGTCGAGGCGTTCGGCCTCGACACGCTGGTGGTGGATAGCCTGACCTACACGGCGGCGGCGGGGACGTGCGTCGCCGAGGCCGTCGGCTCGAGCGATATCCGCCAGCTGGTGGTGCGGCGCTCGACGCTCACCGGCGACGGACCCGGCGGCTGCACCACCGGCATCGACGCCTTCGGCGTGGTGCAGGACCTGACCGTGGACCGGGTGACGTTCAGCGATCTCGGCAACGATGCGATCTACGCCGGCACCGCCGACAGCGTGACCGTGCGGCGGTCCACGTTCCACGACCTTGGCTCCTACGCCATCGACGTCGACGCCACGCGCGCGGGTGCGGGCCGCCTGCCGCAGCCGGGGTCGCTGGCTCTGGTGGTGGACAGCAGCTACTTCACGCGGCTCGGCAGCAACTCCGCCGTGTACGCGAACGCCACACGCTCGGCGCTCGTGAGCCACAGCGCCGTGGTGGGCTTGGGGTACACGGCGGTCACGGTGTACGGCGCGGGCAACCCCGGCGGCTACGCCCGTCTGGTGAACGACTCGCTGATCGCCACCGGGTCCAACGACTGGCTCGACGCCTACAGTCTGGACAGCGTCGTCATCGACTCGGTGACCGCGAGCGGCTACGAAGCCTATCTCTCCGACGTGACGTCGCTCCACGCTACGCGGTCCCGCATCGCGGTGACGCTATCAGGGACGGGGCTCTACCTCGAGCCGTTCACGTACAGCGGTTCGCTCGTCGCGGACAGCGTCACGATCACGGGCGATCCCACGTGCCCGCAGTGCGGCAACGGTATCTACGCCGAGCACCTGCCGGTGTCGGTGAGCCACTTCACGGGCAGCAATCTCAATTACGCGTTCCAGTTGTACGACTCGACGGTGAGCGTGACCCACTCCACGATCACCGACTCGTACGAAGGCCTGTACGCCAACGGCCCTTGCTGCGGCCAGCCGGCGCCCCGGGCCACCGTGCGAGGCTTGACGGCCACCAATACGCAATACGGGGTCGAGATTCAGAACATGGTCATGGTGGCCGACAGCCTCATGCTGTCGGGCGGCGACGAGGGCGCCTACGCGTACGGCGCTGGCGCCGACACGGTGCGCACGAGCACGATCGCCGACTACAACTATCCGATCGATCTCGAGGGCGACAGCGCGTACGCCGCGAACAACACGGTCCTGCGGCCCACGTACGACGGCATCTACCTGTCCGCCAACGCCGTGAGCACTGACGTCGCGTTGGCGGTCAACAACACGGTCACGTGCGATGCGGCGGGTGCCACAAACGCGGAAGCGATCTACGTGTGGGGCACCGTCGCAAGCGTCGTCGGCAACACGCTCACGGGGTGCGGCTCGAGTGTGTACGTCGGCAATTCCGGCGCCGGGCTCCCAGTCGATATCCGCGGCACCCTGATCACGGCGCCGGCCACGGCGAACGACGCGGCGATCCACGTACTGGCGGGTAACGTCCCCGCCGTGGCAGGCAACCAGATCACGGGCGGCGGACACTACGGCGCCATCTTGCTCGACGGTTATTACTACCAGGAGTTCTCCCGGGTGCGGGTGGATTCGAACACCATCCAGAACGTGCCCGACCGTGCGATCTATGTGGTGTACGCCGACACGGTGATCGCCCGCGGCAACCTGATCGAGGACGTCACCTCCACCGGCTACTACCTGGCCGGCGCGCAGGGCATCGCGCTCTACGGCGACGTCGGTGAGGACACGCTGATCGCCAACACGATCCGGCGCGTGCACGGGCGCGGGTTTGGGCTGCTGGCATGGGGCGCCAACGTGACCATGGATTCGAACGCCGTCAGCCACGCCGACTCCGCCGCCGTCTGGGTGGACCAGGTCGGCTCGCTCTCGATGACCGGCAACAACATCCGCAACAATCATCAGTACGGTCTCAACTATCCGGGCGCGAGCGGGGCGACGTTTGCCGTGCAGGGCAACGCCTTCGTGAACGACAGTAGCTACGCGATCTATTCGACCGAGATTCAGGTGGTCGCGCAGAACAACTGGTGGGGTCTCAACACCGGGTCGCACTCGGGAGCGGGCTCCGACAGCACATTCGGCAACGTGGACGCGACCGCGTTCATGACGACCGATCCCACGCCGCTGTTGCCGGCGCTCGCACCGCCGATTCGTGTGATCGCGGCGCGGCCCGTGGCCGCCGCGGCGACCCTGCCGGTGCGCCATTACGTGGCGCCCGTCCGGACGGCGGGTCCGGCTTCCACGGCCGCGACGACCAGCGGCCGCCAGGCGACGCTCGCCGACCGCATGGCTGCCGCGGCGGGCGATACGTCGCGTGTGGCGCGGGCCGTGGTACGGCGCGCCGCGGCGGCGCGAGTTCGCCTGCAGGGCGACGCCGCGCGGGCACAGCAACGCGCCCAGCAGGCCGCCGCACAGGCCACGCGCGCGCCGAGCCGGCCGCCGCAGAAGGGACGGGCCGGGCAATGAGACGCGTCTTCGTGGCGGTAGTGTTCGCGTGTCTCGGAATGGCGGGCGCGGCGCGCGGCCAGGCGCCCACCGGAGCGCAGCTGCGGTTGTTCTTTCTGGAGCCGTACAACACCGGCGACTCGGCCTACGCCACGACTGCAGGCGGTCAAGTGACCGTCACGATTGCGGCGCAGGACTACAATTTCAACACGTATGCGATGGGCGCGTTCACGCTGCGCCTGTACTTCGACCCGACGCGGCTCAGTTTCGTGGACGCGCACTCGATCTGTCCCGACAGCGCGACACAGCCGCTCAACACGCCGGTGACCGGCAGCAACTACGTCGAGCTGTCAGCTGCGGGTTGTGCGTCTGCGTTCCAGTACTTCCAGCACAACGTCGTGCAGGCGCACTTCGCGCTCGCCGGC
>WNGO01001018.1_pt1 | contig 17737 bp, 15 predicted proteins | sample 5400511 | NCBI WGS metagenome assembly WNGO01 (sample SAMN13153380, study PRJNA577476) | soil metagenome | isolation source: 20 cm soil or saprolite under Garry oak tree replicate 2 | place: USA:California | collected 2016-06-15 | reverse complement strand
GCCATGAAGAACACCACCAGAACGCGTCTCATGGAGTCGCTACGATGCGATACACCGTCCCTCCGTATGTCATGAGATACAACTCGCCGCGCGCGTCTTCGCCGAATGACACGATGCCACCGCCACCCCCGGGCGCGAGCTGCGGCCAGTCCCGACTCTGTGTCGCCACGCCGCCGCTGTACGTGAAGCTGCGGACGAAGCCCGCACAGTAGTCCGCGTACAGGTAACGACCCGTGAGCTGCGTCACGACACTGCCGCGATAGACGTAGCCGCCCTGCACGTCGCAGGCGCCATTCGCGTGAGCATACTCGATGACGGGGAGGGTGAGTCCCGTCGGGCTACAGCCCGCCCCGCTTACGCAGTGCGTCCCTTCCATAGTACTCCAGCCGTAGTTCAATCCCTTCGCCGCATCTGGCGCCGCGGCGACGTCGACCTCTTCCCACGAATTATCGCCGACGTCCGCGATGTAGAGATCGCCGGTCGCGCGGTCGAACGAGAAGCGCCACGGATTGCGAAAGCCCCACGCCCACACCTCGGGCGGAAACGACGTGTCAGGGGGGCTCACGAACGGATTATCCGCCGGCACCGTGTATCCGGTGGCGCCGTCCACATTGATCCGCAGGATCTTGGCGTTGAGGGTGTGGTGGCGCTGGCCGTTCTGGAGCGGATCGCCGCAGCAGCCGCCGTCGCCGAGCGAGATGTAGAGCATGCCGTCGGGCCCGAACTGCAGCTGGCCGCCGTGGTGATTGCCGAACGGCAGGGTCGTTCCGGTGATCGGATGCGGCACCGCCAGAATCGTATCCGCCGCGGATTCGTCAGCGCTGTCGGGATTGGACGACACGAGGTAGCGGACGACGCGGATGTCGCCGTTCAGATTGGTGAAGAAGACGTAGAACTGGCCGTTGGTCGCATACTGCGGATGAAACGCCATGCTGTAGAGCCCGTTCTCGTCTGCCGAGCTCATCTTGCCGACGATGTCGAGGAACGGGCGCCCCTGCAGCACGTCGTGCTTCAGCAGCCGGATGCGGCCGATGCGCTCCGTCACGAACAATCGTCCCGTGTCGCCCACCGGCGCAGCGAGGAACGTCGGGTTGGTGAAGGCGCCGATCGAATGGAGTACGGGCCCGGGGGGCGGCGGCGGCGGCGGCGGGGGGGGCGGAGGATTCTCGATCGGTGAATCGCCGCATGCGGCCAGCAGGCACAGCGCGAGGAGAGGGAGAAACCTCATCCGAGCACCACCTCGACCCCCTCGCGCCGCAGTTTTCCGAGCACGCGCGCCTCGATCCGCGCCCGGAGCGTCACCACGCCGTTCGTCTGCTCCTGATGCAGAATCTCGGCGTCGCGGTGCAATGCCGCGAGCAGCTTGCCGTTGCTAACTGGCACTCGGATCTCGGCAATGGGGCGGAGGGCCTGAGCTGAGGTGCGGAGAGCGCGCCGAAGATCCTCAACGCCGCAATGCGAAATGCGAAATTCGGAATGCGGAATTGTGGAGGTCAGTATCGCGTGCGGGTATTTTTCCCGAACCAGGGCGAGAAACGCGTCCGGGTCGGGGAGCAAATCCGCTTTGTTGAACACATAGATCGTCCGTTTGCGCTCGACACCAGCCTTGTCATTTCGCATTCCGAATTCCGCATTTCGCATTTCTTTCTCCACGACCTCCACTTGCTCCTCCCAACCTGGATGACTCGCGTCGATGACGTGGAGCAATAGATCCGCGTCCTCGGCCTCTTCCAACGTCGCCCGGAACGAAGCGACGAGATGGTGCGGGAGCTTGCGGATGAATCCGACCGTATCGGTGAGGCGATAGCGATAGCCGTCGCCCACGTCGACCTCGCGGGCCAGCGTATCCAGCGTCGCGAACAGCCGATCCTCGATGAACACGTCCTGCCCCGATAGCAGTTTCAAGAGCGAAGACTTGCCGGCGTTGGTGTAGCCGACCAGCGCCGCGGCCGGCAAGTCGCGCCGCCCCTGGCGCTGATTGGCGCGATGCTCGGCGACGTCCTTCAGCCGTTTCTTGTGCGCGGCGATCTTGCGGCGAATGGCCCGGCGGTCGGTTTCGAGCTGGGTTTCGCCCGGTCCCCGCAGCCCGATGCCGCCGCGGATACGCGACAGGTGGGTCCACATCCGTGTCAGCCGCGGCAGCAGATACTCGAGCTGCGCCAGCTCCACCTGCAGCTTCGCCTCGTGGCTGCGCGCGCGCGTCGCGAAGATGTCGAGAATGACCTCGGTGCGATCCATGACGCGCACGCCGAGGCTCTTCTCGAGCTTCACGCCTTGTACCGGGGTGAGACTCTCGTCGAAGAGTAGCAGAGTTGCATTCGCATCCTTCAAATCTTCTTTCAGCGATTCGACCTTGCCCTGGCCGATATAGAAATTGGGAGTGGGAGCGTCGATGCGCTGGATGGTCTTGCCGATCACCTCGGCGCCGGCGGTGTCCGCCAGACGCTCCAGCTCCTCGAGGTGCTCGTCGACGTGAACGGCGTCGTCGGAGCCCTTGCGGGGGGCACCAACCAAAAACGCACGCTCTATGGGAGACTGGATCTCGATCAGCCGACGGGTCACGGAATCAGCTTCCGCAGCGGCACATTGCCTTTGCTGCTCAACTGTACCCTACGCTCCCCTAGGGGTGTATCCAGCATCACAGCCCCGGTAATTCCATAGGGCAATTCTTGCGATTGCAGCAGTGAGCGGGCCGCAGCGCCCACCCCCGCCCAGGTAAAGCGCACGGGCATGACCACGCGGCTATGGTTTTGCGGGGACAAGTCCAGGGGTTTGTCTATAAGGGCTTTCCCGAAGTCCGTGCTTGCAAGCTCCAAATCAACTTCGAGCCGCGTACTCTCCAACCGATACTGGTTCGGATTGTACACGTCGAACACGAGGTCGAGCGTGCCGCCACCCAGGCCCATGCCGGTGACATTGATTTGCTGCAGCTCGATTTGCGGGCTCTCGAAGTTGAGCGCGTTCCGCAGCGTCGCGCACGCCGTCACCACACCGGCGAGCAACACGAGAGTCCTTGCGGTTGGCATCACAGCCCCTAACATAACGCACCCGTGACGATAGAACCGCTAGTCCTGCTCGCCAACGCCGACAAGTGGCTGACGGAGTCGCTCGAGAGCGTGCTCACGCAAGGCGGCTATCGCGTGATCGTCACCACCAAGCGGTCGCAGGTGCTCGACGTCGCGCGCCGCCAGCTTCCCGACGCCCTGTTGCTCGACATGGCGCTCGAGCAGCGCACCACCGACAGCCTGGCGCTGTGCCGCGCGCTGCGCGCCGATCCCGCCATTTCCCGCGCGACGCCGATCATCCTCACGACCGCGGGGCCGGCGCTGCGCGCGCAACAGCTCGACGCGCTGCGCGCCGGCGCGTGGGAGCTGCGCGGCGATCCGCTCGACGTGGAAGAGATGGTCCTGCGGCTCGGCGTCTACGTCCAGGGGAAGCTCGAGGTCGATCGCCTCGGCGCCGAGGGATTGGTCGACCGCGCGAGCGGGCTCTACAACGATGAGGGGATCGCGCGGCGCTCGGTGGAGCTGGCCGCCTTCACGGCGCGCCAGGGCATGCCGCTCGCGTGCGCCGTCTTCCAACCCGTCGACGGCGTGCTCACCGCCGGCGGCGCGGACCGGCTGGCACAGGCGTTTCACCGCGCCGGACGCATCTCGGATGCGGTCGGCCGCACCGGGCCGGCGGAGTTCACGGTGTTTGCACCCGCGACGGATGAAACCGGCTTGGAAGGCCTGGTGCAACGGATCGGCGATGCGGTGGCGCGGAGTGCTGCGGTGAAGTTGCGGGTCGGTACGAGTTCGGCCGCGATGCCCAAGCGCTCGTCCGCCAGCAACCTCCAGGCGCCTCGACCAACCTCGACGACCGATTTACTCGCCCGCGCCCGCGACGCGTTGCACTAACCGCTGCGGCGCTGCGGGCCGCTGTTGCGACCGGTGTGAGAGCCGCTGTTGCGCACCGGATGGACACTGCCCCCGCTGCCCCCGCTGCCCCCGCTGCCCTCGCTCGTTGCGCTCGTCGCGCTCGCCCCGCTCGTCGCGTTGCGGCGCACCACCCGCGGCCCCGAGCGCCGCACTAAGCAGATCGGCAACTCCAGCTCGAAGAAGAACCGCGTGCCCCACCCCGTGCGCGATTCGACCTTGAGCTCCGATTTCATCGCGGTGGCGAGCTTGCGGCAGATGGTGAGGCCGAGCCCGGTCTGGGAGAACAGCTGGCCGCGCCGGCCCGTCTCCTTGCGCAGCGGCTGAAACAGCGTGCTGATCTTGTCGGCCGGAATGCCACGGCCGCTGTCGCGCACCGCGAACTCGATACGGTCGGGAGCGCCCGCGACCTCCTGCGCGACGATCTCGACGTAGCCTTCGTCGGTAAACTTGAGCGCGTTGGTCGTGAGATTGAGCAGGATGCGGCTGAGCGCGACCGGATGGCCCAGCCGTTGGTCGCTGGTCGGGCCCAGGAGCCGCACAGTCAGGTGTTTTTCTTCCGCGATCGGCCGCACGATGTCGCGCACCGACTCGAGCATCGCGGTCACCGAGAACGCCGACGGATCCTGCTCGACGAGCTGATCCCCGCCCTGGGTGAACTCGATAATGTCGCTCGCCACCGACGAGAGCCCGAGCGCCGCGGTGTAAATGAGCCCCAGCTGGCGCCGCTGCACCTCGTTCACCGCGCCACTCTGACCACGTTGCAGTGTCTCGGCGAGTACCAGGATGGACGTCAGCGGCGAGCGCAGATCGTGCGCGACGTCGGTGAGCAGCGCGACGCCGTCCGTCCCGGAAAGGTGCGAGGCGAATGACTGCGCCCAGGTGGGCTGAATCGCCACGCGCACCCGTTCGATGGACGTGAGCAAGGGCAACAGCTCCGAATCGGGAAACCCGCCTGACCGCCATCCTTGCACGAGCGCCGCCCGCAGCAGCTCGAGCAGCCGCCTCCCCAGCCCCGAGTGCATCCGCGGGTCGAGCGACAGCGTCTCCTTGCCGGCAGCCTCGTGGATGGTGGTGACGAGCAGACCGAGCAGCTCCCCAGCCTCGGCGGCGGTCGTCGAGCGCGGGCGCTGGACCCACTGCCCGAGAATCGTGCGGGTCGCGCCGCGCAGCGCCCGGCAGGGCACGCAGCCGTCATCGCCACCCGGGTGTAGACGCTCGGAATTCGCGGCGGCATTGAGAAACGGAATTGGACTGTTACGTGGTGCCATTCCGGCGCTTTGGAGGAACGGGATGTATGTACCCTAGGAGACTCACTAGGTTTCCCTCCGCTTTATCCTACGTCCGGCTCCGTCAGGGAGCAATCCATCCCTTGCGAAGCGCATAGCGCACCAGATTCGCGGTGTCGTGCACGTTCAACTTCTTCATCAGGCGACCGCGATGAAACTCGGCCGTTTTCACACTGATCGCGAGCACGGTTGCGATTTGCTTCGTTGACTTCCCTTCTCCCACAAGTTGCAGCACTTGCCGTTCGCGCGGCGTCAGCTGCGAGGGAGAATCGCTCTCCGGTGTCGCGCAGGCGTCGACGATGGCCTGGGAGGCACCGGGGGAGACGTACAGTCGCCCTTCGCGCACCTCCGCAATCGCGCGCACCAGGTCGTCGCATCCCTGGCTCTTTTGCACGAACCCTTTGACTCCGACCTTCAGTGCCTCGCGCACAAAGCGCGTATCATCGAGACCCGATAACAGGATGACAGGACACGCAGGCGCGATCTTGGCGATCTCCCGCGCCGCTTCCACGCCATTCAGCACCGGCATGGCGACATCGAGCACGACAACGTCCGGATTCAGGCGTTGCACGGCGTCCACCGCGGCGCGGCCATCCCCTTCGTCCGCCACGACTTGCACGCCCCGCTGCATGAGCAGCGCCCTCAAGGCCTGCCGCAGCACGAGGTGGTCGTCCGCCAGCACCAGGCGGACTGGCGTTGCTTCCGAAGCGGGAGACATCAGTTCCAATTTGGCGAGCCGTGACGGCCTCGGCCAGAGCTATTCCACGGTGACGCTCTTTGCAAGGTTGCGCGGCCGGTCCACATCGCAACCACGCAGCACCGCGATGTGGTACGCCAGTAGCTGCAGCGGGATCACCGTCAGGACGGGGGACAGCAGCGGCAGCGTACGTGGCACACGCAGTTGATAGTCCACGAGACCGCGCAGCTCCCCGTTGCCCTGGGTGGTGATGGCCAGAATCCGGCCGCCCCGGGCGCGGACCTCGTGCATGTTCGACACGACTTTGTCGTACACGGCGTCGTGCGGGGCGACGAAGACGACCGGCATCTGGGCATCGATCAGGGCGATGGGCCCGTGCTTCATCTCGGCGGCGGGATAGCCCTCGGCGTGGATGTAGCTGATCTCCTTCAACTTCAGCGCCCCCTCGAGCGCCACCGGGAAGTTCACGCCGCGGCCGAGGTAGAGCGCATGCCTCGCATCGGCCCACTGCTCCGCCAGCGCTTTCACTTCGGGCTCCAGCTCGAGTGTCTCCGCGACGAGATCGGGGAGGCGGGTCAAATGGCAGATCAGCTCCTGCGCCGTGTCCGCCGCCAGGCCGCGCTGGCTGCCGAGATAGCCGCCCAGCAGCGCCAGCGCGACGATCTGGGAGGTGAACGCTTTCGTGGACGCGACGCCGATCTCCGGTCCCGCGTGCAGATAGATGCCCCCATCCGCTTCGCGCGCGATCGTGCTGCCCACGACGTTGACCAGCCCAACGACCCGCGAACCGTTCGCGCGCGCCGCGCGCATCGCTTCGAGCGTGTCGGCGGTTTCCCCTGATTGCGAGATGGCGATCGTGAGGCGGTTGCCGGGAATGGACGGCCGTGGCTGGCGCCGATAGCGATACTCGGACGCGTACTCGACCGACACCGGGATGTCAGCCAGCTCCTCGATGATTTGGCGTCCCACGAGTCCCGCGTGCCAGGACGTCCCGCACGCCACGATATTGATCCGTTTCAGATCGGCGCACTGGGTGGCGGTGAGGTTGAGGCCGTCGAGGCGCGCGACGCTGCCGTCGCTCTGCAGGCGGCCGCGCAACGTGCTGCGCACCGTATCCGGCTGCTCGAGAATCTCCTTCAGCATGAAGTGGGCATGGCCGCCGAGCTCGATGGCCTCGAGGTCCCAGCCGAGCGCGTCGACGGCGCGATCCTGGACCCGTGACTTGCGATCGATCACCTGGTATCCCTGCGGCGTGAGCACCGCGATGTCGCCGTCGTTCAGATACACGACCGAGCGCGTGTGCTCGAGAATGGCGGACGCGTCGGAGGCGACGAAATACTCGCGCTTGCCGACGCCGATCAGTACGGGGGAGCCCTGGCGCGCGACGACGATCTTGCCCGGCTCGTCGCTCGAGATCACCGCCAGTCCATAGGTGCCGACGACGTGCGCCAGCGCCCCGATCACCCGCTGTTCCAGCGTCGCGCCTTCCGACACCTCGATCAGATGGGCGACGGTCTCGGTATCGGTGTCGCTGTTGAAGCAGTGGCCGCCACGCTCGAGCGCGGCCCGCAAGCCGTCGGCGTTCTCGATGATGCCGTTGTGCACGACGGCGATGTCACCGCGGCAATCGCCGTGGGGATGGGCATTGACCGTGTTGGGAACGCCGTGCGTCGCCCAGCGCGTGTGGGCGATCCCGCTGCGGCCGGAGGCGGGCGCGTCCGTTACCAGTGTCCCGAGCGCCGTGACCCGCCCAGCGAGTTTTCGTGTGGTGATGCGACCGCCTGATTCCACCGCGATGCCGGCGGAGTCATAGCCGCGGTACTCCAGGCGGGCCAGCGCCTGGAGCAGGATGGCAGCCGCCTGGCGCTGACCGGTATACGCCACGATGCCGCACATTCCTAGTGCTCCTCGCGGCGGGGGCGGCGTGCTTTTTTTTGCAGCAGCGGCTTGCGCGCCTTGCCGAGACCAAAGCGCGCTAGTTGCGACTGCTTGGCGCGCACGCGCACCACCGTGTCCTCAGGACCAAGCAAGTGGCCACACCGCGAACACAATTGATCTCGCACTCGGGCCTCCCCGCTGCGAATGGGAATAATCGGGGCGGCGCTCCGTCGCTTGCCGCCTCTCTCTTCCCCGGAGCCGCGGGGGCTTCCCCCTGATTCCTGTTCCTGACACGCGCGACACATCATCCGCCGCTCCATCGATTCGCCGCACCGCGCGGTCTCAAGTTTCGGGCCGTCCGCGCTGACGGAGAAATCACGCGCGCGCAGCGACTTTGCTTGTGGTCGCGTTGCGGCAGACTCGTGTTTCTTGACGCGGCAGGCCCACCATGTTGCAGCGGTGCAACACCGAAAGATCGGAGGGGTATTCCATGTCGCGACGCTACTACAGTCCGGATCGAGAACGTGCCGGAAGTCCTTATGCCGTTGGAGTTTTCAGCGTGGCTCGGTCCGTGCTTGGAACATTCGCGACTGTACGCAAAACCAGCAATCAACCGGGGGTAACCGCCCGATGCCGACACCTACAACGCCCCATCGCGCCCCGCATTTCCACCCGACCACTCCAGGGGCCGCCGAAGTCATCGGCCTGCCGCCACTCAACGCGCAAATCAAGGCCGCCATCCGGTTCCTGATCGTCGATGACGATCGCACGCTGCGCGAGAGCTGCGCCAACCTGCTCCAGATCGATGGTTATCAGGTCACGGTGGCCGGCCGCGGCCAGGAGGCCTTGGAGCTGCTGCGCCATCGCCGCTTCGACATCGTCCTGCTCGACCTCTACATGAGCGACGTGTCGGGCTACGAGCTGCTGAAGGCGACCCTCGAGACCGCGCCCGACACGATGGTCATCATGATGACGGGCAATCCCAGCGTGGCCTCCAGCGTGGAGGCACTGCGGCTTGGCGCGTGGGACTATCTGCCCAAGCCGTTTTCGGCGACGCATTTCCAGATCCTCATCGGGCGCGCCGTGCACACGGTGAGCGTCTCCAACGACTCCAAGCAGCAGCAAGCGGATTTCGTGAAGGAGCACGGCAACAGCGATCGCGTGCAGGTGCTGGGCGTGGCGCCGATCTTCCGCCGCGCGATCGATCTGGCGCGCCGCGTGGCCCCCACCGACGCCTCCGTGTTCATCACCGGCGCGAGCGGCTCGGGCAAGGAATTGATCGCGCAGTTCATTCATGCGCACAGCCGCCGCAGTAGCAAGCCGCTCGTGGCGTTGAACTGCGCCGCGCTGCCCGAGGCGCTGCTCGAGTCGGAGATGTTCGGGCACGTCAAGGGGGCGTTCACCGGCGCCGTGCGCGACAAGGCCGGGCTGCTGGAGACCGCGAATGGCGGGACGCTGTTTCTGGACGAGCTGCTCGAGATGTCCAAGCCGACGCAGGCCAAGCTGCTCCGCGTCATCCAGGATGGCGTCGTGCGACGGGTGGGCAGCGAAACGACGGACGCGGTCGTCAACGTGCGCTTCATCGCGGCGACGAACGGCGACCCCGAAGAGGCGGTCAAGTCGGGGACGTTGCGCGAGGACTTGTACTACCGCTTGCGCGTCGTGCCGATCAATGTCCCGCGGCTGCAAAACCGGACGGAAGACATCCCGCTGCTCGCCAACCATTTCCTCAATTACTATTGGCACGCGCACCGGGGGGCGGAGCACGGCAACGCCGTCCCGACGCTGTCCGACAGCGCGGTGCGTGCCCTGCGGGCGCATTCCTGGCCGGGAAACGTGCGCGAGCTGCAGAATGTGATCGAGCATGCCGTCGTGCTGCTCGAGCCGGGCGCCGAGCTGCGGGCCGAGGACCTCCCCTTCAGCCCCGGCCAGGCTGGCGTCGAAGAGGCGGCCTCGCTTTCTGCCGCGGTCACGATGCCGCTCGAGGAGACCTATCACGTGGCGCGCGAGCGGCTGCTGGCGGAATTCGAGCGCCGCTATCTCACCTGGCTGGTCGGGCAGGCCGACAACAACATCTCCCGCGCGGCGCGGATCGCGGCCGTGGACCGAACCACATTGTATCGGCTGATGGAACGGCATGGCCTGCAGCGCAGGCTGACGCAGACGACCGAGGAGCCCTAGCGCTGTGGCACCCCCGCAACAGCCCTAAAGAACGGTTTCTCGTATCGTCCAAAGGGATTAATCATGACCTAGACAAAAGAACGATTGCGCGCGCGCCGGGAATTGAGTCTCATCCCTCGAATAGCAGGGCAGTGAGCAACCCTTTTTGGGGGATTGGATGGCTGAACCGTCTCTGCGCCAAGACGTGACAGCGTCACCGCATCATCCCCAAAATCGTCCCCTTCGGCACCGCGTTTCCGTACCACCCGCGTTTTCCGAACCACCCGTCAGGGTTAATCCCGTCGCGGGCGTGAGCGACCGTCTGCTCGCGCATGCGATTCGCCGCGTTGAGGCACGCTGGCGTGAATCGTCGGGCGGATCCGCCGAGCTCGCCGCCAGCGCGCCGATGCTGGCGGCATCGCTCCTGGCCGCCGACCGCGGCGACGCATTCTTTCTCGATCGGCTGACACCACGCCCATCTTTGCGTCAGAGCCTGCATCTCGTCGATCTGCTGGAAGACGAGCTGTTGACGCTGTGGCGCGGCGGCGAAGGTGCAGCGGCTCATGTCCTTCCGACGATCGACGGGTTGCGGCACGTACGCGCGGCCATTCAGCGTCGCTTTCAGCAGCTTCCTGGCGCCCCGTTGGTAGGGCCCGACGGCATCGAGTTTCTCATCGAGTTCGTGCACGACATGCGGTCGCCACTCGGCGCGCTGCAGCTGCTGGCGGACCGGCTGCAGCAGGGCTGGAGCGGGCCCCTCACGCCGCTGCAGCAGCGCCAGCTCCGTTTGATCTACGCCGCCGCGCATTCGCTCAATACCCTCACCAGCAATGCGTCGCAGATGACGCGCGAGTGGGACCAGCTGGAGGAGCCGGAGGCGCGACCCTTCTCAGTCACGAAGTTGCTGTCCGAGCTGCAGGATGTCGTCGTGACGCTGGCAATCCAGAAAGGGTTGGACATCACGTTCATCCGGCCCAATGTGGACCGTCGCCTGGGTCATCCGATCGAGCTGCAGCGCATCCTGCTCAACCTCGTGACCAATGCACTCAAGTTCACGCGCACCGGCAGCGTCACGGTGAGTGCGACGGACCAGGAACATGATCGTGTGGAGTTCGCCGTCCAGGATACCGGGCCAGGTATTCCCCTGGGCGCCCAGCGGACACTGTTCCAGCCGTTCCATCGCTGCGGCGACGGCGGCCACGCGGCCTTTTCCGCCACGGGGCTGGGACTCGCCATCACGCAGCGGCTCGTGCGCGCGCTCGGTGGCCGATTAGAGTACGAGACGGCCCCGGGCGCGGGGACGCGTTTCTATTTCGCGCTCCACCTTCCCGTCCCCTGACTGAACCTTGAACTCCGCGATCCGGATTCTCATCGTCGAGGACGAAGAGACGCTGCGCGAAAGCTGCGCCAGCGTCCTCACGCACGACGGGTATTGCGTGGCGACGACCGGCGTGGCGGGAGAGGCGTCCGAGCTGCTGCGCCACAACGTCTTCGACGTCCTGCTGCTCGATTGGTACATGAGCAACATCCCCGGCCGCGAGCTGCTGACGGTCGCGTTGGCCACCAATCCCATGACCCGCGTCATCGCGGTCACCGGCAAGGCGACGCTCGAATCCAGTCTCGAGGCCAAGGGCCGCGGGGCCTGGGCGTACCTGCCCAAACCGTTCTCCGCCGTACAGCTCGACATCCTGGTGGGCGAGGCCGCGCAGACGATCCTGTCCGCGCGGGAGTCCTTGCACCGGTCGCGAGCGCTCGAGCAAGCCGGCGAGAACAGCGACAAGATCCGCATTCTCGGACTGGCGCCGGCGTTTCGCGACGCAATTTCCCGCGCGCGCAAAGTCGCGCCGACCGATGCATCGGTGCTGTTGACCGGCGAAAGCGGTGCGGGCAAGGAGTTGTTTGCGCAATTCATCCATCACCACAGCCGCCGCGCGACCCGTCCGTTCCTCGCCGTCAACTGCGCCGCGCTGCCCGAGGCGCTGCTGGAATCGGAGATGTTCGGCCACCGCCGTGGCGCGTTCACGGGCGCCGTGCGCGACAAAGCCGGCATGCTCGAGGCTGCGGACGGCGGCACCCTGATGCTGGACGAGCTGATCGAGATGCCCCGCACGATTCAGGCGAAGCTGCTGCGGGCGATTCAGGACGGAGTCGTACGGCGCGTCGGCAGCGAAACTTCCGACGCGGTGGTGAACGTGCGGTTCATTGCGGCGATCAATCGCGATCTCGATCAGGCGGTCGGCGAGGGACTGCTGCGCGAGGACTTGTTCTACCGACTCGGCGTGGCGCCGATCCACATCCCGTCGCTGCGCGATCGCGTCGAGGACATCGAGCTCCTCGCCAACTCGTTTCTCGGCCACTACTGGCGCAAGTACCGGGGGATCGACCTCGAGGTCCCGCGCCTCGGCAAGGGCGCCATCGCCGCGCTCAAGTCGCACCCGTGGCCGGGCAACGTGCGCGAGCTCCAGAACGTCATCGAGCATGCGGTCGTGCTGCTCGAGCAGGCGGCGGAGATCGGCGCCGCGGACATCCCCTTCCTTAGTATACCGACCCCGGCCGGCGACCGGCGGCTCGGCCTCGAGCACACGGCCGGCACGGGTGCGGACGACAGCTATTACGATGCCCGGGATCGGCTCTTAGAGAAGTTCGATCGGCAGTTCTTGACGCGCGCGATCGCGTATGCCGGCGGCAACTTGTCGAAGGCCGCGCGGCGCGCCGGCATCGATCGCACCACGTTTTACCGCCTCATGGACCGGCACGGGCTCCAACGCGACGAGTCGTGACCGTTCCGAAAAGCGCCGCAAATTCGCCACACGTGTGTAAGCGACTGCCCCCGGGGGAACGGCGTGCGGCGCGACCGCGGGCGGCGTAAGATGCGGTGTCACAAAGCAATACCTTTCGCACCGGCTGCGCACGAATCCCGCCATAAAGGCGAAGCAAATGCCCATCAGTACGGCCGTACCGCGCATCCTGCTCGCCAATCCTGACGAGATCTTTGCTCGCTCTCTAGAGTCCATCCTGTCGTCGTCTGGATACGCCGTGCTCTGGGCGCCGACGGCACTTAACGCGCTCGAGCAGGGCCGGGCGCGTCCCGACGCCGCGATTATTGCCATGGAGCTGGCGAATGAGGGTGGGGGTCTGGAGCTGTGTCGGGCGCTGCGGCGGGAGCGTGGCCTGTCGCCCAGCGCGCCGATCTTCCTCACCCAGCCAAGCGCAGCGACGCGGCCCCAGCGCATCGCAGCCTTGCGCGCCGGTGCCGACGAGCTGTGGGGTCAGCCGATGGATCCGGAGGAGTTTCGCCTCCGCCTCGCTGCCCAGCTCCGCGCGAAGGCGGACGCGGATCGGGCGCACGAGGAGGGACTGTTGGACGATCGCAGCCGGTTGTGGAACGACCGCGGCCTGCTCCGTCGAGCCGAGGAGCTGTTGGCGGCGACGATCCGCGACCGCTCCGCGATCGGCGTTGCGGTCGTGGACAGCGATGGTGATGGGCTGAGGAACGACTGGATTGTCGGTGATCGCGTGGCCGCGGCGTTGCGCCGCTGGGCGCGTCTCTCGGATGCGGTGGGGCGACTCGGCACCGCCCGCTTCGGGGTGGTGGCACCGAGGACCGGCCGGACGGCGTGCGCCCGGCTCGGGGAGCGTCTGCTCAAGGGCATCGACTTGACATTCGGTAAGCCCTGTTCGTGGCTGCGGGTCGGCTTCGTCGCGTTCGAAGATGCGTCCGGCGCCCCCGCCGCCGCCGAGCTGATGGAGTGCGCCGCGCTCGCGGTACTCGAAGGCGCTCCGAGCGCCAAGGACGTCCGCGTGCGCTCCTGGCCCGCTTAGAATACCGCTCCCCTGTCGCACGTGACGTGCGGAGTTGTACGTCAGGCGCGGCAGCCGCTGCGTGCGGGGACGGGCGGCACATCTCGTAACTCATTGTCAGATAATCAGTAGGGGCGTCCGGCGCCGAGAGCATGGGTCCTGCTTCCAGGCTGGACGTGACGCTCCCCCGGACCGTTCGCGCCCGCCTGTTCTCGTATCGGCGAGTGCTGATCATCGGCGTGCACCTCGTCCTGATCCCCCTGGCGTACTGGGGCGCGTTCGGCGCTCGCTTCGACTTCCAAATTCCGCCGGCCGAGCTGCGCACATTCGCCAAAACGCTACCCTACCTGCTGTTGATCCGCCTGCTCATCTTCGCATGGTACGGCCAGTTCCGGGGCTACTGGCGCCACGTTGGGCTGCGGGACCTTGTGGACCTGGGCGTCGCGACGACCCTCAGTACCGCGCTGTTCGCCGCGGCACTGTTCGCGACCGGCTGGCCGCCCGCCCTCCCCCGCTCGGTCTTCCTGCTCGACTCGCTGGGCATCGTGTTCCTGTCCGGCGGCCTGCGGTTCGCGGCGCGGGCGTTCATCGAGGGCCAGCTGCCCATGCAGTCGTCGCGGGGCCGGCGCACCTTCCTCATCGGCGCGGGCGAGGCGGCGGAGATGCTGCTGCGCCAGGCGCGGCACGACAGCCGCTTCGCGATCAGCGTGGTTGGCCTGATCGACGACAACCCCGAGACGCACGGCCGGTCGCTGCACGGCGTGCCGATCCTGGGCGGGACCGCCGACCTGGAACGGCTGGTCCACGAGCACCGCATCCAACTCCTCGTGATCGCGATCCGCTCGGCCACGGCCGCCCAGATGCGCAGCATCGTGGAGCGCTGCACGGCGACCGGCACCGAGTTCAGGATCATTCCCTCGCTCCAGGACCTGCTCGACGGCCGCGTCGGGATCGGCCAGTTGCGGGAGGTCGAGATCGAGGATCTCCTGGGGCGGGAGCCGGTGCACCTTGACCTGGAACAGGTGCGGGGCGACCTGGAGGGGAAGACCGTCCTCATCACGGGGGCCGGCGGCTCGATTGGATCGGAGCTCGCCCGGCAGATCGCCCGATTCCGCCCCGCCCGCCTCGTGCTGCTCGAGCGAGCCGAGAGTCCCCTGTACTTCGTGCACCTCGAGGTGTCGCAGTCGTCTCCCGACATCGAGGTCGTGCCGGTGATCGCGAATATCACGAACGCCGCGCGGCTCGATCAGGTGTTCGGCACCTATCGGCCGGAGTACGTGTTCCACGCCGCGGCCTACAAGCACGTGCCGCTGATGGAAGAAAGCGTCTCCGAGGCCGTGTGGAACAACGTCGTGGGCACGCTGCGGGTGGCGCAGCGCGCGGTCCAGCACCGGGTCGTGAAGTTCGTGTTGATCTCGACGGACAAGGCGGTCAACCCGACGAGCATGATGGGGGTCACCAAGCGGATCGCCGAGCGGATCGTGCTCGAGCTGCCGTCGCTGCGCGTCCGGACCGACTTCCGCGTCGTGCGATTCGGCAATGTCCTGGGCTCGGACGGCAGCGTCGTCCCGCTGTTCAAGCGCCAGCTGGCCGCGGGCGGACCCATCACCGTGACGCATCCCGACGTGCAGCGCTATTTCATGACCATTCCCGAGGCGGTCGAGCTCGTGCTCACGGCCGCCGCGCTGCCGGCGGCGGCAGGCCGCATTTCGATTCTCGAGATGGGGAGCCCGGTCCGGATCGTCGATCTCGCGGAACAGCTCATTCGGCTCTCGGGCCTCGAGCCGTACAAGGACGTGCAGATCGTGTTCACTGGCCTCCGGCCGGGCGAAAAGCTGAACGAGGAGCTGGTCGGCGCCGGAGAAGCGACTGTCGCGACGAGCGCCGAGAAGATTCGTCTCGTCGAACGAAACGGGGGCAGCGCGGCCAATGTGGCCGTCGCCCTCCAGCACCTCATCGAGTCCTTGACGGCCGGACGCACGGCGGATCTGATGCGCGCAGTAGCAGCGCTGGCGCCCGAATACGTGGCGTCACCGGCGCGCCCTCTACACCGATCGTTGGCCGCAGACGTGCGGCAGCCGGCGCTGGTCCATCCTCCCACACCCCACGCCCCTGTCGTGGTGCCGGCGCGCCGCGGGTCGCTGCGGGCGAACCCGCGTCTGCTCGGAGAGTTGCCCTAGCCCTGACGCTCGTCTTCCCACTGGCGCAGGCTCTCCAGCTGGCGTCGCGTGGGATCGGCGATCGGCCGCTGGCGTCGCAGCGCGGCCAGCGCCCGCTGGAGCGGCTCGCCGGTCGTCGCGATCCGCCACGCCACATACAGCGTGGTCGCCCGGCCGATCCCCGCGCCACACGAGATCAGCGTGGCGGGGCCGCCGTTCCGGCCAGCGTCGAGGAAGGCGCACCCGACGCGGAGCTGGTCCATGGTCGGAGGCTGGTTGTCGCGCACCGGCAGCCACAGGAGAGATTCCGCCGACGCGAGCCAGGGCGCCGGCGGCGCTTCACCGAGCAGCGTGATCACGCGGCCGACTCCGGCCACCTGGAGCTCGCGCCAGCGGCGAGGCAGCGGGACGCCACCCACCCACAGCCCCTTTTCCACCTCGGTCGGTCGCCGCAGCGCTGACTCGTTGGCCAGACCGAGCCAATAGACCCACCAGCTGCGCAGGGGCCAATACCGCGTCAGGAGCCTCAAGGCTCAGCCGCCGGCCGTGGCGTCAGTCGAACCGCGCGCCGTCGCACAACACGGCCGCGATCCGCTCTCCGGTGTGCCCGTCCCAGCGTTCGATCAACGGTGGCGTGGCGGGCCGCTGCGCCACGGCTTCCCGTGCCGCATCCCGGATCGCGTCTCGCCGGGGGGCTACGAGCCGGTTGGTCCCCACGACACACGTGATGGGCCGCTCGGTGTTGGGCCGGACCGTGACGCACGGAACCCCGAGCCAGGACGTCTCTTCCTGGAGACCGCCCGAGTCGGTGATCACGAGCCCGGCATCGCTGACGAGCCCCAGCATCTCCAGGTACGGGAGCGGTTCGAGGATCCGGACGCCGTTCATCGCGGCCGCGCTTGCACCCAGGGTCTGAATACGGGCGCGCGTGCGCGGATGCACGGGAAAGAGCATCGGGCCGTCCTTCCCAACGTGCGCCAGCGCGCCGAGCAGCTCGCACAGCGTCGCCGGATCGTCCACGTTCGCCGGCCGGTGCAGCGTGACGACGGTGTACCGCCCCTTTTCGACGCCATGCCGGCGCGGCGCTTCCAGCGCGCGGGCGGCCGGCAGCGCCTCCACGAGGGAGTCGATCATCACGTTGCCGACGAAGTGGACGTGCGGACCCGCCACGCCTTCGCCACGCAGATTCTCCACCGCGTCCGGGGACGGAGCGAACAAGAGGTCGGCCAGGTGATCCGTCACGAGCCGGTTCAGCTCCTCGGGCATCGTGCGATCGCGGCTGCGCAGGCCCGCCTCCACGTGACCAACCGTGACGCCCAGTTTCGCAGCGACCAGCGCCGCCGCCACCGTCGAGTTGACGTCCCCGTACACCAGGACGACATCGGGCGCGAGCGTTTCGCACAGGGGCTCGAACCGCTCCATGATCGCCGCCGTTTGCCGGGCGTGCGAGCCGGAGCCCACCTCGAGCGCGTGATCCGCGCGCGGCAGGCGCAGGTCCCGGAAAAACGCCTCCGACATCTCCGGGTCGTAGTGCTGGCCGGTGTGAACGATGGCGTGACGCGCGCCGCGCGCCGCGAGGGCCCGCGCGACCGGCGCGAGCTTCATGAAGTTCGGCCGCGCGCCGACGACGGAGACGACGGAAAGGCTCACCGGATTCGGGTCAGCGTGTAGATCGTGACCGGTATCGTGACCAGGACTCCCACGAGCCGCAGCACCTCGGCGGCGTTCGAGCCGCCGCGCCGTGGCACGATCACCTGGTCGCCGGCGACCAGACCGGCACCGTCGAGCGTGCGGCCTTCCGCGATCGCCTGCTGGAGCGCCTTGCCCTCCCAGAGC
>WNGO01001017.1_pt1 | contig 17743 bp, 12 predicted proteins | sample 5400511 | NCBI WGS metagenome assembly WNGO01 (sample SAMN13153380, study PRJNA577476) | soil metagenome | isolation source: 20 cm soil or saprolite under Garry oak tree replicate 2 | place: USA:California | collected 2016-06-15 | reverse complement strand
TCACGGAATCCGAAATACCCTCAGAATAGGAAGTGCGCAAGGTGCTGCGATGCGCCCGCGCAACAGGTCGTTTGGATCGAGCAAAATACACACAACAGGAAATATCATCAAAACGAGAGACTCGCAAGACCCCCCGACAAGAGGGCACAGCCAGTCGAGGGTTGTGGTGTCGCTAACTAATTATGCTATAACGTCTTTACCGACGCGCGTCTGTCCAGCGATTGGTCGCGTCCAACACCGCCAGGACCGCACTCCGCTCCGCGCTCTCCCGGATTTCACACGTCCCCGTCAACAGCTGCGCCTCGCGGCCACCCAATCCATGCACCGCCACCATGACAAACTTGCGGTCGAACGCGTCCACCAGCTGGGTCCCTTCGAGCGCCACCGAGTTATCCGGGAGCAGCTCGTCCAAGCACAACGACGCCGCTCGCGCGGCCGCCTCCACCCGGTTCCGCAGCGTGTCGGTCCCCTGGTCCTCCGCCTCCGCCTCCCGCCCCTCGAACGACAGCCGCACCCGCACCAGCACGCGCTGCTGCCGCTCGGCGGGCCGCACATCGAGCCCCTGGAACACGACCACCCGCTTGTTGGCCCGCGTGGCGATCGCTTCCTGCTGCAACGCCTCGATCGGCCGCACGTCCGCCGTCTGCGCCACGCTGATCTTGCGGTGATCGATTTTGACGCCGAGCTGCGCCATGAGCGCCGACTCGATGTTGCGCACCACCTGCTTCGCCTGGATCTCGCCGGCCGTGAGCACGTGGATCTCGCTGATCTCCCCCTGCGGCGTCACCACGATGCGCGCCGACATCACACCGGTCAGGCTCGAGATCAGGTTCTCGGCCCGCTTGACACCCCACGGATCGGACGCGGTGCCGTCCGGTGTGTCGGCCGCCTTGGAAGAGGTCAAGCGTTTTCCCCCGTTGCCACACGATTGCGTCCCTGCTGCTTGGCGCGATACAGCGCGCGGTCGGCCGTGATCAGCACGTCCTCCTGGTCCGGTCCCGACCGCGCCTCGGCGACACCAATGCTAACGGTCACGAGGCCCTCCGGATAGCCCAGCCGGCGGCCCAACGCCTCCACGTCCGCCCGCACTTTCTCCGCGACGGCGAGCGCCCCCTGTAGCCCGGTCCGGATGAGCAACAGCACGAACTCGTCACCGCCGTAGCGCGCCGCCAGGTCCGTCGTGCGGATCAACGCGGCGAACTCGCCAGCGGCGTTCCGCAGCACCTCGTTCCCGGCCTCGTGGCCGAACTGGTCGTTCACCTGCTTGAAGTTGTCCAGGTCCACGAACAGCACCGCGTAGGGCTCGCTGGTGCGGGCGCTGCGGGCGGTCTCGCTCGCGAGCCGATCCCGCAGCACGCGGAACGTCGCGAGGCCGGTGAGCGAGTCGACGGCTGCCTGCTGCTGGGCGTGCTGCGCCTGCTTGTCGAGGTACGGCGGGCATGACTTGAGGGTGGTCCGCCCCAGAGCCGCGGCCGCCGCGAAGGCCCGGCACGTGCCGTAGCCGCAGGCTCCACAGTCCCACGGCTTCCCGTTCGGCGCCACGCCGATCTGCCCCAGGACCACGTCGATCGCCTCAGCAGGCGGAGCGGCGCCATCGCGCGGGATCAGGAATGCCGCGCCGACGCGCACGGCGTCCGCAGCCGCACGGTCCACCACCGGCTCGCGCGCCCGGACGGGCTCGGTCGCCCCCACGATCTCCCGCCGCCGGAACAGCTCTTCCTTAGGGCCAAGTAACGGGTGATCGAGACAACCCTCGCACGGCAGGATGTCCACGAACCCGAGATCGATCCGATCCACCGCGACGGCGCGCGCCAGCGCCTCCAGGTGACTCAGGCCGCGGAGCTTGCGGAACCGGCGGCTCGCGTGCCGCTCCTCCATCAGCACCTCGAGCGGCAACCCCCCGGCGGTGCTCCAATGCCGCCGCCGCTCCTCGGGGACGCGGTTGAAGTGCAGTGGCTGGTCCTCCACGCGGACCACGCCGCGGCGCTGGAAGAGATCCTGGAGATCGGCGAAGGTGATGGCCGCGTCGACGTCGTCCCCGCCCTCCGTGAGACACACGCCGGCGTACACGACCGGGGTCCGAGCGCCGTACAGCTGCTTCAGGTAGCGCGCCTCGGCCGCGACAGGGGTGGCGACGGGGGCGAGATAGGGGATCAGCTCGGGGTACTGGGTCCGCACGGTCTCGACGATGACGGGACAGGTGCTGCGGATCAGCGTGCCCCACCCTTCGTCTGCCAGGACGCGCGTGTATTCCTGCGCGATCAGCTCGTCACCCAGCACGCCCCGATGCACCCTGCGGAACCCCGCGGCGTAGCACGCGTTGACCACCTGTTCCGGAGTGGCGGGAAAGAAATAGGCGGCCGACTCGACGGTGAGAATCAGCGTCGCGCGGCCGCTCTCGGCGAGCTCCAGGGCTCGCTCCACGTCGCCCCCGGCGCTTATGGCTTCATGGGGGCACGCCGGGAGGCAGAGACCACATCGGGTACACGCCGCGTCGAGGATCCAGACGCGCTGTTGCTCGACCGCCACGGCGTCAGCCGGGCATACCCGGACGCAGGCCAGGCATGCCACGCACAACTCTGGATCGATGCTAAAGTCCACGTCGGGTCAGCTCGGGCCGCCGCGGGGGTGACAGGCAAGGGCGCCGTAACATGGACGCGGCGATGCGACCTGTCAATGGCCGGGTATGACATAAGTCGTGTCCCGGCAGTGCGTTACACTAACTGGTACTGCTTCAGCTTGCGGTACAGTGTGCGCTCGCCGATCCCCAACACCTCGGCGGCCTTGCGACGGTTCCCCTTCGTCTCGCGCAGCGCGGCTTCGATCGCCGCGCGCTCGACGTCCGCCATCGTCATACCGGAGTGATACAACACCTCCGCCTCCGGCGCGGGCTCGGCTTCGATAGCCGCAACAGGTGTGCCGTGGCCAACCTCGATCACCTCGACGCGTTGTTGCGGCCCCTCATCAAGCCTGCGGCGCAGCTCTTCGACCTGGAGCTTGAGCTCGACCAAAGAGCGGAAAATGAACTCCAACTCCTGGCCCGCCACCTGGCGCGTCGCTCCCACCACCCGGACCGGCAGCCCGCGGATGCGCTCGCGCACGTCGCGCGGGATGTCGGTGGCGCGGATCTCTCCTTCGGGTGCCAGCACGACCATGGACTCCACGAGATTGCGGAGCTGCCGCACATTACCGGGCCAATCCGCGTCGACGAGAATCTGGAGCGCTTCGGGGGTGATGCCGCGGAAGGTCCGGTCGTGGGCCTTGGCGAGCTCGGCGATGAACCGCCGCACCAGGAGCGGGATGTCCGTCCGCCGCTCGCGCAGCGGCGGCAGATAGATGGACAGGACGTTGAGGCGGTAATAGAGGTCGTCACGGAACTGGCCGAGACCCACGCTCTCTTTGAGGGACTTGTTCGTCGCCGCGATCACGCGCACGTCCACCCGGATCGGCTGGGTGCCGCCCACACGGAAGAACTCCCGGTCCTCGAGCACCCGCAGCAGCTTTACCTGCGTCGCCGGGGTCATCTCGCCGACCTCATCCAGGAAGATGGTCCCACTGTCGGCCAGCTCGAAGCGGCCGAGGCGGCGCTCGGCGGCGCCGGTGAATGCCCCCTTCTCGTGGCCGAACAGCTCGCTCTCGAGCAGTGTGTCGGGGATGGCGGCACAGTTCACGGCGATGAACGGTTTGCCGCGGCGGGGCGAGAGGTCGTGGATCGCCCGGGCGACGAGCTCCTTGCCTGTGCCCGACTCGCCCTCGATCAGCACCGTGGAGGTGACCGGCGCGATCTGCTCGATCTTGACCAGCACCTCCTGCACCGCCGGAGACTCACCGATGATCCCGGTGCGCTCCTGTAGCTTGCGCCGCTCCAGCAGGCGCCGCACCGTCGCGACCACCTCACCCGGCTCGGCCGGCTTCCCGAGCCAGGCGGTGAGCCCGAGCCGGCGCGCCAGCCCTTTGGCGTCCGGCTCGGTCGCCTCGACCAGACCCAGGGTCGAGATGGAGCGATCCCGCGCGGCGGCGAGCAGCTGCGCGGCGGCATCCTCGTGCAGGCCGCCCGTGAGCACGACGCAGTCGGGAACCGGCTCGCGGCGCACCGCCTGGCGCAAGTCGTCGAACGACGACGCCATGCGGGTGTCGAAGCCCGCCCCCTCGAGCGCCGCGTTGATGCGGACCGCGTGCTCGAGGTCGTCGGTGGTGATGAGAATGCGGTCGGCCATCAGTGCGTCACCTTCTCTCCGCTCAACAGCTCCACGGCGTGATCGAGCAGCGCCTCGAGCACCGCCAAGCCGTCCTTCACCCCGCTGGTCGAGCCCGGCAGGTTGACGATCAGCGTCTTGCCGCGGGCCCCAGCGACGCCGCGCGACAGCCACGCCCGTGGGAAGCGCGGCGCCGTGGCAGCGCGCAGCGCCTCGGCGATTCCGGGAGCCGGTCGCTCGAGCACCGCTGCCGTGGCTTCGGGCGTCACGTCGCGCGCCGTGAGCCCCGTCCCACCCGTGGTGAGTACGACGTCCACCTCGCCGGAGTCGGCCCAGCGGGACAGCTTCGCCGCGATCCGGTCGGTCTCGTCCGGGACGACGCTGCGCACCACCACCTCGTACGCCCGGCCCCCCGCCCACTCGAGAATCGCGTCACCCGACGCATCGGCCCGCTGGCCCATGGTGCCGAGGTCCGAAACGGTGAGGATGCCGATACGCACCGAACCTCCTGCTCAGGCCTTTGCCGCGGCGGCCCGCTTGGTGCGGTGCGGCACGAACGGCAGCTTCACGCTCTCGGCCGCGGCGCGCCGGCCTCGTACGTCGATCTCGAAGCGCGTTCCCGGGCCAGCCCGCGCGAGCGGCAGGTAGGCGAGTCCCACCGCGGCGTTCGCCGTGGGGGTGACCGTCCCGCTGCGCACTACGTCCACCTTGCGGCCGTCCAGGTACACATCGTGACCGGGCCGGGCGACCACGCGCGGCTCGAGCACCTGGAAGCCCACCAGCCGGCGCGCCACGCCCGCCAGCTTCTGTTGCTTGAGCGCGGCGAGTCCCACGAAGTCCGCCCCTTTGTCCAGCTTCACGATCCAGCCTAGCCCCGCCTCGTAGGGCGTGACCGTGTCATCGATGTCGTTGCCGTACAGCGGGTAGGCCGCCTCGAGCCGCAGCGTGTCCCGCGCCCCGAGCCCGCACGGCTCCGCGCGCCCGTCCCCGGCGACGGCATACCACAGCTGCTCGAGGTCGCCAGCCCGGCAGTACAGCTCGAACCCGTCTTCTCCGGTGTACCCCGTGCGGGAGATGAAACATTCGACTCCTGCCACCTTCCCTTCGGCGAAGTGGTAGTAGGGGAGCAGCGTGATGCCCACGGTCGTGAGCGGCGCGAGCAACGCCTCGGCGCGCGGGCCCTGGACGGCGAGGAGGCCGGTTTCGTCCGAGATGTCGCGCAGCCGGACGTTGGCGCCGCGCTTGTGCGCCACGACGTGCTCCCAGTCCTTCGCGATGTTCGCGGCGTTGACGACCATCATCAGCTTGTCGGCGAAACGGTACACCACGCAATCGTCCACGAATGTGCCCCGGTCCGTGAGCAGCGCGGAGTATTGTGCCTGGCCCGGCTTCAGCGCCCCGACGTCGTTGCTCGTCACCCGTTGCACGAGGGCATTGCGGTCGGGACCCGTGACCTCGAACTCCCCCATGTGCGAAATGTCGAAGACGCCGACCGCTTCCCGCACGGCCTTGTGCTCTGCCACGATTCCGCGGGGATAGTGCACCGGCATGTCGTACCCACCGAACGGGACGAGCTTCGCACCCAGGCTCACGTGCACCGCGTGCAGGGGCGTGCGCTTCGTGGTCACGAGCCCATCAGGGTGGCGAGCAACGCCTTTTGGACGTGCAGCCGGTTCTCGGCTTCGTCCCATACCCGGGACTGCGAGCCCTCGATGACGCCTGCCGTCACCTCCTCCCCGCGATGGGCGGGGAGGCAATGCAGGAAAATGGCGCCGGGGTCGGCGAGATTCATGAGGTTCTCGTCCACCGTGTAGCCGCGGAACGCGGCGCGGCGGGCTTCGGCCTCCTCTTCCTGCCCCATGGACGCCCACACGTCGGTGTTCACGACGTGCGCGCCATCGACCGCTTGCTCGGGCTCCTCAGTGATCACGAGGCAGGCGCCGGGGCGGGACTCGGCCCGCGCCACGATCTCGTGGTCGGGCTCGAAGCCCTCCGGGCACGCGAGCCGCAGCTCGAAGCCCAGCAGCCCAGCGGCTTCGATCCAGCTGTTGGCCATGTTGTTCCCGTCGCCGACCCAGGCGACCCGCTTCCCCTCCCACCCGCCCAGCGCCTCCCGCACCGTGAACAGGTCGGCCAGCACCTGACAGGGATGCAACAGGTCGGTGAGGCCGTTGATGACGGGCACGCTGGCGCAGCGCGCCAGCTCCTCCACCTCTGCGTGATCGAACGTGCGGATCATGATGCCGTTCACGTAGCGCGACAGCACCCGCGCCGTGTCGGGGATCGGCTCGCCGCGGCCCAGCTGGATGTCGCGAGACGAGAGGAACAGGGCCTGCCCGCCGAGCTGGTAGGTCCCGACCTCGAACGACACCCGGGTGCGGGTGCTCGACTTGGCGAAGAGCATCGCCAGGGTCTTCCCCCGGAGCGGTGTGTCACGGTACGCGCCCTTCTTCATGCGCGCCGCCAGGTCCAGGAGGCCCCGGACCTCGTCCTGGGTACAGTCGCGGAAGGAGAGAAAGTCACGCTTGGCCATGGATTCCCCGGGAGTCGGTCAAAATGACAGTCGCCGGGGGATTTTACCTGCGCCCCCGGCTGGTGACAAGACTGAGGGGGGACGGGGGACGGGGGACGGGGACCGACTAGAGAATGTAGCGCCGCAGGTCTTCGTCGCCTGCGATCTTGGCGAGGCGTTCGCGCACGGCGGCGGCGTCGAAGACGATCTGTTTCGTGGGGTAGTCGGGGAGCGCGAACAGCACTTCCTCGAGCAGCGTCGTCATCACGGTGTGCAGGCGGCGGGCGCCGATGTTTTCGAGCTGCTCGTTGACCTTGGCGGCGATGCGGGCGACCTCGCGTACGCCGTCGTCGGTGAACGCGAGCGTCGCGCCCTCCGCTGCGCACAGCGCCGCGTACTGCTTGGTGAGGGCGTTCTCGGGCTCGGTCATGATGCGCACGAAGTCTTCCTCGGTGAGCGGCGACAGCTCGACCCGGATCGGGAAACGCCCCTGCAGCTCGGGGATCAGGTCAGACGGCTTGGAGACGTGGAAGGCCCCGGCCGCGATGAACAGGACGTGGTCGGTGCGCACGAACCCGTAGCGCGTCTGAACGGTGGAGCCCTCCACGATCGGGAGCAGGTCGCGCTGCACGCCTTCCCGCGACACGTCGGGGCCCACGGTGCCGCGCTCGCCCGCGATCTTGTCGATCTCGTCGATGAAAATGACGCCGTGGTTCTCGACGCGATCGAGCGCCTCGTTCACCACGTCGTCCATATCGACGAGCTTTTTCAGCTCTTCGTCGATCAAGATGCGGCGCGCCTCGTGCAGATGCACCGTGCGGCGTTTCTTCTTCTTGGGGATCAGCTCCTGCAGCGCCTCGCCGAAGTTGATGTCCGGCCCCTCCATCCCTTGGGGCGGCTGCATCATCTCCAGCAACGGGAAACTCTGCTGCTGGACTTCGATCTCGACGTCGCGCTCCTCGAGCTGGCCGTCCTTGAGCTGCTGGCGCAGCTTCTCGCGCGTGCGCCGGCGCCGCTCGCTGGCTTCGGTCTCCGCCTCGGGGATCTTGGGTTGCACGTCACCCTTGGATGACACCACGAAGAGTGGACGCGCACTTGCTCCCTGCTCCGTGCTCCCTGCTCCCTGTGATGCGGCGGCGGGGGGCGGCGAGGGAAGCGGCGGCAACAGCAAATCGAGCAGCCGTTCTTCCGCGCGCTGTTCCGCGGTTGGGTAAACGTCATCTTCCCGTTCCGACCGCACCATATTGATGGAGACGTCCACCAGCTCGCGCACCATCGACTCGACGTCGCGGCCGACGTATCCCACCTCGGTGAACTTCGATGCCTCGACCTTGAGAAACGGTGCGCCCGCGAGGCGCGCCAGGCGGCGCGCGATCTCCGTCTTTCCCACGCCGGTCGGGCCGATCATGATGATGTTGTTCGGCATGATCTCGTCGCGGATCTCTTCGGGCGCCTGGGACCGCCGCCAGCGGTTGCGCACCGCGATGGCGACCGCCTTTTTCGCCGCGTCCTGGCCGACGATGTAGCGGTCCAGCTCCGCCACGATTTTCTTGGGCGGCATTTCCTCCAACCACGGGACCTGCTCTTCGGCGGCGAGGGGCGGCGAAGGAGCGGCGGAGGGCGGCGAAGGCGACTCTGGTGGTGCTTTTGGCATCGCTATAACTCGAGTACGGTGATGTTGGTGTTGGTGTAAACGCAGATTTCGGCCGCAATCTCCAGCGCGCGCTGCACGATTTCCGCCGGGTTCAGCGTCGTCGACGCGAGCAGCGCGCGGGCCGCGGCCAGGGCGAACGAGCCGCCCGAGCCGATCGCGAGCACGCCGTCGTCCGGCTCGATCAGCTCGCCGGAGCCGCTGATGACGAAACCGTGCTCCTTGTCCGCCACGACGAGCAGCGCTTCGAGACGCCGCAGCACGCGGTCCGAGCGCCAGTCTTTCGCCAACTCGACCGCGGCGCGCGGCAGGTTCGTGGGATAGCGCTCCAGCTTCTCCTCGAACTTCTCGAACAACGTAAAAGCATCGGCGGCCGCACCGGCGAAGCCGGCGAGAATCTTGCCGCCGCGCAGCGTGCGCACCTTGTTGGCGTTGGCTTTCATCACGGTCTCGCCGACCGTGACCTGGCCATCGCCGCCGATCGCGACCTTGCCGTCGCGGCGGACGCACAGAATTGTCGTGCTGTGAATGCGCTCTAGCATGCTCTTTCGTTTGCTCCTTGCTCCCTGCTCCGTGCTCCCTTTTACGCCCTCGGATGCGCCTGATGATAAACCTTCTTCAAGCGCTCCACTGACGTATGAGTATACACCTGCGTGGTCCCCAGCGAGGCATGACCCAGCAGCTCCTGCACCGCCCGGAGATCGGCGCCTGCGTCGAGCAGGTGCGTGGCAAAGGAGTGCCGCAGCGCGTGCACGTGCAGCTCCTTGCCGCGAGCCAGCGTATCGAACAGCCCCTTCATGGCCAGCTGGATGCCGCGCGGCGTAATCCGCTTGCCGCGCACGTTCACGAATACGGGGCGGGTTCCCGTTCGCAGCCCGGCGAGGAGACTGTCGCGGTGCGGCAGATACTTTCGCAGTGCCAGCGTCGCGTGCCGGCCGAGCGGCACGAGTCGCTCCTTCTTTCCCTTGCCGCGCAGCTTCACCTGATCGGACACCGCGTCGACGTCGGGATCATTCAGCCCCGCGAGCTCCGAAAGACGCATCCCCGTCGAATAAAACAGCTCGAGCATCGCGAGATCGCGCGCCTCGCGGAATCCTCCGGCGGCGGCGCGCGCCTCCGCCTGCGTGAACAGCTCGTTCATCTCGCCACGATCCAAATAGGTCGGTAACGTCCGCTCGAGCCTGGGAGTTCGCGCCGCCCGCGCGGGGTTCACCTCGAGACCGCGCGTCGCGTTCAGGAAGCCATAGAACGTGCGTAGCGCCGACAGCGCGCGGGCGACGGAGCGCTTCGCCAGGCCACGCCGCTGCTCAGCGGCGAGGAAACCGCGCACCGCCAGCCGATCCACCCCGGCCCACGTCCACGGGCCGCCGTAATAGCTGTCGCAGAAAGCGGCGAAGGCGGTGAGGTCGCGCTCGTACGCCTTGACCGTGTGGGGCGAGTCGTTGCGCTCTTTCTCGAGGAAGGTGACAAATTCGGCGATGGCGTTCATGCCGGGATCTCGGCGAGTTCCTGCGCAAACGCCGCCATTTCTTTCAGTGCACGACTCGCCAGCGCTTCCTTCCTTTTGAACTTATCCCTGACCGGCGGATCGAGCGGTTCCAGCAGCCCGAAATTCGCATTCATCGGTTGGAACCGTGCCGGCTCCGACTCCCGCAGGTAGCGATACAGCGCGCCGAGCATCGTGGTCGCGGGGGGCAGCGCCGGCGCGTCGCCGGACAGCAGCCGGGCGAGGTTGATCCCCGCGAGCAGTCCCGTCGCCGCCGACTCAGTGTAGCCCTCCACCCCGGTGAGCTGTCCGGCGAACAGCAGCTGCTCATCGTCCCGGGTCGAGAGGTGCCCCGTCAGGGCCAGCGGCGCATTGAGGTAGCTATTGCGGTGAATGCTGCCGAAGCGCAGGAACTCCGCCTGCTCGAGGCCCGGAATCGTCCGGAAGATCTTCTGCTGCGCTGCCGTTTTGAGCCGCGTTTGGAAGCCCACGAAGTTCCACATCTGCGCGGCGCGATCTTCCTGCCGCAGCTGCAGAACCGCGTAGGGCTCGCGTCCGGTTTTCGGATCGATGAGCCCGACCGGCTTCATCGGGCCGAACCGCAGCGTCTCGAGCCCCCGTTGCGCCATCTCCTCGACGGGCAAGCAGCCTTCGAAGTAGGGGACTTTGTCGAACTCATGCCCCGGCACGTACTGCTCCCCCGCGATCAGCGCCGCGACGAACGCTTCGTATTCGGGCTGCGTAAGCGGGGCGTTCCAGTAGTCGTCTCCCCCGCCTTTGCCGTAGCGCGATGCCTTGAACAGGCGGCTGTAATCCAGCGAATCGGCTGAGACGATCGGCGCGATCGCGTCATAGAACGCGAGCGACGCGACGCCCAGCCGGGCGGCGATCGCGGCGGCGAGCGCATCGGACGTCAGCGGCCCCGTGGCGACGATCGCCGGCGAGGTCAGGGACGTCACTTCCTCCCGGACCAGTGTGACGTTGGGGTGGGCCAGCACGCGCGCCTCGACGGCGGCCGCAAAAGCGACGCGATCGACCGCGAGCGCACTGCCACCGGGAACGCGCGCCTCGTCCGCCGCCTGGAGCACGATGCTGCCAAGCAGGCGCATCTCGGCCTTCAGCAGGCCGTGCGCGTGGGTGGGTTCGATCGATTTGAAGGTGTTACTGCAGACGAGCTCGGCGAGCCGATCGGTTTGATGCGCGGGAGTCATCCGAACCGGGCGCATCTCATGGAGTGTGACACGGACCCCACGTTCGGCGAGGGCCCAGGCCGCCTCACAGCCGGCAAGGCCGCCGCCGATCACTCGCACCGCTACGATGCCACCTCTTCCGCCTCGGCGGCTTCCGCTTCGACTGTGACTTGATGACCGCACTTGAGACACTTGCGTGTCGTTTCTCCCGTCGTCTTGGACTTGATCTCTTCCATCCCCACAAAGCCGCAGCTGGGACACGGGACGGCCACCGGCTTGTTCCACGTGGAATAATCGCAGTCGGGATACCGCAGGCAACCGTAGAACGTCCGTCCCCGCTTGGTGCGACGCTCAGCGAGATCCCCGATGCCGCATTTGGGGCACTTGATGCCGAGCGGGACGGGCTGCGTGTACTTGCACTTGGGATAGCGCGTGCAGGCCAGGAACTCGCCGAAGCGGCCGGTTTTGATCACCATCGGCGCGCCGCATTCCTTGCAGATTTCGTCGGACGGCCGGTCGGGTACCCTGTCCTTTTTGATGGACCGCGAGTAGTCGCACTCCTTCGTGGCATAACGCACGCAGGCGATGTATGGCCCGAAGCGGCCGCTCTTCACCTCGAGCGGCGCGCCGCACTTCGGGCACTTCTCGGCTGCCACGCCCGACAGATCGTGCACTTCGTGGATGATCTTGTTGATGTCGACCGCCTCGAGGGCGATGCTGAACGGCTTCCAGAACTCGCCCAACACATCCTGCCACGCGAGATCGCCGTCTTCGATCTTGTCGAGCTCGTTTTCCATGTTCGCTGTGAAGCCGACCTCGAAGACTTCCGGGAACGAGCGCTTCAGCACCTTCCAGACGGTCTCGCCCTGGGGCGTCGGCTGGAAGCGCCGGTCCTTCGCGGTGGCGTACCAGCGTGTGCGTAAGGTCGAGATGATCGCGGCGTAGGTCGACGGCCGGCCGATGCCCAACCGCTCCAGCTCTTTCACGAGGCTCGCCTCGCTGTAGCGGGGCGGCGGCTCGGTAAAGTGTTGGCTCGGCACGACCTGCTTGAGGGTCGCGCGATCGCCTTGCTTGAGCGGCGGAATCGGCTCGAGGCTGTCGAGCGTCTTCGCATCCTCGGCCTCGTGCGCCTCGCTGTACAGCGCGTGATAGCCGTCGAACAGCACTCGGGAGCCGGTGGCACGGAACAGGAATTTCCCGTCCGCCAGCTCGAAGTCGACCTTGGTCGCTTCGTACACCGCCGGCGTCATCTGCGACGCCAGGAAGCGCCGCCAGATGAGCTGGTACAGCTTAAAGAGGTCGCGCTCCAGGTACTTCTTCAGGTCCTCGGGTTTCAGGCCCACTTCGGTCGGACGAATCGCTTCGTGCGCATCCTGGACCTTGGAGCCGCGGCCGCCTTTATGGACGTTGGGCTCGTCGGGCAGATAGCGCTTGTCGAACTGCGCATTGATGAATTCACGCGCCTGCTTGATCGCGGCGTCCGACACACGAACAGAATCTGTGCGCATGTACGTAATCAGACCCACGGATCCCTGATCCCCAAGCTCTACGCCCTCATACAGCTTCTGGGCGGCGCGCATCGTGCGGCCGGCCGAGAAGCCCAGCTGTTTCGCCGCTTCCTGCTGCATCGTGCTCGTCGTGAACGGAGCCGGCGCCTTGCGGCGGCGCTCGCCGGTCGACACGTCGGTGACGACGAACGGCAGCTTTTCGACCTCGGCGACGATGGCGCGCGCGTCTGCCTCGGTTTTGATCTCGGGCTTGTGCCCGTTGAGCTTCTGCAGCCGGGCCTGGAAGGGCTGGCCGTCCTTTTCGAGGTCGGCGGCGACCGTCCAGTACTCCTGCGGGACGAATTTCCGGATTTCCTCTTCGCGCTCGATGATCAGCCGGAGGGCGACGGTCTGGACCCGTCCCGCCGAGAGGCCCGTCTTGATGCTCTTCCAGAGGACGGGCGACGCCTTGTAGCCCACCAGACGGTCGAGCACGCGCCGGGCCTGCTGCGCGTCCACTTTCCGCTGGTCGATATCCAGTGGATTGGCCAGCGCTTCGGCGACGGCGTCTTTCGTGATTTCGTGGAATAAGACGCGGCTGATTTTTCCATTTTCATTCAACTGGGATGCAACGTGCCAGGCGATCGCTTCCCCTTCTCTATCCGGATCGGTCGCGAGTAACACGCGATCGGCAGCCTTGGCCGCCTTCTTGATCTCGGCCAGCGTCTTCGCCTTTTCCTTAATAGTGACGTACTTCGGCGTGAAGTTATTGTCGACGTCGACGCCCAGCTCGCGCTTGGGCAGGTCGCGCAAATGGCCGATAGTCGCCTTGACGGTGTACCCACGGCCTAGATACTTGCCGATCGTTTTCGCCTTTGTCGGGGACTCGACAATGACGAGTGCGCCGCCCTTTACAGGAGCGGCGTCGGTTTCTTCAGTATCCGCCGGCGGGAGAGTCTCGTCCGCGACTCTCTTCTTTCGCGGCGCTCTCTTCTTTTTAGGTTTCACTTCTTCTTCGTTATCAGGCACCTATCAACCTCAGTTCAACCCTGAAGGGGTTCGCATCTTTACCATCCGGCAGCCGTCTGCGCAAGCTTTACGACCTCGGCGGCGACATTTTCGGCACTTTTAGCTTCAGTCAGCACCGTGGCGTCGGCTTTGGCGTAGAACGGATCGCGGGTGGTGTACAGCTCCCGCATGCGAGCCACTGGATCATCACCCATTAAAACGGGCCGGGTTCCCGACGGCTCGGCGCGACCCGCTGCCACTTCGGCGCGCGCCTTGAGATAAACGAAGTACCCGCGAGGTTTTGCCGCGTCGAAATTGCCCGGCTGCGCCGCCCAGCCGCCGCCCGGCACGACGACCGCCGGTTCATTCGCGAGCGCCGCGTCGACTTCCTTCCGCTCCATCTCGCGAAACGCCTGCTCGCCTTTCTCGGCGAAGATCATCGAGATCGGTTTGCCTTCCTTGCGAATCAATACCGTATCGATGTCCACGAAGCCGGTCTGCAACCGCTCCGCGACCATCCGTCCGACGGTCGACTTTCCCGCGCCCGGCAATCCGATGAGCACGACGTGTCTTTTCACGACGCCGCTCCTTTGGGCGTGCGCGCGCGCACCTGCGCGAGATAGCCATCCACGTTGCGCTTCAGCTCGCTCAGTGCGTCGCCGCCGAATTTCTCCAGCAGCGCCTCCGTCAGGACAATCGCCACCATCGCTTCGGCAATGACACCCATCGCGGGGACGGCCGTCACGTCCGAACGCTCCGATTGCGCCTGGGCCGGCCCGCCGGTCTTCAAGTCCACGGTTTTGAGCGGCGACATCAACGTCGAGATCGGCTTCATGGCGACGCGGAGCACGAGCGGCTCCCCCGTCGTCATTCCCCCCTCGGTCCCGCCCGCGCGGTTCGTCGCGCGCGCGAAGCCCGGCAGGATCTCATCGTGCACTTCCGATCCCTTGCGCCGCGCCGCTTCGAATCCCAGGCCGAGCTCCACGCCTTTCACCGCCGGAATGGACATCAGCGCCTGCGCGAGGCGGCCGTCGAGCTTCCTGTCCCACGACACGTGCGACCCCAGCCCCACCGGCACGCCCAGCGCCACGACTTCGACGATGCCGCCCAGCGTGTCGCCGGCGGCCTTCGCCGCGTCGATGCGGCGGATCATTTCGGCTTCGGCATCCTTATCCAGGCACCGCACGGGACTTTGGTCGGCGGCGTCGTTGACGGGATGCGGGATGGGGGATGCGGGGTGCGCGACCACACTCCCCAATTCAGCCACATGGGACCCGATTTCGATCCCGAATTGCCGCAACAGGATTTTGCACACGGCGCCGCAGGCAACGCGCGCGACCGTCTCCCGTGCGCTCGCCCGTTCGAGGATGTCGCGCGCATCGGCACGATCGTATTTCAGCGATCCAGCGAGATCCGCATGGCCGGGCCGCGGCCGCGTCACCTGGCGCCGGCGGCCTAACGGGTCGGGAGTGGCGTCCGCTTCGGGCGCCATGACGTCCTGCCAGTGCTCCCAATCGCGGTTCCAGATCAGCATCGCAATCGGGGAGCCGAGCGTCTCGCCGGCGCGGACGCCGGACAGCCATTCGATGTGGTCCGACTCGATCTTCATGCGCGCGCCGCGGCCGTAGCCGCCCTGGCGGCGCTTGAGCTCGACGTCCACGTCGGCGGCTGAGATGGCGAGGCCCGCCGGAACCCCTTCCAGGATTCCTACGAGGCCTCTGCCATGCGACTCGCCGGCCGTCGTGAACCGGAATGTCACGTTCATCCCTCCCTATAACACCCGAGCCCGACGGGCGTCGGGCTCGCGTATTATCGCTCCCCGGGCCCTGCGGCGCCCGGCATCATTTGTTCGGCAGCGGGGACCCCCACATCGGTTTCGACGGGAACGGGTTCGTGATCACCGGCAGCTCGATCATCACAACGCCGGCAGGAGTGACGCCGAAGAGCCACTGGCGTGTGTTCGCCCGGTTGCGCGCCACGCGCAGCGGTCCGGTGATCGGGTCGCGGACCACGATCGTGCCGACCTGTCCAAAGAAGAAGGTATCCCAGACGTCAATATTGCCGTCGGCTCGGGCCGAGAACGCGATGCGGTCATTGGGGTTGCCGGTACCGCCGAACGTCGGCGTGCCCGGCGAGCCGGCCAGGAAGTTGTGGTTGTAGTTCATGTCCATGCCGAATGCCCCAACCGGCGCCGGCGAAGTGCCTTTGAGCTTCATCCCCTCGTCGAGGAAGTAGATCGAGTCGGCGCGCACCAGGTTCGTGGCGCCGTTGAAGTTCGTCGCGACCGAGTGGAGGCTGACGCCGGTATTGCTGATGAAGTCGCTCACATCGACCGCGGGCGTCATGCCCTGATCGAGGTGGTTCTCACCGGAATCGGCCGTGAAGTTACCACTTGCAAGGGAACCACCGGTGATGCACGGAGCGAGCATCGGATTATTGATGGTCAGGTCCGCCTTGGTCGTGTACCCGATGACGCGGGCGAACTTGCTGCTGACGTTCCCGCCTTCACCGATGATGCCGTGCGTGAAGTTGCCGGAATTGCGCACGTAGGTCGAATCGCCCAATCCGAAGGCCGCGAGATCGACGGTGACGCCGGCGCACGCGCTGAGGATGACTTTCTGCTGGTTGTAGGGCCGGCCCCGCCGGATGGCGATGCGCAACGTATCGCGGCCGTCGTCGACCAGGGTCGTGTCGCCGGCAAGCTCCCAGAACAGGTGCCCGAACAGCTGCGTCGTGTCGGTCGTGTTGACCAGCTTCTCCATCCGGACGGTGGCCTTACCGGTAAACGGCGGCGGCTGGCTCAGCGTCGGAGTCGTCGAGTAGATCGCGTAGATCGAGTCGGAAGCACAGTTCGGCGAGCCGCTCGTCACGCGGCACACCGTGCCGAGGTACTGCGGGCGATCCGACAGGTCGTACAGGATGATCTGCTCGCGCAGCGGCGAGACGAGCACCCTGTACGTCTCGACCAGGTAGTCGGGCAGGTCTTGCCGCCACACGAGCCGGCGGACGCCGGCGCGCACGTCGATGATCGACAGCTCCACGCCGCCCGAGTTCGCGACGACGATCGAGTCGCCGTAGTTGCCCAGCGTATCGCGCGGCCACAGCGCGATGCCCCACGGCACCGGGCCGCCGGTCGGAATGCCGGCCGCGACGAACGCCGTGTTGGCCACCTGGAAGATCTCGACGCGCCCGAGCGTCGGGTTCGTGAGATAGAGGCTCGAGTCGTTGCCGTTGAAGATCGCGTCGGCGATGCGGCCGCCGAACGGCAGCGGGCGCGTGATGCCCGCCACGACGACGATGGTGTCGATCAGCCCCTGCGGTGAAAGCTGCGGCTGCGAGGACGCCCCGATGCCCTTGCTGCGCAGCGGCGCGCTCGGGATCAGCGTCAGGCTGTTGCTGAAGGAGCAGTTCCGTGCCACCGCCAAGTCGCACGCGTAGCCCTTCACGACGATGAATCGCGGCAGCGGCTGCAGCCCCTGCAGGCCCAGCGAGAAATGCCGCGTGACATCGCTGAGGTTGCCGGCGCCTACGTTGACGGTGTCGAATTTCATGCGCGCGCCGTTCGTGTCCACCTCGAAGCCGATCCACGATATGGCGCTGGGGTCCTGGGCGCGCACGTGCACGGTATCATCCACTTCCACGCGGGGCGCCACCCGGTGGGCGACGATCGGCGGCGCGTTGTCGGTCGCGACCGACTGAATCTGCACGGTGACGACGTTGCTAAAGCCGCGCCGCCCCGCCGAATCCTCGGCGAATCCGACGACGTTGAACGTGCCGCTCGACGGCACGACGACCAGCGTATCCACGTATTCCACCGAATCCGCGAACGGCGGGCCGAACACGATCGAATCGGTGGGCGGGACCGTCGGATTGGTTACGCTCGCGGCCGGCGCGACGAGAAAGCCGATCTTCGCGATCCCGCCCGTCTGGACGGCGATCACGTCCACCGGAATGCCTTTGCCGGTGGACGCCAGCGCTCCCGGCGACGGCAGCACCAACCGCACCCGCAGCGCCTGCACATTCGACAGAAAGATGAAGATCGTGTCTTCCGAGAAGTTCCCGGCGCCGTCGGTGGCGCGACCCACGATCATGATGCTGCCGCCGGCACCGGAGCCGGACCCGAAGTTGAGCGTGTGGGAGACGGCGTAGTTCTTCACGGTCGAGGTGAATGTCGTATCGAGCGTGCCGATGAGGCCGCCGCTGAAGGACAGAT
>WNGO01001016.1_pt1 | contig 17744 bp, 14 predicted proteins | sample 5400511 | NCBI WGS metagenome assembly WNGO01 (sample SAMN13153380, study PRJNA577476) | soil metagenome | isolation source: 20 cm soil or saprolite under Garry oak tree replicate 2 | place: USA:California | collected 2016-06-15 | reverse complement strand
AAGAGGCCGCGGAAAATGGGCAAGGCGAGCGAGAGGAGCGCGTCCCGGGACCGTAGGTTGGATTGCTCGACAAAGTATGGAGGCATGACCAACCTTCGTTGCGTGCCGCCTAACTCATATTAGACGGCTTCGGTGTGCCGCCGAAACGCCTTTCCAAGCAGCGTTACCGCTCAACGGCTCCACGGAATCGCCCACAAACACTGCGAGCTTCGCAGCCTAACGCCCTCGCAGTCTAAGACCGCGAGAGCTGCTAGGCTCAGCTCACCCGCCGCGTCTTCCGTCTCATGAAGTCCATCAGAATGAACTGCCCCAGGGTCATCGTGTTCGTGAAGTACGCCTTTCCCCGGCAGATCGCCGAGACCTTCTTCACAAACTCGACCAGGCTGCGGTCCCGCGCCAACATGAACGTGTTGATCATGATCCCCGAGCGCCGGCACAGTGCCACCTCGCGGTATGTCGCCTGGAGAATCTGGGGGTCCAGCCCCATCGAGTTCACGTAGATGCGGCCGTCGGGGAGCGTGAGGGCCGACGGCTTGCCGTCGGTGATCATGATGATCTGCCGCATGTCCTTGCGCTGCGACATGAGCATGCGACGCGACAGCTTCAGCCCCTCCGCGGTATTCGTGTGGTACGGCCCCACCTGGGCGCGCGCCAGCTGCGCCAGGGGAATCTCCTCGGCCGTGTCGTGGAACAGCACCACCCGCAACGTGTCGCCCGGGAACTGCGTGCGGATCAGGTGCGTGAGCGCCAGCGCCACCTTCTTGGCCGGCGTGAACCGGTCCTCGCCGTACAGGATCATCGAGTGCGAGCAGTCGAGCATCAGCACGGTGGCCGACGACGAGCGGTACTCGGCCTGGTGCACCATGAGGTCGTCGTACTCGAGGTTGATCGGCACGCCCAGCCCTTCGCGCTGCAACGCGTTCGTGAGCGTGGCGTTCACGTCGAGGTTGAGCGTGTCGCCGTACTGATACGGCTTGCTCGCCGCTTCGGCCTCTACCCCCGTCGCCAGATGCTCCGTGTCGTGCGCGCCGAAGCTCGACTTGCCGATGCTCCCGAGCAGGTGCTTCAAGGTGCGGTAGCCGAGGAAATCGATCCCCCGCTCGGTCAGGTTGAACTGCACCTGCTGCGCCGCCTCCTTGGCCATCCCGCCCGGACCGAACATCGGCTGCTGCCCGCCGGGCATCTTGGGAGCCTCGGTCACGTTCAGATACCCTTGCTCGATCAGCTGCTGGACGATCTTGTCGAGCAGCTCGCCGAGCTGGCGCTCGAGATCGGCGTCGCGCGCCGCGTCCCCGGTCGACTCCCCGCGCAACAGCTTGATCATCTCGGGGGTCAGCTGGCCCGAATCCATCAGCGCCTGGAGGATCGCCTGCCGCAATGCGTCGAGCGAGCGGTCGGATTCCTCCTCGCCGAACTCGCCCCAGAACGGGTGCGAGTACGCGCCTCCGGCGAAGCCCGACTGGAGCAGGAAATCGGCGAGCTGGTCGAGCAAGGCCTGGAGGTTGATCGTGTCGGCCAGCTCGGGGAGATAGCGGCTGTACGTCGTGTATTTCATCGTGCTCCCTACCCCGAATATCGGGCGGCGGCGAGCTTTCCCGCAATGGACCAAGCCCCCCCCTTTCGCCTCGGCGCGCTCTCCCACCGCAACTTCCGCCTCTTCTTCTTCGGTCAGGGCATCTCGCTCATCGGCACCTGGATGCAATCCGTTGCGCTCGGCTGGCTGGTGCTCGACATCACCAACTCTCCGTTCGCCGTCGGGTTGAACCAGGCGCTCCGCTCGTTCGGCGTGCTGCTCTTCACGCTGTACGCCGGCGTCGTCGTCGACCGCGTGGACAAGCGCCAGCTCATCGTCTGGACGCAGGCGCTCCAGATGCTCGAGGCCCTCGCCCTGGCGGCGCTGGTCTGGACCGGGCGCGTCACGACCTGGCAGGTGATGCTGCTCGCCGTGCTGTTCGGCATCGTCAACGCGTTCGACATACCCGGCCGCCAGGCGTTCATCGTCGAGCTCGTGCGCCGCGACGACCTGATGACCGCGATCGCGCTCAACTCGTCGATGTTCAACGCGGCGCGGATCGTCGGCCCCGCCGTGGCGGGCGTGTTGATCGGCGCCGCTGGCGTCGGCATGTGCTTCTTCCTGAACGGCGTAAGCTATCTCGCCGTCATCGCCGGCCTTCTGGCCATGCGGCTCCCGCCGTTCGTCCGCCACCCCGTGCGGGCGACGGCCTGGCAGGGCCTCGCCGAGGCCGTCCGGTTCATCCGGGGCGACGCGCGCGTGACGGCGCTTGTCGTCCTAGTGGCCGTATTCAGCGTCCTGGGTTTTCCGTTTCTGGTGCTGATGCCGGTGGTCGCCCGCGACGTCCTCCACACCGACGCGCGCGGCTACGGCTTGCTGATGGCCGCCGTCGGCGTCGGAGCGATGCTCGGCGCGCTGGCCCTCGCCATCGCGGGACGCCGCGTCCACAAGGGGCGAGCGTTGCTCGGGGGCGGCGCGGCGTTCGGCGCCCTGCTGATCCTGTTTGCGGCTGTGCGGTCCTTCGGCTTGGCCCTGGCACTCCTCGCGCTCGACGGCTGCGCCATGATCGTGACCACGGCGCTCGCCAACACGCTGTTGCAAACCCTCGTACCCGACGACCTGCGGGGCCGGGTGATGGCGTTCTACGCCTTCGTATTCGTCGGGATGGCGCCGCTCGGCGCGTTCCAGGCGGGACTCGTCGCCGAGCACGCGGGCGCCCCCTTCGCCACCGCGCTGGGCGGAGCGGGGTGCCTGGTCGCCGCGGCGGCGGCCGCGTGGCGCGTTGGAGAGCTTCGGAGAATGGGGTGATCCTCCTAAAGCAGCCGTCTCAATTTCACCGACACCCTGATCGTATCCGCCTCGCGCCGCAGCACGAGCGCGCGCACCGCACCCTCGTTGCGCAGGGCCTTCCGCACGTCGCTCAAGTCTCCCTCGCTCACGCCCCGGCCGTCGATTTGCAGCAGCTCGTCGCCGGCGAGAACGCCGGCCACGGCGCTGGGGCTCTGCGGCACGACGTAATCGACCACGACGTGCTTCAGCTCCGGTCCGCGGGCCGTCAGGCGCATCCCGCTCATGTCGAAATCGCACCAGGCACCGGCGCTCGCCCGCGGCTCGACGATCACGCGCCGCCTGGCGTAGTCGACGATCAGGCGCGATCCCTCGAACACGGAGTTGCCGATGACGCCGTCGATGTCCGTGCGCCCCAGGAATCCCTTGTACTCGCCGCCCAGCCCCGTGGTGGGAGACTTGACCTTCATGCTGCCGAGCCGGAGCTCCTGCAGCCGGACGATGGTGCCGTGCAGGTCGCCGACCAGACCGGTACCGATGGGCGCCTCGATGGCGGGAGCGAGGCCGTGCAGGCCCTGCTGTTCCGCGAACGGCGTCGTGAGAATCACGCACAGACCCGACGCCCCGGTATCGAGCAGCAGCCGGGCCGGGATCGGCCGGCGGCCCCGGACCTTCACGGACGCACTGAGCAGCGGGAGGTCCGCGTCGGCCGTGAAGCGCACCGTTGTCCCCGGACCCCGATAGCGGTACCGCGCGGGATCGTAGAAGCGCACGCGGCGCCCTGGGTAGTCGATTTCGACGACGAAGCGCTGCAGCACGTCGTGCCCGATGAGCCCATGCTGCACGCGGCCGCTTGCCGCGCTGAGACCGGCGAGCGAGTACAGGGCCACGCGGTGTTGCTCGACCTTCAAGTCCCCGATGCCGAATGAGGTCACGACTGCCGCGGAGGCGGGAGCGCTGGGGGATGGCGCGGCGCGGACGCCGATCGAGTCGGCCCAGTCGCGATCGAGCCCGGTGCGTGACAGCCCGGTGTCGAGCATCAACCAGGTGGAGTCGTCGTCGATGACGCCCGGTACGTAGATCGCGCCGCCGTAACCGTCGAACGGGACCGTGGCGGTGGCGAGCTGCGGACCGGGCGCCGGTGCGCGATAGCACGCCAGCGACAGGCCGACCGCGAGCGCGCCGGACCGGGCGACCGTTCTCACGTCCATCTTCTCCTCCGCGCCTCGGTCACGACCAGCGCGGCCGCGCCCTCGATCCCCAGCTTCTCCGTGTTCAGCACGAGGTCGTAGTTCACCACGTCCTGGCGAGGGCGTCCGTAATACGTCCGCACGTATTGATCACGGCGCCGGTCCGTCTCGTCCAGGACGCGCTCGGCGTCTGGCTCGATCACCCCCAACCGCTCGACCGCGAGCCGTATGCGCCACGGCTTTCCCGCCACTACGTAGGCGTGCAACGCGTCGGGGCGCTGCGCGAGGACCGCCTGCGCGCCCCGGCCCACCAGCACGATGCGACCGTGCGCCGCCGCCTCCGCGATCACCCGCTCGGTGAGCCGCACGATCGCGGCCTCGTCGGGGGGAGGGGGTTCGCCGCCCGATGCGCCGACGGTCGCGATGAACGCCTCGGGCGAGCCGGCGGCCAGCGTGCGGGCCAGGCGCTCGAGCAGCCCGGGCACCCGCTCGTCGCGCTGCGCCACCGCGTCAGACGGCAGGCCGGCCCGGCGCGCGACTTCGTCAACGAACTCGTTGTCGATCACGTCCCACCCGAGCTCGCGGGCCACGCGGTGCGCCACGTCCGAGCCGCCCGAGGCGTACTGCCGGGTGATCGTGATGACCGGGGGTGCCATCTCAGGGCTTCAGGTTCTTGCGCAGCTCGCTGATGTTGAGGAGCGGGAGCCCACCTTCGGTGGGCACGAAGATGATCAGGTTGCTCGAGTTCCGCATGTCGTGCAGCACCTCGATCCACTGCTTGGTGAGCGCCTCGGGCGAGAGCGTCTGGTTCAAGAGTCGCTGCTGCTCGGTCTGCAGCCGCGCCACCTCCACCCGGTGCCGCTCGGTCTCGATCTGCTGCTCCTGGGCGATCTTGTTGTTGATCGCCTGCACGACCTGAGCCGGGGGCTGGAGGTCGCGCAGGAAGAACGCCGTCACGGTGGCGATCCGGAACTTGCCGCCACCCGCCCGCGGGGTGGTCACGAGCGCCGAGTCCACGAGCGCTTCCATGGTGTTCGCGATCTGGGTGCGTTTCGAAATGTCGTTGATGGAGTACTGCACCATCCCGTCGCGCACGCCCTTGCGGATCGCGTTCAGCACCGCGCCCCGGATCTGGTTTTCGTCGCCGATCTCGGTGAAGATCTTCGGCGCCTGCTGCGGATCGATCTGCCAGCGGATCGAGACCTCGACGTGCATGCCCATCTGCTCGCTCGACAACGCCTCAATCGCTTCGATCTGCTCACCGTGCGTCGGCCATTGCTCTTCACGGGTCGAGTACCGCTCGATCGTGGACCACGGCGCTACGAAGCGGATCCCGGACAGGAGCGGTGTGGGGTCCACGTAGCCGAACGCGTGCCGCACCCCGACTTCGCCGGGGTCGATCACGACGAGCGCGGACCCGGTCCCGACCAGGAGGGCGAGGACGACCACGCCGTAGCCCGCGAGGCGCAGCAGGGAGGAGATCGGTCCGGGACGCTGCGCGCGCACCGTAGCCGCCGCGAGGAGCAGTGAGAAGGCGATGACAAGCAGGACGCCGCCGCCGACGAGCTTGCCCATATGAACCCCGGAGGGAGGTGACGCAGGGAAGATACTGGGTCATCCGGGGTCCGTTACGGACTACTGAAACAGGTTCGGTCCGCCTCCTCCAGCGCCAGGCTTGCCGTATCCCGGACCCTTGGGCTCCGCGCGGGCGCGCGTGTAGCCGAGCTCCTCATTGCGCGAGATCCGCTTCTCGGCGACGAGCCCCTCGAGCACCAGCTCGCACGCGGCGACCATGGTGCCCGGGTCCTTTTTCGCCGCGAGGCCGACCTGGTCGACGAGGTCGAGCAGGCCGGGCACGACGGTGAAGCCCTTGAGGCAGGTCTCCGACCGCTCGTCCATCGAGAGCTTGAGAGCGCCGCCCTCGTCGAACCAGTGCACGATGTCGTCCACGTTGGCGCCGCCCACGCGGGCCTCGAAGGTCTTGCCGGCGGCGCGCCGGATCAGGTCCTTGGCGATGGTCTCGGGCCCCTGCAGCTCACCCTCGTACTCGAGCTCGAGCTTGCCCGTGATCGCGGGCAGGGCGGCGTAGATGTCGGAGATGCGGGGCACGACCGTTTTTTCCTTCGTCATGATGGTGCGCCGCTCCGCGTTGGACACCACGTTTTCGAGCACGCTGATCGGGAGGCGTTGCGACACACCGGAGCGGCGGTCCACGCGCTTGTCCTCGCGCGCCTCGAACGCGATCCGCTCGATCAGCTCCGCCACGAAGTCCGGCAGCTTGACCGGACGGCCGGTGCGTTCGAGCCAGGCCTCCTGGCGCGTGATCGCGGTGCCGAGCTCCACCGTGTAGGGGTAATGCGTGCCGATTTCCGAGCCGATGCGGTCCTTCAAGGGCGTGATGATCTTGCCGCGGGCCGTGTAGTCCTCGGGGTTGGCCGTGAACACGAGCGCCACGTCGAGGTTCAGGCGCACGGGATAGCCTTTGATCTGCACGTCCCCTTCCTGCATGATGTTGAACAACCCCACCTGGATCTTGCCAGCGAGGTCGGGGAGCTCGTTGATCGCGAACACGCCGCGGTTGGCGCGCGGCAGCAGCCCGAAGTGCATCGTCAGCTCGTCCGAGAGAAGGTGCCCGCCCCGCGCCGCCTTGATGGGGTCCACGTCGCCGATGATGTCGGCGATCGTGACGTCCGGCGTGGCGAGCTTCTCCACGTAGCGCGACTCGCGCGGCAGCCAGGCGATCGGCGTGAGATCGCCCTGCTCGGTCACAAGCTCACGCCCGAACTTCGAGACGGGAGCGAACGGGTTGTCGTTCACCTCGCTCCCGGCGATGATCGGGATCTCCTCGTCCAGCAGGCCGACGAGCTGGCGCAGGATGCGGCTCTTCGCCTGCCCTCGCAGGCCGAGCAGGATGAAGTTGTGGCGCGACAGGACCGCGTTGACGAGCTGCGGGATGACGGAGTCCTCGTACCCCACGATGCCCGGGAACAGCGGCGAGCCGTTCTCGAGCAGGCAGATGAGGTTCTCGCGCAGCTCGTCCTTGACGGTGCGACTGATGCGGGCAGGGCTGGCCCATTCGGTTCGTTTCAACTCGCCTAGCGTAGTCGGCTTGGTCATAGGGCGATAGTTAACCGGCCCCCTCCCGGGGTGTAAAGAGTCGCACGGCCGCGGGGCCCCATGCCGCGAGGTCGATCGTCACTCGGCCGTCCGGCGCGACGGGGATCGGGTCTCCGTTCATCTCGACGAAGCTGGCGCGGCGCGCGCGGCGGAACGTGTACGCGCCGGGCCAGACCGGCACCGCGCGCGCCGCGCCGCTCACATCGATGAGCTTCAGCACCGCGCCCGACCCGTCGTCCGCGGGCTTCGCCCCCACCACCGCGACCCCCGGATCCGGGATGAAGAGCGCCGCGTCCTTGCGGGCGAGCGGGCCCGCCGTGGCGTGTGCGAAGGGGGCGCTCACGTACAGCGGGTCGCACGCGGCCCAGCCGCGCCGCACCGGCTCGGCGCGATCGCCGCCGCCGGCGAGCGCGGAGATGCGATAGCGGAACGACAGCGCGCCGCCCTGACTGGCCGGGTAGCCGGTCCACCAGTAGTTGTGCAGCACGTAGGCGAACAGGGTGCCGTCGGGCTCGATCGTGCGGCGCCACTGGCCCCGGAAAATGTCGTTGAGGGTGAAGAGCGGCGTGTCGGGCCCGCTCCAGAGGATGCCGCCCGCGGCGTCGTGCAGCCACACCCAGTGCGCATGGCAGTACCAGTCCCGGCAGCTGCCAGGTTGCTGGTCGCGCTCCACCGTCATGCGGCCGAGCGGGACCTCCACCTCGACGGTGGGCTGCGTCAGAGCGAACGGGAACGCGACGTAGAGGGCTTCCTTGTCCAACGTGGCTGGTTTGGCGACCCGGTTCTCGATGTCCAACCACGGCAGGTCGTCGTACAGCGTCACGACGGTCGTGACGGCGGTACAGCCCTGCAGCGCCCGCTCGACCACGAGGCGGGTGCCAATGCCGGGGAGGCGCTCGCGCCGCGACGCCACCAGCGTCGCCTGCTTCACCGTGAGATCGGGTGCGGTCCGGAGCTCGTCGCGCGCCGGCGCGGTCCAGAGCGCGCTGTGGGCACCACCCTGCACGTACAGAAGCTGGTTCAGTCCCGTCCAGGGCGTCGGGCGGACGCGCTCCTTGCCATCGCCCGTCGTGAGCGAGCGGATCGCACCGCTGGCCGGGTCGAGCACGACGTGGAAACTCCCCGCCTGGGCCTCGAGCGCCGTGCCGTCGTCCCGGGCCGGGTTGGCGGGCCGCTCGCCCTCTGTGGCCACCACATAGCCCAGGGCCGGGATGTCCCGCGCCACCACGAGCGCCGAGCCGTCGGGAAGATCCACCGCGGGCCAGTCGCGGCCGTCTGCAGTAAAGCGCCGCCCGCTCGCGCCGGCGATCCGCACCACGTCGGTCCGCGGCCAGGTCGAGGCGTTGAAGACGACTCGACCCGTGCCAGCCGTGCTGCTGAGGCCGATGCGCAGCAGAGCGGCCGCGACCTGGTCGGCGGCGGCAGCGGCCCCGCGCTCCAGCAAGTCCCGCTTGTACGCCCACTGTGCAACCATCTCTCCGCCATCGGGATCCGTTCCGCCGTCCCCGGATACCCAGTGGTGGTCGCCGAACATCAGTAGGTCGCGCCACATCCGGCGGCGCTGCTCGGCCCGCCGCGCGATCCGATCGGCCGCATGAGGATCGGGTGGCTCGGTCCGCTCGTCCCAGAGCGCGAGCAGCTCCGCGGCCCGCGCCGCCAGCTGCGCCGCGCGGTAGCGGGCCAGCTCCGCCGCTGCCGACGCCGTCCCGTCCTCGCGGTAGCAGCCCGTGTCGCCACGCCGCACCGGGACCTTCGCGCCCCAGCGCTGCTCGACTTCTCGGAAGAACTCCTCGGGCCGCGCGGCGATCAGTCTCGGATACGCGTAACGGCGGTTGAACTCTTCCACGTTCGCCACGACGGCTTCATCCAGCAGACCGTCGGCACTTAGGGCCCCGCACAACAACACGACGTCGTAGGGATAGCCGGCCGAGAGGAGCACGGGGTCGGTGAGCAACCACTCGGAGAGACGCCGCGCCATCTCCGTGGGGCCAACGTCGAAGCCGAAGCGTGCCCCGTCGGCGTATTGGTCCGACCGCCAATGCAGGACCCGGCTCCCGTCCGGTCCCTCCCACCAGTACAGCTGTGGGTAGGTGGTCCATGCACCGCTGAGCTGAGCGCGCGTCGCCGCGGCGGGCGAGAGGAGCGGCGCGGCGCGCTCCGGATTCACCCCGCTCGCGAGATACCTTATGCCGCTCGCGACCAGGAGCGTGGGAAATGTGAGCGTTTGCCCCGGCACGTCGGCGAGCTGCGCGGCGAGGTAGCCCAGGCCCTGCTGCCGCGCGTACAGCCCGGTCGGCCAGGCGATGCGGGCGAGCGTTTCATGGTCGAGGACGCCTGTCAGCGGCGCGGCGAACAGGGCCGACAATCCGAGTTTGCGCTCGCGCAGCGCACGCGCCAGGGCCTCGCCCCTCGCGGACCCGCGCGTCTCCCCGTATGAAATCACCGGGAGCGAGCACTCGGCGGTCCAGCGGAAGGTGGGGTGCGCGGGCAGGCGGGCCAGCGCCGCGTCGAGATTCTTGCGATGCGCCTCGACGTCAGCCTCGACGTGGCTCGACGCGATCCAGTACAGCGTCCAGCGCCGGGGTGGCTCGAGCCGGACACGTCGCCCGGCGACGCGCTGCTTTCCCACCTCGACATCGATCTGGAACTCCCCTCCCCCCGCGCGCCACAGCGGGACCCAGACTTCGCCGGCGAGGCTCGCGCCATCGGGAAGCAGACCTGCGGTTCCGACGAGTGTGCCGCGGCGATCGGTCACCCGGGCGCGCGCCGCGGGCGAATCGAGGCCGGTGACCGCGATCCGCACCAGGTTGTTGCGGCCATCCGGCGGCTGGTACAACGCCGTGGGTGTCGCTTCGATCACCACGGACCGCGCCGCGCTCAGGGCACTGCGGCGCTCGAGCGACAGGGCGCCAAGCCATGCGACGAAGCTGCGGCGGTCGGTCATGGCGGCCTAATACACCACGGACTTGACTCCGGGGGGCCTGCGGCTAGTTTCTTCCCGGCCGAATCCAGCAGTGCCACTGTCATCTCTTCGAGGAGCTCGCATGAAGCGCCTTGCAATCGCCCTCGCCATCGTGGCGATGGGTGCGTGTCAGAAGGCCCAGCAGCAACAGCAGTCGACGCAGACTGCGGCCGACACATCCAAGATGATGATGGCCGACACGTCTCACATGATGATGGCCGACACGTCCCACATGATGATGGCCGACACGGCGAAGAAGAAGCCGGCCACGCCCGCAGCCAAGCCGGCCGCCAAGCCGGCCGCGAAGAAAAAGCACTAAGCGCGACCCGCGCGACGTTGTGACGATGCCCGGGACCAAGTCTCGGGCCTTTCGTCTTTGAGGAACCACGCGACCGTGCGCCGGATCGCTTCGGGGGCCGGGGTAGGCGGGCGCCACGACAGCTCGGCGTAGATGCGGTCGTCGATGTACGGATTGTCGCCGGATATGAACCCCACTCCCGCGCGGGCAAGCCGGCGGTTCGTGAAGAGGCGCATCGCCACGCCCGCCAGCCGCGCGGGAATCGGGAACGACCAAGAGCGCCAACCGAGCGCTGCCGCGAAGGCGCCGAGGAACTCTTGCTGCGTCAGGGCCGGCGGCCCGTCACCGGTCACATTGTAGGCACGGAAGCCCTCGCGAGCGCGCGCGTCCAGCGCCGCGACCACCGCGGCCGCCACGTTGCCGGCGTACACGACCGAGAGCCGGTTGGTCCCCGGACCGATGCGCGGCAGGATCCGCAGGCGTGCGGCGCGGATCAGCCGGGGCGCGAACATCCGGTCGCGCTCGCCGTAGATCACCGTTGGGCGCAACGCCACGGCCTCGACTTCGCGTCCCATCCCCGCCTCCCGCACGACCGACTCGGCCATCCGCTTGCTGCGGGCATAGAAATCGGCCTCGGCGATCGGCTGGAACGGGTAATCCTCGTCGCGACGCTCCCGCGTCGTGGGATAGGCGGCGCTGCCGCCGTACACCGCGACGGACGAGATGTGGATCAGGCGCGCGCCGGCGGCCCGAGCGGCCGCGACGGCCAACCGCGTGCCGTCCACGTTCACCGCCACGTACCGCTCCCACGACGCGCGGCGCTGCACGATGGCCGCCGCGTGAACGATCGCGCGGACGCCGCGTGCCGCCGCCTCCCACGCCGCCGGGTCGGTCACGTCGCCCACGACCGCCTCCGCGCCCAGGCGCTGCACGGCATCGCGGCTCGCGGGAAGGACCAGCGCGCGTACCGCCTCGCCTCGCGCCGTCAGCGCGGTGACCACGTGACTACCCACGAGGCCGCTCGCGCCGGTAACGAGTACGCTCATGCCGGAGCCGCGATCGGGAAGGCGAAGGGAAGGTCTACCACGCGGGCGTCTCGCCCCGCGGCACGGACCACCGCCCCGGGTGGCACTTCGCGCCGGACCAGCGCGAGCCCGATCCAGCGCCCCGCGCCCGCGACTCCCACGTCGGGTACGAACGCGAGGCTCGTCACGCGCCCGACGTCACGATCGATGTGCGTCACCACGCTCCAACCTTCGGCCGGAGCGGCCGGCGGTTCCGGATCGAACAGCAGCCCGCGGACCTGCCGGTTCACGTGCCCGCGGAAGTGCAGCCGCGCGACGGTCTCCTGGCCAGTGTAGCAGCCCTTCGTGTAGGACACCCCTCCGATCTCGTCGAGCCGCACTTCCTGCGGGATCGTCTTCTCGTCGATCTCGGCGCCCAGCCGTGGCCAGCCCGCGAGGATGCGGGCCAGCTCGAGGGTCGCCGGGCTCGCGGCGACGGCGCCGGCGGCGGCGAGGCGCGCCGCCAGCAAGTCGCCCGCCGCCGCGGGCGCCGTCACCTGCAACACGAACGGGGCACCCTCCGTCGCGCGGGCGGTCTCGAGTCCGTCGGGCCGCAGTATGACGCGGCCGGCCGTGGGGGAGGGCGGGGAGGGCGGGGAGGGCGCGGACGAGACCTCGAGGCCGGCGGCGGCGGCGGCGGCGAGCGCGCTGGGGCCGGCCAACCGATACACGACCACGTCCTCGGTGCGATCGACCAGGCGGGCGAGGCGCGGCGGCACGGATCGCGTCAAGATGTTCAGCGCGCTCTCTCGTGCCACGGCCGGCACCGTGTAGCTCACGGTCGCGCCCAGGCGGGCGGCCCAGCCGTCCGCGACGATCATCCCCTTGGGCGTGAGGAGGGCGCCATACACGAACGCGCCGTCGCCGGGGAGCTCGATGTCGTTCGTGAGCAGGCCCTGGAAGCACGTCACGGCCCCGGGACCGGTCAGCGCGATGACTCCGACATCGGCGCGCGACGCGACTGCCCCGGTGTGCAGCGCGGTCACGAGCGCCGCGCTGACCTCACCGGGCTCGACGCGCGCGACCTGCGGCGGTCCTTCGGTCATCCATCAAGCATAATAGCCGGCAGCCCGGTACGATTCGTCGAGGAGCTCCACCGGGTGCCGCACCGCGATCGGGCTCCCCGCCGCGGCGAGTCCCGCGCCGATCTGCATCACGCACCCGGGATTTCCGGTGACGATCATCTGCGGTCGTGCCTGCGCGAGGGAGGCGAGCTTGGGCTGGAGCACGGCACGCGACATCTCGGGCTCGACGAGGGTGAACAGTCCCGCGCTCCCACAGCACTGCGCCGCGTCGGGCGTCGAGATCACCCGCAGCACGGGGATGGCGCGTAGCACCTGCTCGGGGGGCGCGGCGATCCGTTGGGCGTGCAGCAGGTGGCACGGAGGGTCGTACGCCACCGTCGCATCGATCGGCGCTCCTGGTCGCGGTCCTCGCTCCGCTAGCAGCTCCGTGACGTCGCGCACTCGCGCCGCGAAGCGCTGTCCCACGCCGTCGCTCTCGTCGTGCAGCAGATGGCCGTACTCTTTCAGCATCGCGCCGCATCCCGCGCTGTTCACCACGATGAGGGGGGGAGCGTCGTCGGCGTCCCCTCCTGCGCCGAACGCGGCGACGTTGGCGCGGGCGAGTCGGCGCGCCTCGCCTCGCAGCCCCGCGTGCGCATGGAGCGCGCCACAACACACCTGGCCCGGTGCGTCGCGCACGGCGTAGCCGTTGACCTCGAGGGTGCGTACGGTGGCTGCGTGGACGTGGGGGAAGAGGCCTTGCATGACGCAGCCTCTGAAAAGCAGGACGGGGGAGGTCATGGAGGGCGGTGGAAGGCGGTGGAGGTTCGCGCGGGGGCGACCTCCACCAACCTCCACCGACCTCCACCGTCTTCCACCATCCTTCGGCGCTGTCGCCGCAAGCATTCCAAAGGCGAAGCGCAGCCGTCCCCATCCCGCGAGCTTGCCGGGCACTCCCGTCGCCCGCAGCGCCCGCGCTAGCGCATACAGCAGGCGCGTCGCGCGCATGTCGCCGCCCGTGCCGGTGAGGGCCGCGAGCGCCGCGCGCACCAGGGGTGGTGTGCCGCGGTGCTCCGCCAGGAGTGCGCGAGAGGCTTCGAGGCCCCGGCCGTAGCTCACGCCCGAGGGGCAGACGGGCTCACAGCCGCGGCAGCCGAGGCAGCGGTCGAGATGCAGGGCGACACCGGGATCGTTGGGAGCGAGCTCGCCCGCCTCGAGCGCGCGCATCAGCTCGATGCGGCCGCGCGGGCTGTCGGCCTCGTCGCCCGTGGCGAGGAACGTGGGGCAGGCTTGTAAGCAAAAACCGCAATGAACGCAGGAGTCCAACCCTTCAAAGCCGCCCCGCTCCGTCATTCCGCTCCTTCAACGGCCACGACGAATGCCTCGGCGGGATCGAACGTGCGCCGCAGCCCGGCCACGAGCGGACCGACCCCTTCGCGGTAGGCGCCGAAGTGGCCGACGGCCGCGCGCACCGGCCAGGAGGCCCGTTCCAGCGTGAGCGGGACCTCGAGTCCGGCGAGCGAGCGGCGGAGCCGCCGCAGCCGATCCACGGTCGTCTCCCCGCCCCAGCGGATCGCGCCAACGCCCGGGCTGGCCGAAATCCACTCGTCACCGACCTGATGCTGCAGCAGGTCGAGCAGCTCGTCGCTTGAGTCGGGGAGCCCGCCGATGCGGAACGTGACCGGTCGCGTGGCGAAACTCTCGGCGGCACGCATCCACAGGGCGTGGGCCTCGTCGGCGCGCAGTTGCGTGAAGCGCCCACCGCCGCCGGTCGCCGCGCGCAGCGCGGTTTCCTCGGCGGAGACGAGAGCGGCCGAGCCGGCGAAGCGCACCGCCAGGAGCCAGCGCTCGCGTCGCGCGAGGGCGGGGGACATCAGCTCGTGCGCCGCGGGCTGTACGGCCGCGGCCGCGATGTCCTCCGAGACCTGGGCGAGCTCCTCGCGCGAGCCTTCGAGCACGAGCGTCTGGTCGGCGCGCGGCAAGGCGCGCAGGCGGAGGTGCACGAGCACGATCACGCCGAAGGCGCCGAATCCACCCGCCGCGAGCTTGGTGAGGTCGTACCCCGCGACGTTTTTCATCACCCGGCCGCCGCTCTGCACCAGGCGGCCGTCACCGGTGACGAAGGTGACGCCGAGCAGGTGGTCGCGCACGGATCCGAAGCCCTGTCGCAGCGGTCCCGCGGTGGCGGTCGCCACGACCGAGCCGAGGCTGCGGCCGGCGAGCCCGGGCGGGTCGAGTGCGAGCCAAGTCCCTCGGTCCGCGAGCTGCTGGCGCAGGAGATCGCAGCCGATGCCCGCCTCGACCGTCGCCGCGAGATCCTGTGGTTCGATGGCGGGGACGTGATCGAGGCGCCGGGTGGTGAGTGCCAAGTCGACAGGGGCGTCGGTGGGGAGCCAGCTGCCCGCGCCTTCGATCCGGACGTGCCAGCCTTCTTCACGGGCGGTGCCGAGGAGCAGGGCGACGGCGTCGGGCGACGCGGGCGCGACGCGCGGCACCCCGTCGTGCGTCGCGGCGACGTCCACAGCGTCGTCGCCCAGCAGCGCGCGGACGCGGTCGACGAGGCTCATGTTTCCAACGCGGAAGTCGGAACGCCGAAGTCGGAACGAACGTCAGCTCTCGCGTTCCGCGTTCCGCGTTCCGCGTTCACACTTCCCACCCATTCCCTGCACGCGTGCACCGGCACCACCTTCCCCGGGTTCACCCGCTCTTCCGGATCGAACACCAGCCGCACCGCGCGCATGGCGGCGAGCGCATCGCCGTCGAAGAGCAGCGGCATGTACCGCAGCTTGTCGAGTCCCACGCCGTGCTCTCCCGTGATCGTGCCTCCCGCGGCGATGCACGCCGCCATGATCTCACCGCTCGCTTTGTCCACGCGCGCTTTGAGGCCCGGCACGCGACCGTCGAACGAGATGTTGGGGTGGAGGTTGCCGTCTCCGGCGTGGAACACGTTGCTCACCGTGAGGCCGTACGCCCCGGCGATACGGGCGATCGTCTCGAGCACGTCCGGCAGGGCGGAGCGGGGGACTACGGCATCCTGGACCACGAGGTCGCGCGACAGGCGCCCCATGGCGCCGAAGGCCTTCTTGCGACCCTGCCACAGCCGCTCCCGCTGCTTCGCGTCGGCCGCGACGGTGACCGAGCGCGCGCCGTGCGCGTGCAGGATGCCCGCGATGGTCTCCGCGTCCGCCGCCACGGCGCTTTCCTGCGCGCCGTCGAGCTCGAGCAACAGCACCGCCGCCGCGTCACGGGGATACCCCGCGGCGTACACCGAGTCCTCGACCGCGCGGATGCACGACTGATCCATCATCTCGAGCGCGGCCGGCACGATGCCGCTCGCGATCACGGCCGATACCGCCTCCCCGGCGGTGCGCAGCGCGGCGAAGTCCGCCAGCAGCGTGCGCACGGCGCGCGGGATGGGGAGCAGCCGAACGGTGATGCGGGTCGCGATCCCGAAGTTGCCCTCCGAGCCGACGAACAGGCCGACGAGATCGGGTCCCCAGGGCTCGCCGCTGAGGCTTCCCAGCTCTACGACCTGCCCGTCAGCGAGCACGACTTCCAGGGCGAGCACGTGGGTCGCCGTCACTCCGTACTTGAGACAATGTGGCCCGCCCGCGTTTTCGGCTACGTTGCCACCGATGGTGCAGGCGGTTTGGCTCGACGGATCGGGACTGTACAGGAGGCCATCCGGCGCGGCGGCGGCGGACAGGCGCACGTTCACGACGCCCGGTTCCACCACCGCGAGGTGGTTTCTCGGATCGATCCGCAGGATGCGATTCAAGCGGGTGAGGACCACCAGCACCGCATCGGCGTCCGCGAGCGCTCCGCCCGAGAGCCCGGTGCCTGCGCCGCGGGGCACGAACGGCACCCCGAGCGCGGCCAGCAGTCGCACGATGGCGATCACCTCGTCGCGGCTTCCCGGAAGCACCACCACGCCGGGGACCCGCCGGTGCGTCGGCAGTCCATCGCGCGCGTAGGTGATCCGCTCGGGCAGCGCGGTGCGGACGTGCCGGGCCCCGACGATTCCGGCGAGGGCGGCGATCAGTGACCGGCCGTCGCGCGTCATGTGGCGCGCTCGATTTCCGGGCGGCGGCCGCCCTGCCCGTTGCCGCGCGCCCGCTCACGTACCACCGCCCGGTCTTCGGCGTCGGCCGCGACGGGGCCGAGCACCACGGCGAGCTGCCGCAGCCGGGCGCTCGTGCTGCGGACGGTCTGCAGCGCCCGCTTGGCGGCAAGGTCGAGGTCGAGCAACGCCGCTACGCGGAACGACAGCTGCTGTGGGTCACTCGGCAAACTGATCTCCTCCTCCTCCCGCGCGGTGAGCACGCCGAGCGCGCGGGCGAGGCGGTCGAAGCCGGCCCGCACGTCCGCCGCGAGTGACATGACCTCGGCGGGATCCGTCGGGTCGTCGTCGAATTCGTCGATCTCTGCCACCCGATACGGATGGCCGCTCGCGATCCAACGGCGCAGCACGAAGCGGCGCTCACCCACGGTCAGGATATTGGAGCGCCCGTCGGGCAGCGCCTGGGTTGATCGGATCAGCGCCACGCACCCCACGTCCCCCGGACTGGGCGCCGGATCGGCAGCCTGCGTGGCATCGGGCGCGACGCAGGCGATCCCGAATCGCCTATCACCCGCGAGGCAGTCCTGCAGCAGCCGGCGATAACGGGGCTCGAAGATGTGAAGCGGCTGCTGAGCTCCCGGAAAAAGGACGATCGGTAGCGGAAAAATCGGGAGTTCCCGGATCATGCCTAATAGTATGTAGACGGCGAGCCAGACGCCTAGATGCCGAAACGCCGAGGGGATATGAGCGAAAAGTGGTCAGGAAGAGCTCTTCCCGACCACTTGCACCTCACATCCACTCGGCGCCTGGGCGTCTACGTCACCGTCTACGCCGCTCGCCAGAAGCCCTTGAGCGCCCTACCGTCCGGCGACTCGCGCAGCTTCTCGAACGCCCGTTCCCTGATCTGCCTGATCCGCTCTCGCGTCACCCCCATCAGCGCCCCGATCTTCTCGAGCGTCATGGCCTCGCTGCCTTCCTCGAGGCCGTAATAGAGATAGAGGATCTTGCGCTCACGCGGCGTGAGATACTTCTGGAAGATGCGGTCGATGAACTCGCGCATCAGCTTGCTGTCGGTCTTTTCCTCGATCTCGCCGCCCTCTTGGCCCGCGAACCGCTCGCCCAGCGTCGCCGCGTCCTTGTCGCTCCGGTCCACCGGTGCGTCGAGCGACAACTCGGCCGCCGTCATACGGCGCGCGGTGCGCACGTTCTCGACCGTGTCCTCGAGCGCCATCGCGATCTCGTCGTCGGT
>WNGO01001015.1_pt1 | contig 17748 bp, 16 predicted proteins | sample 5400511 | NCBI WGS metagenome assembly WNGO01 (sample SAMN13153380, study PRJNA577476) | soil metagenome | isolation source: 20 cm soil or saprolite under Garry oak tree replicate 2 | place: USA:California | collected 2016-06-15 | reverse complement strand
CTTTAGTTGTCAGATGATGCCATCCGACAACCACATGCAGTATTAGCTCTGCTTTCGCAGGGTTATTCTGCACTCTCAGGCAGGTTGCCCACGTGTTACTCACCCGTCCGCCACTAGCGCTAGCCACCCTTGCGGGCAGTTAGCACCCGTTCGACTTGCATGTGTCAGGCACGCCGCCAGCGTTAATCCTGAGCCAGGATCAAACTCTCCGTTAAAAACCTCGACCCAACAGGGCAGAGGTTAAAGAATCGAATCAGGGGTCCCTACGACATTTCGAAGGGCCTTCTCGGAGAAGTCCGTTCCACTCTTCAATTGTTAAGGTGCTCGCCGGGCCTTAAGCGCAGGATTACCTCCCGCCTCTCGGGCAGCTTGAGAATGATACCCCATAGGGGCGCGTAGTTGTCAAGAAGGTGCGAACGCTCCCTTAGCCTACCCTACCGACTCGACCCCTAAACGGCCGAGCCCCTCCGACCTACCGATATTCCGGCAGCTGCTCGAGCTCGTCTGCGGCCAGGTCCGTATAGACGCGGTGGGTCGTAATCTTCGGGATCCGGTCGGCTCGCACTTCCACCCTGTGACCGCCGCGGGCCAGCTTCACCACGATCCCGTGGAAGATGTCATCCTCCCGGTCGCCAAGCAACTCCTCGGTTCGGCCGATTTCATCGCCGGCCTCATCCATCACCGGCGCCTTCTCCGGCATTGCCAGCCAGGCGACCTCGCGCTCCTCCTCCTCCATCACCTAAAAGGCCCGTCGCCCACTGAACGCGCGGGCCAGCGTCAACTCGTCGGCATATTCCAACTCGCCCCCAACCGGCAAGCCGTGGGCCAGCCGCGAGGTGCGCACGCCCAGCGGGGCTAGCTGCTCGGCGAGATAGGCTGCGGTCGCTTCACCCTCCATGTCGGGGTCGGTCGCCAGGATCACCTCGCCAACCGGCTCCCGGCGCAGGCGGCGAAGCAGCTCCGCGATCTTGAGCTCGGCTGGCCCCACGCCGTCAATCGGGGACAACGCTCCGTGCAGGACATGGTACAAACCGTGGTACTCAGCCGTGCGCTCGATCGCAAGCACGTCGAGTGGCTCCTCGACCACGCACAGTACGCCACGGTCCCGGCGGCTCGACAGACAGATCGTGCACCGGTCGCCTTCGGCGATGAAGAAGCACTCGTCGCAGAAGCGAATGCGAGCCTTGACCTCCACCAAGGCGGTGGCCAGCCGGTCGACCGACTCCCGTGGCGCTCGCAATATATAGAAGGATAGGCGCTGCGCGGTCTTCGGCCCGATGCCGGGCAGCCGGCCAAGCTCCTCCATCACGCGGGTCAGCGCCGGCGGGATCTCAGCCACGGGCCCCGACTATTGCCAAGGTCGGCTACCCCATCAAGCCGGGTGGAAGGCCCATCCCCGCCGTCACGGCGCCCATCTCCTTGCTCGCCAGCTCGCGCGCCTTGTCCATCGCGTCGTTCACGGCGGCCAGCACCAGGTCCTGGAGCATGTCGACGTCGGCGGGGTCGACAACCTCGGGCTTGACCGTGACCGACAGCACTTTCTGGTGACCATTGACCACCACCTCGACCACGCCGCCGCCGGCCGTTCCCATCACCGTTTTTTGGCCCAGGTCTTCCTGGATCTTGGCCATCTTGGCCTGCATCTGCTGAAGCTGCTTGAGCATCTTGAACTGCTGACCCACCTAGCCCCTCCCTCGCGGGGTGACCCGCACATTGGTCGCGTCGAACCGGTTCATGGCCTCTTTCACCAGCGGGTCATCGGCAATGGCGCCCGCCGGGCGCACCGGTGACGGCGCCGCGGGTGGCTTCTTCTCCCCCGCTACCAGCTCCACTCGACTATCCGCCCCAAAGATCTCCCGCACGGCGGCAAGCAGCGTTTCCCGATTGGACGCTTTCTGCATCAGCTCGGCGTGGGCCGGATAACGAAACTCGATCCGCACCAGGCCCTCCTTGACCTCGGCAAGGTGCGCGTCCATCAGCAGGCTTCCCACCATTTTCGGAAGCCGTTGCTTCAGCGCATCCCAGCGCGCGTCCGGCGCAAGCATCGCCGGTTCGGCGTCCATGGCCGGCTCGATCACCCGCTCGCCTCCAACCGCCTCGGTCGTCGGCGCCGCCACCGGGACCGTCACCGGCACCGGTCGCATCATGTTCGACAGTAGCGTCACTTCGAGCAGCAGGCGCGCATCCGCGCCCTTGCGCACCTCCGGCTCCATCTCCATCAGGCCTTTCCACAGGGAGAGCAGCGCGTTTCGCCCAGCCGCGCGACCGATCCGCTCCAATCCGGCCGACGCCGCACCCCCCAGGCTTTCCGCATCCTGGTAGCCGACCGAGAGCAGCGCGGCCTCACGGATCGCGCCTAACAATCCACGGACCAGCTGGCGCACGTCGCCGCCCGCATCGTAAAACCGCTGCAGCTCCCCCAGCGTCTTGGCCCCGTCGCCTTCGGTCACGACCGCCAGCAGGCGGACCAGCGTGTCGGGGTCAGCGAGCCCCAGCAACTCGTGTGTCTTCTGCACCGTCAGCTCCTCGCCGCCCTGCGAGATCAGCTGGTCCAGCAGCGTGATGCCATCGCGCATGCTGCCGCGGGCCAGTCGAGCCAGTAACGCCAGGCTCGGCGGGTCCACCTTGACCTGCTCCTGTTCGACGATCGACGCCAGGTGCGCCGCGATCGCGCCGGCGTCGATCCGGCGGAAGTCGAATCGCTGGCAGCGCGATGCCACCGTAAGCGGAATCTTGTGTGGCTCGGTCGTCGCCAGGACGAAGACCACATGCGCCGGCGGCTCCTCGAGCGTCTTCAGCAGCGCGTTGAAGGCCTCCGTCGTCAGCATGTGGGCCTCGTCGATGATGTACACCTTGACCTTCAAGGTCGCCGGCAGGTACTTGACCCGCTCGCGCAGATCCCGGATCTCGTCGATCCCCCGGTTGGAGGCCGCATCGATCTCGATCAGGTCGACGGCTGCTCCAGAGCCGATTTCCACGCAGTTCGCGCAGACGCCACACGGCTCGGCCCCGCGACGGTCCAAACAGTTGATCGCCTTCGCCAGGATCCGGGCGGTCGACGTCTTGCCCGTTCCACGAACCCCGCAGAACAGGTAGGCGTGCGCCACGCGGCCCTGCTCCACGGCATTTCGCAGCGTCTGGGCAATCGCATCCTGCCCGACCAGGTCGCCAAATCTCTGCGACCGGTACTTGAGGTAAAGGGTCTGGTACGCCATCAGGTGCCGGGACAATTCTACGAGCCAGCCGCGCGAACGCTAGCTCGCAGCTCCCACGGTGCTCTGCGCGGGCTCGCGCAGCACCTGCCGCGCCAGCGTGATCGCGAGCATCCCCTCGAGGATGGCTGCCGTCACCCGGCGGACCGCGCCCCGGCGGACGTCGCCGGCCGCGAACACGCGCGGCACGCTGGTTTCCAGCAACAAGGGGGCACGCTCCGCCGGCCAGTCCTCCGGCCACCGGCCGTTGCGCCAGAGCTCCGTCCCCGTCAGGAGGTATCCGTCATCATCGCGCAGCATCGATCCCGTCAACCATTCCGTGTTGGGGTCGGCGCCCATCATGATGATCAGGGCCCGAGTCCGCGCCGCCTCAATCGTGCCGCTGACGCGATGGCGCAGCCGTACGCCCTCGAGGCGTCCCTCCCCGAAGCCCTCGACGACCTGCGTGTTGACTCGGACCCGAATGTTCCGCGTCCGGTCGACCTCCTTGGCCAGTCCGGCCGGCACGCTGGCATCGAGCGAGCCGGCTCGAACCACGATCGTCGTGTTGGACGCGTGCTTTGCCAGGTCAAGGGCCGCCTGCGCGGCCGGCGCCGTCGACCCAATGATGAAGACCTCCTGACCGGCGAGCGCCGCCGGCTCCGCGACCGCGTCGGCATAGATGACACCGGCCCCGGTCAGCTTGTCGATGCTGGGAACCCCGAGCGTGCGATACGCCACCCCGGTCGCAATCACCAGAACCCGCGCGGAAATCGTGGTGCCGTCGGCCAGCGTCACGGTGTGTTCACCGGCGCGCGTCGACAAACCGACGGCGGGATTCGTCAGGGCAAAGCTCGCACCCAACCGCTGAGCCTGCTCGTAGATGCGACGCGTGAGGTCGGCACCACTCACGCCATCCACAAAGCCCGGATAGTTGTGGATGACCGGGGTCGCCGGGCCCGAGCCGCCTTCGCCGTAGGCGTCGACCACAGCCGTCTTCAGGGCACCAGCGGCGGAGACGGCGGCCGCCAGGCCCGCCGGACCCGCGCCGATCACGGCGACCTCGTAGCGCTCGCGTTCCGTCACGACCGATCCAGTCTACGGAACCACACGCGGCCGGCAAAGGCCGTCTTCTTGGCTGTCCGATTTCCGCTAGCCAGATCTAGCGCTCCCCGTCACAATGAAGGGCAATGACTGGCGCACCACTCGACTTCGAACGCTGCTACCGGGCCGTCGAAAGCCGCGACGCGCGTTTCGACGGCTGGTTCATCACCGCCGTCAGGACGACCGGCATCTACTGCCGGCCGAGCTGCCCAACACCGGTTCGGCCCAAGCGAGAGAACGTGTCGTTCTACCCCACGGCGGCCGCCGCGCAGCTCGCCGGCTATCGTGCCTGCAAACGCTGCCGTCCCGACGCTTCCCCGGGCTCCCCGGAATGGAACGTGCGCGGCGACCTCGTTGGCCGCGCGATGCGGCTGATTGCGGACGGGACCGTCGATCGCGAGGGCGTCGCCGGACTGGCGCGCCGGCTCGCCGTCAGTGAGCGCCATCTCCACCGGCTGCTGCTCAGTGAGCTCGGCGCCGGTCCGCTCGCGATCGCCCGCGCCCAACGGGCGCAGACCGGGCGCGTGCTGATCGAGACGACTGACCTGCCCTTCACCGACGTTGCGTTCGCTGCCGGCTTCGAGAGCATCCGGCAGTTCAACGACACCGTTCGCGAGGTCTTCGCGCTGACACCCACCGCGCTTCGCACGGCGGGTCGGCGCCGCGCCGACATCGCCCACGGCGTGCTCACACTGCGCCTCCCCTACCGGCCGCCACTCGACTGGTCCGCACTGTCGGCCTGGCTGCGTGTACGGGCGCTGCCCGGCGTCGCCGAGGTTAATGGCCGGGTCTACCGGCGCACGTTACGGCTGCCGCGCGGCGCCGGGCTCGTGGCACTCGAACCGATCGACACGCACATCCGGTGCACGCTCCGCCTCGAGTCGATGTCAGACCTGACGAGCGCGGTCCGGCAGTGTCGCCGCCTGCTCGATCTCGACGCCGACCCGCTGAGCGTGGTCGAGGTCCTATCGAAAGACCGGCGTCTGTCGAGCCTCGTGAAGAAGCGTCCCGGCTTGCGCGCACCCGGCGCGGTCGACGGCACCGAACTCGCGATCCAGGCGGTTCTGGGCCAGCAGGTCTCGCTCGCCGCGGCGCGTACGCTGGCGTCGCGCCTCGTGACGGCGAGCGGCGACGTGATCAAGATCGCCGACCCGACCCTCACGCATCTCTTCCCCCACGCCGCGGCGATCGCCGAGGCCGACCTGGCGCGGCTCGGCGTCCCAGCGACGCGCCGTGCGACACTTCGTGGGCTCGCCCGCTCCGTCGCGGACGGAACGCTCGCCCTCGATCCCGGGGCCGACCGGACCGAAACCTACCAGCAGCTGCTGCGGCTACCGGGTGTTGGAGAATGGACCGCGGGCTATATCGTGATGCGCGCGCTCGGCGACCCCGATACGTTCCTCGCGAGCGACCTCGGCATCAAGAAGGCCGGTGCTCGGCTCGGCATCGGCAGCAGCCCGCGTGCCATATCCGAACACGCGGCGGCCTGGCGCCCCTGGCGCAGCTACGCGACCCACCAGCTGTGGGCGACACTTTCCGATTCGCAGAAGGAGGTCTCATGATGCAAACCAAACTGATGTTGTACAGCACCACCCACGCAACCCCCGTCGGCGAACTCACGCTCGTCGCCTCGGATGCCGGGCTGCGGGCGATCCTCTGGCCCAGGCTCTCGCCGGCGCGCGCCGGAATCCAAGCGCGGCCACATCGCGACCCCGACCATTCGGTCCTGCAGCGGACGGCCGCCCAGCTCGATCAATACTTCGCGGGCTCGCGAACGACATTCGAAATTCCGCTCGATCTTCAGGGGACGCGCTTCCAACTGGCGGCGTGGCGGTCGCTGGCCGAGATCCCGTTCGGCACCACGACCAGCTACGGCCGGCAGGCGGCGGCGCTCGGCATTCCGACCGCGGCGCGCGCACTCGGCGCCGCGAATGGGGCCAATCCCGTCTGTATCGTCCTCCCCTGCCATCGGGTCATCGGCGCCGACGGTTCGCTGACCGGCTTCGGCGGCGGACTTGCGGTAAAACAGTGGCTGCTCGACCACGAAGCGCGGGTCGTCGCCTCTAATATCCTCTCGACGCCGCAATGGCCACACCAGCAACCGATGCAAACGCGCTTATCCATGCCCGTGGCCTGACCAAGCGCTTCGCAAACCTCACCGCGGTCGATGCGATCGACTTCGATGTCGGGCGCGGTGAGGCGTTCGGCTTCCTCGGTCCGAACGGAGCCGGCAAAACATCGACGATGCGCATGATCGGGTGCGTCTCGTCCCCATCGGCCGGCACCCTGCGCGTACTTGGCATGGACCCGGATGAGAACGGCCCCCGAATCCGCGCGCGGCTGGGCGTCGTTCCACAGTCCGACACGCTCGACGTCGAACTCCATGTCGACGAGAATCTGCTCACCTACGCCCGCTACTTCGGGATCCGTCGCGATGTCGCCAAGCGTCGAGCCGAGCAGCTCCTCGATTTCGTTCAGCTCAGAGACCGCGCCAGAGATGATGTCGAGTTTCTCTCAGGTGGGATGAAGCGGCGGCTCACCATCGCCCGCGCCCTGGTCAACGAGCCTGAGTTGCTGCTGCTCGACGAGCCCACCACCGGCCTCGACCCGCAGGCGCGGCACCTGGTGTGGGACCGCCTCTACAGACTCAAGCAGCAGGGCGTCACCATCGTTCTGACCACCCACTATATGGACGAGGCGGAGCAACTCTGCGATCGGTTGGTGGTCATGGACAAGGCGAAGATCGTCGCCTTCGGCTCGCCGCGCAGCCTCATCGAACAGTACTCCACCCGCGAGGTGCTCGAACTTCGCTTTCCGATCGATACCACGCCGGCGCTCGACAAGCTCGACGGTCTCTCCGAGCGCATCGAGGTGTTGCCCGACCGCGTCCTCCTGTACACCAGCGACGGCGAGGCAGCGGCGGTTGCGGTGCACAGCCGCGGACTGCGGCCCGAGTCCAGCCTGGTCCGCCGCAGTACGCTCGAGGACGTATTCCTCCGCCTCACCGGTCGGAGCCTCATCGAGTGATCGGCTGGCCATGACCGGCGCACTGCGCGTCCTCGAGCATCACCTGTTCATTTACCGGCGGACCTGGAAAGGATCCATCTTCATGTCGTTCGTCTCGCCGGTCTTATTCCTGACCGCGATGGGCGTCGGGCTCGGCAGCCTGATTTCGAGCGGGCCCGTTCGAACGGTCGACGGCGTTTCCTACGTGGCGTTTCTCGCGCCCGGGCTGCTCGCGGCCACGGCGATGCAGTCCGCCTACGTCGAAACGACCTATCCGATCATGGCCCGGATGCAGTGGCTTCGTACCTACGACGGAATGCTGGCGACACCGATTCGCGTCCTCGACGTACTGGCTGGCGAATTCGGTTGGCTTGCCGTCCGCCTCGCGCTCAGCAGTTGTGCGTTCTTTCTCGTCATGGTGCTCTTTGGCACGGTCCACTCCGGACTCGGGCTGCTGGCCATCGTCGTCGCCGTCTTGACCGGCCTCGCCTTTGGCGCGCCGATCTTTGCGTTCACCGCGACGCAGCGAACGGACACCAGTTTCGCCCTGATCGGCCGGCTGCTGATCACGCCACTTTTTCTGCTGGGCGGCGTTTTCTTCCCCATCCACCAGCTGCCGCAACTCGTCCAGGGAATCGCCTGGATCACCCCGCTCGCACACGGCGTCGCGCTGGCCCGCGGCCTTGCGGTGGGTGTGGCGTCTCCGACCGCCGGCATTCACCTGGCGGTCTTACTTGCCTACGTCGCGATTGGCATCGTCGTCGCCCGTATCACCCTGCAGCGGCGGCTGGTTCCATGATCGCGGTTCTCGAGCGTCGCCGGCGGTTCCAGGTCCCGGTCGCCGGCCGGGCAGCCCACCTGGTCGAACGAAATGCGATCATGTACCGGCGCGGCTGGTTCGTCATCGCGTCGGGCTTCATCGAGCCGCTGCTCTACTTGCTGGCGATCGGCTTCGGAGTTGGCGCACTGGTCGGCTCGACCGTCACCGTAAGCGGCCATCCACTCCGTTACGCGGTGTTCGTGGCGCCTGCCTTGATGGCCTCCTCTGCGATGAACGGCGCGATCTACGAGACCGCCTTCAATTTCTTCTACAAACTCAAATACGTCAAGCTTTATGATGCGGTGCTGGCGACGCCGCTCGGCGTCGCTGACATCGCCCTCGGAGAAATCGCCTGGGCGCTGATCCGCGGCACGCTCTATGCCTTCGGTTTCATCGTCGTCATGGCCGCGCTTGGCCTCGCGATTTCCCCCTGGGCGCTGCTCGCCCTGCCGGCGGCAATGCTGATCGGCTTCTCGTTCGCCGCCGTCGGAACCGCGGCCTCGACGTTCGTTCGCACCTGGCAGGACTTCGACCTTGTCCTCACCGTCCTGATTCCCCTGTTTCTCTTCTCGGCGACCTTCTATCCCATCACCGTCTACCCTGGGCCGCTGCAGGTGGTGGTCCAGTTGACGCCCCTCTATCACGGCGTCGACTTGCTGCGCAGCCTGACGACCGGCATCATCGGCCCGTCGATCCTGGTCGATATTGCCTACCTGGTCGTCCTGGGCGCGGCCGCCCTCCTGGTCGCAGCATCCCGCCTGCAACGGCTGCTGCTCAAGTAAGCGACGCGCTACATTACTAGGGCATGCACCCCGGAAACAACCTGACGCGCGATGAAGCCCGCCGCCGGGCCCAGCTGATCCAGACTCCCCTGTACGACATCTCGCTCGACCTGACCCGCGACACCGACACCTTCGCCTGCGAGGCCACGATTCATTTCCTCTGCCAGGAGCCGGGTGCCAATAGCTTCATCGATTTCCTCGCACCCTCGGTCGACAGCTGCGAACTCAACGGCGAAGAAGTGCCCAAGGACGCCTTCAACGGTGCACGCATCATGCTGAGCAATCTCCGTGACGCGAACGAGCTCCACGTGCTGGCCACCTGCGACTATCAGAACATCGGCGCCGGGCTGAACCGTTTCAAGGACCCGGTCGATCACAAGGTCTACCTCCACAGCCAGTTCGAGACGTTCGACGCCCACCGCATGTTCCCCTGCTTCGATCAGCCCGACCTCAAGGCGAGTTTCACCTTCACGGTGCTGGCCCCCAGCGACTGGGTGGTGGTCTCCAACAACCCTGGTCAGGCCCAAACCGTTACCGGCAAGGAGACGATCAAGCGATGGACCTTCGGCGCGACCCCCAAGATGTCGTCCTACCTGACGGCGATCGTCGCCGGCCCCTACCACGGGGTCCGCGACCGCCACGGTGACGTCGACCTCGGCATTTTCTGCCGCCAGTCACTGGCGCCCTATCTCGATCCGGACGAGATCTTCACGGTGACCAAGCAGGGACTCGACTTCTACGCCGAGGCCTACAAGTACCCCTATCCCTTCCAGAAATACGATCAGCTCTTCGTCCCGGAGTTCAGCGCCGGCGCCATGGAAAACATCGGCTGCGTCACCTTCAACGAGTCGATGCTGTTTCGCTCCAAGGTGACGGAGGCGGTGCGCGAGGATCGCGCGAACGCCATCCTCCACGAGATGGCCCATATGTGGTTCGGCGACCTCGTCACGATGCGCTGGTGGGATGACCTCTGGCTCAACGAGAGCTTTGCAACCTTTATGTCGGTGCTCGCCCAGGTCGAGGCGACGCGCTTCACCAATGGATGGGTGACCTTCGCCAACCAGTACAAGGCCGGCGCGCGCCGGCAGGATCAGCTGCCCACGACCCACCCGATCGCGGCCGATATCCCCGATATCGAGTCCGTTTATCTGAACTTCGACGCGATCACCTACAACAAGGGCGCCTGCGTTCTGCGTCAACTGGTGGCCTATGTGACACAGGACACCTTCCTCCGCGGCGTCCAGCGCTACATCAAGCAGCGGCAGTACTCGAACGCCAGTCTCGCCGACTTCTTGTCCGACATCGAAGCGGGTTCCGGGCGCGACCTCAAGGCCTGGTCCAAGCTCTGGCTGGAGACGGCCGGCCTCAATACGCTGCGGCCGCTGCCCACCTCCAGCAGCGAGACGCTCGGCTCCCTCACGATCAAGCAGGAGGCGCCACCTGAATTCCCGACCATCCGGCCGCACCGGCTCGCGGTGGGATTGTACGACCGTAAATCCGGTGCCCTGCAGTTGCGACGTCGCGTCGAGCTCGACGTCGCCGGCGAGGACACCCCGGTCAAAGACTTCGATGGCGAGCGCCTCGCTGACCTGCTGCTCGTCAACGACCTGGACCTGACCTACGCGAAGATTCGGCTCGACGAGCGCTCGCTCTCAACGGCGACGGAGCATCTCGCCGAGCTCTCCGACCCGCTGGCGCGAGCCATTACCTGGGCCGCGCTCTGGGACATGCTCCGTGATGCCGAAATCCCCGCCCGGCGCTACCTCCCACTGATCCTCAAGAACATCCACGGCGAAACCGACATCGGTGTCGTCCAGGATCTCCTCGCCCAGGCGGTCTCGGCCATCTTCGTCTATGGCGATCCGGCAAATCAGGACGCCGCGCTGAAGACCCTGGCCGACCATTCGTTCCGGGCGCTCGACGACGCGCCCGCGGGCAGCGACTTGCAACTGGCCTGGGCGCACGCCTTCATCAGCGCCGCGCGCACGCCGGATCATCTGTCCGTTGTGCGCGGTTTGCTGGACGGCATCAAGGTCTTCACCGGTCTCAAGGTCGATACCGACCTCCGTTGGTCGATCGTGAATGCGCTCGCTGGCGTCGGTCAGGACGATGGGCTGATCGATGCCGAGCTGAAGCGCGATCCCACCGACGAGGGGCAGCGTTATGCCGCCGCCGCGCGCGCCGCCCGCCCGACCGCGGAAGCGAAAGAGCAGGTCTGGGCCTCGCTCATGGAGGATCTCACACTGCCGCTGGCCACCATGCGAGCGATGATGCGCGGCTTCCACCGCTTCGATCAACGGCGCGTGCTCGAGGCCTACGCGGCTCGCTACTTCCAGGCCCTGGGCAACGTCTGGAAGGAGCGGGATATCGAGATCGGGCTCGCCTTCGCGCGCATGATGTTCCCGTCGGTGGTGGTCGACGACCACACCATCAAAGTGACCGACCAGTATCTTGCGCGGGAGAACGTTCCCGGCCCGGTGCGCCGGGTGCTGCTCGAGGCGAAGGACAGCATGCAACGGGCGATGCGCGCCCGCGCCGTCGACGCCGCCAGCTAGATGCCTTCCGGGTAAGTTTCTCGTTCCTCGCCCGCGCGCGGGGCAGGGCAGGGTAGGGGCTTGCGCACCGTTGTCCTGGCAACGATGTACTCACCGCTTCCGGCCCCCTCGCAGGGGAACCCGATCCCAGGACCGCCTATCGTTCGGCCGCGGCGCAAGGGCCTGAACTGGATCCGAATCGCCATTGTCGGGACGGTCGGTGGGCTCCTTATTGTTGGGAGCCTCGCGGCCGCAAACTCCCTCGCGAAGGGCTGGAACGTGGGAGGCGCCTTCGGCGTTCCCACGGATTTTCCCGTCTATCAGGGCGCGGCACTGATCGGTGTCAAAGAGTCGATTTCGTCGGATGGGACATCGGTCAGCGCCAGCTGGGACGCGGACGCGTCGCTCGATACGGTAACCGCGTTCTACTCGGACCGGTTGAACCAGCAGCCGTGGGCGGTTACCGCGATGAACCCGGTGGATGGAACCTGGAAATTTCGTCGCACCGACGGCAAGATGACTGGCCTGATTCGCCTGTCCGGCCACGGCCAGCGCACCCGTATCGACATCCTGCTGAACAAGTAGCCAGAAAGCCGGCTCAGCTGAGGAGGCGAGCGACCTGGCGAGCGATCACAGCGTCTTCGCGCGCTTCGACCCGCAGGATTGCGATGGCGGCGCCGGATCGACTGATCACCGCATCGTTTCGGACATCCGTTGCGGGGACCGCAGCGATTCCCATCGGCGCGAGCCGCCCGACGATGGCCGAGCGCACCGATGAAGAATGCTCCCCAATGCCGCCGGTGAAGACGAGCCCGTCGAGGCGCGGAAGCGCGGTGGCGACCGCCGCGATGCCGGCGGCGGCCCGGCCAACGAACATGTCGATGGCGAGGCGGGCACGCGCGTTTCCCTCCCCAGCGGCCTTCTCGAGCTCGCGCATCCCGGCGGCCCGGCCGAACACCCCGACCAGCCCGGATTGGTGATCGAGCGCGGTCTCGAGCTCCCGCCACCCTGCCCGGCGCGTGCGCAACATATATAGAAGGATGCCGGGGTCGATCGACCCCGACCGCGTCCCCATCATCAGGCCTTCCATCGGCGTCAGTCCCATCGATGTGGCGACCGACCGTCCGTTGAGCACCGCCGTGACCGAGCAACCGCTGCCGAGGTGGGCAACGGCCAGCGCCAGCGAATTCGCCGACCGACCGAGCAATTCGGCGGCGCGGCCAATGGCCCACTCGACTGACAGTCCGTGGAACCCGAAGCGCCGGATGCCGTACTCCCGATGCCACCGCCAGGGCACCGGATAGAGGAACTGCTCCTCACTCAGTGTCGCGTGGAAGGCTGTGTCGAAGGCCGCCACCTGCAGCACCCCGGGCAGCGCCGCGCTGGTGGCCCGGATGGTTGTGGCCGCCACCGGGTTGTGTAGCGGCGCGAACTCGGCCAGCGCCTCGATGCCCTTCAAAACGCGGTCGTCGACCCGTACCGCCGACAAAAACCTGGTCCCGCCGTGCACCACGCGGTGCCCGACGGCCTCGACCGGATATCCCTTCCCGACCCGTAGCTTCGACAGCAGCGAGCGCACCCTTCTCTCGATTCCCTTCTGCTTGGTGGCATCGGTTCCCAGCGAGACCTCGGCCTTCGCGATGGCCGAGAAATCCCCCGTTGCCACGATGCTGCCCTTCAGCGAGCTGGAGCCGGCGTTGAGAACCAGGACGTTCAGTAGGGCCAGGTCCAGTCGCGCACGTCCGGCATATCCTCGCCGTGATCCCGGGTGTACTGGCGATGCCGGAGCCGCTCGTCCGCCATGTGCTGCCGGACATGTCCGGCGCTGGCACCCAGACCCGGAACGCGGTCGATGACATCGATCACCAGGTGGAAGCGGTCGAGGTCATTGAGCATCACCATGTCGAATGGCGTCGTCGTCGTCCCCTCTTCCTTGTAGCCGCGGACGTGCAAATTGGCATGATTCTTCCGCCGGTAGGTCAGGCGGTGGATCAGCCATGGATACCCGTGATAGGCGAAGATCACCGGCTTGTTGGTGGTGAACAGCGCGTCGAACTCGGCGTCGGAGAGGCCGTGCGGATGCTCCACCTCGGGTTGAAGCTTCATCAGATCGACCACGTTGACGACGCGGATTTTGATATCCGGCAGGTTTTTGCGGATGAGGTCGGTTGCGGCCAGCGCTTCCAGCGTCGGGATGTCACCCGCGCAGGCCATCACGACGTCCGGCTCGCCGCTGTCATTGCTGGCCCAATCCCAGATCCCGATCCCGCGGGTGCAGTGGACGATCGCGTCGTCCATCGACAGGTAGTTGAGCGACCGCTGCTTGCCGGCCACGATCACGTTCACGTACTGCTTACTGTTCAGGCAATGGTCGGCGATCGAGAGCAGGCAGTTGGTGTCGGGGGCCAGGTAAACCCGTACCACCTCGGCCTTCTTGTTCAGGACGAGGTCGATGAAGCCCGGATCCTGGTGCGTGAATCCGTTGTGGTCCTGCCGCCAGACATGCGAGGACAGCAGATAGTTGAATGAGGGGATCGGCCGGCGCCAGGAAATCTTGTTCGTTACCTCGAGCCATTTCGCGTGCTGGTTGAACATCGAGTCGACGATGTGGATGAAGGCCTCGTAGCAGTTGAAGAGGCCGTGCCGGCCTGTCAACAGGTATCCCTCGAGCCAGCCCTGGCAGAGATGCTCGCTCAGCACCTCCATCACGCGGCCGTCGGGCGCGAGGTGGTCGTCAATCGGGAGCGTTTCGGCCAACCAGGCCCGGTTGGTGACATCGAAGACCGCGCTGAGACGGTTCGAGACCGTTTCATCCGGCCCCATCAGGCGGAAGTTGCGTGGATTGTTGGCGATGACGTCGCGCAGATACTTTCCCAGGACCTTGGTCGCCTCGTCAAACGTCGTCCCGGGCTTGTCGACGGTGACCGCATAGTCGCGGAAGTCGGGCAGGCGCAGCTCCTGGGTCAGCTCCCCGCCATTCGTGTGCGGGTTCGCGCTCATCCGGCGCGGGCCGGTCGGCGGCAGCGCGGCCAGATCGGCAACCAGCGTGCCGTTCTCGTCGAACAGCTCCTCCGGACGGTAGCTATGCAGCCACTCGTTCAAAATCCGAAGGTGGTCCGGCTTGGTCATGTCGTCGACCGGGACCTGGTGCGCCCGCCAGGTGCCCTCGACCGGCACGCCATCGACTTCCTTCGGACCGGTCCACCCCTTTGGCGTGCGCATCACGATCATCGGCCACCGCGGACGCATCGCCCGCTTCTTCTTGCGCGCCGCGCCCTGGATCTCTTCGATCTCGTCGAGGACGAGATCGAGCATCGCCGCCATCCGCTGGTGCATGTCCATCGGGTCATCGCCGGCGATGATGTACGGCGTGTAGCCGTAGCCCTCGAGCAAGCGGCGCAACTCGCTCTCCGGGATTCGTGCCAGCAGCGTTGGGTTGGCGATCTTCCAGCCATTCAGATGAAGGATGGGGAGCACGGCGCCATCGGTGATCGGGTCGAGGAACTTGTTCGAGTGCCAGCTCGCCGCCAGCGGGCCGGTCTCCGCCTCCCCGTCCCCGATGACGCAGAAGACCTTGAGATCGGGGTTGTCGAACGCGGCGCCGTACGCATGGGTGAGCGCGTACCCCAGTTCGCCGCCCTCGTGGATCGATCCGGGTGTCTCCGGCGCGTCGTGGCTCGGGATGCCACCCGGGAATGAGAACTGCCGGAAGAGTTTTTGCAGACCAACGATGTCGCGTGTGATGGCCGGATACACCTCGCTGTAGGTGCCCTCGAGATAGGCGTTCGCGACCATGCCCGGTCCGCCATGGCCGGGGCCACAGATGTAGATCGCGTCGAGATCTCGGGCCTTGATCGCGCGGTTCAAGTGCGCGTAGAGGAAATTGAGACCGGGCGTCGTCCCCCAGTGGCCGAGCAGCCGCGGTTTGACGTGTTTGACCTGCAACGGTTCCCGTAGCAAGGGGTTGTTCAAAAGGTAGATCTGGCCGACCGAAAGGTAATTCGCCGCGCGCCAGTAGGCGTGCAGTTTCTTGAGTTCGTCCTCGTTCAGCGGCCCTTCAGCAAGCGCGGCGGCCGGTCGCTGGCCGGTTTGCACACCCCTCACGATAACGTGACAAGGCCCTCTAGTGATTTGTAGCGAGCACCTCCTAGACTGGCCGCGGGATGAGGAAAACTGTAAAAAGTCCGATTCAGCACGTGGTGATCATCGTCAAGGAGAACCACGCGTTCGACAACTACTTCGGGCGTTTCCCCGGTGCCGATGGTGATCCGAATCTGGCGCTTGCCTCGGATCCGCCGTCATCCGACCATCCACACACGCATGCGGCGTGGTTGAACCGTGCCAATCTCGCGGCCAAGGAGCAATACGCGCAGGCGAACATTCCGAACTACTGGCGCTACGCGCAGCAGTACACGCTCTGCGACAAGTACTTCACCGAGGTCGCCGGTCCGTCGACACCGAACCACTTGATGCTGATCGCGGCCGCCTCGCCCATCATCAACAACCCGCATTACCGCGATCCGATCAACTCGCAACCTCCCTTCAACATCCCCTCGCTGCCGGCGGCCCTGGAGAAAGCCGGCCTGACCTGGGGCAACTACGGCGGTTATGCGCAGGGATATGTCACGGCGCTGAAGGGGAGCAAGAACAACAAGACCGCCGATAAGTTCGCCCCGGCCGCGGCCGCCGGCAAGCTTCCCACCGTGTCCTGGGTCTACGGGCCAACAGGTCTCAGCGAGCATCCGGTCGAATCGGTGAAGGCCGGTCAGAAATGGACGGCGGACCAGGTCGACGCGGTCGTCAAGGGCGGCTTGTGGCCAAACACCGTCGTCTTCATCACCTGGGATGACTACGGCGGTTGGTACGACCACGTCACCCCGCCGCTGGTCGAGAAGTGGAAGGACGGCACGCAGTTCCGCCTGGGGTCACGCGTCGGGTGTCTGGTCCTCAGCCCCTACGCCAAACCCAAATACATCTCCCACACGCAACACTCCCACGTGAGCCTGGTGAAGTTCTGCGAGAAGACGTTCGGTCTGCCCGCGATCAACGCCCGCGACAAGGCCGCCGACGACATGTCCGATTGCTTCGACTTCTCGCAGAAGCCTCTCGCGCCACCAGGCCCCGCCGTCTAGGTGTCGCCGTCTGTCGCACTTGCATCTGTCGCGATCGTGTTGATTGCTGGAGTCTGGGTCGCGCCAGAACGCCTGCGCTCTACGCTTTTAATTGCTGTCTACCTTGTGCTGGGGGCTTTGCTCGGCCTAGCTCCATTGCAAATCGGCCTCTCCGGAATCGTTATCGCGGCCGCCGGGTTGCTGGCTGTATTTGTGACCCAAGGCGGCAGACTTACTCGCCTGCAGCGAATCGGCGCCTACCTTGTCGGCAGCGGAGGTGGTGGGGTCGTCTGGTTGCTATCGATCGTTCTACGCCTCAGGTACGTCTGCGACACAACCCGTCCGCAAAGAGGAATCTACTCGATCCCCTGCTACTCGATCGAGACACTCTGGGCCCTTATCCCCTACGGCACCGTCTTCTGCCTCGGCGCGCTGCTGCTGTTCCTGGCCTGGCGCCAGCGAGCCCAATCGGTCGGTCCTTAGCCTCGGCGGCTGCTGCCGTTTCCAGCGTGCTCAGCCGTTGAAGAATTGTGCCGTTCCTCGAGCCGCTCCTCGCCGCTGCCATACTTGCCGGCGCAATTCTGGCATTGCTGGCGGCCGGGCTGGCCGGCTATCGCCTGGCGAAGCGGCGGGCGGCTCCCCAGCTGGCCGCGCTCCAGATCATCAGCGAGCTCACGCCCGAGGGCTTGAAGCAGCGGGCACCGGCGATCGCGGACAAGCTCGCTCGGGCCGCGCTCACGCGACTGTGGGCGCTGACCGAGCCGGTGATGTCTCGCCAGCGCCAGCTCCTCGAGCAGAACGGCGAATTACAGCGTCGTTACGGCCAGGCCCGGGCGCTGATCGACCTGATGGCCGAATTCAACCAGGTCATGCAGTTGGCCGCGGTTCTCGATCGGCTGAGCTTCGGGCTGAGCCGCTTCTTCGCCGGCGACGGCGTCGCCATCTGGATCCGCTCCTCGCAAGGACAGTTCGAGCTGGCCGTCAAGGTGGCGGAGGACTTCCCGACAGCGCTCAACCCGCATGACCGCTGGGTCGCGACGGTCATGGCCGGCGATGCCGGTCTCCTCCTCCCTTTCTGGCTCGATCGTGAGATGCCCTGCATGGCCGCGCCGCTGCTCGATGCCCAGGGCCAGCGGATCGGCATCGTGGCGCTGACCTCGCGCCGACGTCCCGCGTACACCGTCGAGGACGGCGCCTTTC
>WNGO01001395.1_pt1 | contig 17752 bp, 20 predicted proteins | sample 5400511 | NCBI WGS metagenome assembly WNGO01 (sample SAMN13153380, study PRJNA577476) | soil metagenome | isolation source: 20 cm soil or saprolite under Garry oak tree replicate 2 | place: USA:California | collected 2016-06-15 | reverse complement strand
ATCCGATCGACAATCTGCTGCGGGGTTTGGCGCTGAAGGGGCCGGCCGGTGGCCGGATCATGCGGCTGACCGACGGACGAAAAGAGCACACGCAGATAGTCGTAAATCTCAGTCGTGGTCGCGATGGTTGAGCGAGGATTGGCGCCGGCGCTCCGTTGTTCAATGGCAATCGCCGGCGACAAGCCTTCAATGAAATCGACGTCCGGTTTTTCCATTTGATCCAGGAATTGACGGGCGTACGCAGACAGGCTTTCCACGTAGCGGCGCTGCCCTTCGGCATAAAGAGTATCGAAAGCGAGGGATGATTTCCCGGACCCGCTCAGCCCGGTGATTACGACCAGTTTCTCTCGCGGAATCTCAACTTTGAGATTCTTGAGATTGTGCTGGCGCGCACCAATGATCTTGATAACTTGCGCAGGCATTCGGACGACGGATGTCGAACCTTTTAGTCAAGCACAGGGCTTGCTTTTCTCTACTGAAATCGACGCCTCATGACTGATAACACGAGCATTCCCCGGGACGAACTGGCGCAGCTGCAATCGAAATACAGCGAGATCAAACATTCGGTAAACAACGCCCTGGCCGTCATGATGGCTCTGGCGGAGATGTCGCAGCGCCGACCCGATTACGCGGAAAAACTCGCCTCTGCCGTCCTGACAAAAGCGCCCCAGATTGTGTCGAGCCTGCAAGAGTTTACCCTTGCCCTCAACGAAAAAATAGGCGCTAAACCAGAAGGCTTGCCGACACAATTGCAGTAAGGTCTACTGCGGGGAGCAGGTCATGACTACGGCTCCTGGTAAGAAAGTTCTTGTCGTCGAAGACGAAGAGGACGTGGTCGAAATGCTCACCCGCGCCTTCAGGCGCGCCACTGGTTTTAACGTTATCGCCGCGACTGACGGCGCGACCGGCTTGCGTCGGGCGCGCGAGGAATCCCCCGCCCTGGTCGTGCTCGATCTAATGCTCCCGAAAATGCCTGGAGTTGAAGTTTGTAAAATTCTCAAGTCTGACTCTCTCACGCGACATATTCCGATCTTGATGCTCACGGCCAAAGCGGAAGAAATTGATCGTATTGTTGGATTGGAGCTGGGCGCCGACGATTACGTTTCGAAGCCCTTTTCGCCCCGGGAAATTGTCCTTCGTGCCCAGGCTATTTTGCGCCGAGGCGAAACGCCGACCGACGCGCAATCGTTGGTCGCCGGTCCAATCACGATCGATGGAGTGCGTCATCACGTTTCGGTCAATGGCAAAGTCATTCACCTCACCGGGCTGGAGTTCAAATTACTGCGAACATTGGTGCAAAGGCGTGGCCGAGTGCAGCAACGAGATCGTTTGCTGAGCGACGTATGGGGTTATGAGAGCCTGATCGATACGCGGACGGTTGACACTCATGTGCGCCGATTACGCGAAAAACTTGGCAAAGCCGGCGACGCCATCGAAACGGTGCGCGGTTTTGGCTATCGGCTGCGGGATTCATAATCGTGCATGCATGGTGGATCGCTGCGATCCTGCTCGTTCTCGCCGCGGCCCTGTTAGTCACCCGACTCTGGATCTTGCCCTGGCGCGAGCTTGAACGGCTGCTTGGGACAATCGCGCACGGCGGACAGCCGCGTACGTTTTTATTAACCGGCGGCGGTCGGGTTCGGCGGGTCGGAGTGGCCTTCGAGCAGCTGCTTACCCGCCAGCAGCAGCTCGATCGCCAGGTTTCACGGGACGCGGCCCAAATGCGGGCCGTGTTTGCCGCCTTAACCGATGGTTTGCTCGTGGTCGATTCCGGACGCCACATTACTTTTTGTAATCCGGCGTTTGAGAATCTTTACGGCCGCCGCTCGGTCGCGCCCGGGACACCCCTGCTCGACATCGTGCGCGATGTTGATGTGCTCGAGCCGATCGGCGATGCGCTTAAAGCCGCGGAGCCGCGGGCAGTGGAAGTGAGCGCACCGGATAAAAGAAAATATCTTCAGCTCACCGCCATTCCGATTGTAAACAACGGTCACCCAGCAAGTGGAGTAGTTGCCTTGTTTCAGGATATCTCGCGGCTGAAACAGGCCGACGAAATTCGCCGGGATTTCGTCGCAAATGTCTCGCATGAATTGCGCACGCCTCTTTCCATTTTCCGAGGCAATCTTGAGACCTTGCTCGAGATAAACGATCTCGACCAAGCTGAAGTACGCCACATTTATCGAGTGATGAAGCGGCATTCTGATCGACTCAATCTTTTGCGAGTTTGGAGTTGAGCTGGGTAAAGCTGCCCGAGTTTCTCAATCGCGTTACGCGGGATTGGGCAAAGCGCTTCGTTCAAAAAAAGCTTCAGGTTGAGGTAAAATTGCCGCCCGAGCTTCCATCAATCTGCGTCGACGAAATGCGGCTGGAGGAAATCGTTCACAACCTGCTCGATAACGCCGTTAAATATTCCCGCGCAGGCGGCCGAATCATGATTGGCGTACTCGCGCGCGACAGCGAGATTGTGTTGTCGGTTGCGGACGAGGGTGTTGGCATTCCAGCTGAAGATTTGCCGCGTATTTTCGAGCGGTTTTATCGCGCCGATCGTGCCCGCAGCCGCGAGCTGGGCGGTACCGGCCTTGGCCTTTCCATCGTCAAACACATCGCTCAACTACACCGCGGCCGAGTGGAGGCAGAAAGCGTTATTGACCATGGCACAACGATCAGTGTCATCCTTCCCGCGGAAGGTTCTTCCGTCACGCAATCGTAACATTTCGTTGTTTGCCCAACTCGTCGCCTGTTCGCCATCGTGTGAACATGGCGAAATTTGACGTTCTCCCCTCCGATCGGGGCCTCGGCTGCAGTGGCTTTGCATCGCGGGCGCTCGATCCAATCGCGACCGCCAAAGTGGAAGAGCTAATCTATCAGTTGCGCGAAAACTACACCATCGTGATCGTTACCCACAACATGCAACAAGCCGGCCGCTGCTCGAACTACACGGCGTTCTTCTATCTCGGACGCCTCATCGAATTTGGACCCACCTCGAAAATTTTCACCAACCCGTCGGAACGACAAACTGAAGATTATATCACCGGCCGATTTGGTTAATGAATATGCCGAGCGGAAGCAAACATACTCTGGGTACTTTCGAGCAGGCGCTCGAAGGTCTGCGTAACAGCGTGATGATGATGGCGAGCCAAACCGAACGCAGCCTCGGGCGCGCCCTCAAAGGCTTGATGGAACGTGATGACGAGCTCTGCGCGCTTGCGATTGCCGATGACGAAGAAATCGATCAGCTCGAAAAGCAAATCGACAAGGATGGAATCGATTTGTTGCTCCGGTTCCAGCCGGTCGCGTCGGATCTGCGGCGCGTCGTCTCAGCCATGAAACTTAGTGGCAATCTCGAGCGCATGGCGGATCAGGCCACCAACATCGCGCGCAAGGCGCGGAAGTTGAACCAGCACCCGCTGTTGCCGGAGGTGTTGTGGATTACCCCAATCCAGGAGCACGCCATGGCAATGTTCCGGGACGCGGTGGACGCCTACGCTCGGGAAGACGCACAAGCTGCCCGGGCCCTCATTCCGCGGGACGAAAAACTCGATGAGATGAATGCTCAAGTAAGCCGCCGTTTGATCGACCGAATGGCGCATGATCCGGAACAACTCCGCGGTTATTTGAATTTGATGTTTATCGCGCGACACCTCGAACGGGTAGGCGATCACGCAACGAACATCGCGGAGGATGCGGTTTACGCCGCCGCCGCGGAGGACATTCGGCACCAGCAAATCGTAGCGTCGGCTTGACCGCTGGTCGCTTGCGCATTCGTTGGGCGCTGATTAGGTGACGAGTCCGCGCCGTGGCAGCGGCGTCCGACTAATTGATATGCAATCAAGCGCAGCCAAAATCGCGACACCCGATGGAGCGGTTGCCCCGCAACTCGCCGAACCAGTGGAATGCACGATGGATCTTTCTGATCCCGCTAACTTCATCAACCGGGAGTTAAGCTGGCTCGAGTTTAACCGCCGCGTTTTAGAAGAAGCGCAGGACCCGACGCAGCCGCTGATCGAACGGGTCAAGTTCATGACGATCTTCAGCGGAAATCTTGATGAGTTTTTCGAGATTCGCGTCGCTGGCATCAAGCAACAAATCCAGAGCGAGACGAGTGACATCGGCCCAGACGGGATGACGCCGACGGAGACATTCAACGCGATCCAGCGTATCGCGCACGAGCTGGTCGCGACCCAATACGAATTCTGGAACAAAGAGTTAGTGCCGACGCTGGCGCAAAATGGCATCCGACTTCATGAAATTGCGCAATTGACCGCCAAGCGCGCGGCATGGGCCAAGCGTTATTTCCAGGAAGAAGTTTTCCCGATGCTGACACCCCTCGCGGTGGACGCCAGCCATCCTTTTCCGCAGCTATTGAATAAGAGCCATAACCTGCTTGTTCGCGCGCGCACCAAGCGTGGGGGCGAGCCGTTACTCGCTATCGTCCAGGTCCCCCGGGTCGTCCCTCGCATGATTTTGCTGCCGCGCGGCAAAGGCGACGATGAGCCGTGGGAGTACATCTATCTTGCTTCCCTCATCAAGCATCACATCGCTGACCTTTTTCCTGGTTTGATTCTCGACGCCGTCCATGCCTTTCGCGTGACGCGGAACAGCGATCTCTACATCGACGAGGAAGAGGCGGAGAATCTGTTGCGCACCATCGAACAAGAATTACGCCGCTCCAGTCGTGGCAAGGCCGTTCGGCTCGAGGTGGAAGCGGATTGCCCGCGCGATTTCCGCGAGTTGCTTCTCGCCTTTTTCGACCTGCAAGAGGCCGACCTATACCGGCTCAACGGGCCGCTCTCGATGACGCATTTGATGCCGCTGGTCACCAATGATGCCTTCGCCAAATTAAAAGATCGGCCGTTTCAGCCCGCTACCGATCCGGCATTGCCTCCTCAGTCCGATATTTTCGAAGTCATCCGCAAGCAGGATGTTCTGCTGCACCATCCTTATGAAAGCTTCGATCCAGTCGTCCACTTCATCGAAACCGCCGCGACCGATCCCCAAGTGCTCGCGATCAAAATTACGCTCTATCGCACCAGCGGCGACTCGCCCGTCGTGGAGGCCTTGATCGAAGCCGCCAACGCTGGAAAGCAAGTGACCGCCTTGGTCGAGTTGCGCGCGCGTTTTGACGAAGCAGCAAACATCCGCTGGGCGCGGCAACTGGAGGAAGCGGGCGCCCATGTTGTTTACGGCGTCGTCGGATTAAAGACCCACTGCAAAGCGTTGCTGGTGGTGCGCCGCGATTCGGATCGCTTGCGGCAATACGTCCATCTCGGCACCGGCAATTATCACCATCGCACCGCGCGCACTTATACGGACTTTAGCCTCTTCACGGCCGCGCCCGAGTTAACGGACGAAGTCGCGATCGTCTTCAACACCTTGACCGGTCTTGCTGGTTATCCCGGCCTGAAGAAAATGATGGTCGCGCCTTTTGATCTGAGCACCCGATTGATTCAGCTGATCGAACGCGAACGCGATCATGCCCGCGCGGGAAAACCGGCCCGGATCATCGCCAAGCTCAACTCCGTGGTTGATCCTGAAATCATCGAGAAACTTTACGAGGCCTCCTGTGCCGGCGTGAAAATCGATCTGATCGTCCGCGGTATTTGTTGTTTGCGGCCGAAAGTTCCGGGTTTGAGCGAAAATATTCGTGTGATCAGCATCGTCGGTCGTTTCCTCGAGCACAGTCGCGTTTACTATTTCGAAAATGCGGGCCAACCTGATGTTTATCTTTCGAGCGCCGATTGGATGCCGCGGAACTTTTATCGCCGTGTCGAAATCGCCTTCCCCATTGAGGCGCCGGCGTTACGCGATGAAATCGTCAATGATGTCCTGCCGAGCTTCCTGAAAGATCGCGTTAAAACGCGCGAGCTACAGCCGGATGGCAGCTATCTGCGACTGCATCCCATTGAAGGTTCACCGCGTTCCCAGGCCCAGCTGCATTTTCGCGAGCGCTCGCGTCAGGCCCGTAAAGCCGCGGCCGAATCGCAGGCTCAGACCGGAATGAAATTGACTCCAATCAAGGCGGTTCAAGGCGATCGTAAACGCGGATGAAAAAGATTCTCGTCGTCGACATCGGCGGGACCAATATGAAGATGATGCTTTCGCGCAGAGTGCGCCGCAAAATCGAATCCGGCCCAGATCTCACACCACGCTACCTCCTCAATGTCGTGCGCGAGAATCTTTCGGATTGGAAATTCGATGCCGTGTCGGTCGGCTTTCCCGCGCCGATCAAGAATGGCCGCCTTTTATCCGATCCCAAAAACCTTGGTAAGGGTTGGACCCGATTCAATTTCGAAAAGGCGTTCAAAAAACCGGTGCGCCTGATTAACGACGCGGCCATGCAGGCTCTCGGCAGTTACCGCGGTGGTCGCATGCTTTTTATTGGACTCGGCACTGGTTTCGGCTCCGCTCTTGTTTGGAACGGTGCCGTTCTCTCGCTCGAGCTCGGCGAGCTGCCCTATCTGGCGGACGGTTCGGTCGAAGATCGCGTTGGCAAAACCGGATTGAAGCGCGTCGGACGCAAGATTTGGCAGGAGGAAGTCGAGCGAATCGTGACCCAGATGCAACGCGCGTTCGTTGCAGATTATGTGGTGCTCGGTGGAGGCAACGCCAAATTACTCGAACGTCTGCCACCACACGCCGAACTCGGCCATAACCGAAATGCCTACCTTGGTGGCTGCCGTCTCTGGCAGCAAAACCCCGGTGCGCGACGACCGAAGTGGACGGTGCTCTAATGAAAATTTGTTTTCTCCGCCACGGCGCGGCGGATTGGCCCGACTGGGACAAACCGGACGACGAACGCCCGCTCACTGATCGGGGCCGCCGTGAAATGAAACAGGTGGCTAAATTTTTGGATCGGCTCGAGTTTTCGGTTGATGCGATTCTAACGAGCCCACTCCCACGCGCATCGCAAACGGCTGAAATCGTCGCGCAGCGTCTAGGTATTGGAATGCAGATCGAGCCAAAACTGGCTCATGGATTCAGTCTCGAGCGGCTTCGGCAGATGGTCGGAAGAGTAGAGGGCGAATCCGTCATGGTGGTCGGTCACGAACCGGAGTTTTCCGCGGTTATCGAAGAGCTCACCGGTGGCGATATAAAGATTTCCAAAGCGGGCATTGCGCTCGTCGATGCTAATCGCGGCTGCACTTCGGGAAAACTGCTCTGGCTTTTCCCACCGAAAGTCGCGAAAGCGGCGGTGCGCTGAACGCGCCCGCGCCGCTAATCAGAGTCGTTGACTGCCCAAGTATTTTCCTGACTCAGAAAATCACTGATCGGCTTTTCCGTGATCGTAACATGCATGCCGATATGGACTCGAGTGCGATGATATCGCGCGAACGCATTCGGACACAATCGAAGCTGGCCGGCTGGCCGATCCGACGCGTGGTAGGGCGACGCTCCGCGGAGCCATCGCTAGACCAATAAGATTTTCTTAGCTCGACAGAGTCTCGCTCTACCGCCGCAAAGGAACGCTGCCAAGCCCGACAAAAGCCAGACCCGTGCACTAATTTCCATCCTCATCAAGAAGCGGCTGCAAATCGGAAATGAGGCTATCGATCTTACGCAAATCTTTCCGTCGCCCTTTCTCCGGGCGGAGGCGGCGCTGCCGCACCATGATTGCGAAATCCCGAACCCGATGCAGCTGTTCCCGCGACAGTTCTTCCGCTGGAGCAAATTTGTGCAGGGCAGCGGCGGTCGCGACTAACTCCCGCTCCAACCGCTGCGTGTAAGCGCGCGCCGTGATTTTCAATTCGCGCCGCAACACATGCAATTCCATCTCCAGTTGCCGCACCGGTGAAGTCTCATGTTTTTTCTCGACGCGTTTCTTTTTCCTCTTCATGCAATCGCCGCTGTCCGAGCCGACCCAATCATTACCGGTGCTCGGGTTTGGTGGACGATTTCGATCCGGCCGTCGAGATGTTCGACTAGGGCCGAGCAGGTCTCGACCCAATCGCCACAGTTGTAATAAGTCACTCTCCCAAATTCGCGGATTGAAGCGCTGTGAATGTGCCCACACAACACCCCATCGACATGATATCTCTCGGCGTATTTCACCACCGCCGCTTCAAACTTGCCGATGAAACTCACCGCGTCTTTCACCCGCTGTTTCACATAAGCGCTGAGCGACCAATAACCACGGCCGAAGCGCCGCCGGATGAAATTGATCAGCGGATTCAGTGAGAGCAAAAATTGGTAACCGACATCGCCGATAAAGGCGAGCCACTTCACGTTCTGCACAACAGTGTCGAGTTCGTGTCCGTGAATAACGAGAATGCGCCGGCCGTCTGCCGTCCGATGAATGGCGTGCTTCTGGATGGTGATGTTTCCGTAGGCGCCATAGAATGAACTGATCATCTCATCGTGATTTCCAGGGATGTAGATCACGCGCGTCCCCTTGCGCGATTTGCGCAGAATTTTTTGCACGACGTCATTGTGTTGCTGCGGCCAATAAATGCCGCGGCGCATTTGCCAGATATCGATTAGGTCGCCCACGATGTAGAGCGTTTCGAAATCGTGCTCCCGCAGGAAATCGAGTAGCAGTGCTACACTGCTGGAACGGGTCCCGAGATGGATGTCGGAAATCCAAACTGCCCGCAGGCGCTTCGGAACCAAAGACGAAGATGCCGGCAGGTTGAAGGTGAACCTCGGAGGAGCGGAGGTTTCGATCATCGTCGCATTATGCCGGCCCCAAAGCTTCGTCGACGCAAGCCATCGGCGGCAATGACTTTAGTGTGACAGTTCCGTCACAATTCAACGCTGCCCAAAAGTCAGGAAGCGGGCTCTTCGGCAGGAACTTCGACCCGACGGTGTCGAATATCCTCTGCTTCCGTCGCATAAACCGCTTCCTCGCCGATATTCTTGGCGTGGTCGCCAACCCGCTCCAAATGTCGCGCGATGAAAATGAGATTCACGTAATCGGTGATCCGATCCGGATGAACAGCCATTTTTTCGCTAAAGTCGTCCGTGATATCGTGGTTAATTTGATCGATCTCGCGGTCGCGATCCTTGATCGAGCGGGCAAGCGTCACATCTTCGTCGGCAAAAGCGCGGACACTGTCGCGAAACAAACTTGTTGCTTCCATGAACATCGGCCCGAGGGCGTGCGCATCCTCCGCCACACTGGGCATAGTCAGTTTACGGGCGCGCTGAGCGACTCGTACCGCCTGGTCCGCGATTCGTTCCAGATTCGCGCTCACTTTCATGGTCGAGATTACGTGCCGCAAATCGGACGCCACCGGTTGAAAACGCATCAGGATCTCCACTCCGTCATTATCGATCTTCTTCTCCAGCTCATCGATCTCCAGTTCATCGGCAACGGCCACCGCGCAGAGCTCAATGTTGCCATCAAGCAGACAAGCCATCGCGTTCTGCAAATTGCGATCGGTTAAACTGGCCATCATCAAAACGTCCGCCCGAAGCGACTGCAATCCGGTATCGAAGTCTTGCAGAATATGTCTCGATGGATTCATCGTTATCCGAACCGGCCGGTAATGTAATCCTCCGTTTGTTTTTCTTTGGGATTGGTGAACAGCTTTCGCGTTTCGTCGAACTCAATCAGCTGCCCCATATAGAAAAACGCGGTCAGATCGGATACCCGACTCGCCTGCTGCATGTTATGGGTCACGATCACGATGGTATAATCAGTGCTCAGCTGGCGAATCAGCTCTTCGATTTTCATCGTGGCGATTGGATCCAGGGCCGAGGCCGGTTCATCCATCAGCACTACTTCAGGTTCGACTGCGATCGCGCGGGCAATGCACAAGCGCTGCTGTTGGCCACCGGAGAGACTGACCCCGGGCTTGTCCAGGTCGTTCTTGACCTCGTCCCATAATGCAGCCATGCGCAGCGATTTCTCCAGGCGCTCGTTCAACATCCGACGATTGCGCACGCCGTTTAATTTCAGACCGATAATCACATTGTCTGCAATCGACATGGTCGGAAACGGATTCGATTTTTGGAAGATCATGCCGACACGGCGGCGAATCACGGCCGGATCGATCCCGGCTCCATAGAGATCCTGGCCGCGGAAAAGCACCTGACCCGTCATTCGCGTCCGCGGAATCAGTTCGTGCATCCGATTGAGACAGCGAAGAAAAGTCGACTTGCCGCACCCGCTCGGGCCAATGATTGCTGTCACCGCTTTTGCCGGCAGATCAATCGTTACATTTTTGATCGCTTGTTTATCGCCATACCACAACGAAACATCTTTAACTTCGAAGACTGGCTCTTCGTTTTCGACGATCGCCGATTCTGGCCTTTCAAGAATCTGTTCCGAGGAACGCATTGCCGTTTCAGGTATAACAGAACCTTCCATCATACTACACGCGCCGTCCGATCGCGCGTCAGGAAGCGGACCAGCAAATTAATAACAAAAATCATCAACACCAGCACAAGTGCGCCGGCCCAAGCTTGCCGATGCCAGTCATCGTAAGGCGAAATTGCGTAGGTAAAGATTTGCAGCGGTAGGGCAGCAATCGGCTCGCGCAAGCTGTGATTCCAAAACCGATTACCGAACGCGGTGAAAAGCAAAGGAGCGGTTTCTCCCGCGACCCGCGCGAGGGCCAGAAGAATGCCGGTAACGATGCCCTTGGACGCAGTTCTCATCACGATGTGAAAAATCGTCTTCCACCGACTGATCCCAAGAGCAAGCGCCGCCTCCCGGTACCCATTGGGGACAAGCAGGAGCACTTCCTCAGTCGTACGCATGATCAACGGAATCATCAGCAACCCAAGGGCAAGACCGCCGGCATAGGCTGAGAAACTCTTGAAACGGAGAACGACCAAACCGTAAACAACCACGCCCCAAAGAATCGAGGGCACCCCGTTCAGCACATCAGCTATAAAACGAAGCATCGCGTTCCCGCGAGCCGATCCGTACTCAGCGAGATAAACTCCGCCAAAGACGCCAATTGGAACCCCAATTAGCGCCGCCAATGCCAGTAACTCGCCCGAGCCGACAATCGCATTCGCCATGCCTCCGCCGATAACGCCGACCGGTTTCGGTAACTCGGTGAAGAATGACCAGTTCACTGAACTGGCTCCCTTCTCGATCAAGTAAAAAAACACGAAGCCGAGGGGAGCGATCACGATCACGGCAGAAAGGAAAGTAATCGCGGATGCGGCGCCGCTCTTAATCAGCCGCCAGGTATGCCGATGTCGAGATGCAAAATGCATTTATTGCACCGCCCGTGTCGTGGAAATGCCACCCATGCTACGGAGGAGAACCTGCGCCAGCAGATTGGCGACGATGGTAATGGCAAGTAGGACCAGCCCAATTTCGAATAATGCCTGTAAATAAAGATCGGTCGTCGCTTCGGTGAACTCATTCGCAATCACGCTGGCCAAGGTGTACCCCGGTGCAAAGAGCGACGCTTTGATCTGCGGCGTATTTCCAATCACCATTGTTACCGCCATGGTTTCACCCAGCGCCCGACCCAAGCCGAGAATCGCCGCACCAAACAACCCCTTCTTTGCGTAACTCAAAACGGCGATACGGGTGACTTCCCAGCGCGTCCCGCCAAGGGCATAGGCCGCCTCACGCTGAAGGTTCGGCACGCTCCGCAAAATCTCCCGCGATACCGAGGTGATAATTGGCAGAATCATGATGGCAATGATGATGCCGCCGGCCAGCATGCTCACCCCATAAATCGGACCGCTGAAAAGCGGCGTCCACCCAAACAATCTCTTGAGAATCGGGAATGGATAAGCACGCAGCCACGGGATCATCACGAAAATTCCCCACAACCCGAGAATCACGCTTGGAATCGCGGCCAGCATTTCGATCAAGGAGACGAGTGGCTGTCGGATCCACAACGGTGCGAGTTCGGTCAAGAACACCGCCGTCGCCACGCTCAACGGTACCGCGATGATCAATGCGATCAGCGACGATACAGCGGTACCGTAAATAAATGGCAGAGCGCCGTACTGCTCCGCCACCGGATCCCAGGTCGATGTCGTAAGAAAATGAAAACCGAATCGGATGATGGCCAGGTGCGAGCCACGAGCCAGCTGCCAGCCGACTAGAAAGACGAGCGCCACAACGACCAACGCCATGGCAAGGGTAAACCACTCGAATACGCGGTCTCCCCATCGCGATGGGGGAGCAAGCTTTACCGGCTTCGTGTCGACCGGCAAAGCTGCGTTCGCGACCGTTTCCACAGCGTCATGCTCCCGATCTCACTGGATCTTGATCTCGTCTACTCGTTTCAGCACGCGATCACGCAACGCGTCCGGCAACGGAGCGTAGGCCAGTTCTTTCGCCATGGCCTCGCCTTTGGTTAGTGCCCATTTCAAAAACTCCACCAGCTTTTTACCCTTGGCCGGAACCTTCTGCTGTTCATAAACAAGCAGCCATGTTGCACCCGCGATTGGGTAGCAATCCTGTCCAGCCGCGTTCGTCATGGAAAAGCGGAAGTCGTCTGGAATCTGGGCCGTAGCCATCGCCGCTGTAACGGATTCGATGGTCGGCTTCACAAAAGAGCCTGCCGAGTTCTTCACGTCGGCATAGGGCATTTTATTTTGAATCGCATAAATCAGCTCCACGTAGCCAAGTGCGCCCGGCGTCTGCTTGATCTGCCCGGCGACGCCTTCGTTGCCTTTTCCGCCAATACCGGTCGGCCAATTCACTGAGGTGTTCGTCCCCACCTTTTGTTTCCATTCGGCGCTGACTTTGCTCAAATAATCGGTCCAGATGTAGGTCGTCCCGCTTCCATCTGAACGGTGCACCACGACAATCTCTTGATCGGGCAAGCTCACACCCGGATTCAAAGCCGTGATCTTTGGATCATTCCATTTCTTCACGTTCCCGAGAAATATTCCGGCGATAGTGTCGGCATCGAGCTTGAGGGCCGGATTGCCGGGCAGGTTGTAGGCAACAACGTCAGCGCCCGCGACGGTCGGAACGTGCAAAATCTTGCCTGGCGCTTTCGCCAGATTATCATCGCTCATCGGACCGTCTGAGGCTCCAAAATCGACCGTTTGCGCCAAAATCTGTTTCTGTCCGCCGCCCGAACCGATCGATTGATAATTAAATCGCACCGACGGATCAACCTTCGCGTACTCGTCAAACCACTTTGAATAAATCGGGTACGGAAAGGTTGCGCCCGCTCCGTTGATCGTCATCTGCCCTGATGCCGTGCCGATCGTGCCTCCGAGGAGAATTAGGCCGCATAACCCGCCCAGAAATCGTGCAATGTCCATACTCCAAACTGACGCCCCGCTCTGACTGGTCAAAACCTTTCCTGTTACGATTACGTGACAAATGCCCCGTATAGCAGTTTAAGGATTGCCCGCCCTTTTTCGGTGGCTCGGTCTTAAAATTGCCAACCGAACCGCGAAAGGAAGGCAGAGAATCTTTATTGGACCGGAATTATTGTCTGTTCTCTCGTCGGACCATTAATTTCAGCGCCGACCAGACTTCATCAACGGCGCAAACTTTGATGTCGACTAACCCGAGCGGCAGCGCCGCTTCGCGGAGCGTGCCTTCGTTAATGTCAGTCGCGACGCCGGAACCCTTCTTCGGCCACGAAACCCAGATCACGCCGTCGGATGCCATTTTCTTGCGATAAGAACCCAGTTTGGTTCGGAGCGCGCGGCCGTTCCTTTCAAAGAGATGAACAAACCGTATGTTCGATTCCTTCTTGTCCAGCCAGGCGACCTGGACGTCGGGAGGAAGTTCCAGCAGCTGCACGTAATCAGCCGGCGCGGCATCAAGATATGCTCTCAGGCCGCTCTTGTAGCCGAGCTTCTTCCAAAGCGGAGTTCCAGAATAGCCGGCCATTCTTACGACCTCATCGGGCGCGGCTGACCACGGACAAAATTGTCGCGTTTTAGGTCCATCGGTTCATTGAGATTTCGGAAAAGCGCTTCTTCTTCTTTTTTCACCTGGACAACGCGCAACGTGTCCTTTGATACGAGTTCCTTAGCCAGTTTCTGGAGCGAAAAATCCGAGCCGGAAAGCGCTGCTGCAAAATCGGCGCGAGCCTCCACTGGGTAGATTGCGGCCAGCGGCTCCGCTCGTCCTCCTATTACCGGAATCACGCCGCGATCGGGTTCAATCAGACGGCAAAGGGAACGCAAATATTGTTCGTTCATGAACGGCATGTCGATTGCGAGCGTCAGCAAATGAGTCGTAGCCGCATGCGCCAGAGCTGCGCTGATGCCGCTGAGCGGACCCCGCGAAGGTGGAGCGTCTGCCACAAAAGAAACATCGGCCGGACGCCAAGCCGGATCATTGCGCGCAGAAATCAGAATTTCGATTGGTGCGAGTCTTCGCAAAAGATCGAGTTGAATTCGCCAGAGCGGCTCGTTTCGCCCGAGCGGCTCGCTCCGAAACAACAGGGTCGCTTTGTCCTTGCCCATCCGGCGCGATTCGCCCCCGGCAAGCAAAACCGCGCTAATGTTCATCCGCCGATTTCGGAAACCGACGCGGTCGATCGCAATTTACCGTCGCTCAAAATCAGAGCGCGCAAGCCACCCCTGCCTTTAAGGAATTGTTCCGCGCCGGGGGCAATCGCCCGGTCCATCCAATAACATGGCCGGCATTCCTCTGTGCCACGGAATCGAACGCCCTGAACTTCGAACTCTTGACCGATCAGCTCATTCAAATCGACGCCCTCAGTGATGGCATTGCGCCGGACCAGACCAGGCGAACAGTCCCGAAGTTCCACCGCGCGGCAAAGATGATGAAAGAGCTCCAGAGCGAAAAACGTGATCTGACCTTTGTAACTTTCCTTGTAGTCGAAAAAACGGTCCCCGCGAATGCCGTGACCGGCGACGCAGTCGATCGTGGGGACTTTAATAATCGGATAATCGTCCGGCTCCCGCCCGTGATGGCCGAAAAAGTTGTGGCCCGGGGAAATGTAAAGGTGACAGATTTCCACCAAGGGAATGTTAATCAGTAACGTGGAAAGAGCGAGCGAGGAGCCAATGAGCAGATCAGAAACGGCGAATAATAGCGGCGACATCGGCGCCGGACACATTTTGCGACGCAAATCAGACGGTTCGTTCGAGCAGATCGTTGACGAGCTGGCGGCCGAGGAGCCGCTCGAGATTCGCGTCGGCGATCGAACGCTGGCCGTCACAATGCGCACCCCCGGCAACGATGAGGAACTCGCCGCCGGCTTCCTGCTGTCCGAGGCTGTCGTTCACGATCGGGCAGAAATTCGCGAGATCACGCGGCCGGCGCTGGCCGCGACACGCGAGAACATCATCACCGTAACACTCGCGCCTGAAGTGAAATTGAAATTCGGAAAACTCCGGCGGTTCGGCACCATCTCATCAAGTTGCGGGGTGTGCGGAAAGACCAGCATCGAATCCGTCCGTCAAAATTTCCCGGCAATCACGAGCAAGACTCGGATCTCCGCTCAGACATTGCTCGAGTTCCCCGATGAAATGCGCCGAAAACAAAGCAATTTTACCCGGACCGGCGGAATTCATGCCGCCGCCATATTTTCCGTCACCGGCGAACTCATCGGGTTAAGGGAAGATGTCGGCCGACACAATGCCGTCGATAAAGTGATCGGTCGCGCCTTTCTCGACGATTTACTTCCTTTGAATGCACATCTTCTTTTTGTCAGCGGACGAGCATCATTTGAAATTGTGCAAAAGGCGCTGGCGGCCGGTATCGGCATTATCGCGTCGGTGTCGGCCCCTTCGACCCTGGCGGCAAATTTTTGCCGTGAGAACAATCAGACATTGATCGGTTTTCTGCGTCCGCCCTCCTTCAACATTTACTCGCATGCCGAGCGCGTCGTTTTGTCGTAGCCGAGGTCGCTGACCTCGGCCGGCCGGGATTTTGCCACGCCTAGAACTGCCGCGATTAGTGACCGAACCGGTCATGCATTGAGAAATATCCTGGCCTCGACAGCGTACCAGGGCCCGGATAATTTGGCGTGAAGAAGGGAGGCCCGCGTGAAAGCCCAAGTCACGATCGAATATTGCACGGTCTGAAACTACGAACCGAAAGCTGCCAGGTTGGCGGCTCTCATTCGGAAAGCGGCCGGCGTGAATCCCAAATTGATCGCGTCCGGCGGCGGTGCCTTCGAAATTCGCGTCAACGGTGAACTCATCCACTCCAAACTCGAAACCGGCGAGTGGCCCGATTTTGACGCGATCGCCCAGCAGGTTAAATCCAAAATCTGACGCCCGAATTTTTCGGAGAGTGAAGGGTGCCTGGTGGCCCTCGCGGTCTTCAAAACCGTTGCCGGTCCGTTTTGCGAACCGGGATAGGTTCGATTCCTATCCTCTCCGCCTCGCGAAACTAGATTTCGGAACTCGAATTCCACAATCGAGGTGCGCCATCCTATGTTGAAACTTACTTCGCTTTCTTCCTGCGCCGGATGTGCGGCCAAGCTCCCGCAGCACGCGTTGACCGAGGTCTTGCATGACCTCCCGCAATTCAACAATCCAAACCTGCTCGTTGGCTCCGCGACCGCAGATGACGCCGGCGTGTTTCGAATCGATCGCGCGCGCGCACTGGTGCAAACGGTCGATTTCTTCACGCCCATCGTCGATGACCCGTTCTGGTTCGGCCAGATCGCTGCCACCAATGCGATCTCCGATATTTACGCCATGGGCGGGAGGCCGCTGACTTCATTAAATCTTCTCGGCATTCCGGCAGATAAAATCGGTCCCGCCGTAGTAAAACAAATTTTGCGGGGTGGTGTGGAAAAAGCGAAAGAAGCAGACTGCGTCGTGCTCGGTGGCCATACCATCCGCAGTCCAGAGCCAATCTATGGCATGTCGGTCACCGGTCTGGTCTCCCCCAGACGAATGCTGACCAACGCACGGGCACGCGCCGGCGACCTGCTCGTGCTGACCAAGCCGCTCGGCACTGGCATCGTCACCACCGGCATAAAACGGCGGCTCGCTTCCGGCGCCATTGCCAAAAAAACGATTGCTCTGATGTGCCGCCTCAATTCCGTCGGCGCGGAACTCGCCGAAGCGAAATTAATTCGCGCCGCCGTCGACATCACCGGATTCGGATTGCTTGGTCACCTCGCTGCGATGTGTTTGTCGAGCCATGTTAGCGCAGAGATTTCCTTTGCGGCGGTGCCGGCGATCGACCGCGAGATTTTTTCCCTGATTGAGAAAGAGTGCGTCCCCGGTGGCAGCCGTCAGAATCTGGAGACTGCGAACCAACGGGTCGACTGGAACGCTACGCCTGAGAATCACCGCGTTCTGTTGACAGACGCGCAAACCAGCGGCGGCCTTCTCCTTTGTGTCCCGCAAAAGTCGCTCGCCCGCGTCCTTCAAGTTCTGAAGCGAACCCGCACGGCCGCCCAGGCGATCATTGGCCGGATCACGCGGCGAGGCGATCCGCTCATCCGCGTGGTCACGTGAGATCGCGCCGGCAAATTCCAGCGGTCAGCAAAGTGCTCGAACAAGTTGCGGCTGCCGATCTGCCACGTCCTCTTGTTGTTCAAACGATTCGGGAGGAACTTGCGCAGGCCCGCCACGCGAAAAAGCGGAGTGGCGATCCGATCGAGGCTATCCAAGTTGCGCTCGACCGGCTTCGCCGCAGTCGTTTGCAGCCGCTAATCAACGGTACCGGCATCATTGTTCACACGAACCTGGGCCGCACGCCGCTGGCACCCGAAGCGCTTAATGCTCTGGTTGACGTCGGCCGCACCTACAACAATCTGGAATTCGATCTGAACTCGGGCGCACGTGGCGGACGCGGCCAATATCTCGAGCGCGCCCTCGCCGCACTCTGTCAGGCTGAAGCGGCCTGTGTGGTGAACAATTGCGCGGCTGC
>WNGO01004049.1_pt1 | contig 17760 bp, 15 predicted proteins | sample 5400511 | NCBI WGS metagenome assembly WNGO01 (sample SAMN13153380, study PRJNA577476) | soil metagenome | isolation source: 20 cm soil or saprolite under Garry oak tree replicate 2 | place: USA:California | collected 2016-06-15 | reverse complement strand
GGCACGTGGGGACCGAAAGAGGCCGACGCGCTGATCACAGTCCACGGCGGCTGGCACAATCCCACGTTGACAGCGGGTGGGATGTGAGAACACATTCCGCGCAGACTGCGGGCGTAATTCAGGGGTAGAATGCCAGCTTATCAGGCGTGCGCTCTAACCACCTGAGCCACAGGCCCAGCCTCCTAGACGTCCAGACGTCTGGACGTCCGGACGTCTAGCTCTTACTCCCACTCTCGGCGCGTCATTCAACAAATAAGTGTGACGTCGGTAGGTCCCAACCCTTTTCCACGTCGTCGAACTCGACCCCCCCGACGGTGCCCGGTGCCCTAGTTCACCGTGTACTCACGCCCCTGGAGACAGGACGTCATCGGCTTCTTGATGGTCGTCAGCTGCTGCTGGCGCTGCGCTTCGGCCTGCTCGGCAGCTTTCCGCTCTTTCTTGGCGTCGCGCCGGCCACGCAAACCCTTGTCCTTGTCCTTCGTGCCGGTCGCAGGAGCGGCGGGCATCTTGATACCCGCCTGCTGCTCGGCCCACGCGAGGCACTCGGCCTCGTCTCTGGTCTGCTGGTCTTGCGACTGCTGCTTGGCCGCGTAGACCGAGAGCCCGAGCTGCTGCGCCGGTGAGGGCGCGGCGGCCGGTTGTTGGGCCGGCTGTTGGGCCGGCTGTTGGGCCGGCTGCTGGGCCGGCTGCTGTGCGGCCAGTGTCGATGCTCCGAGGGCGATGACGCTGACCAGAGCTGTGAGAATCCGCATGTAGCCTCCTCGTCCTTCGTGTAGGTCGCCGGTTCAAGTCGCTTCGGTCCCGCGAGCCGGGTTCAGGCGGGTACTGATTCCTTAGTAGGCGGGACAGGACTAGCGTCCGCTATTGCCCGTTAGTACAGTCAGAAAAGCGGACCGCCGCTCCTTGGATTACGCCTCGTCGTCGCTGAAAGCCTCACCCAGTGCGAGCGGGCGCATGTCTCGCAGACTCTGCATGCGCTTCGGGCAACGGGGCTGTGGAGCTGGCTCCTTAATTTCGGCCCGAGAGCCCAGATCAAACGCCTCATTCTCACCAGAAACGACGAAGCGCCCGTCCAGCAATGACGCTCGACGCCGGGGCGCCCGTGAGCGTCTACACGGTGGCCAGGGAGATGGGGCGCGGCGGCGAGTCGATGGTGCGGCGCGTGTACGGGCACCTCGGTGAGGTGAGGCATTGCGCCGAGGTTGTGGAGTACCGCGTCGAGCAACACGCTGCTAAGTTGGGTGAGCGGTTGGCCGGGCTGCGTTCTGTCACCGCTATCGTCACCGCAGCGGTAGATTGCCGGCCTTCGCGTGTAACTGAGGTAGCCGTAACGTCGCGGGCGTAATTCAGGGGTAGAATGCCAGCTTCCCAAGCTGGACGTCACGGGTTCGAATCCCGTCGCCCGCTCTGAGAAAAAGGGGACCGGCCGCCACTGGCTGGTCCCCTTTTTGCTTTTCCGTATTATGAACCCCACCGCAAAGGCTTTATGCGCGCGCTCTCCGCCGTCGTTACGCTCGCAATCACCAGCTTCGCCGTGTCCGGTCCAACACCGCTGCGTGTCCTCCGGGTCACACCAACCGATCGCGACGCCGCCCCCTCCACCAGCATCGTCTCCGTCACGTTCGACCGCCCAGTCGCCGGTTCCCTCGACGCGACGGTCGATGCCAAGCGGATCTTCAGCATTACACCCGCGGTCCCAGGCCGCGTCGAATGGCGCGACCCGATCACGCTGCGGTTCACGCCGGCGGCCCCACTGAATCCCGCGACCACGTACAGGGTCACGGTGAGCAGCGACTTTGCCGCGATGGATGGCAGCAAGCTCGAGAAGCCGTACACGTTCACCTTCCGCGTGCACGGCACCATTTCGCTTGCGGGGGCGCCGGCCGGCCCCAACGGCGAAGCGCGCTTTTTGAAGCCCGACGCGCAGTTCGAAGTCGTCTGGAGCACGCCCGTCGAGCTCGGCGACGTGGCCAAGCGCGTCTACCTCCAGTTCGATTCCGACTGTCCGGTATTGCTCGTGCGGCTGCGGGCGGTCTCGCAGCGCCCCATCAAGGACGACGACTCCTGGCAGTACCGGGAAGCGGGCGGCTGGCAGCGCGATCGCAATGGAGATGCGCTGCGCCGCGTGGTGCGGCTCACGCCGCTCACGCCACTGCCCAGAGGCTGCCGCGGCTTCCTCGCCGTGCCCTCCGAGCTCGACCCCGAAGGCACGAGCCCCTACGTCCGCTGGCGATTCGCCACGTACGGCCCGTTCCAGCTGATCTCGGCGACGTGCGGCTGGCATTCGGCGACCTGTCCTGCAGGCCCCACGCGGATCGAGTTCTCGACACCGGTGCGTGGCGCCGAGGTGCTGCGCGGCGTGCATATGCTGCCCCGCGTTCCGTTCGAGATTCGCGATACCAGCGAAGAGTTGTCCACGTGGGTTCTCGAGGCCTCGCTCAAGCCGCGAACCGGCTATGCGGTAATCGTCGACACGCTCGTCCTGCGCGACGTATTTGGGCAGAAGCTGACGGGGAATCCCGTGAAGGCGTTTGGCACGACCGGGTACGATCCCGCCGTCACCTACGACTACGGCATGATGCTGGTGGAGCGAAACGGCTATCGCACGTTTCCCATTCGCCACGTCAACGTCGACACGGTGCTCGTAACGACCGCCGCCGTGCCGGAGAGCCTCGAGGCGCTGGTGCTGCGCGCCCCGCCGTGGAATCTGGGCGACGTCTGGGCCAAACTGGCCCCCGCGGCGGAGCAGCGCCGCACAGCGGTCGAGTCACGCCGCGACGTTCCACTCGTGAGCGTGGTTCGAGCGCCCGTCTACGCGGCCCGTCCCGGCGCGCCGGCGCTCAGCGCGGTGCGCGTGACCTCCACAGCTGCCGACAGCGGTGCCAAACAGCGTCGCGTAGCTCCCGTCGCATTGCTGCAGACCACCGACCTGGGGCTAACGGCGCGCGTCGGCCAGGAAGAGGCTGTCATTTGGGTCACAGGCGTCCAGGACGGCATCCCCAAGTCCGGAGTGGATGTCGAGCTACGCGATCCCACCGGCCGTACGCGCGCGCGCGGCACGACAAACGCGCAGGGCCTGGTCCGTCTCACCGGATTGCGCGACTCGAGCACGACGGACGACGACAGCGAGCGCGGCTTCGCGGGCTATGTGTCGGCACGACTCGGTCTCGACCGCGCCGTCGTCGCGATCAATACCTGGTCGGGCGATCTCTCACCCTGGCAGTTCAACGTCAATCAGGCATGGGGGAACGACCGGCTGCCGGTCGCCGCCACCGTGTTCACCGAGCGCGGTATCTACCGGCCGGGCGAGCCCGTCTATGCCAAAGCCATCGTTCGCAGCGGCTCCCTCGGCGCGCTGCGCGTCCCGGCCGGATCCGACTCCCTGCGCTGGGTTTTCCGCGACCGCGAAGGCGGCACGATGCGCGATTCGATCGTGCGCCTTTCATCGTTCGGCACCGCGGCACAGACACTGAAGCTGGGCAACGACCTGCCGATTGGCACGTATACCGTCACGCTGCAGGCAAAGCGTGGGACCTGGGAGGACATCGCCAACACCACCTACCGCGTGGCGGAATACCGCCCGCCGGAGTTCCTCGTCACCGTGACGGCTGATTCCGCGCCGCGGTTCAGCGGCGATTCCGTCCAGGGCCACGTCGAGGCACGCTACCTGTTCGGCGCGCCGATGGCGCGCGCCGTCGTGAATTGGACTCTGAACGTCACACCCACCACGGCCTGGGGACTGAACATCCCAGGGCTCGATCGCTATTACCTCGGCGAGACCGGCTGGTGGTGGGAGGATTGGGAAGGCCCCGCGAGCCGCAATCAAGCGCGCGCGACATCGAGCGGTGTGGACACGCTGGATGCCGCCGGCCGCCTGACACTGCGGCTCCCGGTCAGCGCGGTGGAGGGGAAGCCGGCGAACGTGCGGTTGCAGGCCACCGTCACCGACGTCAACCGGCAGGTGGTCTCGGGCTCCGCCGGCGTGATCGTGCACCCCGCTTCGTTCTACATCGCCGCCCGCCCGCTCGGCAACGAATACTTCTGGACCGCCGGCAAGCCGCAGCAGGTCGCCGTGCTGGCGGCGCGCCCCGACGGGGGCCATGTGAGCGGCGTGAAGATCGGCGGGACCATCGTGCGGCGCGAGTGGCATCGCGTGCAGCGCTCGCGCGACGGCGTCGATGAGCAAGTCGGCGAATGGGTGGCCGACACCGTCGCGCGCTGCGAGCTCGTGAGCGCCAACGATCCGGTGACCTGCGCGTTCACGCCGAGTGCGGGTGGTACGTACATCGTCTCGTTCAAGGCGACGGACGAGAAGGGCCGTCCGGCGTCCACGAGCTTCTACCGGTGGGCGACGGGGAAAGACTGGATTCCGTGGAATGACGAGAACCAGTTCAAGATGGACCTGATCCCCGACAAGACGCGCTACTCGGTCGGTGACACCGCGACGATTCTCGTTGCGTCGCCCTTCACGAACGCGGAAGCGTGGATCACGGTGGAGCGCGAGGGTTTGATCGAGCAGCGGCGCATGCGCGTCAGCGCGGGCGCGACGTCGCTCAAGTTCCGGATCACCGAGGCGTACGCTCCCAACGCGTTCGTCTCGATGGTGCTCGTGCGCGGCCGCAGCGCGCCGCCGGGCGGAATTGCCGATCCCGGACGTCCCACGCTGCGTGTGGGCTACACGGAGCTGCGGGTCACACCAGAGATCAAGCGGTTGACGGTCGATGTGAAGCCGGTGGCCGTCGAGTACCGGCCTGGTGACAGCGCGAGAGTACAAATCCGGGTGCGAGATGCGGGCGGTAAAGGACGTCGCAGCGAAGTGACGCTCTGGGCCGTGGACGAGGGCGTGCTGTCGCTCACCGGGTACAAGACGCCCGACCCGCTCGATCTGTTGTACCAGCCGCGCGGCGTCAGCCTGAGATTGGCGAGCAATCTGACCGCGATCGCGCCGCAGGTGCTCGCGGAGGAAGGCACATCCATCAAGGGTGAGCAGGAGCCGGGTGGCGGCGGCGGCCTTGCGGGTGGCGACATTCTGCGCTCGCGCTTTGCCGCGACCGCGTTCTTCCTCGGCGACGTTGAGACGGATTCCACCGGGACGGCCGTCGCGACGGCAAAGCTGCCGGATAATCTCACGACGTTCCGCGTCATGGCCGTCGCGGTTACTGCTGGTGACCGCTACGGGCACGGCGAATCACCCCTGCTCGTCACCCGGCCGCTGCTGGCGCGTCCGGCGCTCCCGCGCTTCCTCCGGTCCGGTGACGGGTTCACGGCCGGCGTCGTCGTGAATCAGCGTGCCGGCGGTACGCCCACCGTGCACGTCCGCGCCGATGCGCAGGGTGTGGTCCGGAGCGGTGCCGCGACGCAGACCGTTACGCTCGCGCCTGGGCGCGGTAGCGAAGTGCGGTTCTCGTTCCGCGACACGACGACCGATTCGACGTCGTTCCGGTTCGATGTCGCCTCCCAGAGCGATTCCGATGCTGTGCTCGTGCGCCTGGCAGGCCGTCCCGTCTTCACGCCGCGTGCGTACACGGCGACGGGCAGTGTCGTCGACACGGCCACAATGGTCATCGACCTGCCCGAGCCCGTCGATCCTGACCGCTCGCGGCTGGAGGTGGGAATCGGTACCACGCCTCTCGCGGTGCTCGCGGGCAGCTATCGCTGGTTGTCAGTGTATCCGTTCGATTGCTCCGAGCAGATCTCGAGTGAGCTGCTCCCGCTGATCGCGCTCTATCGGGCGGTCTCGGCGGGTGGACTCCAGCTCCCCGGTCTGACCCCGGAGTGGGCGCGAGCCGAGATCGGGAAGGGCGTGGCGGTGCTGAGTGGACGGCAGCGGCCGGACGGTGCCATCGGGCTCTGGTCCGCCGAAGATTGGTCGACGCCGTGGCTGAGCGCGTATGCGGGCGAGGAGCGGGAAACGATTATGGCTCCTATCGCAGCCTGGTACAGCGATTTACGGGTGGTGCTGGCCGAGCAGGTCGCCGCCGCCGATTTCCTGAGTCGTCTGGGCCGCCCGGACCTGCCGACAGAGAACGAGCTGTTGCGGCAAGTGGCGCAACTGTCATGGGAGGATCGGCTGCGGCTCGCGCAAATGATGGCTCGGCGCGGCGCGCGCAACGCCGCGCGGCAGCTGATCGAGCCGATTTGGGCGACGGTGAAGGTTGAAGGGCGTCGCGCGGTGTTGCCCGACTCCGCCCGCCAGGACGGGGGACGAACGCGCTGATTGGACCGCTGGTCGAGTCGCTCGTCATACAGAGCCGGAGCTCGAGCAGCCGATGGTACTGGAACACACAGGACTACGGCACGGCCGCGGCCGCGCTGGCCGACTTCACGGCGCGGCAGTCGCGCGCGGCTCAGCGGGGCTACGAAATCAGGGCAGGGAATCAGGTGGTCTATCGGTCGCGCGGCGCGGAGCAGCTGCGTGAAGTCACGCGGCCCCTGACGGGCGCCGTATCCAACGTATCGGGCGGCGGCCAACGCGTCACGATCACCGTGCGCGCCACCGACCGAGGAGGCGACGCGCTTCCGCTCTTCTTCTACGCCACCGTGCATGACGTGCCACGCCAACGTCCCGTGACCCCCGATCAGCAGGGCATACAGGTCGAACGGTGGTACGAGGACTACGACACCGGCAAACCGATCGTCAGCGCGCCCGAGGGCTCGCTGGTGCGTGTGCGGCTGCGGATCACGGTGGCGGCGGACCGGCAGTTTGTGGCCCTGACCGATCCACTCCCCGCTGGTCTTGAAGCGGTTGACTTGAGTCTCCGCACGACGGGCCAACTCCCGGGACCAGGGGCCGCGGCGCCGGAGACGAGGCCTTCGGAGGAAACCGATGAACAGTCCGGCTACTACCCGTGGGGGTGGTACTACGGCAGCTGGGACGCGGGATGGTGGTCGCCGTTCGATCACAAGGAGCTGCGGGATGATCGCGTGGTGTACTTCGCGACGGTGCTCTGGACGGGCCGCTACAGCGCGACATACGTCGCGCGCGCGACCACGCCCGGCACGTTCATGCGACCGCCGGCCCATGCGGAGGAGATGTACAACCCTGCGGTCCAGGGGCGGAGCGATGGCGGCGTCTTCACCGTGACGCAGCGGCAGCAATGACCCGCCGGCGCAAAGTCTTCGTGACTGGTGCCGGTATCGTTGGCGCCGTCCTGGTCCTCTCCGGTCTCTGGATCGCGTTCCCGTTGCCGGCTGCCCTCACGGCACCGCCGAGCGTGGCGAGTCTTACGCTGGAGGACCGCAACGGTGTGGTGCTGCGCAACACGCGTACCGGCGACGGCGCGCGGCAGCGCTGGGTCTCACTCGGCGAGATCGATCCAGACATCCTGGAGGCATTCATCGCGGGCGAGGACCATCGTTTCTACGAGCATCACGGTGTCGATCCGCGTGCCGTGGGACGCGCGATCACAGACAACTTCCGCGCCCGCCGGGTGCGCTCAGGCGCCTCGACGATCACGATGCAGCTGGCGCGGCTGCTCCGCGCCGGCGGGGGGGGGGGCGGCGGACGCACGTGGCGCGGCAAGATCAGCCAGGCATTCTGGGCCCTGCGGCTCGAAGCGCACCTCTCCAAGCAACAGATCCTCGAGCAGTACCTGAATCGTGTGCCGTTGGGGCAGGGCACGGTCGGAGTTGACGCCGCGGCGGAGCTGTACTTCAACGCCTCCGCCTCGCGCGTGTCACTGGGCCAGGCGGCGCTACTGGCCGGCCTCGCCAGCAGCCCGTCGAACGACAATCCATTCGTCGCGCCAGATCGGTCGCGCAGCCGCCGCGCCGTGGTCCTGGGCCGGATCGCTCGGTATGGTTACGCGACTCAGGATGCGCTCGACCGGGCTGCGCACGAGCCGCTCATCGTGCCGCGCAGGGTGCCGCCGTTCCTCGCGCCGCATTTCACGAGCCGGGTGCTGCAGTGGCTGGACACGACGGCGGCATCGGGAACGCTGCGGACATCGCTCGATCTCCCGCTCCAGACCGCGCTCGAGGCCGAGGTCCGCCACACGGTGAGCAGCCTCTCGGACCGCGGCGTGCGCGAGGCGGCGCTCGTGGTGCTCGACAATCGCACGGGCGAGCTGCTCGCCTGGGTCGGGTCGCCAGATTTCTGGGCCGACACCGCCGGGCAGGTCGATATGGTCGTGTCGGCGCGGCAGCCAGGCTCCGCGTTGAAACCGTTTCTCTACGGCCTCGCGTTCGATCGCGGCTACACGGCGGCGTCGGTCCTGCCCGACATTCCACGGGCGTACGCGACGTCCACCGGCCCGTACCAGCCGCGCAACTACGACCGTCGCTTCCACGGTCCCGTGCGCGCGCGCGAGGCACTGGCGAGCTCGTACAACGTTCCCGCGGTCGAGCTGGCGAACCGGATCGGCGCAGGCAGTCTGCTCCGCGTGCTGCACGAAGCGGGCTTTGGGTCTTTGACGCGCAGTGCGGAGTTCTACGGCCTCGGTCTCGCGCTCGGCAATGGCGACGTGACGCTGCTCGAGCTGGCGAACGGCTACCGAGGTCTCACCGCCGGTGGGGGCGGCATGTGGCAGGCGGTGCAGTGGCGTGCGGTGGCCCCCGGAGAGGTCGCAACGCAAAGTCGCCGGTTCATGACGGCAGGGTCCGCTGCGCTGGTGCTCGATATTCTCGCCGATCCGGTGGCTCGCATCCCTGGTTTCGGGATTGAGACACCCTTCGACTTCCCCTTCCGCGCGGCGGTCAAGACTGGAACGAGTCACCACTTCACCGACAACTGGGCCGTCGGGGTGACGGGCGCGTTCACCGTCGCCGTGTGGGTCGGGAATTTCGACGGTCAGCCGATGCGCGGCGTGAGCGGGGTGAGCGGCGCCGGCCCGCTGCTGCACCGCGCCATGCTGGTCACAGCGCGCCGCTACCCGCCCGGCGACCTCGAGAGTCCGCGTGCCCTCGGCGCCACCATGGTGCGGATCTGCGCCCTCTCTGGCCTGCGAGCGGCGGCGGGATGCCCGGACCTGGACGAGTGGTTCCTGGTGGGCACTACGCCCGAGCGGTCGTGCGACTGGCACCAGGGCTCGACGATTGTGTGGCCGGCGGAGTACATCGAGTGGGCGGAGCAGAGTGGGGCGGCGGATGAGGCGGCGGCGAGTGAGACGGCGGCGAATGGCGGCGGGAGTCAGTTTCAGATCGTTTCCCCACGTACAGGCGACCGCTACGAGATCCCGCCTGGGACTGACCCGCGCTATGCCACGATCGCCCTCCGGGCTGCCGCGATGCCGGTTGATGGCCCCGTCCGCTGGTACGTGGACGGCCGCCGGATCCACAATTCTCGATATGTCCTGAAGCCGGGGACGCACGTCATTCGGGCGATTGCCGCCTCCGGGGCTACTGATGAAACGCGGATCGAGGTCTCGACGCGGCGTTAATCCTGCTTGCCGCATCACCACTCCTAAGCTACATTAGCCGTTGAAGTTGCGTCGTTAGCTTCAGAAACTCCTTGAACCTCTAGGCGGTCAGTCGTGATTCGCGTGCAGGCGGTGGCGCCGGAGTCGCTGGGCGCCGCCCTCGACCTCATCCCAGGAACCGAGTTGCTCGAGATCAACGGCCGGAGTCTCGAGGACTTTCTCGATTGGGAGTTCCTGACCGCGGACGAGCAGTTCGTCTTGCGGGCCCGCCTGCCATCGGGGGAGGAGATCGAGTATGACGTCGAACGCCCGGAGGGGCTGCCGATGGGCGTCATGCTGGAGCCGCCCCGGATTCGCCGTTGTGCGAATCATTGCGACTTCTGCTTCGTGGACGGCAACCCCAACGGCCTCCGCCAGGCGCTCTATATCCGCGACGATGATTACCGGCTCTCGTTCCGCTACGGCAACTTCGCGACGTTGACCAACCTGAAGCCGTGGGACCTCGAGCGGATCGTGGAGTACCGTTTGTCGCCCTTGTACGTCTCGGTGCACGCGACGGACCCCGTCGTCCGCCGCTGGTTGCTGCGCAATCCCGAGGCGCCGGACGTCCTCCCGCAACTGCGGTGGTTCGCGGAGCGGGGGATCTCGTTCCACACCCAGGTGGTGCTCGTTCCAGGCATCAACGACGGCGCCCAGCTGGTGCGCACGTTGAGCGATTTGTACGGCCTGGGGGCGGCGGTGCTTTCAGTATCGGTGGTGCCGGTGGCCCTCACGGAATTCAGCAAGCACGCCCTGGTGCGCCAGCCGACCCCAGAGGAGTGCCGGGCGGCGCTGGCGAGCGTGGACGACTTCGCCGCCCGGGCCGTGGCCGATCGGGGCGTACCGTGGTGCTATGGTGCGGACGACCTCTATCTCCAGGCTGACGTGCCATTGCCGGCGGCCGAGTGGTATGGTGACTTCGAGCAGCGCGAGAACGGCGTGGGGTCGGTCCGTTATCTCCAGACGCGGATTCAGGCGGCGCACATCGACCCCGATGCATGGCGCGGCAAGCGCATCGGGATCGTCACCGGCACCGCCATGGGGCCGCTGCTGCCGCAAGTCGTAGGCGACCTGACGACGAGCACTGGGGCGCATTTCGAGATCCTGCCGCTCGAGAACACGTTGTTCGGCTCGTCCGTGACCACGGCCGGCCTGCTGCCAGGGAAGGCCGTGGTCGCTGCGCTGAAGGATCGCCGCGATCTCGATCTCGCCCTGCTGCCCGCCGAGTCCGTCAACGACGACTTGTTGTTCATGGATGATCTCGAGGCGCACGATCTGGCGGGGCAGGTGCCGATGCCGGTGAAGCTCTCCTACGACTTTGCAGATGCCCTGGAAGAACGGTTGGAAGGTTGGAAGGTTGGAATGAACACACCGTCCAACCGTCCAACCGTCCAACCGTCCCGCGACGTATGAGCATCCCCACCGTCGCGATCATCGGGCGCCCCAACGTCGGCAAATCGACGCTTTTCAATCGCATCATCGGGCGGCGGCTGGCGATCGTCGATGCCCAGCCGGGCGTGACCCGCGATCGCCACTTCGCACCCGCGGAATGGAACGGCCGCCGGTTCTGGCTGGTGGATACCGGTGGCCTGGTCGTCGGATCGTCGGACCCCATGAACCGCGCCATTCGCTCCCAAGTCGAGCAGGCCGTCGCCGACAGCGATGCGCTGCTGTTTGTGGTCGACATCGAGTCGGGCATCCACCCGATGGACCTCGAGATCGCCCAGTACCTCCGCAAGGTACAACGGCCGTTGATCCTCGTGGTCAACAAGGCCGACGATCTGCCGGACGAGACCAGGCAGCTCTCGTTCTACGAGCTCGGCCTCGGCGATCCCTTCCCGGTATCCGCCGCGGTGGGGAAGAGCAGCGGCGACTTGCTCGACAAGCTCGTCGCGCTCTTGCCCCAGGCTCCGGAAACGGAAGATGCCGAAGCGATCCACGTCGCGGTGGTCGGTCGGCCGAACGTCGGCAAGTCGAGTCTCGTGAACAGGCTGTTGGGTCAGGACCGGCATGTCGTGGCCGCCGAGCCGGGGACGACGCGCGACGCCATCGACACGCCATTCGACTATCAGGGCCGCAAGCTCGTATTCATCGACACGGCGGGACTCCGCAAGCGCAGCAAGGTGGAAGAAGACCTCGAGTTCTACTCGACGCTCCGCACCTCGCGCGCGATGGAACGGGCGGAGGTCTGCTTGCTCGTCGTGGACGCGAAGGACGGGATGCACGCCCAGGACCTGAAGATCGCCAATGAGGCCTGGGACCGGGGCGCGGGCGTGATCATCGCGGTGAACAAGTGGGACCTGATCGAAGAGAAAGAGACCAACACGGCGCGAGACGGCGAGCGGGATATCAAGGCGCGCGCGCCGTTCCTCGAGTTCATCCCGTTCTTCTATGTCTCGGCAAAGACCGGTCAACGCGTCACCAAGCTGCTCGATGCGATTATTGCGGTTGCCGATGAGCGGGAGAAACGCGTGCCAACGGCGGAAGTGAACCGCGTGTTGGAGGAATTGCTCGCGCGCCAGCAGCCACCCCAGCCCGTCGGCGAATCGGTGCGGCTGTTTTATGCGACGCAGGTGGGGACCGCGCCGCCGCGCTTCGCCGTCGTGGCGAACCGGCCCGAAGCCATTCCGGAATCGTACACGCGCTACCTCCACAACGGGTTCCGCGAGGCGTGGGAGTTCACCGGCGCGCCGCTGACCATCAAGTTCCGTCGCAAACGAGGCCGGCGCTGAACGCCCCCCCCATTCTGGCGATTCTCGCGTCCTATCTGCTCGGCGCCACGCCGACCAGCTACATCGCCGGCAAGGTGGGGCGGGGGATCGACCTCCGCGAGCACGGCTCGAAGAATCTCGGCGCCACGAATGTCTACCGCATCCTCGGCTGGAAATACGCGATTCCGGTCGCGCTCGTCGACATCGCCAAAGGGGCTGTGCCGGTGCTCGTGTTTTGGCGTCCCGCATGGCTTGCGGTAGCCGTGGGGGCGGCGGCGGTGCTCGGACACATGTTTTCACCGTACGTGAGCTTTAAGGGTGGCAAGGGAGTCGCGACGGCGGCCGGGATGTTCCTGGCGCTCGCCCCAGTTGCCGTGCTCATCGCGATTCCCGTTTGGGGGATCTGTCTGTGGCTGACGGGCTACGTCTCGCTCAGCTCGATCATCGCGGTGCTCACGGTCCCGCTCTCGGTGGCGCTCTTCCAGCCGGGGGCCCCTGATGTGCTCTGGGCGAGCGTCGTGCTCGTCGCGCTGATCATCTTTGCGCATCGGCGCAATATCGCGCGACTGATCGCCGGCACGGAGAACAGGTTTAGAACCGGAGGGACGGTAAGCCAGTAATGTCGACACGCTCGAAGCGTGCGCCCAACAAGACGCTGCGCCTCAGGCGCAGTGCGGTATGGGGCCCACTCTTCAGAGTGGGTACATGAAAGTCGCCGTCATCGGTGGGGGCGCTTGGGGCACTGCGCTCGCCGATCTGCTCGCGCGCAAAGGAGAGCAGGTCAGGCTGTGGGCGCGCGAGCCGGAAGTTGTCGAGAGCATCAACCAGCGCCATGTGAACGAAATGTTTCTTCCCAAGGGCACGCTCGCCGACTCACTCCGGGCGGACGGCGATCTCTGCGCGGCCGTCCGCGGCGCCGAGGCGATCGTGTCAGCCGCACCGTCGCACGCGGTGCGACCCGTGATGACTGAAGCCGCGACCGGCCTACGCGGTGCGTTGCCGCTCGTGATCAGCGCGTCGAAGGGGCTCGATCCCGCGAGCCTCGAGCGTCCATCCTCCGTCTTGGACGAAGTGCTGCCGCCCGGCACGTCGGTCGCCGTGCTCTCCGGGCCGTCGTTCGCGTGGGAGGTCTTCCAGCGCCAGCCCACCGCGATCGTAGCCGCTGCCAAGGACCAGGACGTGGCGCAGCGCGTCCAGCGTCTCTTTGCCACGAACTACTTTCGCGTCTACTCGAGCACGGACGTCGTGGGCGTCGAGTTGGCCGGCGCGCTCAAGAACGTGATCGCCCTGGCAGCGGGCATCCTCGAAGGGCTCGGCCTCGGCTTCAACACCCGCGCCGCCCTCATCACCCGCGGCCTCGCCGAGATCACGCGGCTCGGCGTGACGCTCGGGGCGCAGCCGATGACGTTTGCGGGCCTCGCGGGCATGGGCGACCTGATTCTCACGGCGACCGGCGCGCTCTCCCGCAATCGCACCCTCGGCGTCGCGTTGGGGCAGGGGAAGACGCTCGAGCAGGCGCTGGCGGGGAAGCCCGCCGTGGTCGAAGGCGTGAACACGACGCGCACCGCGGTCGCGCTCGGCGAGCGCCACGGCGTCGAGCTGCCGATCGCGCGGGAAGTGTCGAACGTCCTGTTCGAGCACAAGCCGCCGCAGCAGGCGATCAGCGATCTCATGGAACGTGAGCTGAAGGCGGAGAGTCGATGAGCAGCAGCACGCCGTCGCAACCCGTCCAGGAGTTCTTCTCCATCGGCGAGGTCTGCCAGCTCACCGACCTCAAGCCGCACGTGCTCCGGTATTGGGAGAGCCAGTTCCGCTTCCTCAATCCCGCCAAGAATCGCTCGGGCAATCGCGTGTACCAGCGGCGCGAGATCGAGCTGATCATGCTCGTGAAACACCTGCTGTACACGGAGAAGTACACGATCGAAGGGGCCCGGCAGAAGATCGAGCAGTACCGCCGCTCCGGCGAGCTGAAGCCCGAAGCCCGGCGCGCGCTCGCCACCGAGACCGTCAAGGAGCTCCGCGCGGAGCTCAAGTCGGTGCTCGGCATACTCGAGGGCGGGGGGAGTTGAATTGGGGATCGCGGTCATCATCCCCGCCTACCAGGCAGCCGCCACAATTCGCGATGTCGTTGCGCGCACCCGCGCGGCGATTCCCGCCGCCGAGATCCTCGTTGTGGACGACGGCTCCACCGACGGCACGCATGCCGCAGCGAGCGGGGTGGCGATAACGCATGACCGGAACCTTGGAAAAGGGGCGGCCCTCCGGGACGGCATTCGCGAGGCCACTGCCCGCGGTGCGGCGGTCGTGGTTACCATTGATGCCGATGGCCAGCACCCGCCCGAAGCGATCCCGCGCCTCTTGCGACCGATTCAGGAAGGACGAGCCGATCTGGTGTTAGGCGCGCGCAAGCGTGATCGGGCGATGCCTGTATCCCGCCGCATCACGAACTGGCTGTCGGCAACGCTGGCGTCGCGCATCGGCGGCCAGCCGGTCAGCGACGCGCAGACCGGATTCCGCGCCTTTACGCGCGCGGTCGCCGAGCGCGTAGCACCGGCGGGGGACCGGTACGAGTACGAGGCCAACTTTCTGCTCGATGCGTTGCGCGCGGGCTTTCGCGTGAGCTCGATCGAGGTTCCGACGATCTACGGAGCGCCCAGTCACTTCCGCGCCTGGGGCGATACGTGGCGCATGCTGCACGCATTCGCTCGCCATGCGGGGAGAATCGTGCTGGGAGCGACCTGATGATCTCGCGCGGCGGCGAAGACGGCCTGCGCATCCTCGTCTCCAACGACGACGGCGTCCTGGCGCCGGGGATCGCGCTGCTGGCGGACGTTTGCGCGACGGTGGGGCAGGTGACCGTCGTGGCCCCCGACCGGGAGCAGAGCGGCACGTCGCATTCGCTCACGCTGCACAGGCCGCTGCGCGCGCACCGGCGCTCCGATGGCGCGTTCCAGGTCGATGGGACACCCACCGACTGCGTCCTGCTCGCGATGGGTGCGCTCATGCCCGACGGCCCGAATTGGGTGTTTTCGGGCGTCAACCATGGCCCCAACATGGGCGAGGATGTGCTCTACTCGGGCACTGTGTCCGCGGCGATGGAAGGACTGGCTGGCGGCGTGCCCAGCGTCGCGATCTCATACGGCAGCTTCGACCTGGAGCATCTCGAGAGCCATCGCAAGGGGCTCGAACGGCTGGTGCAGCGCATCGTGCGCGTCGAGGACTTCCCGGGCGAAACGCTGCTCAACATCAACCTGCCGCCGATCCCCGCCGATCAAGTGAAAGGCGTGAAGGTCACGAACCTCGGCAGCCGCGTCTTTCACGAAGAAATCGCCACGATGAAAGATCCGTGGGGACGCGAAGTGCACTGGATTGGCGGAGGGCGCGTGACCTGGTCCGGCGGCGCCGACTCACGCCGCTGCACGTCGACATGACCAATTACAAACTGCTCGAAGTCGTCAGGAACTGGGACCTCGGGAAGTGACGGGTAGCCGCGACACTTACGGCGGCTACCGCGCGCGCCTCGTCGAGCAGCTGCGCGCCCATGGCATCCGCGACCTCGCCGTCCTGCGGGCTTTTGCCGCCACGCCGCGCCACCTGTTTGTGCCCGAGGCGGTCCGGCATCGCGCCTACGAAGACGCAGCACTCCCCATCGGTGGCGGCCAGACGATTTCGCAGCCGTTTACGCAGGCGCGGTATCTCGAAGCGCTCGCGCTCAAGGGCAGTGAGCGCGTGCTCGAGATCGGAACGGGATCGGGATATCAGACAGCGCTGCTCGCCGCCCTCGCCGAGCAGGTGTTCACGGTCGAGCGGATGCGCCCGCTCGCGGAGGCGGCGCAGGCCGCGCTGCGCGCCGCCAAGGTGACCAACGTATCCGTCCTGGTCGGCGACGGGACGCTGGGCTGGAACGCCTACGCGCCCTACCATGCGATCCTGGTCGCAGCGGGAGGCCCCGAGGTGCCCCCACCGCTCCTGGAGCAGCTGGCGGCCGGCGGTCGCATGATCATCCCCGTTGGGGTGAAGGGTGCGCAGACGCTGACGCTCGTGCAGCGCACCGCTGCAGGCGTTCGCTCGACCGCGATGGGCGATGCCCGCTTCGTTCCGCTCGTGGGGGAGCACGGCTTCGATGCTTGAGAGCTTCATCGCGTGGTTGCTCGAGGCGCTCCTCGCCCTTGGGTATCCAGGGATTATCGGGCTCATGGCCCTGGAGTCCTCGATTCTGCCGGTGCCGAGCGAGCTGGTCATGCCGCCAGCCGGCTACTGGGCGGCAAAGGGGCAGATGAGCTTCGCCGTCGCGCTCCTGTGTGGCGTGATTGGGAGCATCATCGGCGCGCTCGCCAACTATTACGGCGCGCAGCTCATCGGGCGGCCCCTCATCCAGCGCTACGGCAAGTACGTCCTGCTCAGCGAGAAGAACCTGCTGCGCTCCGAGCGCTTTTTCGCCGAGCATGGCGAAATCAGCACGCTCATCGGGCGGTTGTTCCCCGTGGTCCGCCACCTTATCTCCATTCCTGCCGGGCTGCACCGGATGCCGCTGCCGAAGTTCATCCTGTATACCGCGGTGGGGGCGGGCATCTGGTGTGCCATTCTCACCTACATCGGCTACTTCCTGGGCCAGCATGAAGGGGTGCTGCGGACCGAGGAGATCCACCGGTACGCCGCGTGGGCGCTGCTGGCGTTGATTCCGCTCAGCCTCATCCTCATTCTCGTCTACGTCCTGCGCCGGCGGCGCCGCGCCCAGTCGTCAGTTTGAGCCGCCGTCGCTGGGTTATCCGGGGTCGCGTTCAGGGAGTCGGGTTCAGGTGGTTTGTCATGCGTGAAGCCGAGCGGCTGAAGCTCGGCGGGTTCGCGCAAAACCTCCCGGATGGATCGGTTGAAGTAGTTTCTGAAGGACCTGAGGAATCACTTGAAGCATTGGAGCGGCACCTGCGGCGCGGACCGTCGCACGCGCGCGTGGACGACGTCGCGCGACTTCAAGTTCCAGTTGAACTGGACCTGCCGAGGCGCTTTGACATCCGATAAAGCGACGGTCTTGGCCGAGCTGAAACGCACGATTCGGGATGTGAAAGACTTCCCGAAGCCGGGGATCGTGTTCAAAGACGTCACGCCCGTGCTGCTCGACGTCAAACTGTTCGCACAGGCGATCACACTGATGGCGGAGCCGTACCGCGGGAGTCGAATCACGCGCGTAGTGTCGATCGAGTCGCGCGGCTTCCTGTTCGGCGCCCCGATTGCGCTCGAGCTCGGGGCGGGGCTCGTGCCCATCCGGAAGCCCGGGAAGCTGCCGGCCGCCACTCAGCGGGTCGAATACGCGCTGGAGTACGGCACCGATGCCCTCGAACTGCACCACGGCGCCATCGGGGCGGGCGATCGGGTGCTCGTCGTAGACGACGTCCTGGCGACCGGGGGAACGGCGAATGCTGCCGCGCAGCTCGTCGCAGGCACAGGCGCGGCCCTGACTGGGTTCATTTTCCTGATCGAGCTCGACTTTCTCAAAGGGCGCGAGCGCCTGCACGGCAGACGCGTCGAGGCCTTGCTCCATTACGGCTAACTCGCGTAGATTTATGCGTTTACGCCCCCGGAAAACGCCCCTGTAGCTCAGGTGGATAGAGCAGCGGTTTCCTAAACCGTTGGCCGGGTGTTCGAGTCACCCCAGG
>WNGO01001929.1_pt1 | contig 17770 bp, 15 predicted proteins | sample 5400511 | NCBI WGS metagenome assembly WNGO01 (sample SAMN13153380, study PRJNA577476) | soil metagenome | isolation source: 20 cm soil or saprolite under Garry oak tree replicate 2 | place: USA:California | collected 2016-06-15 | reverse complement strand
GACGAAGCGGTGCACGCGACGGTGACGGCGGCACTGCACGAGGAGAACCGCCAGCGTGTTCCGGGAACGGCGCCCCTGGCGATGGATGTCCGGCGTGTGGGCGACCGGCCGTCAGGGCTGACGCCGCGCAGTCACCCGCTGGTGCAGACCGCAGTCGCTGCGACGCGGGCGATGGGCCACGAGCACCAGCTCGCCTGCGCCTCGACCGACGCCAACATCCCGATCGCGCTCGGTGTCCCGGCGGTGGCCCTGGGCGCGGGCGGTCGCGCGGGCGACGCGCACCTGCCGACGGAGTGGTATGAAAACGACAAAGGCGCGCTCGGCATCGTGCGCGCCCTGCTCGTTACCGCGGCGATGGCTGGAGCTCGAGCAGCGTAATCTCCGCCGGCGCGCCGAGCCGCAGCGGCGGCCCCCAGTAGCCCGTCCCGCGACTGACGTAGAGCCACATCGACTCGAGGCGGTGCAGCCCGGCTACGAACGGCTGGAAGAGCCGCACCAGCAGATTGAAGGGGAAATACTGCCCGCCGTGCGTGTGCCCGGAGAGCTGGAGGTCGTACCCGGCGGCCTGTGCGGCGAAGGCGCTGCGCGGCTGGTGCGCCAGCAACACGCGCACGTCGCTCGGCGGTGCACCCGCGACGGCTCCCGCCGGATCCGAGGCCGCCGAAAGGTCGGTGACGCCCGCGACGAGCAGTCGCGCCGCGCCCCGCTGCACGATCCGATGCTCGTTCGACAGCACCTCCATGCCCAGCCGCTCGAGCTCCGCCATCCACCCACGGACATCCCAGTAGTACTCGTGATTGCCCGTGACGAAGTACGCGCCATGCGGCGCCCGCAGACGGGCCAGGGGCGCGACGTGGTCGCGGAGATCCGGGACGAGCCCGTCGGCCACGTCTCCCGTCACCGCCACGAGATCAGGCCGTAACGCGTTGGCGCGGTCGACCACCGCATCGACAAATCTGCGGCGGATCGTCGGCCCAATGTGCAGATCGCTCAGCTGCAGTATCCGAAACCCCGCGAGGTCGCTGGGCAGATCGGCGATCGGCACGGTCACATGAACCACACGCGGCCGGCGCGCGAGCACGACGCCGAGGAGCGTGACCAGCGCGGCCGCGCCCACCACGGTCCATACCACCCTCACGGTGTCCGGCAGACGCAGTAGATCGACGACGAAGAAAGACACGATCAGCAGCGAGGACAGCCCCATCGCGATGTAGGCCGCCCAGTCGAGCACGCGCGTCATGAGTCCGGACGCCGCTTCGATCCTCTCGCGCCGGGCCGTGAACATGGCCACGAGGGGCAGCCAGGCCAGCAGCAGCACGGCAGCCCAAGCCACGACGCGTACGCCGCCGGCGAGCGGCGCCGGGCCGAGCACGTGCGCGCCCACGTAGACGTTGAGCAACGTCCAGATGCCACCAACAATCGCGAGCCGCCTCAGCATTTGCGTCTTGGTCAATGTGCCGCCGCTCCCGCGCCCGGCATGCCTTTGCTCTTGTGCATCAGCGGCAAGAGTGCCAGCGACAGGACGAAGACCGCTCCGAAGAGCAGGAACAGCTGGTCGAACGACAGCATCATCGCCTGCCTGGTCACGATGCCGTTCAAGAATCCGACCGCTTTGGTTTGCGCGATCGCCGGCACTTCCCCGCGGGCGATCAGCGCCTGCGTGATCTGCCCCAGGCGTTCGCGCGTGGCTTCGGAATAGAGCGTGATATTGGCCGCGAGATCGGCGCGGTGAATCGCGGTAAACCGCTGTAGCAGCGTCGCCGAGAGCGCGATCCCGACGCTCCCGCCCAGCTGCCGCATCAGGTTGAACAGACCGGTTCCGTTGGGGATTCTCGACATCGGCAAATCGGCCAGCGCCAGGTTCGTCAGCGGTACGAAGATCAGGCCGAGCCCCACCCCGCGGAAAATCAGCGGCCAGAAGAAATCGCTCATGCCGCTCTCGGTCGTGAAATGGGCGTGCTTCCACATCGAGAGCGCGAAGATCGCTACGCCGGCAACGATCGAGAGCCGCGCATCGAACTTGCCCGTGGTCCTTCCCATCACCGCCATGGTGAATGCGCTCGCCAGCGCGCCCGGCAGGATCACGAGGCCGGTCTGGTTCGCAGTGAAGTTGCGGATGTTCTGGAGATAGACGGGCAGGACGAATACCGTCGCATACAGGCAGACGCCCAGCACGAGTCCGAACACCACCCCGACCGCGAGCTGCCGACTTTTCAATATTCGCAGATCGACCACGGGATGGTCTGTGCGCAGCTCGTGCCAGATGAACGTGATCAACGAGAGGACGCTGGTGATCGCGAGCAGCCGGACCTGCCCCGACGACCACCAATCGAGCCGCTCACCGCGCTCGAGCATGGTCTGCAAGGCGCCGATCCCCACGGCCAGCAGGCCCAGGCCGATGAAGTCCACCCGCTCGGCGCGCTGCTGATGCAGGGAGTCGTTGATGAACGACATCGTCAGCGCCAGCGCGAGCATCCCGAAGGGGATGTTGATATAGAAGATCCACGGCCAGCCGTAGGTATCCGTAATCCAGCCGCCGACCGTAGGGCCGAGCGTCGGGCCCACCATCACGCCGACGCCGAAAATTGCCATCGCGGTGCCGTACTCCTCGCGCGGGAACTCTTCGTACAGAATCGCCTGCGACGTGGAAAGCAGCGCGCCGCCGCCCAGGCCCTGCACGATGCGCCAGAACACGAGGGCCTCGAGCGAGTGCGCGTTCCCACACATGAACGACGCAAGCGTGAAGAGCGCGATCGAACCGGCGAAATAGCGCCGCCGGCCAAAATAGGCGGACAGCCATCCCGTAATCGGCAAGACGATGACGTTCGCGACGATGTAGCCGGTCGAGACCCAGGCGATCTGGTCGAGCGTCGCGCCCAGATTCCCCATCATGTGCGGAATCGCGACGTTCACGATGCTGGTGTCGAGCAGCTCCAGCACCGACGCGAGCGATACCGTGATCGCGATGATGTACTTGAAGCGATACCTATCCTCAGGTATCGGGAGAGCGATCGCCGCCATTAGTGAGTCTTGATCGTCGCGACGACACTCATGCCCGGTCGCAACGCATGGGCCGGATCCGGCGCGCCGTCGAGGTGAATCCGGACCGGAATCCTCTGCACCACCTTCGTGAAGTTCCCGGTCGCGTTGTCGGGCGGCAGCATCGAGAACTTCGCGCCGGTCGCGGGCGACAGGCTCTCGACGTGGCCGCGGAAGTGAACGCCCTTGTACGCATCCACCGTGATGTCCGCGGAGTCGCCCGGGGTGACATCGGCCGTCTCCGTCTCCTTCAAGTTCGCCGTCACCCAAACATCTTCGAGCGGCACCACACTCATCAGCGGCTGGCCGGGCTGAACCAGCTGGCCAATCTCGACCGACTTCTTCGACACGACGCCGTTTGACGGTGCGGTGAGCCGCGTGTAGGACAGCTGCAGCGCGGCCTGATCGCGGGCCGCGCGGGCGGCGGCGACCCGGGCATCAGCACCGACCAGCGCCGCCTGCGCCGCGGCGAGCTGCGCCTGCGCCGCCGTCGCAGCGGCGCGCGCGGCGTCGAGCTGCTGCTGGCTCACGACATTCTGCTGCGCGAGCGGCTCGATGCGCGCCAGGTCGGCGGCGGCCTTGGTGGCATTGGCCTGTGCCTGGGCGACCGCCGCGTCGGCCTGCCCCACGCGCGTCCGCGAGCTGACGGTCGCCAGCAGCGCGGCGAGATCGGCTTCCGTCTGCGCGAGCCGCGCCCGAAAGTCGCGATCATCGAGCACGACCAGGGTATCGCCGGCCTTCACGGTGTGATTCTCGTCCACGCGCACCTCGGCGACGTAGCCGCCGACCTTCGGCAGCACCGGGATGATGTGGCCGTCCACCTGGGCGTTGTCGGTCGAAACGTGCGACCGGCTGAACCACCATCTCCGCGCCCCGATCAGGAGCAGCCCGGCCAGGATGACGCCCATGATGATGAAGACGGTCCGCCGAGAGCTCTTGGGAGCCGGTTTTGGCGGCGCCGCCTGCGGTGCCGAGTGTGCGGGCCGAGTTCTTGTCTCCGTGGGTTCCATCGTCGTAGCCATTGTTCCTTTTCCTTTAATGCAAGGTCCGCGCGCTGCCCACTGACCGGGCCAGCGCAATGCGCGCCGAGACCGCCGCGAAACGCGCATCGATGTCCGCGTCACGCGCGCGGAGCAATGAAGACTGGGCGTTGATGACTTCGATGTTGCCGGCGACGCCTGCTCTAAAACGCTGGCGCGCTTCGGAAACTTCCTGCGCCGCGAGCTGCAAGCGCTCGGCGGCGATCTGCTGCTGGGCGCCCGCCGAGCGCAGATCGAGCAGCGCGCCGTCGACATCGGCGGCGACCTGCTGGCGCAGGTCGCGCACGCGGACGTCGGACTCTCGCGCCGTGGCCTCCTGCTCGGCCTTTCGCCCCTCACGCCGGAAGCCGTCGAGAATCGGCACCGTGACGGGCTTGCTCGGCGATGAGATCGGGACGGGTCGCAATCGCCTGCGTCACCGCGGCGTTGCGGTCCGCCGGGACGTCGGCGGCGCCGAGCTGTACGCTCAAGCTGTCCGTCAACGTGATCGGCGTGCTGGGCTCAATGCCCAACGCGCGCGCGAGATCGATTTTCGCGCGATCGAGCTGATTCTCCGCCACGACGAGCCGGCCTGCGGCGTCCGCCAGCTGCGTCTTGGCGCGCGTGACGTCGATCGACGCGCTCACCCCCGCCTGCTGTTGCGCCACCGCCAGACCGACCAGCTCGGCGGCCAGCGCCGAGTCCGCCTGCCGCGCAGCGACGACCGCTTCCGCGCGCGCCGCCCGGGTGTACGCCAGCGCAACGTTTTGCGCCGCGGTCTCGATGACCGCGCTGCGCTCCGCGTTGGCCGCGTTCAGCTGCCCGCGTGCCGCGCTCACGCGACTCACGCTGGAGAGATCGAACAACGTCTGCGTGACGCGCGCGCGGCCGTCGTACGCATTGAACGGCGGCACGAGCGACGGCAGGCTCAGCCCCGGCAGCTGGAAACCGAGCGTCTGCGGATTGAACGTGCGGTTCACCCACGAGCCTGTGAGCGAGAGATTCGGCAGCAACGAAGCGCGAGCCTGGCGTACCCGCGCGCCGGCCGCGTCGCTGCGAAGTCCGGCGATCGTGACTGCCGCGGGACCGGTGTCTGCGCTGGCCTTGGTTGCCTGGCGGACGGCGCCGGCAAATGAGAGCGGGAGTGGTGCCGAGCCCGGCGCCTGCGTCTGCAGGACCAGTGCGATCAGGAGGTTACTTGCTGATACCATGGAGATAGAGATCGATGTGAGTGTTGAGGTAACTGGCGACGTCGAAGCCCTCTGGCATGCACGCCGAGAACGCCTTGCGAGCGATGACGGCGTGCATGAGCGGCGACATCGCCAGCTTGGCCGCGAGCATAATGTTCACCGGACGGAATTCGCCGGCCTCGATGCCTCTTTGGATGACGCCGGCCATCAGCCGATGCCCACGCGTCACGACTTCTTCGTAGTAGAAGCGAGCCAGTGCGGGGAAGTTCCCGGCTTCGGCCATCATCAGTTTGGGGATCCCGACGAGCGACGTTTCACCGACCAGACGCCAGTACTCGCGCACCAGCCGCTCCAGGAGCTCGCGCGCACTCCCGGTAAACGACTGGGCGAGCGCCTCGCCTTGGGCGATGACCTGGACAATGGTCTCGCGGATGAGCGCTTTGAACAGCGCCTCTTTATTCGCGAAGTAGAGGTAGATGGTCCCTTTGGTCACGCCGGCCCGGCGCGCGACGTCTTCGAGCTTGGTCGCGGCGAAGCCGCGATCGGAGAAGACCTCGAGGGCGGCGGCAAGGATCTCGTCGGGACGGGCGTCCTTGCGGCGGTGCCAGCGGGGGCGCGCGGCACGGGACGAACGACGTTTGACAGCAGTTGCGGGCATGGGAGTCTCCAAAGTTACTAACTGAACGGTCAGTAAGTAACTTTAGGTTCCCGCCGGGGTCAACCCCGCTGCCGGTAAAAGCGGATCAGGTCGGTGTTGGGCGCGGCGCCGCCGAGTTGGCGCAGAAACACCACGATCTGGCCGCGATGGTAGGACGAATGATTGATGAAATGGCGAAACATCTGCCGGAATGAGTGGACGTATTCGCCGCCCGTGGAAGGCTTTACGACCCGCGTCTCCTCGAGCCGGGCGTCGTTCAAACCCGCAACGAACGCCGCCCGCTCGCGCTCCACCTGCTCCCACCGGCTCCGCACCTCCGGCAGGGTGCGCAGGTCGGTTCCTTGTGCAACGGGCGGATTGGGCCGTCCCAACCAGCGATGCAGCCACAGCTGCTCGGCCCACACGATGTGGCCGAGCGTGCCGTGAATCCCGCCAAAGCTGCTCTTCAGGTCGCGGAAGTACTCATCGTCCGGCAGCTCGGCGACCGCATCAAGAATGATGCGGTTCGCCCAGCCGTTGTATTCGAAGAGTTCGAGGAATTCGTTCACCGTTACCGCGCGGGCGCAACCTCTCCCGCGTCCATCACGGAATCCTTCACTTCGCGACCTTCGATCACCTGTTTGTCGCCAACCACGGAGCCCGAGACCGTGGCGTTCCTCACCCGCACACCCCTGCCGAGGATGCTGTTGGCAATCGTGCTGCCCTCGACGGTGCTGCCGGCTTCGATCGCGACATTGGGCCCGAGCGTCGCATCCCTGAGGCTCACGCCGTCTTCGACGTACACGGGATCCTTGATCTGCACGCCGGCTGGCACTTTCGCCGGTCGTTTGCCGCGACCGTGTTTGAGGAGATGCTCATTCGTTTCGAGCAGCGTGTCCACCTTGCCGCAGTCGTACCAGCCGCCCACCTCGCTTACGAACAGCTTCTTTCCTTTATCCACCATGTACTGGAACGCGTCGGTCAGGTAGAACTCGCCCCCCTTCCCGGGGGGGCTCTTGATGACGTGCTCGATCCCTTCGAACAGCGTCTGCCAATCCTTCACATACTGGAGCCCGATGTTGGCGCGCCGAGAGATCGGCGTGCTCGGCTTCTCGACGATCTTGGTCATATAGCCCTGCTTATCGGTCACGACCACGCCGAAGCGCTGGTAGTCCTCGACTTCTTTCGTCCAGATGATGCCGTCAGCCTTGCTCGTCTTCACGATCGATAGATCGGCATCGAACAAGGTATCGACGAAAATGACGATGACCGGACCGTCGACGTATGGACGCGCAAGGTTCACCGCCCCCGCGGTGCCGTCGAGCACTTTCTGCTCGATGAACCGCGCGGGAATGTCATAATGCTCTCGGACATACGCTTCGACTTTTTCTTTCAAGTGACCCGTGATGATGATCAGCTCATCGAGCTTGCCCGCGCGCCGCAGTGCATCCATCACGTAATCCATCACGGGCCGTCCCGCGACATTCACGAGCGGCTTGGGGACACGCTTTGTGAGCGGCAGAAGCCGGGTGCCCTTCCCGGCCATCGGCATGATCACCTTCATGGAACCCGTCCGTAGCGGTCTTTGAGCCGGACGACGTCGTCCAGCTCGGGCGTGGAAGCTTCCAGGAGATCGGTCACGACGACGGCCTCGAATTGATGGATCTGTTTGGGGGGGATGTGAAAGGCTTCACCCGCGCGCGCGCGCCGCTCGATCAGCGTCTCGCCGTGCTGGATCCGCAGGATGATCTCGCCGGAGAGGACGTAGATCGACTCATCCTTCTTATTGTGATACTGCAGCGAGAGCACGTGGCCCGCCTCGATATGCAGGATCTTGCCGACGTAGCGATCGGCCTTCGCCCAGATGAGCTCGTATCCCCAGGGCTTGTCCACGCGGTAGGGGAGCCCTCCGGCGCTCATGCCAGCCTCAGTTTCAGCGACGACGGCACGGTCACGCACGCCGTCACACATACCCCGCAGCCGACGCAACCTTCCGGCTTCAGTACGGGATGCCCGCGGTCGTCGAGCGCGAGCGCTTTCTCGCCGATCGGGCAGGCGCGCGCGCAGACGCCACACTCGGCTCCCTGAAACGTGATGCAGCGCTGGGGGTCCAGCTCGAGGATCCCCATGTGGACTTGGGACCAGGGGATCGCGGTTAGGGCTCCGGTCTCACATGCATTGGCGCAGGGCATATCCTCGCAGGCGATGCACGCCCGCGTGGTGGGATCGATGTATGGCGTGCCGGCCGCCAGACCTCCGCCATTGGCAGGCATTTTCAGGATCGCATGCACGGGGCAGACGTCGATGCAGTCCCCACACCGCGTGCAGGCCGCCACAAACGCTACTTCCGGTGCCGCGCCGGGCGGGCGGAACCAGCGCTTCGGCGCAACGCGTCGCTCGGCACGCTCGGCGATCTCGTGAAGCAGCTTCCCGAAGGTCTCCTGGAAGAATGCACGACGATCAGACATCGTGAAGTCCCACGCACGACGCACCACGCACGACGCACGTCAAAATGACGGCTCCAGGCTGATCTGCCAGCGAAACGCGAAGCGTTTGTCGGTTCCGTCGGCCGCGTAGTTCCACCGATTCACCACGAACGGCACCTCGAAACGCATCGTCCACGCCAGCTCGTTGATCCGGGGATGGAGGATGAGCCCCACACCGCCATCATACAAGGTCGTGAATGACTTGCCGCTCGCCGTGGAGGGAACGGCGGCCGTATCGACCAGCCCGGCATCCACGAACGCCGCGACGCTCGCGTCGGCGAAGAGTACCCCCCCGAGTCGCCTGGAGCCCTCGAGGTTCAGGACCACTGCCCAGCGCCCGCCCAGATCGGGCCGGAAGCCGCGAAGGTTGGCGTCCCCTGGCGCATGATAGTGGAAATCGGGACGCACGAAGAGCGCGCCGCGGCTGCGCAACAGCGGGTTCGTGAAGGTCTCGTAGGGATCGGCACCAGCCAGCATGATGCGACGTTGCAGCGCCGGCGCGTCCGGCGCGAGGTAGGCGCCGCCGAAGACTCTGGCACCAAGGGTCGTCTTGAGGATGAAAGGCGTGCGCACGCTGACTTCGGCCGTGGCGCGCGCGAGCCCTTCAACGTCATAGCGCCTGGACGACTGTTGGCCCGGTCCGGGATTCTTGTACACAAGGCCACCACGGACGCTCGCTCGGGCCTGCCAGATGCGGTCGCCGTGCCGGCTCACCAGCGAACCCCACGGTCCGGCTTCGAGGGTGCCCGCGTTTTCCCACAGCCGCCGGTCCACGTAGCCGGTGTCGGTGACCGCCATCCAGATCGCGTCAACGCCCGCGTGCCGGTCGGCGCCGAAGGTCGGGTGCTGGCGGAGCGAGCGGTCGGCGTGCAGCGCCACACCGGCGCGTCCCTCCACGCTCCAGCCGGAGACCAAGGCCTCGGTGCGCGCTATCGGGTGCGAGACGGGATTCCCCCATCGCGCGTAGATGCCCTCCCGGTGTGTCGCGTCGCGATCGAGCCCGTAGGAATACACCAGGACGTTTTTCTCGAAGCGGCCGAGGTAGTTCGATCGGCTGCGCAGCGCGAGCGTCGTCCCGGCGTAGTCGTTCGACCAAGCAAGAGGCAGCACGCTGGTCACCCTGCGATCACGGCGTGATGCCTCACGCGTAGGATTGTCGAAGCGTACCAGATCCTTGGAACGCGAACCGAACAACCCCCGCCGTTCATAGTTGTTCAGCGCATTCCAGTCGTGCGCGCGCTGGCGCGGATCGAGCACCAGCCGCTTTGGCTTGCGGGCTGTCACGAATTCCACGCGCTCACGCTCTGGCTGGCCGGTCGCCCGCGCATAGATCGTGTCGGCGTCGCCGATTTCAACCGGCATCCAACCGTCGCCTTGACGACTGATGCTAACAGCCGTCAGCCATCGGCCGTCAGCGAGCCGCCGTCGCTGAACTTTGTCCAACCGATAATCGATCAACGGCGTTCCATGCAGCCACTGGCCGAAGAGCCACTTCAGATCCTGGTGTGAGACCTCTTCGGCGACGCTGCGAAACGCGTTCTCATCGACATGCTTCAAGCGATACCGCGCGTAGTAGGTCCGCAGGATCTGCCGCATTACATCGTCGCCGACGACATAGCGTAGCTGCTCGTAAAAGAGCTGGCCCTTCTCGTAGATCATCGTGTTGTAGGTCGCGAAGTCGCGGTAGCGCTCGCTCACCATCGAGACCGGCTCGCTCCAACGGTCCAGGTCCCACAGCAGGATTTCGCGCTCGAGGTCGGCGTACCCCGAAGGCTGGCCGTGTGCCTCGAAGAACCACGCGGTCTGGAAGCTCGTGAATCCTTCGTCGAGAAATCCCTCGCGCCATTCGTTGTTGGCGAGAATGCCCATCGTGTAATTATGGCCCAGCTCGTGGACGATGAGGCCGAGCCCTGAGCTGCCGTCCATGATCATCATGGGGAACTCGGTACCGCCGCCCTCGATGCGGTGCACGTTCGTGAGCTGCGGCCACGCGAACTTGCCGTAGAGCGAGTCGAGCCAGGCGAGCGCCAGCTGTGTGCGCTGAACCGCGATGCCTTTCCCCCACGTCGCGCTGTCGCCGGGGAGATAGAGGACGCGCACGACGACGCCTTTGTACCGGCCCTCTTCGTAGCGGTAATCGGGATTGAGCGAGAGCGCGAAATGATGGACGGAGTCGGCGTAGAACCGCACGCATTTCCGTCCGGCTGCTACTGCGCCGCACCGGTTTGGACCGCCCGACCGCCCGTAGTAACTGCGTTGATAGTCGATCGCACCGCCAGCGACCGCCCCGACCGCCGCCCTTTGCCATCCAGGGTCACCTTCGACCGGCACACCCGTTGCCCCAACCACCTGATCCGCAGCCAGATCGAGCATCACGTCATAACTCGCGAACTCGCCGTAGAACTCGCCCGCCGGATACAGCGGGTGGGCCTCCCAACCGTACTTGTCATAGACGACGACTTTCGGATACCACTGCGCAAGATCAAAGCGCCGCCCCCGGCGCCCCTGACGCCGTGGGAGTGTCGATGGACGGGCGTGCCACCTGATGTCGACCGCCAACGAATCGCCGGGCGGGAGCGCGTGCGGCAGGCGCCAATGCGCGATCGTCGAATCGGGAGCATACGGATAATCCGGCGCGAGGTTGACCCCCATCACCGTCGTCGCCGTGATCCGCTCGAACGCGTAGTCGGGGTCCTGCATGTGCTGAAACCGCACGCGTCCTTCCGTAGAGTCCACCGCGGCCCAGCGCGAGCCGGGACGAAAAGCGTTCAGGTACTGGTGGACGTAGAAATCGCGGAGCGTGTCGGGCGACTGATTGACGTACGTGATCCGCACATTGCCGCTCAGCACACCACTCGGCTCGTCGAGCGAGGCGACGATCTCGTAGGCAACCCGCTGTTGCCAGTAAGTCGAATCCGCCGAGACAATGATCAATAGAAGCGCGAGCATGGCCCGGGAATCTCGCGTCTTTACGGTGCCGCTCGCAAGGAAAGGACGCTGAGATTCGCGCGCGTGACGGCACTATGAGCCTCCACCTTAACCAGGAGGACTCATGTTGCACCGTATCCTTGCCGTCGCCACGCTGGCGGCGGTGCTGGGGTGCGCCGATCGCGCACCCGTGACAGAGCCGGACGGCGGTGTGCAAGCAGCCGCCTCAATCGCCACCCTCTCGAAGCGGCCCGAGGCACTCGCGAAGATCGTCGCGAAGGGGCTCCGGAACGCGGCGTTCCGCGCGTACCTGAAAGCCCAGCTCGACGCGTCGCCGTATCGCGAGCACAAGCTCCACTTCCAGACCTTTCTCGCCGCCAACAGCGGGCATGCGTTGCGCCAGATCGCAAGCGAGAACGGCCTGAGCGAAGAGTCCATTGCCGAGCAGGCGAAGGCGGCCATCGAGATCGAGGTATACCTCCCCGTCCCCGCGCACCGGGCGGCGTGGACCGGCGACGAGAACATCCTCGTCGCGACGGCATTGACCGATGACGACCCGCCAATCGCGTTCGATGTGGACGGACGCCGCCAGGTCCTCGACCCGAAGACGCCGCCTACCACGCCAGTGCTGGCTATAGTGCCGGTAGAGACCGATTTCTCGAGAATCCCAAGTCGCGTGGAGGAATGCATCGTAGACTGCGGCGGTGGCGGCGGCCCGATTGGAGACGTCCTTCCGCCACCCCCGCCTCCGCCCGGCCTGTACATGACCAAAAGTCATTTCGTACAAGACTTTGAAGGCTGGTTGAAGGGGTCACCCGAATTTGAAGTCCACATGCTGGGGCAGAAGGGGACGACCGACTCTCTGTACGACTATCAATGCGCCGGCGAGCACGCCGGGGGCCCGTACACGTTCGATCAAAACGATCTCGATTGGTCTGGGAGTGTGCTGCTGTTTTCCAAGACGCAGCTCGACCAGTACAACGCCGCCCATCCGAACCAGAATCTGCGGGTGTTCGTGGTCGAGGACGACGACACCGCGTGTCAGATCAAGACGGATGTCGGACGGGCAGAACAGCTCTTCAAAATCGTGGACAGCCTCTATAACGACCTCACTGGAGGCAACGACTCGAGCACCGCAGTCGTGAAGGCATACAAATACGCCAAAGCAGCCAGGAGCTTTTGGCAAGCCATTTCGTCCTTCTTCAAGACCAACGATGACGTGGTCGGCACTGCCGTCGAAGATGACATCGTGGGCAGCACGTATCCGGGCTACAACTGGTTCGTCAAGGGCGACGACAACATCACGAACGGCTGGATCAACCTCGTCATGTATTGAGGACCAACATCATGCGTGGTGGCTTTCTATCACTGGCTCTCGTAGCCGTCACAACCACTCCTGCAGCAGCGCAATGGGACGTGGGATTCGAGATCAGCACCACTCATTATCGTGGATCGTCACGCGCAGCGACTGACACCGGTGGTCCAACGACAATCCGGCCGGGGAATGCGACGGCATTCGGAGTACGCGTGGATCGCGCGATCCGGAGGGTTCGCCTGGCCCTGCAAGCATCATACGCACACGTGGGCCTGACAGCGGCAGCTCCCAACTTGACGCTGACGGACAACTCGGCTGGGGAACTGTTTGAGGGACAACTGCTGGTGAACTTCCAGGTGGTGGGGATAGGGTCGAGCGGAGCGATACGAGCGGAAGTGGGACCCTCCCTCCACCTCTGGAAGTCTGAGGACGAGACGCGATCCCGCGGCGGCGTAGTCGCCGCAGCGGCGTACGAATGGCCCGTCGCGAGGCGGTTCTCGGGCGCGATCCGAATCGAGGGGATCCTGTCGAAATCGTGGTTCGACCCAGGTGACTTGCCGTCCGAATTGGAGCGGCGAGTCACCTGGCGCTACGGCGTGGGACTCGGCCTGCGCTATCGCCTGTAACTCACCGCAGGATAATCGCCGGGACGTCGCTCTCTTTCACGAGCTTGTTGAAAGCCGGAATATCAGCGTCGAGCACGGCCTTCAGGCGATCGAGCTGCACCTGCAACGCCGCCGACAGCCCGTCGAACACCTGAACCGACTGCGCCGTCGGCGCGGCCTCGGCGCTCGCCACCACCCCCGCGAGCGCCGCGATCTTGTTGTTCAAGCGGATCGGGTAGTTCAGCGGATCCTGGCTCGAGCGATTCTTCACTTGATAGATCTGCTCCTCGACCGCGGCGAGCCGGCCCTTGATCGAGTCGGCCTGCTGCCCGATGCGCCGGCCGGCATCGCCGGGAAGACCTCGGGCGCGCGTCGCCGCGCCGTCGAGCTGCTCGCGCACCTCGCGGATCTTCCGCACGGCATCGTTCGCCGCGCTCACGCGGCCCGAGATCTTCATGAGCAGATCGAACTGGCGTTGATATTCCTCCTGCGTCGTCTTCACACGCGGGTCGGGCCGCACCGTGAACGCGCGCGTCTGCGACCAGTCGCCCACCGTCAGCCGAACCTTGTAGGCCCCCGGCACCGCCACGGGGCCGACCGTCCCCCCCGCCCAGAAGATCATGCCCTGGAAGCGGCTCGCATCGGGATAGCGCAGGTTCCAGACGAACCGGTTCATGCCGGCGCGCACTTTGAGGGAATCGGGGCTCGGGGCTCGGGGCTTGGGAGTAAACCTGCGGACCAGGGAATCGCGGCTGTCCAGGAAGTCCAGGCGCACGTCGGTTGCCGAGTCGGGCGCAGTCTTCAGATAAAAGAACATGGCTGCACCACCTGGCGGATTGCGGCCCACACCACCCAGTCCCCCTCCCCCTCCCCCACCTCCGAATCCCCCACCCAGCCCCATGCGGTACGCGGTGCGCGGCGTGTAGAGGAAGCGCGTCGCGCGCGCAACGGAGTCGGCGAGCTGCTGCAGCGGTGTCAGGTCATCGAGAATCCAGAACGCACGGCCGTGCGTCGCCGCAACGAGATCGTTGTCCTTGACCACGAGGTCGTGAATCGGCACGACCGGGAGGTTGCGCTGCAACGACTGCCAGCTATTGCCGTCGTCGAAGGACACGTATACGCCGAACTCGCCGCCGGCGTAGAGTAGGCCGCGTCGAGCGGGATCCTCGCGCACGACGCGGATGAAGTGAGTGGCGGGGATTCCACCGGTGATGCTGCGCCACGTCTTGCCGTAGTCGGTCGTCTTGAAGATGTACGGCTTGAAGTCGTCGACCTTGTAGCGCGTCGCCACGAGGTAAGCGGTCCCGGCGTCGTGCGGCGACGGCTCGAGCGATGAAATCAACGACCAGTCGGGCAGATCGCGCGCGGGGGGCGTCACATTGGTCCACGTCTTGCCGCCGTCCCGCGTCACGTGCACCAAGCCATCGTCGCTCCCTGCCCAGATCAAACCGGAGTCCTTTGGACTGGGCGCGATCACGAAGACCGTGTTGTAGTACTCGACGCTCGTGTTGTCCTTGGTGATCGGCCCGCCGGAGGGGCCTTCTTTCGACTTGTCGTTGCGCGTCAGGTCGCCGGAGATCGCCTCCCAGCTCTGCCCCTCGTTCGTCGTGCGGAAGATGACATTGGCGCCGGCGTACAGCACGTTGGGATTGAACGGCGACAGCACTACGGGGAACGTCCACTGGAAGCGGTACTTCAGGTCCGCGGCGCCCCACCCCATCGGGTTGTCGGGCCACGGGAAGATGTTGCGCTCCTGGCCGGTGCGGGCGTCGAGCCGAGAGAGGTAGCTGTAACTGCCGGCGTACACGATGTCGGGGTCGTCGGCGCGCGCCGCGATCCAGCCGCTCTCACCGCCGCCCACCTCGTACCAGTCCTTCTCGCCGATCGTCCCGCCGTCGGTCCGGCTCGCGATGCACACGGTGCTGTTATCCTGCTGCGAGCCGCAGACCTTGTACGGCACGTGGGTGGTGGCGATCACGTGATAGAACTGCGCGGTCGGCTGATTGTCCTGCCCCGTCCACGTCGCGCCGCCGTTATAGCTGATGTTCGCGCCGCCGTCGTTGCTGTTGATCATGCGGGCGGGATCGTTGGGCGCGATCCACAGCCCGTGATGGTCACCATGGGGCGCGCGCAGCGGCGTGAACGTCCGGCCGCCGTCCACCGAGCGATACATCCCGGTGTTCAGCACGTAGACCGTCTCGGGATTCTTGGGATCGGCGTGGATGTGGGTGTAGTACCAGGCGCGTTGCCGGAGATTGCGTTCGTCGTTGGTCCGCCGCCACGTCTCGCCGCCGTCGTCGGAGCGGAACACGCCGCCCGAGTCGGCCTCGACGATCGCCCACACGCGCTCGTGATTGGCGGACACGGTGACGCCGATCTTCCCGATCACGCCTTTGGGCAGGCCTTCATTGCGGGTGATCTCTTTCCACGTGTCGCCGCCGTCGGTGGACTTGAAGAGCCCGGAGCCGGGCCCGCCGCTCGACATGTACCACGGCCCGCGCCGCGCCTGCCAGATCGAAGCGTAGAGAATGCGCGGATTGGTGGGGTCCATTGCAAGATCGATGGCCCCGGCCGAGTCGGACCGGAACAGCACTTTCTCCCAGGTCTTGCCGCCGTCCTTGGACCGGAACACGCCGCGCTCCGGATTTGGCCCGAATGCGTGACCGAGTACCGCGACGTAGACGAGGTCGGCGTTCGCCGGATGCACACGGATCGCACCGATCTGCCCGGCGTTATCCAGGCCGACGTGCGTCCATGTCTTCCCTGCGTCCGTGGACTTGTAGACGCCATTGCCCGGCGACACGTTGCCGCGGATCGGCGACTCGCCGGTCCCGACGTAGATCACATTGGGATCGGAGGGCGCGACCTCGATCGCGCCGATCGAGCCGGCGCGGAAGTCCTTATCCGAAATCGGCACCCAGGTCAGGCCGCCGTCCGTCGTCTTCCATACGCCCCCGCCCGTGCCGCCGAAGTAGAACGTCAGAGGCTGGTCGGCATGGCCCGCCACGGCGGTGACCCGACCCCCGCGGAACGGCCCGATCTCGCGCCACTCGAGCGCGTTGTAGAGAGATGTATCAAAGGCGGGAGGGGGGACGGGGGACGGGGGACGGGTGCGACGTTGGGCAACGGCAGAGTGTGCGAGTGTGAGGAGACAACCCGCGAGGACAAGACGGCGGGACATAGACAACGGCTCCAGGGCGAAGAGTGAGCCGCTATTATATCCCGCCGCCGTTGCTCCGCTACGGCGTCTGCGGTGCGGGCGTCCTCGGCGGCACGATGGCCTGGCCGATGGTGTTGTTGTCGGTCCCGAACCAGATCGCCTTCGTCCGAGGATCGTAGAACATGTGCCGCACCACGCCGCCGCCGCTCGGCACTTGCGTCTCTTCCGAGAACTGTAGCGTGCGCGCATCAAACGACACGAAGCGATTCGGCCGCGACGTCTCGACCACCCAAACGCGATCTTCATCATCGCGTACCATCGCATAGGGTCGCGCGTCCGCGCCGCCGGGCAGCTGCCACTCATCGATCTTGCCGGTCTCCGGATCGTAGCGGCCCAGCTTGCCGCCGGCATAGTCGCCGTACCAGACACGATCGTCGGACGTGATCTCCATCCGCCGCGGGCGGGTCTCCGGCCGCGGCAGCGTGATCTCGCGCAGCTGCATCGTCGCCGGATCGACCGTCGCGATCTTGTTCGTGCCGAACTCCATGAACCAGGGATGCCCCTTCGAGTCCATCTTGATGCCGTAGGGACGCGCGTTCTCGGTCGGCACTTTGATGAGGCGGATCGTTCCGCTGGCGACAGTCAGGTGACCAACGGCGTTGCCGCCCTGCGCCGTGAACCAGATGTCGCCGTTCTTGTCGAACACCAGGGTGTGCGGATCGCGCACCATGCGGTCGGGGATCGGGTACTGCTTGATGCTGCCGTCTTTGGGATCGAGCCGGCCGATGTAGCCCGCGAGGTTTCCCGAGTACCACACCATGCCCGACTTGTCGACGATCAGGTTGTGTGGGCCGCTGCCGGGTGGGAGCTCGTATTTCTTGAACTCGCCCGTCGTCGGCACGAAGTAGGCGAGATAGTTGCCCGCCTGGCCGCAGAACCAGATGCGATTGGTGGTGGGATCGAGGAACGGATCGCGCGGGCGCGTATCCGCCCACGGCACGGGCCATTCTTTGATGACAGGAGGCTTATCTGCGAGAGGAACTGCGACGGCGAGCACACCCAGCCACGCGATGCTCTTCATGGTCACTCCCCTGTAAGCATTCTCCGTTGCAGTGCTGTGAGACGCCGGCGCACCGAGCCGTCAAAGATGCGGTCGCCGACCCTTACCACTACCCCGCCGAGGATTTTAGGATCGGACCGGAAGTAGGCCCGCACCTCGCGGCCCAGCGCCTTGGTCAGCCGCTCCACCACCTGCTTTTGCGTGCGCGCGTCGGGCTCGTTCGCGAGGGTCACGCCGGCGTGCACGCGGTTCAGCTTGTGATCTAAGAGGACTTGATACTCCTGCGCAATCTCGTCGAGCAGCCCCTGGCGCCCGCGCCGCACCACGGCTT
>WNGO01001080.1_pt1 | contig 17771 bp, 16 predicted proteins | sample 5400511 | NCBI WGS metagenome assembly WNGO01 (sample SAMN13153380, study PRJNA577476) | soil metagenome | isolation source: 20 cm soil or saprolite under Garry oak tree replicate 2 | place: USA:California | collected 2016-06-15 | reverse complement strand
CGCCGAACAACACCAGGCCGAGGTAGCGGCCGCGCTCCGAGATGTCGAGCAACATCTTGCGGACGTAGGTGTCCTGCCCGTCGCCCGGCGCGTACTTGTTGAGCTCGTCCACGAACACCACCACGGCGTCGACGCCCAGATCGCGCCGCTCCAGGTGCTCGCGCAGCTGCGACACGACGCGCGCGAACACCAGTTCCTGGCCCAGCGGATCGACATTGGCGACGTCTATGACATAGACCGCGCGGTCTTCGATCGCGCCCCACGGCAGGTCGTTGGACGGGCCGTCGTCGGTGACGAGACCCTTGCAGCGCGTCGACACGTTGGAGAGGCGATTGCGGACTTTGCGGATCGTGGCGATGTGATGCGTGCGCCAGCTGTCGCCGTAGCCACCACGCGGGCTGTGCAGCTCGAGCCCGTCGAAGATGGCGCGGAACCGGTGGCGGCCCACCAGCTGGTCGTCGAAGTCCTTGTTCAACACGCGGTCGGCGAGAAAGTCGATGAACGCGTCGGCCTTAGCGTCGATGTCGTCGCGATTGAGCAGCACTTCGGCGAAGTCCAGCACTTCACTCAGGCCCCAGACCAGCGGCTCGACGGCGCTCACCAGATCGGGATGGGTACGCAGCGTGTTGAGATTCACCCCGTCGGCCTTGAGCGGCGCGTAGTAGCGGACCTTGTCGAACGGCCCCGCGGCGACACCGAGGCGCGCGTAGCGGCGGCGGTCCTCGTCGTCGAGGGCGCCGGGCTGGTCGAGGAAGCAGAGATCCGAGCCCTTCACGTTGAAGCACACCGCCGCGACTTTGCCGCGGTGCTTGGGGAAATGCTGGAAGATCGACGCGAGCAGGAACTCTACCGCGCTGGTCTTGGTGGCGAGCCCTGAGACGCCCGAGATGTTCAAGTGCGCGGCTTCCGGTCCGAGTAGGAAATCCGCGTCCAGGTACACCGGCGACTCGAGGCCGCCCGACGTGTAGAGCCCCACGGGAATCGCGGTGGGCTGCGCGTTGTGGAGGTAGGCGTCCATGCGCAGCGCGCGGGCGATGTCGGCGTCGTTCGCCACGAACACCCGGGCGATCGGCACCGGCTGCAGCGGCTCCTCCGGCTCCTGGCGCAGCACCGCCGCGGTCCACAGGCGGATCTCCTGCCGCACCGTCGGCGCGTCGGCCGCGCGCGCGGGGTCGCCCTCGGCGCCCACCACATCGTGGAGCGGCGTGGCGAGGTCGGAGTACGCGAACCCATCCGTCACCACGCCGTACACGACCCGTTCCGCTGCCTCGACTTTGACGATCGCCCCGATGCCGACGGTCGTCTCGTTCGCCGTCCAAAAATGGAATTGGTGCGGAGTCGCGGGCTTCAGCTCGGTCGCGACGACGCGGCCGATGGGAGTGGGTGAGGCGTCCGGCTTCTGAATCATGAACCCGTGCGCGGCAGACGGGACGCGAACGCCGGGAGCAGGTCTCGGGGCGCGCGCGATCGCAAATACGTCTCCACGTCGTGTATAGGATACAGTAACCGGTCAAAGCGCGCGTCGGGCGTGGACACCGGGGCGCGCTCGCGCACCAGCCAGGCGCTGATCGCTCCCGCGGCGGCGAGCGTCTCCGCGTGGGCGCGGGCTTCGATCCGCACCAGGCCGTAGAGCAGATCGTTTCCTTCCCACGGCCACAGCCGCAGGTACCACGAGTACACCCGCTGGTGCTGGTGCGATTGCGGCAGAAACACGCTGCTGCGGTGCGCGGCCGGCAGGGTCAGGGCCCGCTCGAGGTCGGCGCCCGAGAAAAACTGCGTGCCGTGGCTCTTGATCACGCCGAGTGCCCGCGGATGCTCGGCCAGGCGCGCGGAGTCCGACAGCAGGCCGTCGACCACCAGCCATTCGTGCGGGCCCAGCCGTGCCACGCACTCCTCGGCGAGCTCGCGCTCGACCGCTTCGCGCGCGCGATCGACGCGCACGCGCGCGGCGCGCAGCAAGCGGCTGGGTTGGCCGAGGTCGCTCGCCGGCAAGTCCACGACGTCGATGCCGCTCTGCTCCAGCGCGCGCCGCGCCGCCGCGGGCAGCGCCGCCAGGTGCGTGATCGCCAACTCGCGCGAGCGCTCGGCGGCGGTGCGCAGCCGGCGGTCGGGCCCGCGCCGCCGCACCGCCCCCGCCACATGCGCGCGCACCACCGGCGTCGCCCCGGCGTGCCCCACCACTTTCCAGTGTTGGATGCCATCGAGGAAGCACACCGGCGCGGGGGTGACGGCGCCGTCCGGCACGGCGTAGGCGCGCAGCGCGTCGCCCTCCACCAGCTCGGCCGGCACCACGTCTTCGTCGGGGCGGCCGAGGCTCGATTCGGGAATGTAGGAGGCGGGGACGACGCCCGCGGCGACGATCGCGTCCACCCACGAGCGCATCAGGCGTCCGCCACCTTGACCGACACGGCCACGCCGTCGCGGATGGGGATCACGGCCGACACCACGCGCCGGTCGGTGGCGGCGCGCCGGTTGTATTCGCGCACACCCGCGGCGCTGGCCGTGTGGTCGTTGGGATCGGCGACGGCGCCGTTGTAGAACGCGTTGTCGCAGAGCAGCAGTCCACCCAGGCGCAATAGGCGCACGGCCCAGTCGAAGTACTGCGGCAGCGGCTCCTTGTCGGCGTCGAGAAACACGGCATCGAACCCGGGCTCGAGCGTCGGCAGCACGTCCAGCGCGGCGCCTTCGATGACCCGGACCCGATCCGCGACGCCGGCCTCGGCATACGCGCGGCGCGCCAGCTCGGCGTGGCGCGGCTCCTTTTCGATCGTGATCAGAGAGCCGTGCGGCGGCAGGGCCCGCGCCAACCAGATGCCGCTGTAGCCGCCGAGGGCGCCCAGCTCGAGCACGCGGGCGGCGCCGGCGGCGCGCAGCAGGACGTGCAGCATTTTGCCTTCGTCGGCGGAGATGTGGATGGCGGGAAGGTCGGCGGTGGCGTGACGCGCGCGCACGGCGGCCAGCGCGGCGTCTTCGACGGCGAACAGCTCGGTGATGTAGCGCTCGAGCCGCTCGTCCACGTTCAGGCGGTGGCCTCGACGTTGGGAAACGGCGGCACGTCGAGCAGCCACAACCCGGCGAGCCGCGACTGCTTGTCGATTTCCACGAGCATGTGGTCGGCGACGCGCGCCACGGTGACGGGGCGCTGGCGGCCGACGCGGATGTGGAACACCGATTCCTTGGCGTTCTTCTCGACGGTGAGCGGCGTATCGACTTCGACGGCGGCGATGCCCGGCTGCGACCGCCGCGTGGGAAACACGACGCGCCCGTCCTTCACGGAGTCGGGCGCGGGGAGGTCGTTCATCGTGCGCACGTCGTCGGGCCAGCTCACGACTTCGACACCGCGCAGCGCGCCGCTCGCGATGTCGAGCAGCACGAACGATCCGTCGGCGCCCTCGAGGTCCACGCTGCCGTTCATCCCCGAGCTCTTCGCCACCCCTTTGCAGCTCGCAACCAGGATGTCGGTCTCGGGGTCCCATTTGTAGGTGACCTTCGGCAGCTTGCCGTCGAGCGGCTCGATCAGCGCTTCGAAATGCATTGCGGCCAACACCTTCCAGCTATCGGGGAGGGCGGGTAATATAGGCCGGGCCTTCACGTGGAGCTAGACGATGGATCGGCGGGAGTTCGTCGCGGCGACTGCGGCGGCGTTGACGGGCGGGCGGGCTGTCGGGCGGGCGGGCAGGAGCGACTCGTCGTCGCCGGTCGGCCCGCCCGCCCGCCTGCCCGCCCAGGAGCCGACCTTCTCGCCCGCGGTTTTTACGGCCCGCATCGAAAAGGCCCGCGCCGCCCTCGCCGCGGCCAAGCTCGACCTGCTGGTCGCCACGCCGTCCACCAACTACGAGTACCTCACGGGCTACAACCCGGGCCGCAGCGAGCGCCTGATCGCGCTGTTCCTGCCGCTGAAGGGCGACCCCATCATCGTCTGTCCCGCCTTCGAGGTGGAGCGCCTGAAGCTGCACAGCGTGCGCGCCGACCTGCGGCCCTGGGAGGAAGACAAGAATCCCTACAACGTGGTGCACGACATCGCACGGGAGCTCAAGCCGCTGCACCGCCGTGGCCAGGTCGGGCTCGAGCCGACCACCGCGTACCAGACGTTGCTGCGACTCGACGACAAGATGGACAACTGGGAGTTCCATCCGACGGACGCACTGTGGCGCCAGCTGCGCATCGTCAAGGCGCCCGAGGAGGTCGTGATGATCCGGCGCGCGGTCGGGATCATCGAGGACGCGATCGCGGCGACGTTCGCGCAGCTCGCCGCCGGCATGACCGAACGCGACGTGGCCGCCACGCTGTCGGCCGAAGTATCGAAGCGCGGCTCGAGTGGCGGCGGGCTCGTGCAGTTCGGCACGTCGAGCGCCCTGCCGCACGGCGGCCCCGCCGCCGCGGCACTGGCCAAGGAAACCGTCGTCCTGATCGACGCCGGCGCGCGCGTCTCGGGCTACACGTCCGACATCACGCGAACCATTTGGTGGGGTGACGCACCGCCCGACGACTTCAAGAAGGTCTTCAACACGCTGCACGACGCGCAGACCGCCGCGATGCAGCTCGGCAAGCCGCTGGTGACCCACTGCGAAGAGATGGACGCGGCCGCCCGCGCGGTGATCACCGCCGCGGGATTTGGGGCGTTCTTCACCCATCGCCTGGGGCATGGGCTGGGCATGGACGGGCACGAAGATCCCTATCTGGTGAAGGGCGACGACACCCGCCTGGAGCCGGGGATGGTGTTCACCATCGAGCCCGGGATCTATCAGCTGGGGAAGTTCGGCGTGCGGATCGAAGACGACTGCGTGATGACGGACGGCGGCGTCGAGGTGTTGAGCCACCGCCCCGCGAAGTTCTAGTCCGCCAGTTTCTTCGCGAACCCCACGATGCGGTCCAGGGCGCGGACGATGTCCGGCGTCGCCGCCGCGTAGGAGAGCCGCACCCAGCGATCGTCGCCGAACGCCGCGCCCGGCACCAGCGCCACCCCCTGCTCCTGCACCAACCGCGTACAGAAGTCGGTCCCGCCGATCTTGCCGAACGAGTCCACTCGAAAGAAGAAGTAGAACGCGCCCAGCGGATCGACGAACTCGACGCCCGGCAGGTCTTTCCGGAAGCGCGACACGACGAGCTCGCGCCGCTTGCGGAACTCGGCCACCATCTTGGTCACATCTGCTTCGACCCGCTCGTCGCCCAGCGCCGCGGCCGCCGCCCACTGCGCCGGATGATTGGCGCCCGTCGTGGTGTGTGACTGCAGCGCGGCCATCGCCTTGGCGACCGGCGCGGGCGCCAGCGCCAGGCCGATGCGCCATCCCGTCATCGCATACGCCTTGCTGACGCCGTAAATCAGCACGACGCGCTCCAGTAGCTCGTCGGGCAAGTCCAAGAACGACGGCGCTGGGCCGTCGCCGTAGTGAATGCGCCGATAAATCTCGTCGGCGATCACCCACACCTTCTTGTCGTGCGCCCACTGCGCGATCGCCTTGATCTCGGCGTGGGTGTAGACCGCCCCGGTGGGATTGCACGGCGAGCAGAGAATGAGGCCGGTGGCGGCCGGCAGCATGCGCTCGAGATCGCGCACGCTCACCTTCAGGCTCCACTCCGGATCGCCCGTGACGAGCACGGGCCGCGCGCGGGTGAGGTGGACGATCTGGGGATAGGACACCCACGCCGGCGACGGCACGGCGACCACGTCGCCCGGGCCGAACAGTGAGAAGCAGGCGTTGAACACCGACTGCTTCGAGCCGCTGGACACGACGATACGGTCGGCGTTGACGGGCCGGCCGCCCGAGAGCAGCGACAGGTGCTTAGCGGCCGCCGCGCGCAGCTCGAGGATGCCTTCGTTCGCGGGATAGCGCGTCTTGCCGTCGCGGATCGCCTTGATGCCCGCCTCGGCGGGGATCGCCGGCGTCGGGAAGTCGGGCTCGCCGGCGCCCAAGTCGATGACGTCTTCGCCCGCCGCCCGGCGGCGTTTCGCCTCCTGGGAAATCGCGACCGTCGCGGACGCTTCGAGGTACTGCAGGTTGGCGGAGAGGCCGTCGCTCATGGGGACAATCTAACCACACCTACCGCTCTTCAGCGCGCACCGCGCAGCGCCGAGCCGGCCCTTGAGGGCACGGAACCCGGGCGGCCGCGGACCGTAGCATCTCTACCGCCCCACCTCGTTCGCGAGCCACGCGAGACTCTCCCCTACGTGCGCCCGCCAGTAGCGCCAGTCGTGCCCGCCGGGCCACTCGGCATACTGGTGCGGCACCCCCAGCGCCAGCAGGTCCGCGTGGAACGCGCGCGACTCGTCGACCAGGCCGTCTTCCGTGCCGCCGTCCACGAACACGGCAGGCAGCGGGCCGCCCGCGGCTTGCAACCGCCGCGCCATATGCGCGGGATCGCGGGCGTACCAGGACGCGGTGTCGTCACCGAACGCCGGACGGAAGGTCGGCCACCCCGCGCGGCGTGACGCCCAGATCGAATCCATGGATTGCTGGTACCGGGCGGGCAGCGCGAACGGATGCGGGCCGAGGTACAGCGGCGACAACACGCCCGAGTGGCTCGCCGCCGCGCCGAAAACATTGGGGTGGGACAGCGCCAGGGCGATGGCGCCGTACCCGCCCATGGACAGGCCCGCGATGCCGCGATGCCGCCGGTCCGCGCGCGTCCGCAAGGTCGAGTCCACGTGGGCCACAAGGTCTTGGGCGATGTACGTCGCGTAGCCCTGGTGCTTGGTGCAGTACGTCGTTCCGCGGCGTGACAGCAACGTATCGGCGAGACAGGCGTCGTAGACCAGCGGCTCGGCCCAATCGGTGTACCAGCCGTCGTCGCCGTCCGGCATCACCAGGATCATTTCCGGCGCGCCCGCCGCGAACACCGAATCGGCCACGCGATCGATCTCCGCCAGCGCCAACCAGTCGGCTTCGTTGCCGCTGTACCCGTGCAGGTAGTACGCGACCGGGTAGCGGCGCGTACCCTTGCCGTACGACGGCGGCAGATAGACGACGTAGTGCTTCGACACGCCGAGGGCCGGGGAGTAGAAGCTTTCGACCCGCACCGTGCCGTGCGGCGGGGCCGCAGGACGCGGGGCTTGGGCAGTGAGGCGGGCTCCGAGAGCCGCCACGAGCGTGAGGAGAGTGGATAATCGCATTGCGTTTCCCCTGCCCCGAAGCTAGCATCCGGCTCGCATTTTCGCCCTTTGACAACCGAGGTTCGTGTGATGGGATCGAGTGAGTTGCGCGCCGCGCTGGAGCGCGGCCGTCGCGCCGTGCTGGTGTGCCCGCCGGCGGTGGAGCATGCCGCCGACGTGTGGGAATTGCTGCCGCCGCGCGTGCTCATCGTCTGCCCCGACCGCGCCACCGCGGTCCAGTTCGCGGACACCGCCCCCGCGGACGCCCTAGTCCATGCCATCACGAGCCTCGGCCGAGCCGCCCGCCTCCTCAAGGCCCGTGGCGCCGATGCCGTCGCCGGCGCGCTGCCCGACCTCACCGCCCTCATCGCCCAATCCGTCCTCAAGCTCGACGCGTTCGAGATGGTCGTCGTGGCGTGGCCCGAAGGGCTCGTCGCGCACGATCCGCTCGCACTCGACACGTTGCTCGCCGAGGCCAAGGACGCCGCCCGCCTGTTCCTGTCCTGGGACCCGGCACAGCTCGGCGCGGTGCTCGAGCAGCACGCCCATCGCGCGCCGGTCATCGGCGACCTGCCGCTGAGCGAAAACGCCCGGCCGCTGGGCCCCATCGCCCCCGCGCGCTACACCATCGTCTCGCCCGAGCGGCGGGCCGCCGCGCTGCGCGAAGTCACCGACGCGCTCGACCCCACGCCGTGCGCCGTCTGGCGCCGCGGCGCCGCTGCACCGCCCGCCGGAACGGTCGCCGTCTGTCTCGATCTTCCCGACCGCGCCGAATTCTCGCAGCTAGCGCGCGACGCCGCGCCGGTGCTGGTGCTCACCGCGGCGCAGCTGCCCTATGCCCGTACGCTCGCGATGCCGCTCGATCCCCTGCCGCTGCCCTGGGCCTTGGAGCGCGGCCGCGCGGCCGCGGCCGAGCTGCGCACGCGTCTGGCCGAACGCATCGCGGCGGGCGGCTTGGGCGCGGAGCTCGCTGTGCTCGAGCCGCTGTTCGACCGGTTCGATCCCGCCGAGGTTGCGGCCGCCGCGTTGGCGCTGCGGCGCGAGCCGGGACCGGCGCCCACGGTGGAGCCCGCGAAACCGTGGGTCAAGGTTTGGGTGGGTGTGGGCAAGCGCGATCGCGTCGGGCCAAAGGACCTGGTCGGCGCGTTGGTCAAGGAAGTGCAAGTCGACCGGACGCAGCTGGGCCGCATCGACGTGACGGAGGGCTTTTCGGTGGTAGAAGTGGCGCCGGGAGCGGCCGAGCGGGTGATCGCGGGATTGGGTCGCGTGACGTTGCGCGGCAAGCGGGTGACGGCGCGGCTCGATCGCAGCGGAACGTAAACGCGCGGAGCGTGGTAGTAGGCGGGCCCATGGCCCACATCGTCGAACGCGAAGCGGCAGTCCTGTTGGAGGGCTTCAGCCCGCAATCGGGCCACGGACGCGTGACGGTCGTGGAGTTCGATCGGGTGGCGCGCTGGCGCCGCGCGCCGCGGGCGCTGGGACAGTGGTGGGGTGTGGCGATCCTCTGCGTGTTCATCCCAGTGGCGCACTTCGCGCTCGTACCGGGATTCTTTTTCTTCGCGATCTATCAGTTCGTGCAGCGGCTCAACACACCCGCTGTTGGCCGGGACGCTCACGGCACCTGCCCCGACTGCGGCGCGGACCAGGAGTTCGAGCTGGCGGGCCGGTGGCGGGTGCCGCAGCTCGTGACTTGCCGGTCGTGTCGCCGCGGGTTGCGGCTTACGACGGCGGGACCCGTCTAGGGTACGTCACTCTCCGCAGAAGAACGGAATGTCGTTCTCGACCACCGAGGGCGTTGGTTGCCCGAGGATCTCCGCACGGAGGTGTACGGGATCGCAGCCGGTTTGGTACAAGAGAAATGTCTTAAAGTATTTCCCGTTGTCGCCGATGAGGCCGATATCGGGGCCGCGGTTCACGAGCACCGTGCCACCCTTCTTCGTCACTTTCAGCACCACCTTCCGCCCGGAGGCGTAGGATCCAGGTTTCCCGGCGATCTCGATGGTGATGATGGTTTCATCCGAAGGTTTGCCGTGGGCCCACCCCTCGCCGATATCGGTGTTGAAGAGATCGCCCACACTCGGATTGTCGATGAGATTCGGCGACAGCGAGTCCTTCTGGTTGAAATAGAGGTACGCCCGCAGTGCCGTAATCTGGTACGGCGGAGGATCCTCGTGCTGTCCGGCAACAGATCGGTCGAGCAGCATTCCGCACGCGACAAGGGATGCGGCGATGAGCGGACGCGGCCTGCGCATGATGCCTCCTTAGCTGACTAACTCACGTGGCCGACGCAACATCTGTCAAGATCGTCTCCCCCAGTCCCGAAACGCCGACGGGCCGCCCAGCGGGGCGGCCCGTGACCAGCGACTGCGAATTCTGCTGCTTACTTCTTCAGCGTGTTGACGGCCTGCTTCAGCTGCTTGCCGGCACGGAACGCCGGGGCGATCGACGCCTTGATCGAAATCACGCCGCCCGTCTTCGGGTTGCGCCCCATCCGCGCGGCGCGCTTGCGTGCTTCGAAGTTGCCGAAGCCCGTGATCTGCACCTTCGCGCCCCGCTTGAGCTCGCCGGCGATGATGCCCTTGTCGTCGAACAGGGCTTCGATCGCGCGACCGGCATCGGCCTTGGACATCTTCGTCCGCATGGCCAGCGCCGCAGTCAGCTCGGCTTTGTTCACTTCGGTCTCCTTGTGAAGGGTCGATTCCCGAAAACCCAGTACTGCCGCCCCTTTTCTCGGGGGGGCACCCGAAAAGCCTCATAGAACCGGCACTATTATGGGATATACCCGGAAAAAGCGCAAGTTTACTAGCTTTTCAGGGGGGTGGGAGCCCGAGAAGACGCAAGTTGGTCAGCCGCCAGACGCCAGTGAAGTTTCCAGACGGCAAGTTGCAAGCGGTTGCCAGGGACTCAGTTGGCAGTCGACGCAGCGACCCAACTTGCACTGCATACTTGGAACCGCTGATAACTTGCCGTCTGGCAACTCCCCTGGCCGCTGATCACTTCCAACTGGAGTCTGACGCTTGTTTCACGGCACCCGTCCCGGTTGGATCGAGGTCATCTCCGGCGTCATGTTCTCCGGCAAGAGCGAGGAGTTGATCCGGCGCGTCCGCCGCGCCGTGATCGCCAGGAAAACCGTTCAGGTATTCAAGTCGCACCTCGACGCCCGCTACGCCGGGCTCTACAGCGTCACGTCGCACGACGGCATCTCGGTCGAAGCCGCGCCGATCGACTCCTCGGCCGAGGTCGTGCGCCAGATCCGGCCCGGCACCGAGGTCGTCGCGGTGGATGAAGCGCAGTTCCTCGACGACGCGATCGTCGACGTGGCGAACGATCTCGCCGACAAAGGTGTGCGCGTGATTCTCGCGGGCACCGACGTGGATTTCCGCGGCCTGCCGTTCGGCGCCATGCCGACCTTGATGTGCGTCGCCGAGGTGGTGGACAAATTCCAGGCCATCTGCGTGGTGTGCGGCGGACCGGCCACCCGCAACCAGCGGCTGGTCAACGGCCAACCCGCGCCGTGGGACAGCCCCACCATCATGGTCGGCGGGCGCGAGTCGTACGAGGCGCGCTGCCGGCACTGTCACAAGGTCCCCAAAGCCGATGCCGATCAAACGGCACTGCTGTAATTGCTGAACATCGGCCTCACGGGCAACATCGCCGCCGGCAAGTCCACCGTCTCGGGGTTGTTCCGCCGCTGGGGCGCCACGATCCTCGACGCCGACGAGCTGGCGCGCGAGGCCGAAGCCCCCGGCTCCGTCGTCCTCGCGGCCATCGTCAAGCGGTTCGGCAAGGGCGTGCTCGCGGCGGACGGATCGCTCGATCGCCCCGCCCTGCGCAGCAAGGTCATGGGTGACGACGCGGCGCTCGCCGGATTGAACCAGATCGTCCATCCCGCCGTGCGCGCGCGCCGCGACGAGCTGCAGCAAGAAGCCCGCCGTCGCGGCGACCTGATGGTCGTCAACGACATTCCTTTGTTGTTCGAGGCGCTCGACCCCGCGCAATTCAGCGTGATCGTACTGGTGGACGCACCGCTCACAGTGCGCCGCACACGGCTGCGGGCGCTGCGCGGGCTCGGCAATGACGAAGCCGACCGCATGCTCGCCGCGCAGATGCCGGCGGAGCGCAAACGCGAGCGCAGCCATCACGTGATCGAGAACGACGGCGACGTGGCCCGGCTCGAAGGGCGCGCCCGCGCAGTCTTCGACGCGCTGCGTCGCCGCGCCGCGGCCGAGGCGGCCGGACGGGCCGGACGGGTATTGGTACTGGCCGGTGTGGACGCCAAGGACGAAGCCGCGGACCTCGACGCCATCGCGGCGCGCTACCAGGACGCGCAGGCCGTCGTGCGACGGGTGTCCGGCAAGGCGCCCGTGATTCGCAAAGCGCTGCAGCCCGACGCGCCCGCGGCGATCGTCGCCACGCCGGCTGCGGCGGCGGGCGCCCATGAAGCCTGGCTCGCCGCCGGCCGCCCGGGAGAGCTGCTCACGCTGGGCGGCGATCCCGATCCGCTGGCCGTGCGCCTCGACCTGCGGCCCTGGGGTCGCGATCGCGCGCTGCTCGGCGCCGACGGCGCGAGCGGCCACGCGCCGCGCGACGATGTCTTCCCCACCCTCAACCCTTTGCCTTGACAGAGGTTGAGGCCGCCGATAACCTTTGCCCCGCCATGGCCAACATTCCGAAGGACCTGCGCTACACCAAGGACCACGAGTACGTCAAGCCGACCGGCGACAAGTCGGTCGTGATCATCGGCATCACCGATTACGCCCAGGGCGAGCTCGGTGACGTGGTCTTCGTGGAGCTCCCGAAACCCGGCACCACGTTCGACCGGATGGCGGTGTTCGGAACCATCGAGGCGGTGAAAGCCGTTTCCGAGCTGTACTGCCCCGTCTCGGGCACCGTGGTCGAGGCGAACGGCGCGCTCGAGAAGGACCCGGCCGTCGTGAACCGCGACCCCTACGGAGACGGCTGGATGATCAAGCTCAAGGTGAAAGACACCAAGGAGCTGGATCAACTGCTCACGAGCGACGCCTACGGCACGCAGATCGGGAAGTAATTGCCCATTCCTTTAGCCACACTGACGCATGCGGACCGCTTTGCGGCCCGTCACATCGGCCCCACCCCCGAAGACGTGCGCGCCATGCTGGCCGAACTGGGCTACGAGTCTCTCGACGCCCTGATTGACGCGGTGGTGCCCGACGATATCCGCCTGAAGAAGCCGTTCAACCTCCCCGCCGCGAAGAGCGAATACGACGCGCTGACGACACTGCGCGCCCTGGCCGCCAAGAACCAGGTGTTCCGCTCCTACCTCGGCATGGGCTACGCCGACTGCATCACGCCGCCCGTGGTGCTGCGCAACGTGCTCGAGAACCCCGGCTGGTACACCGCCTACACGCCCTACCAGGCGGAGATCGCGCAGGGGCGCCTGGAGGCGCTGCTCAACTTCCAGACCGTCGTGGCGGATCTCACCGGACTGGAAGTCGCCAATGCGTCGCTGTTGGACGAGGCGACGGCGGCGGCCGAAGCGATGCATCTCACCGAGGCGTCCACGACGCACGAAGGCCGTGCGACGTACCTGGTAGACGAGCACTGCCATCCGCAGACCATCGCGGTCGTCCAGACGCGCGCCGAGGCGCGCGGTGTGGATGTGGTGGTGGGCGACCCCAAGAGCTTCGCGTTCAAACCGGGCGTGATCGGCGCGCTGGTGCAGTACCCCGCGACCGACGGCCGGCTCGAGGACTATCGCCAGCTGTGCGAGCGCGCGCATGCCGCCAAGGCACTCGTCACGATGGCGACCGACCTGCTCGCGCTCACCCTGCTCGTGCCGCCCGGCGAGTTGGGCGCCGACATGGCGGTGGGCAACTCGCAGCGCTTCGGCGTGCCGCTGGGATACGGCGGCCCGCACGCGGCGTTCTTCGCGACCCGCGAGGAGCACAAGCGGTTCCTGCCGGGTCGCATCATCGGCGTCTCGAAGGATCGCGCCGGGCGGATGGGTCTGCGCATGGCGCTGCAGACGCGCGAGCAGCACATCCGGCGCGAGAAGGCGACGAGCAACATCTGCACCGCGCAGGTCTTGCTCGCGGTGGTCGCCGGCATGTACGCGGTCTATCACGGGCCCGACGGCCTCAAGAAGATCGCCGAGCGCGTGCACGGGCTCGCCGCGGTGCTGGCCGAGGCCGTGCGCCGGCTGGGCTTCAAGGTCGTGCATCCCGCGTTCTTCGATACGATCGTGGTCGAAGGCGAAGAGGCGAAGATCAAGGAAGCGCTCGCGGGCGCGCGCCGCCGGCGCATCAACCTGCGCGCGCTGTCGGCTACGCGGGTGGCGATCGCGCTCGATGAGACGACGACACTGGAAGACGTCGCCGACGTCGCCAGCGCGTTCGCCGTGGGGAAGCCGCTGCCATTCCAGCTCACCGACCTGGCCGCGACGGCCAAGCGCGCCATTCCCGAGTCCTTCACCCGCACCTCCCGCTACCTCACACATCCGGTCTTCCATCGCCATCGCTCCGAGACCGAGATGCTGCGCTACCTCAAGCAGCTCGAGGATCGCGATCTCTCGCTCACCTCGGCGATGATCCCGCTCGGCTCGTGCACCATGAAGCTCAACGCCACGACCGAGATGCTGCCGGTGACGTGGCCGGAATTCGGGCGCATCCATCCCTTCGCGCCGCGGGATCAGACACAGGGCTATCAGGAATTGTTCACGCAGCTCGAGGGCTGGCTCGCCGAGATCACGGGGTTCGCGCGCGTCTCACTGCAGCCCAACGCCGGCTCGCAAGGCGAGTTCGCGGGCCTGCTGGTGATTCGCGCGTACCAGATGGCGCGGGGCGAGGGCCACCGTACGGTGTGCCTCATCCCGATGTCGGCGCACGGCACCAATCCGGCGAGCGCGGTGATGGCGGGCTTCCAGGTCGTCGCGGTGAAGACGGCGGCCAACGGCAACATCGACCTGGACGATCTCCGCGCCAAGGCGGCCGAGCACGCCAAGGACCTGGGCGCGCTGATGGTGACGTATCCGTCCACGCACGGCGTGTTCGAGGATACGATCAAAGAGGTGTGCCGCATCGTGCACCAGCACGGCGGCCAGGTGTACATGGACGGCGCCAACATGAACGCGCAGGTCGGTCTGTGCCGGCCGGGCGACATCGGCGCCGACGTGTGCCACCTTAACCTCCACAAGACATTCTGCATCCCGCACGGCGGCGGCGGTCCCGGCATGGGGCCCATCTGCGTCGCGGCGCATCTGGCGCCGCATCTGCCCGATCATCCGGTGATACCGCTGGGCGTGGAAAAACCATGCGGCACCGTGTCGAGCGCGCCCTGGGGCAGTCCCTCGATCCTGCCGATCTCGTGGGCCTACATCGCGATGATGGGCCGCGACGGACTGACCGACGCGACCAAGATCGCGATCTTGAACGCCAACTACATCGCCAAGCGGCTGACGGGCCAGTTCGGCCTGGTATACGCCGGCCAGCACGGCCTGATCGCGCACGAGTGCATCGTAGAGACGCGCGGCTTCAAGGCGTCGGCCGGCGTGGAGGTGGAGGACATCGCCAAACGGCTGATCGACTACGGCTTCCATCCGCCCACGGTCTCCTTCCCCGTGGCGGGCACCCTGATGGTCGAGCCGACGGAGAGCGAGCCCAAAGCCGAGCTCGATCGTTTCTGCGACGCGATGCTCGCGATTCGCGAGGAGATCCGCGAAATCGAGCAGGGCAAGCAGCACAAGCAGAACAACCTGCTCAAGAACGCGCCGCATCCGCTCGCCGACCTCATCGTGGAGAAGTGGGACCGGCCCTATTCGCGCGAGCGCGCGGGATTCCCGACCGCCGCCACGCGCGAGCACAAGGTGTGGCCGCCCGTCGGCCGGATCGATAATGCCTACGGCGACCGCAACCTCGTGTGCACCTGTCCTCCGATGGAGAGCTACGCGGCTGCCGCAGACTGAGACGGGCCGGCGGGCAGACGGGCAGGCGGGCAGCGAAACCGGTGTCCTCTGGCATCTCTTCATCGATCCTGAGGGCAGGCCCGGCACAGGCAACATGGCCCTGGACCAGGCACTGCTCGAGGAAGCGGACGCGAGCGGCGCCGCCTTCCTCCGGTTGTATCGCTGGAATCCCCCCTGCCTGTCCTTCGGTCGCAACGAGCCGGCACTGGCGCGCTACGATCGCGCGCGCATCGCGGCGCGCGGCCTGGCGGTCGTCCGGCGCCCCACGGGCGGTCGCGCGGTGTGGCACGAGCACGAGGTGACGTACGCAGTGGCCGCACCAATCGCTCAATTCGGTACGCTCGCCGAGAGTTACTGCGACATCCACGCGCGCCTGGCGCGCGCGCTGGGCACGCTCGGCCTCGACGCGCGGCTCGCGCCCGCCGGCCCCAGCGCGCCGCTGGGCGCCGGCGCCTGTTTCGCGGCGAGCGCCGGGGGCGAAGTGCTCGTGGGTGGACGCAAGGTCGTGGGGTCGGCGCAGGTGCGCCACGGCACGGCGTTCCTGCAGCACGGCTCGATCCTGCTGGACGGATCGCAGGACGTTGTGAGAGCCGTCAGTCATCAGCCTTCGGCCGTCAGCGAAACGACGCTGGCGCAGGAGCTGGGCCGGCCTGTCACGTTCGCCGAGGTGGCGGACGCGATCGTCGCCGCCTGGGACGAACGCCTCACACCCGCCCTCGCCCGTCCTCACCCGCCCTCGACCGCCCTGTTTGCCGACCCCTCCTGGATCTGGCGCCGCTGACCGCGGCATGAGACCTTAGTCGCATGCGACGCGCGCTGCTGCCGCTTGCGGCTCTCTGCCTCCTCGCCACCGGCGCCCGCCCCACGGCGGCCTGCAACGGCGACTTTTGCGGCACCCTCGTCTTCGTCTCGGGCGGCCAGCCCGACATCCTGCTGCCGCCGGTAAGCGTATCCGCGCTGTCGCGCGACATCCACGACCAGATTTTCCTGAAGCTCGCCGACATCGGCATGGTGCTGAACACCGTGGGCGACCGCGGCTTCGTGCCGCAGCTCGCCAAGCGCTGGGAATTCCGGGACTCGATGACGCTGGTGTTCCATCTCGACCCCCGCGCCCACTGGCAGGACGGCCGGCCGGTGACGGCCGGTGACGTCGCCTTCACGTTCCAGGCATACACCGATCCGCAGGTCAACGCGTCGTCGGCGCCGATCCTCGCGCACATCACCAGCGTGACGGCCCGCGACTCGCTCACGGCCGTGTTCCGCTTCAAGGACCGCTACCCCGAGATGTTCTACGACGCGGTCTACCACATGCGGATCCTGCCGGCGCACCTCCTGGGGAGCGTGCCGCGCGACCACTGGCTGTCGGCCGACTTCGGCCGCGCGCCCGTGGGCGACGGGCCGTACCGCTTCGTCGCGTGGACGCCCGAATACGTGGAGCTGGCGGCCGACTCGACGTTCTTTCTCGGCCGGCCGCATATCCGGCGCCTGTTGTGGCGCTTCGCGCCGGATCTGGGCGTCGCCATCACGCAGGTGATCGCGGATCAAGCCGACGCCGTGGAGACGCTGGGGCCGCCGGCCAACGTCGCGCGCGTCCAGGCGGCTCCGCAGCTCGCACTGTACCACTACGCCGGCACCAGCTACGGCTATTTGCAGTTCAACCTCGCGGCCAACGGCGACACCACACAGGCGCACCCGATCTTCAGCGACCGCCAGGTGCGCCGCGCGTTTGCCATGGCACTCGATCGGGTAAAGTTGTGCCAGAGCGTGTGGGGCGACCTCGCCAAGCCGCCGCCGGGCCCGATGCCGCAGGAGTGGTGGCTCTGGAGCATCGGCACGACGCCGCTGCCGTACGACACGGCGCAAGCCGTCCACTTGCTCACGGCGGACGGTTGGGTGGACTCCGACGGCGACGGTATCCGCGACAAAGGCGGCGTGAAGCTGTCGTTCCATCTGCTCGTGCCCACCAGCAGCGGCTCGCGGCGCCAGTATGCCCGGCTGATCCAGGCACAGTTGAAGGCGATCGGGGCCGACGTCCAGATCGACGAGCTCGATCCTGTGGTCTTCAACCAGCGTATGGGCGCGGGGCTGTTCGATGCGGGCTTGCCGGGGTGGACCACCGATCCCACACCGTCTTCGAGCTTCGCGCAGCGTTGGACTCGCGCCGGGTGGGGCCGCTTCAATTACGGCCGCTACGCCAATCCCAATCTCGAGCGACTGCTGACCCAGGCGACGCTCTCCGCCGCCGATCCGCGCTCCGCCGCGCGCGCGTGGCGCGCGGTGCTCGACACGTTGAACCAGGACGCCCCGGGCGTCTGGCTGTTCGCGCCCGACAACGTCGCCGCGGTGCACAACCGCGTGGCCGGCGTCACGATCCGCGCCGACTCGTGGTGGGCGCTGGTGCGGACCTGGCGCATCCCCCCCGACCGCCTGCTCGACCGCGACCGCACGGAACGCTGAGATGGGGACGTGGCTCGCACGCCGCCTCCTTGCGGCCACGGCCATCGTCTTCGCCGTCGTCACCCTCACCTTCTTCTTGATGCACCTCGGGCCCGCCAGCCCGATCGTGCCGGGCGCCGAGCAGCCGCTCGACCCCGACGTCGTCGCGCGCTTGCGGCACCAATTCGGCACGGACCAGCCGCTGCCGGTCCAGTACGTGCGCTACCTCGCGCAGCTGGCGCGCGGCAACTTCGGCGTGTCGTTCAGCCAGCGCCGCCCGGTGATCGCCGCCCTCGCCGACGCCAT
>WNGO01005027.1_pt1 | contig 17797 bp, 10 predicted proteins | sample 5400511 | NCBI WGS metagenome assembly WNGO01 (sample SAMN13153380, study PRJNA577476) | soil metagenome | isolation source: 20 cm soil or saprolite under Garry oak tree replicate 2 | place: USA:California | collected 2016-06-15 | reverse complement strand
CTTCGTTTGTGCACGCAAAGTAACGCGCGAGCCTGCGAAGAGGACTAACGTCATCGAGAATACGGCAAGAAAAGTATTGCGTCGCATGAGCCTCCTTCAAGGCATCGCTTCGCTGCATGAAGAATCGACGGCTTCGCCTTGTCGGATTCTACCTCAGTTGTGTCTGCACGCAGAGAGCCGGACTAGGGGAAGCACTTCGTACATTAGTTTTGTGGCACCCGAAGGAAGGTAGGTCTATTCCGTCGAAATAGCGTGACAGGCCTGATCGATGGAAATGGGACTCCATTGGCGCATCCAAGAGAACGGCTCTGGAACTTTTTGGGCCAGCTCTCCTGATGGGAATTGCTCGCAGGATCTTTAACCCATCTGTTTGCGTTTCTCAATCGCAATTTCAATCTGCACTATCAGCTCCCTCCGTGCCAACATCCCGGAGACACCGCTAGTGCTAGTACTCCTAATTCATTGAGCAGGGCAAAAGCCTCTGGGCTCGCTGGACCTATCGACATCTCCACGCGGCCGCTGTCTCAGGTGTGGCCTGATGACAGACGCAGGGCCATCTCAATTCCCACCCACAGTCCGAGGCCGCAGGCCGTTAGGATGGCAATCGCTGCCACGATTTTCTTTCGTGTGCTCGTTGAAGTTTCTTGTGCCTGGCTTGGACTTTCAGCATGAAGCGATAGTATTTTCATCGTTCCCTCCCAGAGATAGGTCGCGCAGGAGCGAAGCCTGCCCCAGGGACGGAAAAGCAGCCGCAGCGCCGAACAGCGCGGTATGAGGATTCGATTCTCGATCTCACCTCATTGACTCGCATATTCGGAGCAACGTGGATCTATTTCATTGCGAAAGAACAATAACAATGTAATTTGGCTGTAAATTCGTGCGAACCGTCCCAAGATCACCGGTCGTCCCCAGGGAGGCCTTGATCAGCAAGCCGTTTCAACGAATATGAAAAACTCACCAATTTCCCCGTGCATTTGTCTCAAAGCCGTTGATAGGCGCCGGAACGCCACGCTTTCTGATCGCTGCTTATAAGGGGATTCCGTGGCAGCTTGACCTGGCAGCCTAGTTCTTGGTGTCCAAGAGACGTGCCATCACCTGTGGAGCGGAGGTAGGCAGCTTGCAAACATAGTCTTCGCAAACGTAGGCGGTGGCACGACCCTTGATGCGATGGGCTCCCGCTAGAAACGGCAGCCAGCGGGCCAGTTGTTGTTGTCCGCTACCACCGTCGGCGAGAAGAAGTATCTTGTTTGGGAGGAACCTGGTGTTGACCTGGCGCAGCAAATCACGTGTGTCTTGGGATAGCGGATCACCGGCGATGAGGATTTGTTTCGTCTGAGCGAGTCGAAAATCGAGGGCCGAAAGAAGGGCTGGCCCTTCGCCGGGGTTTGACTGCAGGCGAGAAGCAAACGCGGCTAGCGTTTTATAGGCCGCATCGCGCCACGCGGCGCGGTCCGTGAATTGGGCGAGGCGAAGGAGATTCATGGCGGCGGTAGAATTGGGGGAAGGTTCCGCGCCATCGTACGATTCGCGCGTAGGGCTAAGGAGCGAAGGATCAGATGTCTCCGAGTCGAAATAGCCGCCCTCTTTCGCATCTCCGAATCGCTGGTCCTGTTTTTCTTGCAGGGAAACAGCCCAAGTCAGCCAGTGAACGTCGAAACCCGCCTGGTACAGATCCAGAAGTCCGCTGATGAGATCGGTGTAGTCGTCGAGGAAGCCGTTCACGCTGGGACCGCCAGCGCGAAAGCTGCGCCAAAGCTTGCCGGTCTTCGAATCATAGAGATGGGATTCGAGAAACTTTGCCGTCGCTTGCGCGCCTTCGAGATAGCGCGGGTCCTCGAGAGCCTGGCTGGCCCGTGCCAGAGCGGAGATCATCATGCCATTCCATGCGGTGACAATCTTATCGTCGAGAGGTGGCTGCGGGCGGCGAGCGCGCGCTTCGAACAAGGCTCTCCGTCCGGTAGTCAGCTTCCCGGCGGTTTGCTGAACGGTTAGGCTGAATTTTCTGGCCGTCTCCTCCGTCGAGTGCGCTTCATACAAAACGTTCTTACCGCTCAGTTCCCCGCGAATGTCTTGTTGCGCGGGGACGTTACCACCGGATTCAACTCCGTAGGCGTATTCGAAGACGGCCGAATCCTGCTTGCTTAGGACGTTCTCGATTTCTTTCGCCGTCCAGATGTAAAAGACACCCTCACTGGCCTCCGGCTTTCCAGGAGCAATTCGGCTGTCGGCATCCTTTGCAGAGGCAAAACCACCGCGAGGCTGGTGCATTTCGCGCAGCGCGAAATCGAGAATGCTTCGCCCGGTATTTGCAAAGAAGCGGTCGTGCGTGATCTGGTAGGCCTCCGTGTAGACGATCGCCAGTTGCGCCTGGTCGTACAGCATCTTCTCGAAATGAGGAACGCGCCAGGTCGCACCGGTCGAATAGCGGTGAAAACCTCCGCCGAGCTGGTCGTGAATTCCGCCGCGCTCCATGGCGCGGAGCGTGTTGAGCGTCATTTCGAGCGCGTCGCGCTGGCCCGTGCGAGCGAAATAACGAAGCAAGAAACACAGCGCGACCGGCCTCGGAAATTTTGGTGCTCCCCCAAAGCCTCCGTTGGTGGCGTCGTAGCCCGATGAAATCTGTTTGTAGGCCTGATCAAGAATGGCGGGTTGTAGATCGCCGGTGGCCGGAGACTGCTTGCTGACCATCTGAATGAGTTGCTGTGCGGCGCGCCCTGCAGTCTGAATGATTGAATCTTGTTGCGTTCTCCACGAGTCGGAGACCTTTTCTAAGAGCGACTTGAGTTGGTCCGGGGGAAAGTAAGTGCCGCCGAAAAAAGGTTTGCGTTCGGGGGTGAGCACCACATTCAGCGGCCAGCCCGCGCTTCCCGTCGTCGCTTCGACATAGGCGATGTACAGGCGGTCAATGTCGGGCCGTTCTTCGCGGTCCACCTTAATCGCAACGAAATACTGCTTCAGGATAGCGGCGATGCTGGGATCGGAATACGATTCCCGCTCCATGACATGGCACCAATGACATGTGAAGTAGCCGATGGAAAGAAAGATCGGCTTGTTCTCTTTGCGGGCCTTTTCAAAGGCTTCGCCGCCCCACGGATACCAATCCACCGGATTGTGGGCGTGCAATAGAAGGTAGGGACTCTTGGCGTGAATAAGCCGGTTGGTGTAGCGGTATTGCCGTGTTCCCGCGCGAGGCTCAAGCGACGGACTATGATCGGATTGGGCCGGGGCGTTGGCGGCAGTACCAGGCTTTGCGGCAGCGTTAATCGCACCTGCGAAGGCAAGGAGTAGTGCGCCTGCATGAAGCAGCTTGAAAAGCTTGTGCTGTTTGTGCAATCCCACGCTCACTATTAAAATAATTATTCGCTTCAAGTTTAACAGTCGCCAGGGCGAATGGTCTAAAGAGTCGTCTTTCTCCCAGGGGTCGGCAAACCGGGGCTGTGGTCCGATTGGTGGTCTTGGAGTTCTAAGTGGAGGGACAGTTTTACTGTGGCTTCGCCGGAGCATCCGCGGGCGCCTCGGCCGCCCCCTTGGGCTTGGCGATCGTGGAGAGTGTCTCCACGTTGAACTTCTTGTAGTCCGAATAGCGCGTCACGGCGTTGACTTTAATTCCTTTCACCAGCAACACGCGCACGCCGACGTGGGCCTCCTCGTACGTGGGGAGCCACACTTCGTTGTTCACGTAGGCCTGCTCCATGACGAAGCTCGTGCCCTTTTCTAGATTCGCCAGCAAGCCGCCGGCAAACCTCATGTCGCCGACGAAATACGCTTCTAGCCGCGCCACGTCGTGCGCTTTCTCGTCGATCCAAACGACTCCGGCAAGTTTCTGCACGACTTTTTCCGCCAGCTTGTGCGCCTTGAATTCGGGGTTGGGCTCGAAGTCGAAGACCAGAACGTCCTGGCCGCGGAAGCGCTCGCGCCGTGGATTCACAAACTGGCACGCGCGCAGGAATATCTCGATTCCCGGCTCATCCTTCTCTTCGCTCTTCCCTTCTTCCTTGGCCTTTTCTTCTTTGGCTTCCTTTTTGGTCTTGCGCTTTTGCAGCTCCTCGATCCGTTTCTGGGTCTTCTCGTTTTCCTTTTTCTGTTCCGCGTCGCTCAGCGGCTTGCCGTCCTTCTTCACCACCGTGGATACCTCTTCTCCGTTCAAGTAGAAGAAAGTGTATTCCGTGACCTCGCGCTTCTTTACTTTGCCGTTGCTCTCGAACTCGGTCTCTTCCTCCGCGCGCGTTCCCGTGTAGTTTTCCTTGAGCTTGTCGATGGCCTTCTGGTTGTCGTCGATCTCTTTGAACAGGGCCTTCAAGTCCGGCAATTGAACCTGCGACTTTTTTGGAAAATCGAAGACGCGCTCGCCCACGGTTCCATTGATCGCCGCGCGTGTCACGCTGATGTCGTATTTGTCGCTCCCGCGGTGCAGCTCGATCTTGTGTGGCAGCTTCACGCCATCGATCGTTCGGTAGTCGTCATAAAAGATCTCTTCGTCCACACCGCCGACCGCCGCTGCCTCCTTCACGATCAGGTGCGTCTGCGAATCGAAGAAAATTTGCCGCTTCACGCCGGTGGCTGTAGTTATCTCTATTTGCAGCGCATCCCTTCCGCGTACCTGCGCGTGCCCCACAAACGTCAGCGCGATCTTGCTTTTCCTGGGATTGACCAGCCGGGAGTTGTAATACTGCGCCGCCGCTTCCAGTTGCATTCCTTCAGGACCCACCAGCGTGCCAAGGTCCCCAGCCGCATTCTGATGCCAGGCGGACTTCCCGTTGTACGCCTCGATCAGATTCTTTTCGCCGACCAGCAATTCCGAGTAGTAGCGATTTGGCAGCTTGGTATCCAGCGTGTAAGTCCCTGTCTTCCCGTCATCACTCGTAAAACTCCCTTCGAGCGTCAATGTCTGGATCTTGGCCAGCGCCCTGCCGCCCCCTGCCGCCTTCACGTACTGCTCCACAATCTTCCCCGCCTCCTGCGCGTGAGCAGGATAGGCTCCGCTGGTGATCATCAATGCGATGAGTATGGTGAGCAGACGTGCGCGCATGGGGTTCAACTACATAAACGCAATCCGGCGCAAAAAGTTTCCTGGAATTTGAGCCTAGGAGCGCAGTTTCATCCCGAGCGTGAGCGAGAGATTGCTGCGCCCCTCGTTTGCAAGGTGCGGTTAGATTATTGCGTTTTCGGCCGCTTTGAGTATTTCTCGTAGAGGCGGAGATGCCGGTTGTCCATGGAGGTGAGTTGCCCACGGATAAAGAGGTATTTGACGTCAGTGGTCAGTTCGAGCGGATCACCGTTGGTCACCATGAGGTTGGCGAGCTTGCCTTGCTCAAGAGTTCCAATCTGATCGTCGAGGCCAAAAATCCGCGCGGGATAAAGCGTCACGGCCTTGAGCGCTTCGTCATACGGCAGGCCGTACGCGACGGCGTTTGCAGCGTTTTGTCCCAATCGCCGCGCGAAGGAGTTATCGAAACTTGCGAAGGCGAATTTCACACCAGCAGCAACAAGCTCCGCAGGCTGCGAAAGCAACCGATCGTAGGGGTCATCCTCATCGAGCGGCAGCGTGAGCACCGGCCGGAGGATTACGGGAACGCCTTTCGAACGGAGTAGGTCCTTAAGCTGGTAAGCCTCCGAGCCGCCGGCGAGGATCATCCTCAGCCTTTGCTGGTCGCAAAACTCGACCGCGTTTCGAATCTCGCGCGAGCGATCGGCAAAGACCAACAGGGGCTGCTCGCCGCGAACGACCGGCACAAGCGCTTCGAGCTTCAGGTCGCGATCGTATCTGGCGGCTGAGCCCTTTTCCATTGCCTGGGCATAGTGACGGGCGCGCTCGATCCAATCGGTGATTTCATTCACCTGTTTGTCGTATTCCTGCTTCGCTTCGCTGTACGGTTTTTCCTTCCGCGAGAAAGTGGCGAAGTCGAAAGTGCGGGTCTCGATCTCCGGCCAATTGAGCACCATCGCCGCGCTTTTCTTGATGAGCATTTCGTCGATGGTCCAGCCGGTGAGGTGAATAGCCGAGGCTTGTCCGCCAATCACGCCGCCCGAGCCGTTATTGTCAAAGCCGCCGCTGCCAGGAACGGCAAGAACTTCCGTGATGCCCGCCGCGCGAGTGACGGGAATGTGCTCGCTCGAGGGTGACACGGCCGTGGCCGCGACGACATCCGGGTTGTAGCTTCCGGACTCGGCCGAATCGACAGTGGCGCTAACTGCGCCAATCTCCCGCAAACCTATCTGGGTGATCGAGTCGAAGATTCCCGGGTAGACCTGTAGCCCTTTTGCGTCGATCACCTGGGCCCCCGCGGGGACGTCCAAACCGACGCCAACCGCCGCGATTTTTCCATCGCGAATGATAAGCGTGCCGTCTTCGATGGTGCTTCCTGCAAGCGTGAAAATTTTCGCGTGGGTTAGAGCGTAGGTGGTGGAAGGCTGCGATTGCGCGAATGCCAGACCAGGCAAGGCGCAGATCGCGGCGAAGATCAGGGTGATCTGGAGAATGATGGATAAAGACTTCACAGCGCACCCCCGGGGAGAACGACCGCCGCCGAGTCGATGCCGCTCGATTGAGGAGGCTTGGGTTTTTCTTCCGGCTTCTTTTCTTCCGGTTTTTTCTCTTCGGATTTCTTCTCGGAGGGTTTTTGCCCAATGGGCACGGTGGCATCGGGCTTTTTGTCTTCCGGCTTCTTCTCCGCGGCTTTCCTAAATTTGTCGATGAGCGCTTTCTTTTCCTTTTCGCGCTCGGAGCGTTCGGCGATATCGCGCTGACGGTCGAAGAAAACGCGGCCATCGATCAGGGTTTTCTGCACGACGGCGTACGCGCTCAGGGGGTCGCGATTGTAAATCGCCAGGTCGGCGTCTTTTCCGACATCGATCGTGCCAACGCGCTTGTCGATGCCGAGCTGCATCGCCGGATTCAACGTGACCATCTTCAGCGCTTCGTCATGCGAGAGGCCGCCGAACTTCATGCTCTTGGCGGCTTCCTGATTCAGGTGCGTGGCTTCTTCGGCGTCGTCGGAATTGATGGACACCACCACGCCGCGGCGAGTCATCAGCGCCGCGTTGTACGGAATCGCGTCGTAGGCTTCCACTTTGTAGGCCCACCAATCGGAAAAAGTGGAAGCGCCCACTCCCGCGGCGGCCAGTTCCGGACTTTGAAGCCGAACTCTTTCGCAACGCGGAGGAGCATCAGGATTTCATCCTCGCGGTAGCAGTGCGAGTGAACGTAGCGCTTGCCCTCCAGCACTTCGACAAGCGGTTCGAGGCGCAGATCGCGGCGCGGCGGAATGAGATTCTTTTCACCGGCGGCGAAGCGCTTATTGTACTCATCCCAGGTCTTCTTGTAGTCGCGGGCTTCACTAAACGCTCCGCGAATCGTCTCTTCGACGCCCATGCGCGTGGCAGGATACCTCCGGGGCTGACCCGGGATACTGAAGTTCGAACGCTTGGGATTTTCGCCGAGCGCGAACTTGATGCCGGGAAGAGCTCCTTCGAACGGAAGCTTCGCAGCAGGCTGGCCCCAGCGAAGCTTGATGACCAGCGTCTGTCCGCCGATGGAATTGGCGGAACCGTGAAGAATGTTGGCGGCCGTGACTCCGCCCGCCAAATCACGATAGATGTCGATATCGTCCGGATTTAAGATCTCCGCCATATTCACCATCGAGGAAACGGAAACGCTGCCCTCGTTGATGCTCTCCGCGGCGATGTGCGAATGGCAGTCGATAATACCGGGCATGACGAATTGCCCCGCGGCGTCGATCACCTGAGCGTCTTTCGGCGCGCTGATGGACGGGCCGACTTCGGCGATTTTGCCATCTCTAATAAGGATGGAGCCGTGCTCGATGGTTCCATGAGAGACGGTGAGGATGGTGGCATTTTGAATCAGAATGACTGTTGGCGAATCCGGCGGATTTGCCGCGCTTGCCGAATGCGGAAAGTAAACGAGGCGCAGGACGCAAAGGAGGGAGAGGATCGGAGCGCGCAGGCGATTGGCTTTGAGCATGGAAGAATTTCTCACCGGGCACCTCGTAGGTTGGCCATCGTCGATGAAGCCACACCAGGTTTGACGCCGGTAAAGTCGAGCGAAATACCATGCACGCTGATGCTGCCCTTCAAGGAAGTTCCATCAAAAGTTCCTGAGAAAGTGACGTCCGCGGGAGATCCTTCGAGCGGAATGTTGATGGTGAAGCTGAATTTGTCCACGCTCAAATATCCGCTGATGACCGAGGCGGTGCCGCGCTTACTGGTGAGGCTGCCGGAGATCGTGCCGTCCTTGTCCATGGCGAGGTCAGCGATGGATTCTTCGGGACCATCGGGCGTGGTGTAGGAAAGCTTCCATTTTCCGCTGATGTTCCCTTTCGGCGGCTCCTTGGGCTTCTCCGGCTCGCGAACCGCAAACCTGTGTCCGTCGGCAAAAACCAATTTGATCTTCGTTTTTTCCTCGAAGAGATCGCCGTCGGTGACGATGAGATTGGCGATCTTTCCGTTTTCGATGGAGCCCAGGCGGTCGGCGACGCCGAAGATTTCCGCCGCCGAGAGCGTCAGCGCGCGAACAGCGGCATCCGGAGCAAGGCCCGCGTCAATCGATTTCTTCACGGCCTTCAGGATGTCCTTCGGCGCGGCGATGCCGCCGGAATAAAACGCAAACTTGACGCCGGCTTTGGCCAGCGCCGCCGGCGAAGACGGTGCGCGGTCGCGGAACCGCAGCGTTCGGAGCGATGGCTTGTCCTCGGGATCGGCGTCTTTCTCGGCTTCGGGCCACTTGAGATTCACGAGCACGGGAAGTTTTTTCGCCGCGATTTCCGGAGCGACTTCATAAGCCATCTGGCCGCCGTAAATGGCGCCCTTGACATGCCAGCGATCGACGAGTTCGAGGGCGCGGCGAAGCTGCACGGAATTGTTCGCGGGAATCAAAACCAGCGCGTGATCTTCCAGCGCGTCGGCGAGCGCGGCTTCCGTGCGGTCATAACGGGGCCGCGCCCCGCTGCGGGGATTCTTTTCGTAGGTGGCCTGTGCCTTCGTGCTCCACTCGGTGTCCAGCCAGACCTGATGAACGTAGGCGAGCACGCCCATGATGGAACTGGGAAACCCGCCGCCGCGTCCTCCCGAAGTCTGGAAAGCCACCGGAATCGCCACCGGCAATTTCACCACCAGATCTCCGGCGCGTTCGCCCGCCAGATCCAGCACCGCCGCCAGTCCCGGGAAAATTCCGCCTTGCGGCGCGGAAATAACGGTGGTGAATCCCGCGCTGCGCCAGGTTTCGATGCGCTTGTCGCTCAGGCTGACTTCGTCCGCCGCACTGCGCCACGGCGTGGAGGCGGGCCGGTCCTCTGGACCGCGCGCGCCCTCTTGTGAGCGTCGCGGGCCGCTTTCGCCACTCGCCGGAGGAGCGGCAGGAATTCCCACGTCGGTGAACGAATCAATCAGGCCTGGGTAAACAGTAAGGCCCTGGCCCTCGATGACCCATGCTTCAGGCGGAATCGTGACGTCCTTCCCGATAGCCGTGATGAGGCCGCGGGAGATGACAATGGTGGCGTTTTCGACGGGCGGCCCGGAAACGGGGACGACTTTGGCCCCGCGAATAGCGAAGTACTGCGGCTCGCCGCCTTGCGCCTGAAGAGACGGCGCAGCACAGAAGAGGGCAAAAAGCGCGGTGACGCAGACCACTGACACACACCTGAGAATCAGGCTGGAACGCATGCAAGACTCCTCGCGAAGGCACTGAAAGGAAACCGTCCCCCGGCAACCGTAAAGGTAGACCCATGAGGCTAGTGAGAAGTTGCCGAAGAGTCAAGAAAAGGGAGGGCTGAAAAAAAGAAGAAACGCGGAAACAAAATGCCGGGGTCTGACGTTTCTTCTATTGCATTCCCATAGGAACTGTAGCATATAGGTATGGGTATCCCATAGGGGCTACAGGAGAAAACGATGGGCGAACGAGCGGACGTCTGGCAAGGCACGCTGGCCTTGATGGTGCTGAAGACCTTGCAGGCGCTGGGGCCATTGCACGGCTACGGGATTGCGCGCCGGATCGAACAGACCAGTGGCGACCTGCTGGCGGTGAACTACGGCACGCTGTATCCCGGCCTGCTCAAGCTGGAGCAGGAGGGCTACATTTCCTCCGAGTGGGGCACCTCCGACAACAACCGCAAAGCCAAATACTACAAGCTGACACGCGCCGGGCGCAAGCAATTGGAGAAGGAGGCCCGCGAGTGGGAGCAGACCACGGAAATCCTGGCGCGGTTCCTGGCTCCCGGAAAGGAGTCCGCATGAGACAGCTACGCTCGTTGGTCCTCAGGCTCGCTGGGCTGTTCCGCAAAGACCGGCATGATCGCGAACTCGCCGCAGAGATGGACAGCCATCTCCAGATGCATATCGAAGATAATCTGCGCTCCGGCATGAGCGCCGCCCAAGCGCGGCGTGATGCCCTAATCAAGCTCGGTGGCGTCGAACAAACCAAGGAACTTTATCGTGAGCGCCGGGGACTTCCTCTCCTCGAAACATTTCTGCAAGACATCCGTTATGGGCTTCGGATGCTGCGGAAAAACCTTGGGTTTACAGCGACGGCCATACTTGCGTTGGCCGTCGGCATTGGCGTGAACACCACAGTCTTCACCGCATTTGACGCGCTTGCTCTGCGGCCGCGGCCTGTGAAAACCCCGGAGCGCCTGGTGGGCGTTTACCGCACCACCGCGGGAGAGAATCACGGCGGGTTCTCCTTTCCCGACTACCTCTACTATCGCGACCACAGCAAAACCCTCTCCGACCTAGCGATGTTTGGCGGCGGAATGCACGTAACTACGTCTGACCTTTCCGTTGCCAGCCCGCAAGACGTGGCGCATGTGGCAGGCGCGATTGGTTTTCATCTGCCGCAGTTGCTGCAGGGAAGCGCGCAACGGCTGAGCTGCTTATTTGTCTCAGGCAACTACTTTCGGCTGCTCGGGGCGCAACCTGCGGCCGGCCGGTTGTTCTTGCCCGAGGACGATCAACTGGGCGCGCCACCGGTGGTCGTTCTGAGCGGCAATTTCTGGCAAAGTCAGTTTCACTCAAACCCCGCCGTCGTAGGCTCCACGATTCACCTTAACCGAGTGGCTTTCACAATCGTAGGTGTGACGCCTGTGGACTACCTTGGCACGCTCTCGACTGTGCCCGTTCTCTGGGCCCCGGTCGCGGCACGGCCACTCGTAGGCGACGGCACACGCGAGAGCCTGGAGAACCGCAGGGTAGCCGCGGGTGTTGTATATGGACACCTGAAGGCAGGTGTTTCCCTGCCCGACGCAGAAGCGGAATTGAACGTTCTGGCAGGACAGTTGCGTGTGGCTTATCCAGAGGCGGAACGCAACACAGGCATGAGAGTCGTCAGCGAGCGTGCGTTTGGCCATCTCGATTCGGACACGTGGCCCATCGTAGCCGCGACGATGGGTGCCGTCGCGCTGCTCTTGCTCATTGCTTGCGCGAATGTGGCCAGTCTTCTGCTCGCTCGAGCAGCGACGCGCCGCCGGGAAATCGGTGTGCGCCTTTCGCTGGGTGCCGGCCGCCGCCGGCTGTTACAACAGTTGCTGATAGAAAGCACGTTGATCGCTCTTTTCGCTGGCGCCGTGGGACTTCCTCTAGCCTCGTGGACGCTGCACCTCGTTATTGTGGAAATTGCTTCCGCGCTTCCTTCGTACTGGGGCTCCATCGCATTGCAAGTCACCCCCGACATTCGCATTTTCGGTTATACCCTGCTTATCTCCCTGCTGACCGGTGTAACGTTTGGTTTGACTCCGGCGTTGCAGGCGTTGAGGACCGACGTCAATTCGGCGCTGAAAGATAACGGCAGCATGTTGGGACAGCGACTGAGCAAGTCGCGGCTTCGCGACTTGCTTATCGTTGCCCAGGTTGCTGCGTGTCTCGTGCTGCTGATCAACTCGACGCTACTGCTACGAGGCTCGCAGCGGGCGCTCCGAGTCGATCCAGGATTTGACAGCAAACATGTTGTGCACCTGTCCCTGGAAATGTACGAGCCAGCGATGGGCTATAGCCAAGCGCGATTGTTTGGGCTCAACCGGCAACTCATGGAGGAGATTGCAAGCCTTCCTGGCGTCACTTCGGTTACGCAGGCGTCTCGCGCACCGATTTCAGGTGGAAACCGATTTGTAGCCGTCTTGGCCGCCGACGCAGAGCCACCGGCCAATCGCGAGGGTGAAAACAGACGGCCTACGACCGGCTACAGCTATGTCCTGCCGAACTATTTCGAGACCCTTGGCATTCCTATCGTTAACGGGCGCAGCTTTACCGTCCAAGAGGCCGACACCCAAGCTCCTGTGGTGGTCATCAGCGAAGCCACGGCGCGGCGTTTCTGGCCGGGTCAGGACCCTATCGGCAAGCGCTTGGTAATCGGATCAGTGGATGCGCGACCTCCTTTCGCCGGGGAGCAGGTTCCATTTTCTCCAGGCAGCGAGGTAATTGGCGTGGCAGGCGATGTGCGCAGCTTGTTTCTGAGCAACGTGGACGATTCGTATATTTATGTACCACTCTCGCAGAGCCGCCAGTGGACTAGCACGTTGCTGGTACGCACCAGTGGGAACACGTCCGCTCTGCTGCCTTTGCTCGGCAGGGCGGTCAGGCGTATAGACGCCAATTTTCCTGCCGTTGCCGCGCCCCTCGACTGGATGGTTTCGTTTGACCCTTACTTCGTTATCTCGCGCATCGGTGGGATCCTTTCCAGCATTGTTGGCACGCTCGGCTTGTTTCTGGCCTGTCTGGGTGTCTATGGGATGGTGGGTTACAGCGTCGTTGAGCGAACCCACGAAATCGGTGTCCGGATGGCGCTGGGCGCGCAACAGGAGCAGGTGCTTGGGCTGGTGTTACGAGAAAGCGCGCGGCCGATGCTGTTTGGAACTGTGATTGGAATCGTGGTGTCGGCGGCAATTTCGCGGCTCCTTTCGGCCATGCTTTTTGGTCTGAATCCGATGGACGCAATTTCCTTTGCGGGAGTCTCGCTGCTGCTGATTGCCGTGGCACTGTTTGCAGGCTGGCTCCCCGCACGGCGGGCTATGCGGGTAGATCCCATGGTGGCGCTGCGTTACGAATAGTTATTGTAGTGGCCGGTCTTCAAACCTGTCTGTGTCGCGAGGATGATTGTGAGGCAATGGCGTGCTTGGCTTGTGCGATTCGGCGAACTGTTCGGCAAAGAACGGGGCGACCGGGATCTTGCCGCCGAGATGGAAAGCCATCTCCAAATGCACATCGAAGACAATCTCCGCGCCGGCATGAGCCCCGCAGAAGCGCGTCGGCAAGCCCTCATGAAATTGGGCGGCGTCGAGCAAACGAAAGAAATCTACGGCGACCGGCGCGGTCTGCCTCTGCTTGAAACGTTCTTCCAGGATTTGCGATTCGCCTTCCGCATGTTGCGCAAAAATCCCGGCTTTACCGCTGTCGCTGCGCTCACACTGGCGCTGGGCATCGGTGCGAACACCGCCATTTTCAGCATCGTGAACGGCGTGCTCTTGCAGCCGCTGCCCTATCCGCACCCTGACCAGCTTGTGGTCGTCGCGCGAATCGCGCCGAGGTTCGATCATCCCGTGCCCGTTTCGGGGCCGAACTTCCTCGATTGGCGGGCGCGCGCCAGGCAGTTTCAATTTCTCGCGGGATTCGATGGCCGCGGCTTTACGGTCATGTTCGGTAACCAGCCTGAGAATATTTTGGGCGCCGCTGTTTCGCCTAATTTTCTATCGGTTCTGCAAGTCGCGCCAATTCTCGGCCGCAATTTCCTGGCACCAGAAGAGCACACGGGCAATGACCGTGTTGCGTTGATTACTCACTCATTCTGGAAGGAGCGCCTCGGCGGTGACCCGGGATGGGTAGGCCGAACGCTCACCATCAACGGTCAGTCGTTCACCGTTGTAGGCATCCTGCCCCGCGATTTTCGCTACGTCATGATGGGGGACGCGCAGATTTTCATTCCCCTGAATCTTGAGAAGACCTCGCGCGGCGAAAATTTCATGTCGGTGATCGGTCGCATTAAGCCAGGCGTGTCTTTGCATCAGGCGCAGAACGAAATGGATTCCATCGCGCGCGCTCTCGAAAAGGAGTACCCCGCGGACGACGCCGAGCAAGGCACCATCGTAATCCCCATGCTCAGCAGTGTTGGCCATCGCATTCGCGAGGCGCTTTTGATCATGCTTGCGGCGGTCGGGCTCGTCCTCCTTATTGCCTGTGCGAACGTCGGCAACCTGCTCCTGGCCCAGGGCGTGCGACGTCGCGGTGAGATTGCGGTTCGCAGCGCCCTCGGCGCCAGCGTGGGCAGGCTGGTGCGGCAGCGCGTGACCGAAAGCGTGTTGCTTAGTTTTCTTGGATGCGCCCTCGGTTTGCTGGCCGGCCATTTCGGATTGCAAGCGTTCCGGGTTCTTAGTCCTGGCAATGTGCCGCGGCTGGAAGAAGTTCAAATTAATCTTCCCGTGCTGCTGTTTTCGCTCGGTATCTTGATTATCGCAAGCATTCTTCTTGGCTTGGTTCCCGCTGCGCGGATCTCCCGCGTGAACCTGGCGGAATGCTTGAAGGAAGGAAGCGCGCATGCGACCTCCGGAGCTGAGCGCGGTTTGGTGCGCCAGTCTCTTGTGGTGGCCGAGATCGCGCTGTCGCTCGTATTGCTTGCCTGCGCGGGGCTTGCCGTGCGCAGCTTTATCAAGCTCCTCTCCGCCGATCCCGGTTACGATTCGCGAAATCTTCTGACTTTCTACCTGTCACCCCAAATCCGGAAAGCTGCGCAAGCCGAAGACTTCTACCGCCGCGTGCTCGAGCGCTTGAGCGCGATTCCCGGAGTGCATTCCGTTGCCATGTCCCACTCCATCCCTCCAGGCGGCGAGGAGGTCGACGGTCCTGTCATCACCTCTGAACACCCTGACATGGATCCCAACCGCGCTCCGGACATTGTCTACAATCCCATTAGCCCCAATTACTTTCGAACCATGCGCCTTCGCCTGCTCGCAGGCCGCGAATTTTCCAGTGCCGATGTTCACGGCGTAGGTCCAGCAGTCATTTTGAATGAAGCCGCTGCGCTCTCGCTTTTCCCCGGCGAGAACGCCGTTGGTCTGAGAGTCAAACTAGGGGCGGACAATCTGTCTGCGTGGTGGACCGTCGTTGGCGTGGTTGCCGATGAACGATATTTCGGGTGGGAAAGCGATCGCAGTCCTACCGCGTACTTGCCGGTCTCGCAAATTCTCCAGGACAACATGCCTGACTACGACGCCGCTATCATCCTGCGCACCAATTCTGAGCCCTTATCGTTCCTCCCTGCGGTTCGAAGCACGATGGCCTCGATCGACAACCATATGGCGCTGCTGGGGCCGGAGACTATGGAGCAGCGTCTTGGGCATACCTTTGCGCCTCATCGCTTTAACATGGCGTTGCTCACTGCGTTTGCGAGCTTGGCGTTGCTTCTAGCCGCAGTGGGCATCTATGGAGTAATGGCGCAGTTCGTCGCCCAGCGTACGCACGAAATTGGCATACGCATGGCTCTCGGTGCGCGTCCGCTCGAAGTTGTCCGCCTGGTACTCAGGCAGGGCGTCACGCGGCTGATTCGCTCGCTGCTTTACGGCGTCACCGCTTCCGATCCCCTGACTTTCGTTTTCGTTGCCACTTTCCTTATTTTTGTAGTTCTGCTGGCGTGTTTGGTGCCCGCATGGCGCGCCATGCGCGTGGATCCCCTCATTGCGTTGCGTTATGAGTAAATCATGGCTCTCGGAGAGCTCATGGTCCCCTCCGGGGGATCACAACGAAGGATGAAAATGAGCCCGAGTCTCAGCCTTGCAGAATCAATGACTTACGGGCTTCTTTCGTAGGGGAGTGAAGCCGCACAAATCTGTCATTTCGACCGGAGGGACGGCGGTTTTTGCCGACTCGGAGCGGAGAAATCCCTCTTCAAGTTCGGATTTCAGGTTTAGTTTTTCTATGTTAGGGCTTTTTCTTTTTGAAGAGGCTGCCCAGGCTGCTTACGGCGTCGGCAGGATTTTGCCCCTGCGCCAGTGTCTTGGTGGTGCCGGCGGCGGAAGTGCCGGCGCATCCAAGCTGCGACTTCAGCATGCCCGCCGCAAGACCGCCAACATCGGGAATAAATTTTGGATCGGAAGCCGTGCCGTGAATCAGGAAAGGCACGGTTGTCGTACCACCTTTGCATCCACCTGCGGCGCCCTTGACTTGAGTCAAGATGCCGCCAATACCGCCTGCGGCACCATTGGCTGCGCCGCCCGCCGCGCTCGCAGGCGCAGCCGTTGCGTTGGCGAGGTTTGCCACCATTTTGAAGTCGAGATTGTTCTTTGAGTCGATCGTGCCGAGACCGGTGAGATTGCCGAGCGGGGGAAGGACCGCCAAGAAATTGTCAGCCTTTAGACCATCCGGCGCCATGTGGAGATCGGTGGTGAGTTTTTCAATGTTCAGGTCGTTGCCGGTCTTGATGCCGGTGAGCATCGAGATGGCGGACAGTTTCGAGCCGAGATCAAAGCCGACCAGCTTCGTGTTGTAAACGCCGACGGTGCCGTTGGTGACGAGTCTGTTGGTGGGACCAATGATATTGAGATCGGTGTTGAGCGTACCGCTCTGGAGCGAAGCGCCCTTGGGAAGATTGATGCCGAGAGCGGGAAGAAAGGCCTCGAAGTCTTTTGCGGGCATGTCCTTGCCTTCGAGCTTGATGTTGACCTTGGTGGCTTCGCCAGCGGATTCGTACGTGCCGCCGAGATGAGCAGCGGCGCTACCGATCTTCAGAGTGGAAGGTTCGAGGACGCCGGCGTTTTTGCCGAGATTGTATTTGGTATTGAAATCCACGGTGAGGGGAACGCCAGCCGGCGAACCACCAGCAATGAGCAGGGCTTTGGAAAGTTTGGCGGTGCCCTTGGTTTCCGCTTCGCCGCCTTTCGATTCCAGCGTGCTATCGAGATCGAGAAGGCCCCCGAGTCCCAGGGAGGGATCGAGGAAACCCGTCGAGGCGAGATTCAAAGAGCTGATATTGAGCTTGGCGCTGAGCGGAGTCAGCGAAGAGTCGCTCTGATCGATAGGGCCGACAGTGCCATCAAGCTTGAACTTGCCCCCGGAAGGGAGATCGGCGGCGACGGTGACCGGAAACTTGGAGGTCATGGAAACATCGGAGGCGGCTACGTCGACGTGGTCGTAGGTGTTGCGCTTCTGCGAATTCGTGGTGCCGACGATGATACTGCCGTTATTGAGCTCAAATTTCCTGATGGAGAGGTCCGCGGGAGAGTTTGACGAACTCCTAGACTTTGCGGCCGAGCCACCGAGCGAAGAATAGTTCCACAAGCCGGCGCCATTGTGAAGGAGGGTCACTTGCGGGCTATCAATCGTGACGCCAGTGACATTGAGGGTCTTCGAGAAAATCAGCGGCATCATTTCAACACCGACCTTGACGGATTTGGCGGTGAGGAAAGGCGAGGAGCTGAATTTGGGATCGTCGCCGATGGAGAGATTTTCAGCGGACAGCGAGCCGCTGATCAGCGAGAGGCTAAGGTTGCCAACCTCGACTTTGCGGCCGAGCGCGGCCGAAGCTTTTTCTTCAATGGTGGGGCGGAACTGATTGACGGGAATCAAAAACGGCGCGACGAGAACTAGAACGATCAACACCCCGACGACGATGAGGACAATCTTCAAAGTTTTGTTCATCACGACCTCCGACGCAGAAGGAACGGGCGATCCCCCAGACGCAGAGAGGGGAGGATAGCACGGGGACAATATACATGCTGGAGGGTGTAGTCGTATGTCCGATTGGGGACACTTTGCGTTTGGCAGATTTTCATCTCGCTAGGTACGCCCTGGAAGTAGTGGTTAGGAG
>WNGO01001007.1_pt1 | contig 17813 bp, 19 predicted proteins | sample 5400511 | NCBI WGS metagenome assembly WNGO01 (sample SAMN13153380, study PRJNA577476) | soil metagenome | isolation source: 20 cm soil or saprolite under Garry oak tree replicate 2 | place: USA:California | collected 2016-06-15 | reverse complement strand
ATGGATCAGAGCCTCTTCCTTACCAGTTGCAGCTGCCACTCCGGTACCCGCTCCTGCACCCACGGCCGTTCCGATCAGAGCTCCCTTGCCACCACCGGCCAATCCACCGATGAGCGCACCGGCTGCTGCGCCGCCGCCTATCTTGGTTATGTTGCTCTTGGTGTGGCTCTTGCCCTTAGCACGAAACCCGCTGGTTGAGACCGCCAGAGTTTTGCCATCCCTGAGTTGAATCGAGGTGAGCCGGATGGTGACCTGTCCAGGGGCGTGCAGCCGTCCACTGGCCTTGGCATAAGTGACCTTGCCTTTCGCTGGCGTGCCAGCCTTGGCGATGGTCTTGCCATCGACCACCAGATCTTTCACCAAATTGGCATGAAATGGTTGCCCGACATGCGCGCTGGCAGAATTGACTAGCGAGTCGGTACGAACGGTGATGCGAGTTCCGGCGGGCACGGTTTGCGCCAACGCCGACAGTCCAAGGGCGAGTAGAAAAACCGTAGTCTTTCCAAATCTGCTCAGCATGATCTCTCCTTAATTACCAATAGCCAGAGGGTAAGATTAATTGTAGGAACGTTCCCTGCAGGGCAGGCCACACATTAGTGCTTTCGGTGGTTACGTTGGACCGAGCACTCTTGTGCGAAATGAGAATGACATTCACTCACCCGAACGGGCTGAGCTGGAGTGGCTCTGTCCGTCCGGGACGACTTCACTTCTGAGCAAACTAGGCGAGGTAGCTGCAATTCGGGTTGGGGAATTGGTGGCAAACAAGTCGGGCCGAGACCAACTGGGTAAGACAGCTTGGATGTTCCGCAATCTGCACCACGAATTGCTTGAGGACCCGACGTTGGATCAGCAGATCAGCCAGCTCTGCCACGCTATCCGGTTGACCAGGACAAAGTGGCCCAGGTGATTCGTTCCGAACTGCGTTTCGAAGCCGTCTGTGGTGTGGCCGAACGGTGTGGCCATCACTCCGGCATTGGCGATGATCACGTCGAAGGTTTCTCCCTTCGCGAGTAACCCGTCAGTACAGGCACGCACGCTTTTCAGGTTGGCAAGATCGAGTTCCACTAATTCGAAACTTCCGCCATTGGCCGCGGCGTCTTTTCGCACTTGCGCGGTTGCAGTTTTGGCCTTGTTCAAATCCCGGGCCGCGCCCACCACCTGAGCGCCGTGGGCGGCCATCGAGCGCGCGGTCTCCACTCCGAGGCCGGCTGAAACACCCGTTACGAGGATCCGCTTGCCCTTCAGATTTACGCCGAATAAAACGTCGTCCGTGGTCGTAGTTGCCCCAAAGGAAGTTCTCTCAAGAATTTTCGTCATTTTCTACTCCTTTGCACTGATTACCTTTTAAATGACTGCTCACTATCACACACAGCCTAGCCATTCAGAGGAACGGCGTCCGCAGCCTGTTCGAAATAGTGTTCCGCGTTCAAATCGGCAATAATCCCGGGCTGAACCGGTCGCCATCCCAACTGTTCCTGCGTCAACGCGCTGGAAGCCGGGCCGTCGATGCCAAAGAAGCGAGCGATCCAGCCAAAATGATCGGCCGCTGCCTCGGGTGATTTGCTGACGACCGGTACGTTCAGGCCACGGCCGATTGCCTCAGCGATCTCTCGAGTGGGTACGCCCTCGTCGGCGACGCCGTGATACGTGGCTCCAGCACCACCTTTCTCAAGCACGAGCCTATAGAGATGAGCAACATCGAGCCGGTGCACCGCGGGCCAGCGATTGAGCCCGTCCCCTATAAATGCGGAGACGCCCTTTTCACGTGCGATGCTGATCAGATGTGGCACAAAGCCGTGATCACCGTTGCCATGGACGGAGGGCGGAAGCCGCAGCACAGATGCCCGGATTCCGTGTGCCGCCAGCGCAAGCGCCGCGTCCTCGGACTTGCGGGGGAAGTTGGGATTGTGTGCATCCTCTTCTGTTGCGAGCGGGCCCTGACGTTGAGCGAGCAAGGTCCCGGAGGTGACGATCAACGGGCGATCAGAGTCCGCAAGCGCGTCGCCGAGAGTCTCGATCGCACGCCGATCCGCCTCGGCGGCTGGCCCATAGTTTGAGAAATCGTGGATGAAAGCAGTGTGGATTACTCCGTCGGCAGCCGCTGCGCCGCTTCGAAGGCTTTCGAGATCTTCGAGCGAACCGCGATGTACCACAGCTCCTGCCGCGACAAGAGATTGGGCTGCCGCATCTGAGCGCGCAAGACCAAGAACCTGATGACCAGCGTCGATGAGTTCGCGAACAATGGCAGAGCCGATAAAACCTGAAGCACCTGTAAGAAAAACATGCATATTCGTTTCCTCCTAAGCATTTGTGAATTCTAAGCATTTGTGAATTCGGCCGGTAGGGTCGACGGGCACGAAGCGCTCTCTCCACCGGGGATCTGGGTTAAAACTTTTGCAGTGATCAATCTCCATTCGCGGGCTGAAGTAGGCAGACTGCCGATCTCGCTCAACTCATGTAACCAGTCGTCTGCTGAGAGATCTGCTTGCTCTGACCCGAACAACCGGGTGACGGCGCTGAAGAATGCTGACAACTCCCGCTCCGCCATCGTCATGAGGTCGGCGCAACCAGAGTTTGAATTTATTGATAGTTCGTAACGAGCACGTGGATTCATTTTCCCAACCCCTCGAAGCCGGAAGAACGAAACGGCAACCCAGGACGCGCTATTGACAGGCTGTCGGGTTCCGGTTAAAACGGAGAGTGTCTCCGAATCAGTAGATAAGATAACCGGAGACTATCTCCGGTTGCAACTTTTTTTACATGCCTGCGAAAAATCAGAAAGCCCTACGAAAACCTCGCGCTGACGCGCAGCAGAACCGGGTGCGCATTCTGGACGTCGCAAAGGAGGCGTTTACCCGATCGGGCGCGAACGCCAGCCTCGACGACATCGCCAAAGAGGCGGAGGTTGGAGCGGGGACCCTGTATCGCCATTTTCCTACGCGCGATGCACTGATCGAAGCGGTCTATCGGACTGAGGTGGAGAAACTAGCCGCCTCGGAGAAGAAGTTCTCCGAAACTCTTTCTCCCATCGAGGCCTTGCGAGCATGGATGTTACTGTTCGTTGACCACATCGCGACCAAGCAAATTATCGGCCCTGCTTTACATTCACTGGTTGGAGGCCCATCAAAGCTATTTGAAGGTTCACGCGCTCAGATCCAGAGTGCCATTAATTCATTGGTAAACCGTGCCATCAAGAGCGGCGATGTTCGTAAAGATCTGGAGCCATTCGATCTGCTCCGTGCGCTGATTGGTGTCTCCCACGTGGCCTCCGGTCCCGACTGGCAGCAAAGTGCCAGGAGACTCGTGGACATCCTCATCACCGGTTCGCGGCCAATCAAGTAGACGCGCCGAGGGCGGATTGCACCGGGCTACCGCCTGATGAAGAGTTGCCACTGCTTTTTCCCCTTTGCGGCCCAGAACTGAAGGCTGACAAATTTACAGAATAGCTTTGGCAATTTTAGTTCAGATCGCGGTGCGGCCTCCATCCACAGCGAGTTTTGCGCCGTAAATAAAACTGGAACGGTCTGTCGCCAAGAAAACAATTGCTTCTGCGATTTCGTCGGGCGTGGCTGGACGGTGCGCCGGTCCTTGTGCGGCCAGCTGTTCAAGACCTTCTCCCATCGCGTCCGTACCTTCTGTACGCGTTGGTCCAGGGCTCACTGCATTGACGCGTACGCCGCTCGGCCCATATTCAGCAGTCCAAGTCTTAGTCAACAGATTGATCGCGGCTTTGCTCGAACCATACAGGCTCATTCCCGCCGACCCGTATTCGGCAGCCATTGTCGAGAGGTTTACGATCGCCCCTTTGCCTCTTTTAGCCATCAGCGGAGCGAGCTCAGCGACCAGGAAATACGGAACCTTCACATTAAGCGAAAAGACGCGGTCAAACTGTTCCTCCGACATCTCGTGCGTAGGCCCAAATGGATAGATGCCGGCATTGTTGATTAGAATATCTACGTGGCCATTTCCGAGTTCGATTGCCTTATTGGCCACTTCGCCCGCGCTGGCTGCATCTCGAAGGTCAGAGGCAAGAAAATCCGCTTTGCCTCCGGCTGCGCGAATTTCGTCGACCGTCTTCTTCCCGCGCTCCGCGCTGCGTCCTACGACCAAGACATGGACCCCAAGCTGGGCCAGTTTATTGGCCGTGGCGCGACCGATTCCGCTCGTTCCTCCGGTGATGAGTGCTGTCAAAGTACTGTTCGCCATGTGCGAGTCCTCCTGCCGCAGTCGTGACCGATTAGACTCAATCGCAGGCACATCGGTTTTCACGAGCAATTGGAGTCACAGCAGGATTATTCCTACAATCCGCAATAGTTCTTCACCGACGCTAAGGCGAACATCGGCGCTGGTCACAGAGTGGTCACATAAAGGAGCCACCTTGACGAATGAAGTTATTGATTGAAAAGGGTTAGGCTCAGAGAATCCAGCCGCGAAAAGGCTGGCATCGGCCGTTTCAACTGCATCCCTGGCCACCATGTTTTCAATTAGTTAGGCGAAATTCTTAAACCTCATTTGACAGCGAACAAGCCCTCTATCGTGGGTGGAAACAACGCACTAGGCGGAGGACACCGGAGCTTCATCTACATTGAGAATCATCGATTTACTGCTGTGCATCGCGTCGAAGAGCGCAGCTTTTCATCGATTTTGCGCTAACCACCTTAATAAACGCTAACCACCCTAATAAATAATGATGTATCGGGAAAAGTTAATGCTACGGGCTGCGGGAGTGCTTTGGACAAATTTGACGCGATGCAAATGTGTCGTCGCTATGGCTCGGCGGAGAACCATGCCTGGTCTGCCTGTTTTGGCAGCGGCCCCGGGTTCGAGTCCCGTCGTCCCCGCCATTCAAATTCAAGGACTTATCGGAAGCCTTCCGTTTCCGCGTGGGCACAAAAAGGCACAAAACAGGCACAGGTTCGAGTCCGAGCCTCCGCCGTTCCTCATCAGTCCCGATGTTTTTTGCGGGAACAAGAGCGCGACAACTGCCTCTTGCGGACTACGCTTCTCCATCGTGACCGCGTCACCCGAATCGTCGAATGACGTAGCAATTCCTGCATAGTCTTCAGCTCGGCGCCGGTAGATCGAAGAAGAGTGGAATATGTATGGCGAAAAGTGTGCCATCCGATTCGTTTGTTGATGCCTAGCTTTCGCGCAACCGGAAGGACATGGTGTCGCATAATCTGTTGTGCCATGTAAGGCCAGCGGCCTTGATGCACCGGACTCGCAAATATCCAATTTTCTGGCGATTTGTAACCTGTCTGGCTATGCCATTGTCGCAGAGCCTCTACCAGATCATCATGTGCAGGAACAGGTTTCTGGGAACTTTCGATCTTGCAGATGCCAACAACATTCTGAACGATGGAGCGTGTGACCTGGATCTGTTTCGCCTGAACGTCAACGTCCTTCCATTTCAATCCGAAAATCTCACTTCTTCGCAGACCGGTCGTTACGGCCAGCAAGAGGAGCGTCCGCTCTCTGAAGCGAAGATTTGCCACTAAGCTCTGTACTTCGTTCGTCGTGAGGATGTCCGGAGATGCTCTTCGTTTTGCGCTTTGCCGCACCCACTCAATAGGGTTGCGTTCGCAAAGGTCGTGGCGACGCCCATGGTTGAACAGCAGATTCATAATGTTCCGTATCTTGCACCGTGATCATGGTGCTAGAGCGAGGTTCTTCAGCCACACCTCCACTTCTACGGCTCGAATGTCCGAGAGCGCGTGTGCACCCCATCGAGGCTCGATCCACTTCTTCAGGTAACCGGCACAGATTCTTTTTGTCGAATACGAAACGCGCGGAATTACGGTTGAGAAGTTCCCGCTGCTGATAGTGCCTTGACAAGTCGTTTAGGGTGATGGATCCGTTCCCAATCCGGACATCGTATACATTGATTTCGCGTCTCAGACCCACAACCATCATGCGGGCAGAAGCCAGGCTTTTCAGATCGTCAGCACTTCGAGGACAATGCGGCGGTGTATCCTGCGACCGTCCGGCACAGACTCGTGCCACCTGAAACTCCAAACGTCGGGTCCTCTCTTGCGTCGTTCAACTGTCACGCTTCCGTCCTGCATATCCTTGCTCCCTTCGACGGGTGAGTTGTTTGGGCTTGCAACTCGGATATGCTAATTGGACGGCCTAAGACCTGGGTGCGATTGTGGATGTTGCCTTGCTGCGGCAACGCTAGAATCCTTCTTTGTGGCAAAAAGCAGCAGCTAGCGCCTTGGCCACGTCGCCCCGACCGCGATTGCCTCCCCCGTTGTCGGTGATCGGCTGAACGACGCGCTCTGCCCCTTCCCGGTCGGAAGAATAGTTAACGGCCACGCGCGCGCCCGCAGCTCCCAAGGCCTTTGCGATCCCAGCGCCTATGCCTTTAGAGGCGCCCATCACTATTGCCACTTCTCGGGATACCCCGACAACGGATCCAAAATCGATGGTCTGGATTTTGCAAGCTGTTCTGAACGGAGCGCACCTGAAGAGCCTGTGCGTAATCATCGTTCAGATTATCCCGCTTTGCTCCTTTCCGAAAGGCCACGCGCGACGGTATTTGGACAGCGACTGCCAGCCAGTGGTCGCCAAAGCAGACTGTCTTTTTCGCGAATCGACAACTAGTGTAGGAAAGCCATTGCAAACACAACGGATTCTATGAGCGGGCCGCGGTGGCACCGGAAGTGCACAGATCAAAACAATTGGACGGTGATTGGAGATTGCGACTTGTAAGGCGGACACACAAGACACGATCTTAGATACGCATCAAGGAGGCAGGCAGTGAGTGATCAGAACGAGAGCAAGTCCGCGGCAGATCTGTCGCGAAGGAATTTCTTGGGCGTCAGTTCCACAGCATTGGCAACAGCAGCGTTTGCTGGAATCACTGCGCATGCGCAGGAGATGCAAGATACACGCAAAGCAGAAAAAGATATTTCTGTAAGTAATCCGGGACAGGAAAACAAGCCGCTACTGGTCGAGAACCCAAGCTCAAACATGCCTCCTCCAACCGATCATGGCGATATTGGTCCCGTCTGGTACTCCTTCGATTTGGTGCACAAACGGGTGGAAGAGGGTGGATGGACGCACGAGGTGAACTCGATCGTGCTGCCGACCTCAAAAGATCTGGCCGGCGTGAATATGCGGCTTACTGCCGGCAGCTTTCGCGAATTGCACTGGCACACCGCTGATGAGTGGGCGATCATGCTCGACGGCAACGCCCGCGTCACGGTCATGAATCCGGACGGCACGATGTTTATCGATGACGTGAGCAAGGGCGATTTGTGGCTGTTTCCGGCTGGTTTTCCCCATTCCATTCAGGGTCTTCGTCCAAATGGTTGCGAGTTCCTGCTGGTGTTCGATGAAGGTGATTTCTCGGAGGACGGCACCTTCCTTCTCTCGGAGACTATTGCCCACACGCCGCGGAACATGTTGGCAAAAAATTTTGGTCTCGACAAGGAAGTTATCGCGAAACTAGTAAGAAAAGAGGAGCTTTACATTTTCCCGGCAGACCTGCCTCTATCTCTCGCGCAAGACAAGGCGGCGATTGGAGGGCAGCGCGTGGAATCCCCTATCAAGTACACGTTCAAGATGGCGGGTATGGCTCCCACGCGGAAAACACCGGGAGGCGAAGTTCGTATTGTGGACTCGCGTAATTTCCCCGTTTCCAAGAATGTCGCCGCGGCGCTCGTTACTCTCAAGCCCGGCGCGTTGCGCGAATTGCACTGGCATCCCAATGCCAGCGAGTGGCAGTTCTGGCTAGCTGGCAAAGGACGCATGACCATAATCATGAATGAAGGTAGAGCTCGCACCATGGACTTCAATGCCAACGATGTGGGCTTTGTTCCCAGGGTTGCGACCCATGCCATCGAAAACACTGGTGACACCGATTGCATATTTCTGGAAATGTTCAAGGCCGATCAGTTTGTCGACGTCTCGTTAAACAATTGGCTCAGGCGTCTGCCCCCGGAGGCCGTGACGGCCCACGTGAATCTTAACCAAGAACAGATTGCGAAAATTCCTTCGGAAAAGGAACTCGTGATTCCAGGGTAACGGATGCCGTCCGGAATCTAATTCCGTATCGTGCCACGATTCGCACCCATTCTGTGTTGAAAAGGTTGCAATGCGAAGATGTATCGTAGTGGTTCTCTTGCTTGTTTCGTGCGTAGTGGGGCAGCGCATCAATGCTCAAACCGTTGCTGACTTCAACGCGGATTCTGGATCGAGCGCAAATTCGAGCTCTGCCGGCGCACCTCACCCGACCGGAAACGGTGATTCCCTGGATTGGTTGTTTCCCGTCACTAAGCTAAACCGGTCATTGCCCAGCTGGCTCCGCATCGGAGGGGAATATCGGGGTCGTCTCGAGGGTCCGACAGGAATCGGGTTCGCCGGCACAAACGATTTCTATTTCTTGGATCGCTTGCGCATAAAGGTGGGCATTAAGCCGAAGGATTGGCTACTATTCTATGGCGAGGTGCAGGATGCTCGTATTTTCTTCAACCACCACATCCCCAATGCCAATCCTTACGAAGACAAGTGGACGCTTTGGCAGGCCTATCCTCAGTTAGGCAGTTCCGAGACAGGTTGGGTAGACGCCCTGGCGGGCCGCCAGGTTCTGCGTTTCGGCGATGAACGCGTAATCGGCCCATCGGAATGGCTTAACGTCGGTCGCACTTTCAACGTCGCGCGCGTTGACCTTCATCACCCGGGCTATATGGTAAGCGTATTCGCCTCCTCAGTCGTCCCTGGCGAAAACACTGACTTACACAATGCGCTCCCGGGCAACAACATGTACGGAGTTTACGGAAGCTTCCAGAACATCGTCCCCAAGGCCGACTTCGAGCCCTATGTTCTCTGGCGCGTCGCACACTCGAGCTCTGAACTTTCCGAGACGCTTAACCGTGGGCACCTCAATGAAGTGACCGTTGGTCTCCACTGGAAGGGCGATCTGCCGGCCAATTTCGAGTACGACACTGAATTTGACGGACAGACAGGCTCGCTCGGCGCATCTTCCATTGCCGCGTGGGCAGGCTATGCCAGCGTGGGCAAAACATTTCGTAAGGTCGCTGCAGGGCCTCACGTTTTTCTCGAGGGCAACTATGCCTCGGGAACGAGAAATCCGAATGGCCACGAGTGGAATACCTTTGACCAGATCTATCCTTCGAATCATGACAAGCTTGGCTTCGCCGATTTGGTCGGCCGGCGGAACCTGGTGCATTTCCGAACCGGAGTGGAAGAAGAGCCGACGAAAAAGTGGAAACTCAAACAGCAATTTGAAGGCTACTGGTTGGCCACTTCGAAGGACAATTTATACGCCAGTAGTGGAGCAATTGCAGTTGCGGCCCATCCCGGCGCGGGGCGGCACATCGGTAACGAACTCGATATGGTTGCCGAATACGAGGTGAATAAAGGACTGAACGTTGGCTTTGGTTACGGTCGCATGTTCGCCGGACAATTTCTCAACCAAACTACGCCAGGTCACGATTACAGCTATCCCTACGCGTACTTCGAATACAACTTTTCTAAATCCGGCTTTCACTTTCCTATTACCCCGAATAAACGGAATTAGTCTCTCAGGTACGGATGATGCGCCAATGGCCAACGACGAATTCTGACCAGATGTCGCCGTAAGAGGAAGCGGTCAGCGAAGTTAACTATCGGGTTCCTTCCAAATAATCCTTCAGTCATCGTGATCCTCGCGGATTTCTTCCCCTTTTGGCAAGGCTAGGTCATCGTCGAAGGGCGGCACAGATGGAACGATCCCGACGATATCTCGACAGACGCTGTCCAAGGACGGACACCACGCCGCTCTCCGATCCCAACAACGATAGGGCCACCTTGACACATCGCAGAACTAGCGGTGTTTCGTTCAATTGGTTCCTCTCGTCCCGGCGTGCGACTGGAATCGAACTTGCTCTGCCTGTGGAGAGAAGATCCTGATTAGTTGCGGGATACAGCAAAAGTCAGAGGTGTTTGATGGACCGGGCGGTTCCTGTAATTCGTTAGGTTTCTAGAGGCCTCAGACAAACAAGTTCTCAAGAAGATAGCTCGCTAGTCGGACTCGTAGAAGGAGATGCGGCAATGAAAACGACAAAAGCGCTTGGGTTGGGAAGCTTAGCAATAGCAGCTGTCACGGGTCTTCTGCTGATCGTATCTGCTCAAGCGGAGATCAAATCGCGCTCCGGGAATCAGATCGTTGTCGAACCAGCGGATCTTCCGGAGATGGCCAAGACTCCAGGGCAGTCGCTCTTCCTGTATAGGACTGCCGATGGCGATACCTATCTTTACGTGGAACAGGAAAACGGTGCCAGGCTTGCTATCTTCGAGGTCACGGATCCCGCGAAGATCAAGGCCGTGGCTTTGGTTCCGGTCCAGGGTTCCGGTGTCTTCGATTTTGTACGCTACCTGAACGACGGAGCTGAACTGGTCCGCTTCCGCGATAGTGGACAGCTCGCGGAGCTCGACCTTCGCGAGCCCAAGAAACCAACACTGAAAAGCGCGAGTGCTCTCAGCGAGTCCGTCCATTCTGAATCGTTGGGTCAGACCGGCTTGGTGATGATCAACGGACACTACAGGTATGTTAGTGGGGCGGCGCATGACTACAATTTGGTAGACGTCTCAAATCCAGCCCATCCCACGCCGGTTGCCACCATTAAGCAAGTTAAGCACAAGGTTGTCAATGAAGAAACCGGGACCACCTATCTGCTGGGCAGCGACGGTCTCACCGTGATACGTAGACCCCGCGTTGAAGAAGATCACAAGATCGAGCAGATTCAGGAGGAGTGGAACTGAAAGCCGGCGACGACGGGCGCCGCTACTCTGCAACGCTCATGCTCTACGGCTTGTCGGCTATTCATCGACCAAGAAGTGTCTCGTGTCTGCCTTTGATGCGGTGTTAGTGAAATCCATGAGGAATCGGATGCCGGAGGATATAGCGGGGGTAGGGAGTTAGTTCATGAACCGGCGCGGATTTTTGCAACTCATGGGTGCTACCAGTGTTGTGGCATTGACCGCTTCCTGTAATCGAAACCGTTCTGTGATCGGGACTCTGTCAGGTCCGCCTGACCTAGCTCGATTCCCGGAAAAAACGGAGATGATCCTGCTCACCGACCGGCCGCCGCAGCTGGAGACTCCCATCCACTATTTTCGACAGGACCTCACGCCGAACGAGGCTTTCTTTGTGCGGTGGCACCTCGAGGGAGTCCCTACCTCTGTGGATCTACGTACGTTTCGGCTGAACGTCAGCGGCCATGTCCGGCAGCCGTTGCAACTCAGTGTGGACGAACTTCGATCACGCTTCGACCCAATCTCCATCGTCGCCGTCAACCAATGTTCCGGAAATTCTCGCAGCTTTTTCGAGCCCCGCGTTCCAGGCGGTCAGTGGAAGCATGGCGCGGTCGGAAACGCAAAATGGACCGGTGTACCCCTGAAGTCGATTTTGGATCGAGCTCAAGTGAAAGCAGGCGCCGTGGACGTCTCATTCAACGGGCTTGACGCGCCGCCATTACCTTCCGTGGCTGACTTCGTGAAGGCTCTTTCCATCGACCACGCACGCGATGGCGAGGTGATGATCGCCTACACCATGAATGACGAACCGTTGCCAATGGTAAACGGCTTCCCCCTGCGCCTGGTCGTTCCGGGATGGTATGGAACCTATTGGGTGAAAGCTCTTAGCGACATCACTGTGTTGCCTCAGCCCTTCAGCAACTTCTGGACGGACAAAGCGTATCGCATTCCCAGCGGTCCCAATGGCACCGAATCTCCAAAGGATTTTGCCAAAGACACAATTCCTATTAATCGATTCAACGTGCGCTCCATCTTCGTTCGTCCTGACCCCGACGAAATGTTGCATTGGGGGGTGCCGACTGAAATTGAGGGCATCGCTTTCGACTCAGGTCACGGGATTCGACGAGTGGAAGTCTCGACGGACGGAGGAGCCACCTGGGTAGATGCTCGACTGGATCCGGAAATCGGAAAGTATTCGTGGCGGCGCTGGCGCGCGTTGTGGACGCCGAGAAAGCGTGGGCAGTACCGACTCATGGCTCGCGCAACAAATGCGGCGGGCGATACGCAGAGCAAGGAACAGTGGAACCGTAGTGGCTTTATGTGGAATGTAATCCAGCAAGTTGACGTCAAGGTGGGATAACAACGCATGATCCTCAAGACACAGAGTGTGCTTCTCTCGCTGGGGCTCGCGGCACTGCTCGCCGGCTGTGGACATCCATCGAGTTCGACGAAGCAGGATCATGGCATGGCGAACGGAAAAATGGAATCGATGCTTCATTCCCGGTCAGATAGCCCGGTTCATACCATCGCGATGCCGCATGACGAGCCGGTTTTTCCGCCCGGCTCCGGACGTGATGAATTTGTGACGGCATGTGTGGTTTGCCATTCGCCGCGATACGTCACGATGCAGCCGCGATTTTCCCGAACTACGTGGCTGAGCGAAGTCAAAAAGATGAAGGACGTTTACGGCGCGCATATTTCTGACGACCAGGTGTTGAAGATCACTGACTACCTGGTTTCCATCAATGGCAAGTCTGGCACCGGGCAAGGTCCGAAGGGAACCTATGGCGAATAACGTCGACAGCGAACATCGGTCGCGCCCCCTGATAGGCCTGCTGATTTCCGTACTGCTACTGGGAACGCTGCTTGCCTGGTGGGGAACGCGCGACCATCGCCAGTTGTTTGGAGAACCGTTGCGCCAACCGGCAACCGCCGCGAGTGTGGTTATTCCGCGAATCACTCAAGAAGACAGTGCGTTGCTGGACCGCGGCTACGAAATTTCACAGCGACAATGCGCGGGCTGTCACGAAATGACTACGCGCTCCTGCGCCCCCAGTTACCGGGAAATTGTGACCTTTTATCGTTATAGATTTGCTAGTGCGGACGGCGATCCGGATTTGCGCTCTCGACTCGCCTCAGCGGTGACACATCCCTGGCCCGGGTGGGGCAACTTTGCACCGGGCCCTGCGGAGCCCGGGTTGTCGCTTGAGGACCGGACGGCTGTTGCGAGTTGGATGTTGAACAGTTTCGATCGAGAGAAGAATGGTGACAAGGGTGCGGGTCAATGACAACGTTCGCACAATATTTCACCGGTCAAGATGAGGGGCCAAATGCCCAGAGTTCAGGTGCGCTTCCGTCGATTGAGTACGATCTGGTCCGTGCCCACGTCTTCGCGTCTCTCGTCACCTTAGTGATCTCAGTCCTATTCGGTATTGCGGTGGCGACAAAGTTCAGCTTTCCAGAATTTCTGGGAGGCCATGGATGGCTTACCTGGGGCAGGCTTCGCTACAACCACACGCAGGGCATATTCTTTGGCTGGCTGGGCAACGCTTTCCTGGCGTTCTTTTATTACGTTGTGCCCCGTCTGGCAAATCGGGCGGTTTTGGGCCGTAGGCTCGGATGGTTTCTCTTCGTTATCTGGAATTTTGCGGTGGTTTTACCGGGATGGGTACTGGTAGCTGCAGGTTTCAGCCAGCCGCTCGAATGGGCGGAATTTCCTCTCGTGGTTGATGCCTTCGTCGTCCTTGCGTTCGTGCTGATGGTTTTCGAGTTTGTTCTGCCAATTCTCAAAGCGCGGCTCTCAGATCTGTATGTCAGCGGTTGGTACGTCATCGGAGGGATCATCTTCACGATGTTGGCCTATCCGGTCGGGAATTTCGTACCTGAACTTGTTCCCGGAGCCCGGGGCGCGGCGTTCAGCGGTTTATGGATTCACGATGCCGTAGGCCTGTATGTGACGCCCTTCGCGCTCGCGATCGCGTATTACGTGATCCCCGCAACTACGCGCCGCCCGATCTTCAGCCATTTTCTCTCAATGGTCGGCTTCTGGCTGCTCTTCTTTATGTATCCCTTGAACGGGACGCACCACTACGTCTATTCAGCAATCCCCATGTCAGCGCAGAAGGGCGCCATCGCTGCGTCGGCCTATCTGGGAATGGACGTGATTCTGGTTGTCACCAACTTGCTGCTTTCCTTACGCGGAAACAGTGCCACTGCTTCGAAGGATGTCCCGCTGCGTTTCGTCTGGTTTGGTGTCGTCGCCTATCTTGTCGTGAGTTTGCAGGGCTCGGTTCAGGCATTGATGCCCGTCAATCGCTTCATCCATTTTACGGACTGGGTCATCGGCCACTCGCACTTGGCGATGATCGGCTTTGCAAGTTTCATCGCGCTCGGCGGGATTGCCCATTTGTGGCAACGCATCCCCAGAACACGCTACAACGAGCGCACGATGAATTGGTCGTTCTGGCTCCTCGCAACGGGCCTCACATTGATGGTCGCCGATCTTACGATTGCGGGCCTGGTCGAGGCGCAGGTTTGGGAGTCGAGCGCACCATGGATCGATTCGATCCGTACAGTCGGAAGTTACTGGCTGGTCCGTACACTCTCAGGCCTTCCTATTCTCGCGGGCTTTCTTCTCTTCTGGACCTCTCTTGTCACTGGGCCAGAGCGGTCAGCTGCCGTACCGTCCGCGGCCAGCCGTATGGCTTCAGAAAACATGGCCGCATTCGAGAATGTCTCAACGGTTTCCGAGAGTCCGAGATCGAGCAGTTGGCTCAGCTATGCACATGTTGTCGCCTTCGGCGCGGGTGTAGGTTTCTTCGCGCTTTCATTTCTTGTTCTTGCGATCATTCCGGGAAATCAACTGGAACATGAAATCAAACAGGCCGCTCCGGTGACCATGGCAAATCTCACCGCCTCCGAGCAAAGGGGCCGGATTATCTATGGACGCGAAGGGTGCGCCTACTGTCACACGCAGCAAATTCGGTTTCTAGCGGCGGATGTCCGCCGCTTCGGCGCGCCCACCGAGGCATGGGAGACGAAGTATGATTTCCCCCAGCTTTGGGGCACGCGCCGCATCGGGCCGGACCTGTCTCGCGAATTCAACCTTCGTCCGCGCGACTGGCAACTCGCTCATCTCTACAATCCGCGCCTCGTGGTGCAGGATTCCGTGATGCCTCCGTACCCGTGGCTATTTGAGGGCACTCCTGGTCGCCCAACACAGGAAGGCTTGGACGTGCTGGCCTATATCCAATCTCTCGGACGCGCACGACAGCTTTCCGGTTTTGACGGGCGGTGGTTGGCATCAAGCGTCAAGGGGACACCGGAGATGGCAATCTCAAACGAACCCTTAGCCAGAGCTACGCCTCCTGCCGTTCCGATTGCCATGGTGGGAGGATACAGTCTCAGTGCCCCCATTCTGCATCCTGCAGCGGATCCAGGCGACTTGCAGGAAGAAGTGAGCCGCGGAGGAGCCCTCTTCGCCGCGAATTGTGCTTCGTGTCATGGATCCGGCGGAGGAGGCGATGGCAAAGCTTCGGCGAGTCTTTTGCCGAAACCGGCGAACCTCACTGCTGCCCGCTTCTCCGATGAGCGACTGAGCAGCGTGCTGTGGAATGGAGTCGCGGGCTCCGCCATGCCGCCCTGGCGCCAGTTGCCCACCGAAGATCTGCGCGCTCTTATTGCGTATATTCAAAGCTTGAGCGATCCGGGCGCGACGGCGCGAATGCAAGAAGCCGCGGGCCTGGGCAAAGCGCTTTTTGCAGCCACTTGCGCCAGTTGTCACGGGGTGACCGGAGAGGGCAACGGGCCAGCAGCCGGCGCCCTCGCTCCAGCACCAACGAATTTCCACCTGAAGAAGCCTACTGAAGAACGGGCGTGGGATGTTTTAGAAAATGGCGTGCCGGGCACGGCAATGCCTCCGTGGCGGAAGCAATTCAGCGAAGATGAGAGGCACGCCCTGGTCGAATTCGTGCGTTCTCTCTATGACCCACCTCAGGAGAATGACGGGCAATGATCTATCTCATTGTGATCTTAACAACAGCCATTATGTTTGCGCTGCTTCTGGTGTGGTGGCGATGGCCGGTCTTCCGCATTTGGATCGAGGCGCCGAAATACTCGATGCTTCGGCAGGAACATCGTTTTGACGATCAAGACACGGAGCGAGAACCGGCAACGAACTTATCGTCGATGGCGGCACGCGTACGTCTCCATAACCAAGCGATATGAACACCCTGTGCTAGAAAACTTCCGAATCCGAGTCTTTCGAACGGTTGCGCATCACTTGAACTTCAGCCGAGCAGCCGAGGAGCTATTGTTGACGCAACCGGCTGTGACCCAACAAGTGAAGGCCCTCGAGGACGAACTCGGCGTTCCTCTCTTCGATCGAAGCGGAGGACGGATTACCCTAACCGCTGGCGGCAAGGTGTTGCTGCCGCTGGCCGATCAGGTGAAAGAGATCTCCGATCAGGCCTTTGCCGCCGTTGCGGAAGCCTCGGGCGAGCAGGCAGGAGACTTGGCAGTTGGGCTTCGCAAACGATTGCGCAATACCTTCTGCCAAACTTCATTGCGGGCTTTATGAAGGCCCATCCACGGATTCGGATTGTCGCCCGCAGCGGCAACACTGACGCTATGCTGGATGCCCTTGTAGCACACCGGATACAAGTCGCGTTAATCGAAGGACCGGACCAACGCAAGGATCTCAACATCGAGCCATTCTTCCAGGACCATATGGTGCTCGTAGTTCCTACAAGCCATGAATGGGCAGACCAGGAGGTTGACATCGAGGCCCTGAAGCAACAACCGCTTTTGATGCGGGAATTCGGCTCTGGGTCCCGACGTGTAGTCGAGAAGGCAATCGTAGCTGCGGGGCTGAGGAAAAAAGATCTGAGGATCCAAATGGAACTTGATTCGACAGAAGGGCTACTGAGCGCGGTGGAGGTGGGTCTCGGCGTGACGTTCGTTTCACGGTGGGCTGTGCGCAATCAATTGTCGCTGGGGACGCTGAAGATAGCGCGGGTCCGAGGGTTGAAGCTCTCAAGACAGTTCTCGATCGCATATCCCGCCGGACCTGCGCCCACAGGCAATGTAAGGGCATTTCACAGATTCCTGTTGTCTACTTCGCTTGAACTCGCACCTCGCCCAACTGGGAAGCAGGCTTTCGTGCGAACTGCTCGCTAGTATCCCCACTATCAGCATCACCATCCACACGGTACTAATACGGAATAACAAATTCTACTTGGACGACGTGTGACGTTCGCGGGCACACTGATCTCAGAAACGAAATTTACCAGGAGATTCAGTATGAAAATGCAACTCTTCGCACTCCTCATATTCGCGGTCTTGACTACGACCATCACTGCGAACGCAATCACTAATAAGCCCCCACACTCAGGAACCATCGTTGTACAGTCACCGTCTGGCACGCCAGTGCTAGCTCAGGCGAACAGCGAAGCGATGTACTTGGACAAACGCGGGGACGGAAGGACTGTGCTCTACGTCGAATCAGCGGAGGGAGCTAAGCTGACGGCTCTCGATGTGAGCGATCCGGCTAAAATACAGCGCCTAGCTGAAACTGAACTAGGTGCACGCTCACGATTCGATTTCGTCGAATCCGTCGGAAATGATAGTGCGCTGGTTCGCTTCCGCGACGGTTCAGGCGAAGCGCTTCTTAGCTTCAAACAATTCAAACACCCCGTACTCGGTGACGCGTCGGCTCTGACTGGTACGGAAGCGGCGGAGAAGCTCGGAGAGACAGCGCTCTTGTCAGCATCCACAAATGCTGCGGTCGCGCCGATCGTGGATAGCGATCCAACCTACAAGGTATGGGACGACTCTAAAGCCTCTCATCCCAACTTACTGGCAACCATTCCGGGAGTTACACAGCGTTTGTTGAACGAAGATACGGGCACGCTGTTCTTCCTAAGCAAGAACGGGATCACAGTGGTACGTAGACTTCGTGTCGAGGAGGACCACAAAATTGACGTCATGTGGAAATCACAGCCTTAGTGTAGTCGGCAAGGACGAGGCGCATGCGACTTTCGCCTCGTCCTTGA
>WNGO01004075.1_pt1 | contig 17821 bp, 15 predicted proteins | sample 5400511 | NCBI WGS metagenome assembly WNGO01 (sample SAMN13153380, study PRJNA577476) | soil metagenome | isolation source: 20 cm soil or saprolite under Garry oak tree replicate 2 | place: USA:California | collected 2016-06-15 | reverse complement strand
CATGCGCGCCAGCCAGTAGAGCGAGCCTTCCACGTCCGAGCCCCGCACCGCCTTGTGCAGCGCCGAGATGAGGTTGTAGTGCTCCTCGCCGCCTTTGTCGTATTTCGCGAACCGCTTCTGCAGTGCGTCGCTGATGACGGCAGCGGTGATGCGGGAGGCGGGAGACGGGAGACGGGAGGCGACATCTCCCGTCTCCCGTCTCCCGGTCAAATATTCCGCAGCCGCCTCCAGCCCTTGGAGCGCCCGCCGCGCGTCGCCGTCGGCTTCCCGAGCGAGCAGCGCCAGCGCGTCGTCGTCGATCGCCAGACCCAGAGTGCCGAGCCCACGCTCCCGGTCCTCCAGCGCCCGCCGCACCACGGTCTTGATGTGGTCCTCGGTGAGCGGCTGCAGCACGAACACGCGGCAGCGTGACAGCAGGGCGCCGGTGAGCTCGAAGCTCGGGTTCTCGGTGGTCGCGCCGATCAGCGTGACGATGCCGTTCTCGACCCACGGCAGGAAGGCGTCCTGCTGGGCCCGGTTGAAGCGGTGGATCTCGTCGCAGAACAGGATCGTGCCCCGCCCCTCGTACTTGAGCCGGTCTTCGGCGGCCTTGATGATCTCGCGCACGCGGGCAACGCCTTCGGTGACGGCCGAGAACGGCTCGAAGTGGCGGGCGGTGTAATGCGCGAGGATGCGGGCGAGCGTCGTCTTCCCGGAGCCCGGCGGGCCCCAAAAGATGCACGAGGCCACGTCCCCGCGACGGATCAGCTCGCCCAGCGCCTTGCCCGTGCCGAGCAGCTGCTCCTGGCCCAGGAACTCCTCGAGCGTGCGCGGGCGCATGCGGGCCGCGAGGGGCTCGGAGCCCGCACGGCCGCCGGAGCTTTGGAACAGGGTCGGCTCAGACACCCGGGCGCCCCCCCGGTCTGGGGAGTCCCCGGGGCACCGCCCCGGGGTCAGCCGCTCCTGGGTTGCTCCTCGGGGTGGGCTGACCCCGGGCCGACGGCCCGGGGTTGGGGTTATAGAAGCCGTTCATCCCACCCTCTCCAGCAATAGTTTCGTGACAAAGAAGACCGCCGCCCCCGCGAAGAACGCCGCCGGCAGCTTCCAGCCGCGTTTCCCCTGAAACTCCGGCACCAGATTCGACGTCCACCCGACCGCCCGACCGCCAGGTACAGGCTCGCGATCGTCACCCCTTCCGGCAGCTTGTGCAGGAAGATGGCGATGAACACCATCATGCCGAGCGCCGGCCGCACCAGGAAGGCGCTGGCGATCGCCACGCCGTCGAAGAACGTGTGCAGCAGCAACCCCACCAGCGCGGACGTGCCGGCCAGCCGGTTCACGGCGTGCGTCTCTTCGCCGAAGTGGAAATGGGGCGTCAGGGTGTGCTGGGTGAGATGGACGGCGAGATAGCCGGCGAGCACGAGGCCCGGGGCGGCGGCCCCCGAGCGGGTGAACGCCTCGGGGAGCACCTCGACCAGCGCGACCGCGAGCATGAAGCCCGCGCCGAACGCGACGAAGTGCTCGATGACGGCGAGGCCACGCGCGGCGCGCCGCGTCACCGCGAGCGCGCCGATCACATTGCCGAGCGCGGCGACCAGCGCGTACACCAGGGCCCTAGACACGGGACAACAAGTAACCCTTGGTGTTGCGCTCCGGGTCCTCGAGCACCTCGGCCAGCAGCCGCTGCAGCACCTCGCCCACGTCGGGCCCGGGCCGCACCCCCGCGGCGATCAGGTCGTTCCCGTTCACCGCGAGGTCCTGCAGCGTCAAGGGATCCTTGGCGGCGCGGATCGAGGCGACGACGGCCGGGAGCCGGGAGCCGGGAGACTGGAGACGGGAGGTGTCGAGCGCGGGCAGGAGCGCGAGGAGATCATCCGCATGCTCGCCCACGACCGACAGCCAGCGGCGTACTTCTAGAAGGTGGCTCGGATCGGGGTATTTCTCGCGCCACTGGCCGATCGCTCTGCCCCGCTCGATATCCTTGTTCGAGGACTTGAGACGAGTCAACAGTGAGGCGGGATCTCCCGCGAGGAGCGCGGTGATGAGCACGGGATCACGTGGCAGCTTGTCGAGATGCCCCTTCTCCCGTCTCCCTTCTCCCGCGACCGACAGGGAGTCCTTTAGGGTCTCCCGGATTTCGGGGAGCCATATCCGCGCCGCCCCCGTGTCGATCCACAGCGCGAGCAGCTTCGAGACGCGTTTCGCAGTGGCGATCCCTTTGAACCACTCGTCGCGCACGCGCTCCGCCGACAGCTGCGCCAGGCCTTGCACGTTCGCCTTCGCGGCTTCGAGCGTGCGGGGATGGATGCGGAACTCGAAGCGGGCGCTGAAGCGCAGCGCGCGCAGGATGCGCAGGTAATCCTCCTGGAACCGCCAGTTCGCATCGCCCACCGAGCGGATCACCCCGCGCTCGAGGTCCTCGACCCCTTTGAACGGGTCCCGCCATTCGTGCCGCCCGGGGTGGTAGGCGATCGCGTTGATCGTGAAGTCGCGGCGCGCGAGGTCGTCCAGCAGGGATACGCCGAACTCCACCACGGCGTGCCGCCCATCGGTCTTCAAGTCCCGGCGGAACGTGGTGACTTCGTGCGACCGGTTGTGCCGGTCCAGCACGGCGATCGTGCCGTGCTCGACGCCCACGGGGACCGTGCGCTTGAAGAGCTTGCGCACCTCCTCCGGCGGCGCCGCGGTCGTGAGATCGAAGTCGTGGTTCTCGAGCCCGAGCAGGTTGTCCCGGATGGCGCCGCCGACGCACCAGGTCTCGAAGCCGGAGTCCTCGAGCGTCTGGGCGATCTTAAGAACCTCGTCGGGGATAGGGAGGCGGTCTGGGAATTTCATGCGGTGAAAAACGCGGAACGCGGAAGGCGGAACGCGGAACAGAAATGGAAGGTCGCTCGCGGCACAAGACTCGCACTACTGTTCCGCGTTCCGCGTTCCGACTTCCGCGTTTCGAGGTTCCGCGTTCCGCGTTCCGCCTTCCGCGTTCGGCTCACCCGCACAACACACTCCCCCCATTCACGTTCAGCACCTCTCCCGTGATGTGTCGCGCCAGCTCGGAGCAGAGAAACACGATCGGCCCGGCGATGTCCTCGGGGCTCGCTAGACGGCGAAGTGGAATGCCGGCTTCGATCTCCCGTCTCCCCGCTCCCGCCTCCCGTGATAACGGCACTTCACACATCTCGGTATCGACCCACCCCGGCGCCACGCAGTTGACGGTGATCCGCGGCGCCAGCTCGACGGCGAGCGACTTGGTGAAGGCGATGACGGCGCCCTTGGTGGCCGCGTAGTCGGCGTGGAACGCCTCGCCGCGCTGCCCCGCGGTGGAAGACACGAGGACGATCCGGCCACCCTCCGGCAACAGCGGGATCGCCGCGCGGCACACGTACAGCACCGCGTCCAGGTTGGCGCGCTGCGTCGCGGCCCACTGGGCGTCGGTCATGCGTGCCACGGGGACGTCGTCGGGCGGCCACACGCCGTGGTTCACGATGAGCAGCTCGAGCCCCCCCAGCGCCCGCGCCGCTTCTGCCACGGCGCGTTGGGCCGCCGCGGGATCTCCCAGATCCCCCGCGATAGCGACCGCCTGACCGCCCGCGCCCGACAGGGAGTCCTTTAGGGACCGCCTGACCGCCGCCGTCGTCTCTTCCGCCTCCGCCCGCCGGCTCACGTACCCGACCGCCACGCTCGCACCCGCCCGCGCCAGCAGCAGCGCCGTCGCCCGGCCGATGCCCCGCCCCCCACCGGTGACGAAGGCGCGCTTGCCACCCAGGTGAATCACCGCCCCTTCCGCGTTTCGAGGGTCCGCATTGTTAGAGCCGAAGCTGTTCCTCAACGATTTCACAAATCACATGCTCGATGGCGAGATGCAACTCCTGGATGCGTGACGTCTCGTCGGCCGGAATCACGACACACTGGTCGACCAACTCGCGCGCGCCTCCGCCGTCCCTGCCGAGCAGCGCCACGACCCCCACGCCCTTGGCTCGCGCCGCCTGCGCGGCGCGCAGCACGTTGGGACTCTCGCCGCTGGTCGAGTGCAGCACCACGAGATCACCGGGGCGGGCCAGCGCTTCGATCTGGCGGGCGAAGATCTCGTCGAAGCCCAGGTCGTTGCCGCACGCCGTGAGGAGCGACGTGTCGGTGGTGAGGGCGATCGCCGCCAGGGCGCGGCGGTTGTGGCTGTAGCGGACGACGTATTCGGTGGCCAGGTGCTGGGCGTCCGCGGCGCTGCCGCCGTTCCCCGCAAAAAAAAGGGTGCCGCCCCCCTGCAGCGCCTCGACGTACCGGCCGGCCAGCCGGGCGATGTCGTCGGCGTGGTGCTCGGACACGCGCGCCGCGAGCGCCGCGAGCCCGGTCAAGCCCGCCCGGGCTCGCTCCGCCGGCGTCACCGGCTGGTCCCCGGATCGCCTACCGCACGAACAAACGCCGCCAATTCCGACTCCGCGGCTTCGATCGCCGTGCCGATCACGACGAAGTCCGCCCCCGCCGCGCGGGCCGCCTGGGCCTGCTCCGGACGGCGGATCCCGCCCCCCACGAACAGCGGCAGCTCCCCCACCGCCTCGCGGCACACCCGGATCACGTCGGGCGGCACGGGCCGCAGCGCGCCGCTCCCCGCGTCGAGGTAGATCGCCCGCATCCCGATCAGCCGCGCCGCGGTGGCGTGGGCCGCGGCCAGCTCGGGCTTGTCCGCCGGCAGCGGCCGGGTCTGGCTCACCGCCTCGACGCTCGTCACGCGCCCGCCGTCGATCAGGATGTAGCCGGTCGAGAGCGTCGGCACCGGATGGCGGGCGAGGAACGGCACGGCGCGGACGTGTTCCTCGATCAAGTACTGGGCATTGCGCCCGGAGACGAGCGACAGGAACAGCACCAGGTCCACTTCGTCGGTCAGCTGCATGGCGGAACCGGGAAACAGCGCCACGGGGAAGCCCGGCACCGCCTGGCGAATCGCCCGGGCGACGAGCTGGGTGTCGCGCGTGCCGTCGAACGACGAGCCGATCAAGAGACCCGCCGCACCCGCGGCACGTGCCTCCCGCGCCACACGCGCCGCCTCCGCCGCCGCGGTCCGGCTCGGGTCCACCAGGACCAGCAGCCCCGGCCCGCGCTCGAGCAGGCTCATGTGTTCCCTCCCTGCCCCCGCGCCGCCACACGGTCCGCGAGCGCCGCCAGGCCCAGGACGTCCGCCTCCGCTTGCGCTTCGAACGCGTAGGTGACGAACGCGTCGGCCGCGAGCAGATCGAGCGCCAGCTCCCGTCCCCCTTCCGGCCGTTCCGTCACGCGGTCCAACATCGCCTCACCGAGCTCCACGAGGTGGGCCGGGAGCCACTCGTCCGAGTCGGTCAGCGCCGCATCCAAATGGGCACGCAACGCCGGCGGCGGCGCCGGGCGCCGCGCGTCCAGCCACCCGAGCACCTCGCGACGCGTCATCGCGTGAGCATCCTCCGGACGATCGCCGGTGCCTGCGCCCGCGCCTCACTCAGCTTGGCGGGGTCACCCGCCCCGGCCGACGCGAAATGCGGCCGCCCCCCACCCTTGCCGCCGCCCACGGCGGCGATCGCGCTCGCGATCTCCCCGGCTTTCACACCGCGCTCCACCAGGTCGTCGGTGACCGCGACGTGTACGCCCGGCCGGTCGCCGTTGGTGAACAGCACCGAGATCGCCCGCTTATGGCTCGCCCGGAACGCATCCATCAGCGCCCCGATCTGGTTGCGGTCGTCGAGATCGCTCTGATCGATGTACAGCTCGACATCACCGATCCGCTCGGCCGCTCCCGTCTCCCGCCTCCCGCCTCCCGACCTCAGGAGCTCTTCGATCCGCTTTTCGAGCTTGCGGTTCTCCTCGAGCAGCGCCTCCACGCGCTTGACGAGATGCTCCGGCTGTGCCTTGAGCACGCCCGCCGCCTCCGCGAGCTGCTGCTCCAGCCGGCGCACCAGGGCGTAGGCGCCCATACCGGTCACCGCCTCGATGCGGCGCACGCCGGCGGCCGCGCCGGTCTCATGGGTGAAGCGAAACAGCGCGATCTGCCCCGTGGCGGGAACGTGCGTCCCGCCGCACAGCTCGAGCGAGACCCCCGGTACGTCGACCACCCGGACGACGTCGCCGTACTTCTCGGTGAAGAACGCCATCGCGCCCGCCGCGATCGCCTCCTGGTACTTCATCTCACGGGTCGCGACGGGGAGGTTCTCCCAGATGTGCGCGTTCACCTCTTCCTCGACGCGCGCCAGCGTCGCGTCGTCGATCGGGCCGTGGTGCGCGAAGTCGAACCGCAACCGATCGGGCGCGACCACCGACCCCTGCTGGCGTACGTGGGGCCCGAGGATCTTGCGCAGCGCGGCGTGCACCAGGTGCGTCGCCGTGTGGTTGCGCTCGATGTTGTGACGCCGCCGCTCGTCCACCTGGGCCTGCACGGGGGTCGGCTCGAACGCGTGCTCGAAGTGTCCCACGACCGCGCTCGCGCCGTCGACCTTTTCCACGTCAGAAACGTCGAGCTCCCACCCTTCCCCCTTCACCCTTCCCGTGTCACTGACCTGCCCGCCCGACTCGACGTAGAACGGATTCTCTGCGAGCACGACTTCGACCCGGTCGTCCGACTGCCGAAACTTGAGGACCTCGGTGTCCGCCTGCGTTTTCTCATAGCCGACCCACTTCTGCTGCTTCTTGGGTTTCACGGTGCGCCACTCGCCGGCGTGCTTCACGACCACGTGCGGCGCGTCCCCCGCGCCCTTCGCGGAGCGAGACCCCGACGTGACCGCACGCGACCGTTGGCGCTGCTGCGCCAGCGCCCGCTCGAACCCCGCAATGTCCACCGCCTGTCCCCGCTCCGCCGCGATCAGCTGCGTCAAATCGATCGGGAAGCCGTAGGTGTCGTACAGCTTGAACGCGTCCTCGCCCGAGATGACCGGCGTGCCCTTCAGCTCCTCGAGGCGCCCGAGGCCGCCCTCGATGGTATCGAAGAAGCGCTCCTCCTCGGCGCGCGTCACGCTCTCGATGTCCGCGCGCTTCCGGACGAGCTCCGGATACACGTCGCCCATGAGGGCCTCCACCGTGTGCACGAGGTGCACCAGCGTCGGCTCGCGCCGCCCCAGCAACCAGGCGTGGCGGACGGCGCGCCGCAGGATGCGCCGCAGCACGTAACCGCGCCCCTCGTTCGACGGGTACACACCGTCGGCGAGCAGGAACGCCACCGCGCGGGCGTGGTCGGCCAACACTCGATAGGATGCCCCGCGCTCGCCCCGGTCGTATCGCGTCCCGATCACCTCGACCGCGCGCTCGATGATCGGCGTGAACACGTCGGTGTCGTAGTCGGAGGGGACGTGTTGCATCACCGAGGTCAGACGCTCGAGACCGGCGCCCGTGTCCACCGAAGGAGCGGGGAGCGGGGAGCGGGAGCCATCGGCCTGCTGATCGAACTGCATGAACACCAGATTCCAGATCTCGAGCAGCTGCCCCGCCTCACTCAGCACGACGAAATCGTCGAGACTCAGTTCCCGCTTCTCGCCTCCCGCCTCCCGCCTCCCGCGCGTGTCGACCAGCAGTTCCGAGCACGGCCCGCACGGCCCCGTCTCGCCCATCTGCCAGAAGTTGTCCTTGTCGCCCAGCCCGAAGATACGCGACTCGGGGATGCCCGCGATCTGGCGCCACAGCCGGCGGGCTTCGTCGTCGCTGTGGTGCACCGTGATGTAGAGGCGGTCGGGAGCGATGCCGAGCCAGTCCTTCCCGGTCACCCACTCCCAGGCGTACTCGATCGCTTCCTTCTTGAAGTAGTCTCCAAAGGAGAAGTTGCCCAGCATCTCGAAGAAGGTGTGGTGCCGGGCCGTATGGCCCACCTGCTCCAGGTCGTTGTGCTTGCCACCGGCCCGGACGCATTTCTGGCAGGTCACCGCGCGCCGGTAATCGCGCCGCTCGAGCCCCTGAAACACCCGCTTGAACTGCACCATTCCGGCGTTCGTGAACAGCAGGGTCGGGTCGTCCGCCGGGACCAGCGAGGAGCTGGGCACCGGCTGGTGTTTCCGTGCAGTGAAGTAGGTGAGAAACTTCTGGCGGATTTCCGCGGCACGCATGCGCGGAATATAGCGCGGCCGCGCGCCCAACTCAAAGGTCCACCGGCAGTTACCGACCTAGGCGGCGGATTGCACCCGGCGTTCCGGAGTCGCGCGCTTGAACCCAAGCGGGCGCTCCAGCGCCGCCGCCAACAGCTCGAACCCGAAATGGGTGGGAGAGACGTACCACGGCGACACCGGCTGGCGCTGCAGCTGGAACGCATCGGCGCCCGCCGCGACCAGGCCGCCGTACGCCGACAGGCAGCACTCGAAGCCCGCCATCCGCACCACGGCGCGATTCGCCTCCGTGATCTGATCGCGTTGGCCGAACGGGTAACTGAAGTGCCGCACCGGAACGCCCAGCTCGCGCTCCAGCCGGCTCTTGGAGCCGAGGATCTCCCGTGTCGCCGTGCCCCCGGGCGCGCGGCTCAGATCGACGTGCGTCATGGTGTGGGACCCGATCTCGAAGCCCCGGGCCGCCAGCCCGCGCACCTCGTCCCAACTCATCCACGCCGGTTTGCCACCCCCCGACGTGGCCCACGCGGGAGCAGCACGGGTGCCGACCAGCTCTGTCGTGACGAAAAAGCACGCCGGGAGACGGCGCAGCGTCAGCTCGGCCGCCGCGACGTCGTGGTTGTCCCGATAGCCGTCATCGAACGTGATGACGAGACAACGACTCACATCCTTCCCCCTCTCCAGGCGACCGAGCAGCTCGCCGAGCGATATCACGCGAAAATGCTTTTCGAAGAAGTCGCAGTAGTCGCGGAACGCCTCCGCCGTGGACGAGAGACCGCCCTCACCCGCGTGCTCACCGACGCGGTGAAACAGCACGATGACGGCTCTATCCTGTAACAGCACCCCGTGCAACCCGGTCCGGAATGCCACGGCGCCGAGCAGGCTCTTGACGCGGCGGTGGACGACCCGGCCCCACGCGTCGCGCCAGCGCGCCAGACCGGCCAGCAACCGGGGCGCCCCCAGCCGGCGACCCACGCCCTGTAGCACGCGCCCGACGAATCGGCGGGCCATGCGCCAGAGCGGTCGCAGGTCGTCGCGCGCGAACCACGCGCCTTCCTCGACGCCCCGCAATGACCCGATCCATCCGCGCAGGGTGAGTCGCCCAACCCGCGCCCGGACCAGGCTCGAGTCCAAGTCGGCGTCCTCGACGATCCACTTGCGTCCCGCGCGCGGCGGCGCCAGCCACACCGGCTGCCTCGTGAGGTCCGCGTACAGGAAGCGCGCCACGTCCATCCCCTGCTCGTCCACGAACAACCGGAACGTCGCGCCGATGCGGGGGTTCGGATCGAGCAGCTTGTAGCCGCCGTCGCGCGCATCGTACCGGAAACCGATGTCGAGCACACCCTGATACCGCAACGCCCACATGAAATTGATGGTGATGCGCGCGACCTCCGGGTTGTCCGCGCACACGCCCAGGCTGGTGGCGCCGCCGTGGACCGGGTGCTGGCGCAGCTTCTGACCCGTGAAGCCGGCGACGCACTCGGACCACTCGTTGAAGACCCCGTTGAACATCCAGATGGTGGTGTCGTCGCCCGGGATGTACTCCTGGAGCATGAGATTGGGAGCGTCCGCCTCCTCCCATTCGCCGTAGTGACGCAACAGTTCTTCCGGGGTACGCGTCACCAGCAGGCGGCGGCCGGTGCGCCGCTCCAGCCGCGTCGGGTTGATCGCCTTCAGCATCACCGGGAACGAGGCGCGCGACAGGAACTGCAACACGTCATCGCGCGACCGGGGGAAAACCGCCGCGGGCGTCGGGACGCCATGCTCCTGGGCGAGCCGGAACACCTCCCGCTTATCCGTGAGGGCGCGGACCACCCGGGGCGACGGTCGCGGAAACAGGAATCGCGGCGTCAGCTCGTCCGCGTGCTCCGCCACCAGCACGGCTGCGGCGTCGGTCGTGGGAATCAGTACCGCCCGCCCCAGGCGCTTTCCCAGGTCGTCGAGGAAGGTCAACGTGTCGGCGACGGGCGCCTGTTCGCAATCCCACACGTGCGCGCCGCGGCAGTAGCGCGAGGCGAACCCGGGAGCGCGCCGATCGCGATCCACGCCGTGCACCCGCACGCCCAGTCGCCCGAGACTCCTGGCAATACCGAGACCCCCGTAGTGGAACCCCAGCACGACCGCCGGAACGGATGGGTTGATGCGCGTCATGCGGCCACCCCGGCCACCCCGGCCGTCTCACGGACGGCCACGACCTCGCCGTGCCGGAACTGGTACACGTCGGCAAGGTCGTGCACGTGCCCGAGGATGAAGTCGAGGTCGTCGAGCTGTCCGGTGCGCCGCAAGTAAGCCGCGCTGTGACTCCCCAGCCACGCGTCGGCCGGCGCGTCGCGCCAGCGCTCGACCAGGTCGGTCGTGGCCCGGTCCTGCGGGGCATACCCCGCGTCGAGCAGCGCCGCGGCGATCTGGGCGCAGCACATCTGATCTTCTTCGCGGAACTCCCCACGGCTCGCGGCCCCCAGCACCGCGACCCGCAGGTGCCGGCCGGCCAGCCTGCGACCGAGATGCCGGCTGTTGCGGGCCGATCGACGTCCGCCCGGCGCGCCAGCTCGGCCGGGCTGTTCCCCAGCTCGAACCCCGCGGGGATCTCCCCGCCCACCTCTCCCGCGAGCAGCGGCCGCTCGAGCCGCGCCGCGCGCTGCAGCGCGGCGCCGACCGTGGGCGCCGCAAAGCAGCGCCGTCCCAGCGCCACGGCGCTGACCGCCGTGGTCATCGCCCGAACCACATCGACCGCCACGAACGCGTAGCCGCTGGCAAACCGGCCCAGCGTGTCGCGGAAACAATCGATCGCTACCGTGCGCTAGGCCGGAACCATGGGCTCAGCCGCCCCCCCCCACCCCCACCCCCACCCGGGCCGCGACCTGCGGGTCGCGACGCGGCAGCTTGAGACGTGGTTTGGCGAACGCATCGGCGTGCAGCCCGCGGCGATAGATCTCGACCCGCAGCAGCTCCTCCAGCCGGACGTTGCCGAGGCGCACCTCCGGCCCGAAATGATCGAGCAGGGCGAACTGACTGGGCTTGGTGGGAGCCTCGAACGTCACGGCCTCCAGGCCGAACGCGTCGGCGAACCGATCCGCCAGGCGCCGGTTCAGTCGCCCGCCGCCGTCGAACAGCCCGACCCCCAGGGCGCTCTCCCGCGCCTCCAGCACGAGCTGCCGCGCCCCCGAGTCGAGCCAGGCGTGCCCGGTGCCGATCAGTGACTCGACGGTGTCGCCCGTGAACGCTCCACCGGATTTCTCTCCCAACTCGAACTGGACTTCGAGCCCCCGCTCCCGTGCCATCCCCACGACCCGATCAGGGTCCAACCGGCGGGCGGCGAACCCTGTGCCGCACTCGACGCGGGTCACGCCTAAGTCGGCGCACAGATCGAGGTAGGCAGGTAACGCGCCCTGTGCCACCGCCACCTCGAAGGGACCTCCCCCAGTGACGGTCGGGACACCATGCCGCCGGGCCGCGGCGATCTTACGGCGCGTGGCGCTTTCTGCTGCGATTAGCCAGCACGCCATGGAGATCTTGAGCGTCGCCATCAGGTGGGCGCTCTGCGCGAGGTGACCTTCCAGGGTCAGCGGGTCGTATCCGGGGTCGAACGGGCTGGTGGTGGGCTTCAGCTCGGGCACACCGATCATACTAAGGAAGATCCGGCTTGGCTCTCTATCAGGCTGCCGCATATCCTCCGAGGCTCCTCCCCGACGAGTGGCCTGAGCGGATGTGATCTGTGAGCCGATCGCACGCAACGTGGCGCAATGGCCCCGTTGCGGCCGCTCGTCAATCAGTCTGGCAAAACGGGGGCCAGCCTTCGAAAGGAAAAACGCAGCGGAATATATGTTGCGTCGTCGCCACAAACGCGTGGCCGGAGCCACACTCGTCTTACCGCTCCAACAGCTCCTGCACCACCTCCAGCGCGGCAGCGCCGGAATAGCCTCGCCGGGCCAGGAAGGCGAGCAAGCGCCGTTTCCGGACCATGGGTGGGAGATCGCCCAGCTGGCGCGCGCGCCTCGCCGCTACCGCACGCGCCTCGATCTCGGGTGTGAACCCCTCCTCCTCCAGCGCGCGGCGCACCGACTCTTCCGCGATGCGGACGTCAACGCCTTGAGCGCGCAGGTCTTGCACGAGCCGCGCCGGCCCGCGGCCGCGCGCGGCCCGCACCGCGGCGTACTGCTCCGCGAAACGACGGTCATCGATCAGGCCCCGGGCTTCCAGGCGCCGCAGGGCCGCTTCAACGGCCTCGGGCGGGTGCTGCTTCTTCATCAGTTTCCGGCCCAGGTCGAGTCGCGCGTGCCCCCGCCGCGCCAGCACGCGCAACGCGGCCCGGCAGGCGGCCTCGATGTCGGCGAGCTCCCGCAGGCGGGCCAGCACCGCCGCCGGGATCTCTCGTCCGACATCGAGCCGCAGCGACGCCAGCGCGTCACCGGGGAGTGACGCAAATCGCCCCCGGTCCACTACGACCAGCCGGTATCCCGACTGGCGTGGATCGGGGGCGAGGCCCGTAAGGATCGGCACGGAGTTTACTCCTCGGGGGAGGCAGCCTCCTCATCAGCGGCGACCGGGGCAGGCTTCACGCCAAGGTGCTCCTTGACCTTGGCCTCGACCTCGATCGCGAGATCGGGATGGTCCTTCAGGTAGAGCTTGGCGTTCTCGCGACCTTGCCCGATACGCTCCTTGCCGTACGCGTACCAGGCGCCCGACTTCTCGATGATGTTGGCCTCCGCCGCGATGTCCACGAGGAGCGACTCGTGAGAGATGCCTTCGTCGAACATGATGTCGAACTCGGCCTGCCGAAACGGGGGCGCGACCTTGTTCTTGACCACCTTCACGCGCACGTGGTTACCGATCACCACCTCGCGCTCCTTGACGGGCCCGATGCGCCGCATGTCGAGCCGCACCGACGCGTAGAACTTGAGCGCCCGCCCGCCGGTGGTGGTCTCGGGGTTGCCGAACATGATCCCGATCTTCTCGCGCAGCTGGTTGATGAACACCACCGCGGTGCGCGAGCGGTTGATCGCCCCGGCGAGCTTGCGGAGCGCCTGGCTCATGAGGCGCGCCTGCAGGCCGGGGAGCGAATCGCCCATGTCCCCCTCGATCTCGGCCTTGGGCACGAGCGCCGCCACCGAGTCGATCACCACCACGTCCACCGCCCCGGAACGCACCAGGATCTCCGTGATCTCGAGTCCCTGCTCGCCGGTATCGGGCTGGGAGACGAGCAGGTTGTCGATGTCCACACCCAGCTTCTTGGCGTACTCGACGTCGAGCGCGTGCTCGGCGTCGATGTACGCCGCCGCGCCGCCCTGGCGCTGCGAGTTGCCCACGATGTGCAACGCCAGCGTCGTCTTGCCGCTCGACTCGGGCCCGAAGATCTCCGTCACCCGGCCTCGCGGGATGCCGCCGATGCCGATCGCCGCATCCAGATTGATGGCGCCGGTGGGAATCGCCTCCACCCGCACGCGGGGTGAGTCGGCGCCCATCCGCATGATGGCGCCCTTGCCGCATGTCTTCTCGATCTGCGTGATGGCGAGATTCAGGGCCTTCTTGCGCTCGTCGGTGAGCCGCGGGGCTTCTCTCTCTTCAGCCGACATGAGTGTCCTCGACATGGGTTGGGAGCCTCCGTTCCAGAGGCCCGAATATATACCGAAGACCGGGCTACCGCCAGCCGGGTCGGAACGCGTCCGCCAGGTGCTCCAACTTGTTGTCGATGATGGCGATGCAATCGAAGCGGTAGACGTCGGCGGGGCGGCCGTGGCGATCCACCCACGCGCGCGCGGCCTTCACCAGCTCCCGCCGCTTGGCGCCGGTCACCGCCTCGAGCGGGCTTCCGAACGCCGTGCCGCGCCGCGCCTTGACCTCGACGAAGGCGACGAGGTTCCCCTGCCGCGCAATGAGATCGATCTCCTTGTGGCCAACCCGGAACCGGTGCGCCAGGATGTGCCAGCCGCGGGACAACAGATACTGGATCGCCTGTTCCTCGCCGGCCAGGCCGCGCTTGTGGCGGTCGTCGGTCCACGCGGTCGGGTCTGAGCGCACGCCGTTCGTCACAGGCGATAAACTAGCGCCGTGCGCCCGGAACACCAAACCATTTTCACGCAGAGCGACTCATTCCCACGCTGAAGAGATCCTTCGCGCCTTCGGCGCTCAGGATGACAGGCTCGCTCCCCCTTTTCTTCTCAAAGCGCCACGCGCTGTGTCATCCTGAGCGAGCGCGCGCTACGCGCGCGAAGCGAAGGATCTAATGGACGACGCGGGTCAGGCCGTAGATCCCACCGGCCAGGCTGACGACCAGCCAGAGGAACCGCATGTGCTCAGTGACGTCGCTACTGCCTGGCACGAAGAGCTGATCCCCGTTCTGCAGGTTGGCGTCTTCCAGCGTGCGACCGGCGGCGATCACTTCCTGCACCGAGCGGCCCTTCAAGACCGTGGAGCCGCTGCGCTCGACCCGCAGGTTCTTCATCTTCGCGTCGCGCACCGTGCCGCCCGCCGCCATGAGGGCATCCGACAGGGTGACGTCCGAAGGAACGAAGTAGTAGCCCGGCTTCGCGACCGCTCCCTGCACCGAGACGCGCAACAGCGGGCGGGCGCGCACGGCGGGATACTTGAGATACTGGGTCAGCTGTTGGCCGAGGTAATCCTGCAGTTCCGAGCGCAGCACCCCGCGCAGGGAAATCGGGGCTCCGCCCCCAACCGGCAATACGATGTCCCGGTCGCGCCCCACCGTGAAGGTGTCCACTCGGGCCTGCAGCGCTGCGGCGGAGACGACGGCCGGCTGCCCGGCGACCTGTACGGCAGGCGGTGGCTGCAATCCCGGGATTTGCAGCAGCATCCGATCGCCCGCTTGAAAGTCGCCGGCCGCGAGCCTGGTGCGCAGATAGGTGAGCGTTTCGCCCTGGCCCGAGGAATCCCCGCCCGCCAGCGCCAACGCCCGCGCCAGGCTGTCCAGCTCGGCACGCGTGGCCAGGGCGCGATGGGCCAGAGAATCGGCGGTCGTCTGGCCCGCCGCCGCGGCGGGCCGCGCGAGTGCCAGGACCGCGCACAACGTGACGTGCCTAATCACCGGGGACTCCCAGCACCGGCTTTTCCGGTCCCAGGTCCGCCTCTTCCTGTGTCTCGTAGCCGGGGACGTAATACGCATAGTACCGGTAGGCTCCCTTCGGCCGGACGTCGTTCAATACCGATCCAACGACCCGCACCGGCATGTCGTCGAAGCTCTCGAGCTTGGCCTGCGCCAGCTCCAAGTCGGTGACGCCCGCCCGCAGCACGACGAGCAGGTTCGTCGTGTGAGAGGCCATCGTGTAGGGGTCCGCCCCCGCGGCGAGCGGCGCGGTGTCGACCAGCACCACGTCGTACCGGCTGCGCAGCGCGGCGAGCAGATCGACCATCGTCGCCGCACTCAGCAGCTCGGGCGAGTTGTGCATGCGCGATCCGCAGCCGATAAACGAGAGGTCCTTGTACGGCGTCGGCTGCAGCACCTGCTCGAGCGAGGCGCGTCCCGTGAGGTGATCGGTCAGACCTGGCCGCCGGGTCGCGCGCAGCAGCCGGTGCAACGCACCACGCCGGATGTCGCCGTCGATGAGGACCGTGCGCAGTCCGGCATACGCGAACGCGAGCGCCAGGTTTGCCGACACCAGGGATTTCCCTTCTCCCACCCCCGGACTGGTTACCGTGAGGAGCAACGGGTGGCCCCCATTGCAGGCGTGCTGCAGCTTCACACGCACCGTGCGCATCGCCTCGATCGCCTGCGCGGTGCCCTCGCCGTTCTTGGCACGGCTCAGGTGGGGAAGCGCGCCGAGAATCCGTAGACCGAGGTCGCGGGTGACGTGCCCGGGATCGCGGAAGCGCGGGTCGAGGCTGTCCACCAGGACTGCCCCCAACACCCCCAGCCCCGCGCTCGCCAGGAACGACATGATGAGGACGAACGGTCCCAGGCTGACCAGGGGCCGGTACGGCTGGTCCGGCGCGTCGAGTATCTGGACGTCGGGTACGGCCGACGCCTCGGCGACGCGGGCCTCGTCGTGGTGTTGCTGCAGCGAGGCGTACAGCTGCCCCGCCACCTGCACTTCCCGCTCGAGGCGGGTCTGCTCGAACAGCAGCGGCGGAATGTTGCTCAGGTAGCGGACGGTGGAATCCACCCGCTGCGACACGTCGCGCTCGCGCACGGCCAGGTTGTCCCGCACCGCCCGCAGCAGCGCCGGAATCGTGCGGTGCTCGAGCGTGGCCACCGCGTCCGCAAGCTGCTGGACCGGGAAGTTCTGGTCCGTATAGGTGTAGCGCAGCGCCCGGAGCTCCGCCTGCTTGTCGGTGAGCTCCTTCAGTGCCTGCATCAGCTCCGGGGACTTCTGCACCGCGTCGATCGCGACCAGCGCGTCCGCCGACAGCTCTGAATCAGCGGGCTGCGCCAGAAAACGATCGATCGCCTGTCGGTCCCGGCCCAACTGATCGAGGGTGACCCGCAGCTCGAAGGCGTTGGTGAATGCCGGAGACGGCGGGGGGGCCGCCACTCCCGCCGGGAGCACGCCCGCCGTGCGGACCCGAAAGTTCTTGAGCGCCACCTCCGCCGTCGTGAGATTCGTCTGCGCGTGTTGCACCTGCTGGCCCAGGATGTCGGCGAGCGCCGCCACCTTGTGGCGCCGCAGCTCGCCGGCGACGGCCACGGTCCGGTTCGCCACCCCCCGCACGATCGCCGTAGTCAAATGCGGGTCCTTGCCGGTCAGTTGCACGGTCACGAAGCTCCCGCCCGGGTCCGTCGTGACCTGGAGGTCGCCCGCCAACACCTCCGCCGCGTCATGCGGCGTGGAGACGGTGAAGGCGACGGTGCGACCGGGATTGAGCACGGCCTTACCCGGTACCCAGGCGAAACCCAGGGCCGGGCCGACCGAGTCGCCGACCGCTCCCCGCTGCACTACGCCTCCGCCCACCGCGGCCAGCACAAACCCTCGTCCCTGACGGTCCACGTCGAGGCGGTAGCGGCCCGGGACCACGCGATCCTTGAGCCCGAACCCGCTCAGGGCGGCGGAGTCGGCCGGCGTGCGGGGGGCGAGATAGAGGTGCACCTCCCGGACGACGGTGTCGAGCACCGCATCCGAGCGCACGAAGTCGACCCACGCCTCGACTCCGAGCAGCCGGTCGGTACCGGGCGACGGCGTGGTCCCCCGCAGGGCGTTCGGGTCGGGCTCCGCCGCCCCGACCCACAAGCGGGCCCGCGCCAGATAGCGGGGCCCAACGAACCGGAAGGCTGCGATGATCCCGGCCGCGGTTCCAAGCAGCGTGACGCCCAGCACCAGCCAGCGGCGGCGGCGGACGGCGCCCAGGATGCGGCGCCAATCGGGCTCGACCGCTACTCGCGGCCGGGGAAACTCGTCATGCGGGCGCGAGGGGCGGCGCTCCAACAGCGGAGCCACCTCGTCGACCGGTTCGGACTCGGGGAGCAGCAGTGGGTCTTGGGCCATGTCGCTCGTTTCGCCCGGCACCTGGCGTGCCAGGATCACGCACAGCCACTGCAAGGCCGGGACCGTGAAGACAAGACGCCCGAACTGCGGCGACGCGTGGCGCGCACGCAGCACCTCTACTCGCACATTCGTAGCGCGTGAGCGGCACGAGTCAGTGCGTGCGCCCACCGCGCCGGCGCGCGCAACGCGTTGCGTTGCAAACAACTCGGGAATTAACGCGAGCCGCACCGTCGGGCGCGCACGTCGTGTGCATCTTGCTCAGCGGGATGAACCTCCTGGTGCGCTTGCTGAAACGTCTCTACCCGTATCGCGGGCCGCTCAGTTGGGCGCTGCACGCCTGCCTCGTCGCGCTCGCCTATTCGGGGG
>WNGO01001004.1_pt1 | contig 17823 bp, 18 predicted proteins | sample 5400511 | NCBI WGS metagenome assembly WNGO01 (sample SAMN13153380, study PRJNA577476) | soil metagenome | isolation source: 20 cm soil or saprolite under Garry oak tree replicate 2 | place: USA:California | collected 2016-06-15 | reverse complement strand
GGCTCGAAGCACTCTCCATCCAGTCGGGAGCGACGACCCCGGCTGCGGCAAAAGTCATAGTCCCTCCGCCTACGGAACACCCTTCACCGGCTCCGATGTCGGATCAGGATGCATACCAAGCGCACATGGCCGAACTAAACAGCAATGCTGCGCGCGTCCGCCGCCAAGTGCGGTAGCTGATCTAAGGCGGTGCTACAAGCTAACGCTGTAGCCCTGTCTTCTGACATCGGAGGACCAAACCTAATGGCTTCAATGCTTTATGCAACAAACTCGCTTGGAGGGTTCCTTTCCGCCCCTGAGTTGAGTCAGAAGCTGCGCGTAGCCGCCCAGCCGCTCAAACGCTTCCGGGCATTCACATCCCCGCTTGGCGCCGGGGGAGCCCACCGCAACGCCAACGTATTCTTCGACAAAATCGGCAACGTCGCGGCCGCCGGCGGCGTGCTGGTTGAAACCAACACCATCGCCGAAACCACCGTAGGCGTCCAGCAAGGCACCGCCACCATGCAGGAATACGGCAACGCCATCGCCTACACCGGTCGCCTCATTTCCCTGTCGCAACTCTCTCCCGAAGACGCCATCGCCATCGCGCTCAGGAATGATGCCGCGAAGATCCTAGACTCCGCTGCGGGAACGCAATTCACTTCCGCCGAAGTCAAAGCCGTGCAATCGGCTTCCGGAAACGTGGTGTTCACCACCAACGGAACCGCCACAGCTACCGCCACCGTCAACCTTTCCGGCACCAACGTCCGCCTGGGCGTCGATCGGCTCCGGAAAGCCAACATCCCGTTCGTGGACGGCGCCAACTACGTGATGATCACCGCCGTGGGGGGCTACTCCGGGTTCTTCTCCGATACCGCTACGGGCGGCTTCGTGGATGTCAGCAAGTACACCGACTTGCTGGCCCAGAACATGTTCCGCGGGGAAATCGGCAAGTACTACATGACCAGGATCGTCGAAGAGACGAACATGCTGCCAAACACCATCGGCTCGGGCGCGGGACTCTCTGCTGCGGTACTTTTTGGCGACGATGCCGTGAAGGAAGTGGTCGCCGTGCCGGAAGAGCTCCGCGAGAAGATCCCCACGGACTACGGGCGTTCGCAGGGCCTGGCGTGGTACGCGCTCCTAGGCTTCCAGAAAATCTGGTCGCAATCGACCGATTCTGAAGAGCACATCATCCACTACACGAGCGCCTGACATGGGATACGACGAATCCAGATTCATCGGGCGGTTCGAAGTCACCCCTCCGACGCTTCCGGCGGTCAGCCAGGTGTTCACCGCTTCCGGCCACATCGTCACGACCACGCACACCGCCCCCAACCTGATTCCCGTGGGCGATGCCGTGGTGGTTCTTGGCGGCGTGGCCCAGGTCGATGTGGTGGGCACCAGCCAGGGCTACATCATCAACCTGCAGAGCGGCACCACGGTTCTTGCCACTTCGAGCGCGGTGAATACCGCGGGATCGGCGGCTGGCTTCACCAGCGTCAACACTTCTTCCATTCCCGCTGCGGGAGCCATCACTATTTCCGTGACGGGGACGGGTACGGCCTCAGCCACACAGACGACTCCGGTGCTGCGGTTGAACGTCAGCATGAGGATGCAGTTTGTCTGACAGGAGGATACGGGAGAGCGGACGGCCCCCAATGGCGCTGGGAGCCGTGCACGCTTTCGGCCTGACTCTTCGCCCGGAGCAGATGCTGGAATTCTTTCACGACGTGCTGCCGGCGGTTCCCGTGCCATTCGACGCCAACTTCGAGATGTTGGAGCTGGACGACAAGGGCGCGGATTCCGAGATCGGTTTCTACTTCACCAGTTCCGTGGAGCGCCCCGCCTGCTTCCAGATGAGGGTGCAAGAATTCTTTTCCTTGCTGAAAACGCACAGCGAAGGATTGATACCGCGGGATGCCGAACTCGACGGCATCGAAGCCAGCAACCGCTTCACCGTCATCATGCTCAGGATCAAGAGCGACCATTTTCCGCCGCATGCCGGGAACGAGCTTCCGCTGGCGCATCTGCGCTACGAAGCCGGCGAACTGCAACTGTTGAACGTGTTTGAAAGCGTGGCCAAAGACCGCCGGATTAAGATCAGCGGCAAAAGATAGGAGCGCAGTTGAGTTGGCGAATCGATGGGCCCGAAGGAAATGAGACCGGCAAAGTAAAGGATCGACTTGCGCCGTTTGTCGCCGGTCGCGGCCTGGACCTGGGCTGCGGGCCATGGAAGCTGAAAATCCCCAAGACAGGAACGGATTTCTGTCTGGGCGTGGACGGCGCCTACTTCGGACAATCCGAAGCTGTGGATGTGACCTCGGACGTGACGCGCCTGGAATTGTTTTCCGATGAATCCTTCGATTATGTGTATTCAAGCCACACGCTTGAGGACATGCCTTATCCTGCCGCTGTTCTGAAGGAATGGTGGCGCGTCATCAAGTCTGGGGGGCGATTGATTCTTTATCTGCCGCTCACGAAGAACGTGGCGAAAGCCATCGGACGCGAGGACTGGGAAAACTTCTACCCCAACAAGGGCGAGCTTGGCGCCAACCCGCACCACCAGCATGATTACTCGCCGGAAGAAATCAGGAACTTAGTGGCCGATTGCGGGCCGGTGGAAATCATGCTGGACGAGGTGCGCGGTGAGAAAGAGGAGTATTCGTTTTTGCAGGTTTTTCGCAAACTAGCTTCTAAACATGCGGCGGATTCCGCCAGATCGGAGGTGCAAATCATACTGAACAAACGAGCTTTAGTTGTTCGGTATGGTTGAAGGAGCCATTGGCGATGTTATTCAGTCAACGCCTGTCTTCCGCAAGCTCAAGGAAGAAGGCTACCACGTCACGCTCAACTGCACGCCTCCGGCGCCGGAAATCCTGAAGCACAGCCCCTACGTCGATGAGTGCATCGTGCAGATCAGGGATTACGTCGAGAACAAGGGCGACAACCTGAAAAACTATTGGCTGGAAATAGCCAAGTCCTACGACAAGTTCGTGAACTTGACGGGAGCCGCAGAAGATACCCTGCTCATCGCCGACAAGTACATCTACAAATGGGCCACGGAAATCAGGAAAGACCATCCGGAACTCGACGAAGCCAGCATCCTGCACAACGCCTTGAACGTGGCGCGCGGCAAGGCCAAAAACACCAACTACTACGACAAGCACCTGGAACTGGCGGGCTACACGGCGGAAAAGCCCCGCGGAGAATTATTCTTCAGCGAGCAGGAGGAAATCTGCGCCGCAGGATTCCGGGCCAAGTATGCCAACAAATTCATCGTGCTGTGGTCCCTCGCTGGTTCCAGCTACCACAAGATGTACCCGTACTTCCATCTGGTGCTCTCTGAACTCACCGCCAGGAATGCAGACGTTTTGGTCGTCAGCGTGGGCGATGCCGAATGCAAACTCATGGAGCGCATGCCGTCTTCGAGGTATCTGCCGCGCTCGGGCGTGTGGGAACTGCGCACGTCTCTCGTGATGACTAAGTGGGCGGACCTGGTGATCGGCCCGGAGACGGGCATCCTCAACGCAGCAGGATGCTTCCCCACGCCGAAGATAACGCTACTTAGCCACTCGACGCATGAGAATCTCTGCCAGTACTGGGAAAACGATTATTGCCTAGCTCCTGAAGGTGTGTTTTGCTACCCCTGCCATGTACTGCACTACACCCACGCGGTGCCCCCGGCGGCTTGCCCGTCCTGCGATGGCTCGGTGCATGAAATCAATCCCGGCCAGGCCATGCCGCATAACGGAAGGTTCGGAGGGTTCTGGTCCTGCCCGTATACCAAAACTCCCGCGATGGAGCAGGAACTACCGCTCTGCACCGCGATCGGCATCAGCCCGGAACGGCTCCTGAAACGCATAAACGAAGTTTACGGGAAGTGGAAGGAGAGCAAAAATGAAAGGCCAGCCAGTGTCGCCCGACATGAAACTCATTATGCTCATGCTGGCGCAGTTGTACGAGGAAATCCAGATCTTGCGGAAGGAGCTGCAGCAACATGAAAAAACTGTTGCCGATGCTGTTGTGCTTATTGGTTCCAGCCGTTAGCTTCGGTCAGGGAATAGTCAACGACATAGCGCTCAAGAATCTCATCACCGGAATCGCGCCCGCCGCCGGAGCTACCGTGACGGTATGCACCAGCGCGGGAACGGGAATTCCTTGCACCCCGCAGGCGACGGTGTATTCGGACATCGCCTTGACGGTGACTAAAACAAATCCGCTCACTGCCGATTCCAACGGCTATTACTCGTTTTATGCTGCATCGGGAACATACATCGTGACCGTCACCGGAGCTGGAACCAGCGGAAGATCGATCACTTACACCGTGCCTTTGACGGCTTCCGGCAACACCGGGCCGATCAACATGAGCAATAAACTCGTTGACGTGATTGGCGGCGCTGCCGACTCTCTGTCTAACGTGAACACGGTTGCGAACTTCAAACTCTATTCCGTCAGCCCATTAACACAGCCGCAAGCAACACAGTTCCATCAGATCGACGTATCCGGCAGCCACACCGGCGGCAATGGCGCTTTCGGCGCCGACATGGTGCAGTTTAACCAAGCCAGAGTACACGACGTTACCGGCACGTGGCCAGCGTTCTGGGAAATGCAAGGGATGGAATCGGAAGCGGAAGCCTTCGGAAGTTGTTCGGCGCCGTGCGGTACAACGATTCCAAACTTCCGCCTAGTCAGCATCGGCGCGCAATCGCACGTCAGGGATTCCGGCGCGGATAACATCGTCGTTCCTTTTGTGTTCGACATCTGGGGCTTGGGGCCGTTCCGCGACAGCAGCAGCATCGCCTCGCGTCCCGGCACGATCACGGTGACGAATGGCAGTACGGCTGTTACTGGCTCGGGAACGAATTTTTCTTCCGGCGCCGACGCAGGAAAACTGCTGTGGGTGGCTCCCAACACGCAAAACGGCTCGATGGCGTCTAGCGGATGCGTCATTACGGCGGTAATCAGCGCAACCAGCATGACTTGCACTTCTGCGTGGACGTGGCTCACGCAGACAAGTAATTTTTGGACGACGACAGCCACAAGTGCGACAGGGCCAGGCGGCAGTACTTCGAGCATGACGAATACTCTCGGCGGATACTTCAGCCAATCAGCGTCAGGTACTTCGACAAACTTTGCCGCTGCTTTCGATGGCGCACCTGGCCACACGGAACAAAGCATTGGCGCGTTATGGAAAACGAACGGTGTGAATCAATGGTCCTGGCAAACAACGAACAACGCCAACACACAAAGCGGAGACTTTAGCCTGATAGATTTCGTTCCTAGCGCTAATGTGTTTTCGTTGCGCTTCAGGAATCCCGGCAACGACGGGGCCAGCCAGCGCGGAGACGCATACTTCAACGCTTCCGGTACAAATGGACGAGTGAATATCAATTTCCTGCCAGGAACGGGATTCGCCGGAGAAGGAGCGCCCACCAACGTTGGAACTGGCGGTTTGTGCGTGGGCACTGGCGGCGCAGGAGCGACACTGACCGCTAATCCCTGCGCGCTGACCGGTGTCATAGCCATCCCGTTCGGGACTTCCATCAAATCCTGCAATAACGGAGCCGTGACTCCTTGCGCCGGAGACATTCCGCTTGTCGGCACGACTGGGGTTAACTCTGAAGCAGTCGGCGACGCAACGGCAGTCAATGAACTTTTCTTGTCCGCGGCAACCGATGACGTCGTGGGATCGCCCAAAATCATACCGCTTACGGCTGGGGCAACGGATTTAGGTTCAACGGCTCGACCATTCGGCAATCTTTGGCTCGGCACGGCAGCGACGAACAACACTAGAATAATTGGATCGGCCACAACAGCCGCGAGAAATCTAACTCTTCCCGATGCGGATTCGCTCACCCCTTCTTTTTTGAATTGTGGAACCACATCGACATGCGCCAAAACTAATCAGACGCGGTTGATTGTTTTGAATGGCGGGCCCATTGCCCTATCTACCGGCACGCTGACGGTTACAGCGCTTCCATTCACCAGTTCGACCAGCTACGTATGTTCGGCTGATGATTCCACGGGAATCAATGGAATCGACGTTGTATATAACAGTGGAACCAGTGTGACTTTCAACGGTACCGGCAGCGATTCTATCCGGTATACGTGCGTGGGGAACTGATGCCTTTTTCTCTCACTCGCGCGCAAATCCGCAACGAAGTGCGCGGTTATCTGATGAACGTTGACAGCCTGCAAGCGGGCTGGTCGGATGCTGAACTGAACACTTACATTAACGAAGGGGTGTTCTACATCCAGCAGATTGCGGAATACTTCTGGGATTTCGGAGTAGCGGAAACCGTCTTGAACCAGCGCGACTACGCCGCTCCCGACAATCAGTATCAATTCATCCGCCTGACGTTTTCTCAGGAGTTTCTGCCGCAAACCACCGAATACGAACTCGACCGAGACACCAATTCATCCTGGCGCGGCAATCCCACGGGAACTCCCGCGCGGTTCTACATGAGCCAGCACAACCAAGTGAGTCTTTATCCGGTGCCCAACAAAGACGGGCCGCGCTATTCCGCCAGCCAGGAAAGAGGAGAAGCGCTTTATTTCACGCTGGCCGACGGCGTGACCCGCGACAGCACGTTCTTCACTCCCTTCAGTCAGGAAACCGGATGCATCTGCCAGCTTACGAACAACGCCGGGCAAAGCATCATCAAGTTCAAAGCCGACGCGCTGAACCGCTTCAACAGCCCGGACTACGGCATCGTGGTGGGCTATCAGAACGACCTGAACAACCTAGGATTCATGTATCTGGCCATGCCCGACACCATGACCGATGATGCGCACATCCCGCAGATCCAGGAAACCGGCCAGCCGGCAATCGTCTACTACACTTTGATGCGCTGCTTCGCGCGCGATGGAGAGTTCCAGGACCTGGAACTGGCCAGCGCTTGGTGGCAGGCGTTCATGGACTGGATGGAATCGGCTCTGCAGGTGCAAGCCTGGGAATTCCCGCAGCGCGTCAAGAGCGCGGAACCGTTCCAGCAAGGCAACGTCCTGCAGGCCCGCTTGCAGGCTGTCGGGCCTCCCAGCCAGTTAATCGTCATAGGCAGTGGTTAATAATGGCCATTCAAAACTACACTTTCAGCGATTTCTACACCGAAACGCAGCTCAGGCTGAACGAACCTTTCACGGGTGGCCTTTGGAATCTCACAGACCTCGGCCTGTACATCAACCGCGCTATCCTGCGAGTGGCCATGGACGTGCGCCTGATTCGCAAGGATGCGCCTATTTCCGTGGTGGCTGGCCTGGCGGTCTATTCCTACCCCTCCGACTACATGATCCCGGAATTCCTGTACTGCAGCGCTTTGCTCGGAAACCAACGGCTCTACCCCACGACGCTCGGCCAGATCGACAAGCGCATGCAGGGCCGGTCGCCCTGGGAAGAAGACTTTCCCTCCCAGCAGTCCTACTTCATCCCTTTCAGCTACAATCTCTTCATCCTCTACCCCGCCCCGCAGGTCAACGACAACATCAACCTGCACTATATTCCTTTCCCGCCTACACTCGTGAATTCGAGCGACACCACGCTCCTGCCACTTTCGGCCCAGAAGCTGGTTCCCGTTTTCGCCGCTTACCTCGCGCAGATGAAGAACGATATGAAAAAAGCCCTGGGGCATTTGCAGGAATACAAGAAGCGCATGGAATTCGTGCGCGTGCAGCAAAGACATAACGCGCAACTGCGCCCGGCCATCATGGCTCCCGGCAGGGCCTTCGATAGAAAGCACGCTAACCCGGAAGTGATAAAGGATTGGACGCGGGGATGGGGGTACAGATAGATGGCGCAAATCATCGTCAAAGGTTTGATCAGCGAAGAAGACCTTCAGAAGTACGACGGCACGGCAACAACTTTCACTCGCGCGAATTCCACCGGCGGAACAAGCACGCTCACGCCGGTTGGCGCGGGGTCTTCCGGGCTGAAATTCGCCAAAGTCCTAGCCAGTTCCGTGGTGACGCTTTCCTCAAACCCCGCGGCCAGCGGAGTTTTGCGGCTGGCTACGGGCGATGCCGTCGCCTGGCGGAACAATGCCAATGGTGCAGACATCCTGCTCGGGAAAGATTCCAGCGACCGCCTGACATTCGGTGGCAACACCGTCCAGGCACCTATCTACAATTCCACGGGAACGATCCAGAACATCGCGCACATCGTTCAGGACACTGTGACGCTTTCTGGAGGCACGGCCACGGTAACATTGACCGGCTCTGCTGTCTTCAGTAGTGCTTCGAGCTATACCTGCGTGGCCATCGATGAAACCGGAACCAATGCCGTCAAGGTCACGCAAACCAGCGGATCGAGCATCACTTTTACCGGGACGGGAACCGATGTGATTCGCTACATCTGTATTGGGACCTAGATGCCGCAAGAGGCAATAATCGCTGATTTTTCGGGGGGCATGAACGCCTCGGCGGGCATGGACAAGCTTGCCGAAAACGAATGCCTGCTTGCCGAAAACGTGCGCTTCGACGAGCAAGGCAACATCATCATCACCGGAGCTAACACGCTTCAGAACACCGCCTCTCTAGCTGGAAGCGTGCATTCGGTTTTCTTCGATCCGGTACTCGGGGCCATCAGCGGGGCTGGCACCTCCGTCTATGCCGGGAAAGACTTCGCTTCTTTGGCTATATCCACAGCCACGAATCAAGGCAGTTCCAAGATGTCCTTTGGTGCCGGCCCCAACCGCATCTACATGGATCTGGCCGGAGCCGGATATTTCACCGATGCTTCTGTTTCCGATTTGACTACGGTAGATTGGCCTCCGCCGCAAACCAATACTTCCGGAGGAGCCAAAGTTACCGGCCCCACAAGTGTGGGCACCGGAATAGGCACAGGCACGCAAACGCAGACCTGGACAACTCCCAATAACATCACGAGCACTTCGACAGCCAGCGCCGCGCAGGTATTTGTGAATTACCTGCAGCCCAGCCAGTATCTGCGCGCCACCATGGGAACCAATTCCTTTGCCATCAATGCCTCGGCGGTCCAGGGACTTGTAGTTACCGCGCAAATTCAAGGGCAAACCATGGGCGGAACTTCGACTGCCGTGGTAACCATGCTCAAAAACAATGTTCCCGTGGGAACTTCCAAGACAGTCGTTTTTTACAGCAACTTTGGTTATCTTGCGATTTCTCTCGGCGGAGCTACGGATTTGTGGGGGGCTACTTGGACGCAGGCGGACATCAATTCTGGAAATTTCGGTTTCCAGGTCCAGGTTTCGACCAACAAATTCACCAATACGGACAGCATCTTTATTTATAAAGGGCAAATCACCGTCTACCAGTCCGATGCCACATTGGGATTCGGAGCTGGCACCGGAGCGGCCGGCACGCTCACCGGAACGTATACATGGAAAGTTGCTTTCACCGCCATGAATGGAGAAGAAGGCCAAGCCAGCAATGCTTCCACATCTGTTGTTCTGTCGGCGCAGCAAGGCACCCTTACGGCTATTCCTTCCGGAGATGCCCGCACCACCGGACGGAATATCTACAGGAAGGGCGGAACGCTGTCGTCTTATTATTTGGTGGGGTCCATCGGCGACAATATCTCGACATCCTATGCCGACAACATGACAGATCTTGAGGCGCTTACCCAGGGCACCATCCTAGCCGGCGATACAGTCGGCGATGAACCAAATTCCAGACTTGGAAGCCAGCAGGTAAAATTCCCGACCTATCATTACGACCGCATTTTCTGGGCCAACGGGAATACGCTCATTTGGTCAAAACCGCTGAACGGCTTCGCCTACCCCGCGGATTTTGAAACTCCCGTTGGCGACGGTAAGAGCATCACCGGAATCTTTTCCATGGGCGGGCAACTGTTCATCCTGAAGCCCGACAGCATCTGGCAATTCACCGGCACGGACGAAAATTCGTTTCAGCTCAGTAAAACATTGTCCCCGGTAGGCACCAACTGGCCGTTTACCGCGGTCCTCTCCGGGGGAGCTTCCAGCGGATTTTATTTCACCGGAAGAATCCTGTTCGCCAACAGCCGCGGCATCTGGGCTTTCAACGGCTATACCAGCAACAAAATCACCCCGAAACTGGATGCCTGGTTCCGGCAGAACGACCATACCGGCATCAGCGTCTTTGGATCGACTGGCTTCCATGTCCCCGAAATCGTCAGTTCCGCAGTAACCATGCTGAACAGCGCCGCCGCCAATCCCTTGTTCTACTATCTGGCTTATGCCGAATCCGGGCAAATGGTTCCGAACGCCATGCTGGCCCTGGACCTGGAGCGCGGAGCCATCTCCAAACGCTCTTTTGCCGCGCAATCGCTAGTCGCCGATCCCGTCGAAGGCTATATCTACGGCGGAAACGCTACCGGAAGCATCCTGAAGCTGGATGACTGGGGCGCTGCGAACAACGGCTTAGGTGTGGCCGTGAACGTGGACTTTCAGGATCACTACCGGGACCTGGGCTTGCGCGGCTCGCGGTTCTCGCTCGAAGGCCTGGAGTTCCTGCTGACCACCACGGGAGAGACGCTCTTGGCTACGATTTATTTCGACGAAGGCCAGGCCAACGAGACTCTAGGAGCCATCTCGACGCCAACGCATTCTACCGCCAAGGTCTACCGCAAGGTGCAAAGCGCGGCTTCCAGATTTTGCAGGAACTTCAGCATCCGGCTGAACTATCAGGGAAAACTCGTGAACAGCAACAACATCCCGAACATTCAGCTGGTGCATATCAAGGCTTATTTCGATCCGCGCGGAGCCAGGGCACGTACCGGAGAAGCACCATGAGGAAAGGACAGGATAGCTTTCGCTTGCCTCCCGACTGGAATCCGGTGAGAAGTGTCGCACCCCATACCGGGAAAATCGAGCACGATCCTTCCGCCGTCGATCAGTTGAACCGCGTATTAACGGAAATCAAGCATCGCCTCGATACCATCCAGCAGATAGGGGCGCAAAAGCCCGCCACGCCCATTAGCCCATCGGCTACCGGGCGTCAGGGGCTGATCTGGATTACCTGGAACCGCGTGGTCAATGTGGACGGCTACTGCCTCATGGTTTCAACCACGAGCGATATGAGCAAGATTCTTCACCGCCAGGACATCCCCGGCAGCGAGACTTGCGCGTATCCATTCCCCGTGGGCAATAACGTCTCAACGTATTACTTCCAGGTTTATTCCTACCGAGGAACGCAATACAGCACGCCGTCGAACGTGGTCAGCGCCGCCAGCGTGGCTTTCACGACTCCCGAAGCGGCGCCTCCCGCGCCTCCCGTGGACCCTCGTAATCCCTTGCGGGCCCCCTTGAGAAATGGAACGACACTGACATGATCTATCGTCTGCTGCCGCCGGATGAATTCGAGAAACTCAGGCCCTTCTGCGAGCGCAACGGCATCCCCATGCCTTCTCCGGATTTGACTTTCGTGGGCGTGGCGGAAAAAGACGGCGAAATCGTCTACTGCCACATGGCGCAGATGCAGTTGCATCTCGACAATCAGTGCAGGGACAAAGAGTACGATGGCTACATCGATTTCCGAAAAGTCTACGAAGCTATCGAAGAGCGTATCCCGAAACCAGCGGTGATTTACACCTATCCGACGTTTGAAAACGGCGTTACCATGGCGGAAATGTGTGGCTTCCACAAAGCGGAATTTCCCACCATGGTGAAGGAGCTTCGATGCCTATAGCCGCCGCTGCTATTCCATTGATCGGTGCTGCCATTGGCGGCATCGGCGGAGCAACCAATAAGCGTCCGTCTTCACTCGATCCCACGCAAAGCAGCACACTTGATTCTCTTTTGAAGCAACTATCTCCACAAGTCGGCGCAACGCCGAAGATCGATCCTGTGCAGCAATCCTTGCTTTTCGATCAGATTGCCAAGAGCGGAGTTGGCGGAGCGAACCGCATCACCAACGCCTTGAGTTCGCGGGGCCTCGGGCGGTCGGGATTGCTGGCGCAAGGGCTGACGCAGAATTCCAATCAAGTGGCAGCAGCACAGACTGGTGCGAACCTGGACTTGCAGCAGCAAGCCATCACCCAGCGGAACACCACCATCCAGCAGATTTTGGGACTCCTAGGCATCACGAACGTTCCCGGCCAATCCGGGATTGGCGGATTCCTGTCGGGCTTTGCCGGGCCGTTCGCCAAGGCTCTGGGCTTGATGAAGTTTGGCGGCGGAAGTAGCGGGAGCGATCCTCTTGATCCCATCGGCGGAGTGTACGCCCACTAATGCCCACCTACGCGAACATGCAGATCCCGTTCCTCGGCGGCGGGCCAACCATCGCCGAGCAAATCCTTCAGGGCTTGCACGAAGGAGCCACGGAGAAATTGCAGCAGCAGCAACTGGGCTTAGAGAAGCAGCGCGTCGGCAACGAAACCTCGCGTAACAACGTGCTCAACCAGCTGACCCAGGCGCAAATTGCGCATGAAGCGAACGTCACCGCCTTTGAGAAAGAAACCAATCCCATCAAGCGCTCGCAGCTCCTGAACCACTTGCACAACTCTGCGCTAAAACTCGGCATTGCCAAGCACCAGGCCAAGTATTTCGGGATCGACGCCGATGGCATCATCAAGGCAGCTACGCCTGAAGGGATAGAGCCGCAACCAGAGACTACGGGAACCACTGTTAAAAGTTCCGCCGCTGGTCCCACACCATTCGAGCAGGAGATGCAGAAAACGGAAAAGATTCTAGGGACCATGACTCCCGACGAGCAAAGCATCTGGGAGAACGCCAAATCCGTGGCTGCGAAAAGTATGAGCGCTGCACCTGTCAGCGCAGCCATCGGCAAGATCAGCGAGAACCGCCAGGCCATCCACAAAGCGGAACTGGAGCTGACTCCATTCAAATCCTGGCAGGCGAAGTTCACCAAAGAGCATGGCCGCGAACCGACCGCCAAGGAAGTCGAAGATTTCCAGACGGCGGGCATGCAACTACGCATCGCAGGCATGGAGAATCTCCGTCAAGACAACTACCTCGATACCACGCAGCCGGGTGGCGGAGCCATCACGGCGATGACTTCCGGGGAATTCGCGGCCGCCAACAAAGAGGAGCCGGGCCGGTTCGTTAAATCTACTCCCACGGTCGCCAATGCTGTGAAAGCCACTGGACTAATCAACGATATCCGCGACGGCATGAAGCAGATGAAAGATGCCAACGCCGCGCTCCCTGACAAAGGCCTGAGCACGGAAGGGCGAGCGCTTTTGGCGCTGGCAGCCAAGCATCCCGAAACCGCCACACAGACAGTGATGGCTGGACTTGCAGCAACGAAACTTTCTGAGGCTGAACAGGATTATTTGATTGCCCATGCCACGCTGGCAGAACGCGCCATGGCCATGCGCGGCTTGCAAGGGCAAGGAGCTGGCTCAGAATCTCAGCGCATGGCCATCGTCGCCATGCTTCCAGGATTCGCCACCGCCGACAAGAAGATGGCCGAAAAGCAGCTAAAGACCCTCACCAACAACGTGGACAACGTGGACCGGACGATTCCGCGCGTCGGCAAGATGGGCAGGCAATCGGCGGGAGAAGCGGCGGGCGGCGGAGTGACGGCGGAAGATTTGCTGAAGAAATATCCACCAGCGGCGAAACCTTAACATGCCAGACGACGTAATCACGCAGATGGTGAATGACCCGGACTTCGGGAAACTCTCGCCAGCGGAACAGAAAAAAGCTCTGGCCGCTCACGATCCGGTATTCAGCAAAGCTGGCGACGAGGACATTTCCAAGTTCGTCCTGGCGCATCAACCGGCAAAGGCAGCAACAACTCTTCTATCCCCCGAGGAACAAGCGCAGTCCCGTACTCTTTCCAATATGACTGCGGCAATGTCTGGGCAACCGATGGCGGCTCCAGAAGATCAAGCCAGGGCTGAAGTTGGCAAGCAGGCTGGCTTTGGGGCAGCGGCAGCTACGGCAGGCTCTGTTCTTGCTCCAGTTCCCGCCGCTGGAGCAACTGGCCTTGGCGGGACCGCGCTCAGAACGCTTCTTTCCGGTGCCGGGGCAGCTCCAGGTGTTGCAGCAGGGCAACAGAGTCCCACTGTTGGGAGTGTCGCAGGAGAATCGGCTTTGTATGCCGCACCTCAGCCGGTTTCGGAAGGCGGAGCTTGGCTTGGCGAGAAATTCTCTCCCATGGCCTCGCAGTCCCTTGCTAGGATTCTGCGTCTCGGCCCGAAAGCGTTCCAGTTTGGTCGTGAGCCAGCCGAAGAAGTGCTCACGCGCGGATTGGCCACGGGCAACCTCAAAGAGATGGTCGGCAATATCGGCGAAGCCTCGAAGCAAGTCACTTCGGAACTGAACACCGTACTCAAGAAAGCTCCCGGAACAGTCGATGTCTTTCAAGCCGCCACAGACGCCTCGAAGAGCATCCCGAATCCGGCGGCAGTGAACCGTTTCGAGCAGACCGTGCTGGATGCCGCCGACAAGCTGGGATTGAAAAATCTGGATAAGCTGACGAATGTAGAAGCCAACGAACTCAAGCAGGAAGTGGCCAGGCAGGCGCGGTTCGTCGAAGGCGACTTGAAGCCATCGGTGGCCAGCGCCTCCAAAATCTTCGGCGGCAAGGTGAAGGACAGCCTCATCGGCAACGCTCCCGAAGCGAAGGATTTGCTGGAATCCAGCGCCAACCTCACCGAAGCATCGAAAGCCGGAGAGCATGCCGTGCGCATGGAAAAAGCCGGAAGAACAGAGAGCGGCCTGAGCGCCGTGGACATCAAAAAGCCTTCTACCTATGCACGCCTGGCGACCGACACTATCACCGGGGCGAAAACGCTTTTCAACGTGGCCAACATGCTCAAGGATCACACTTCGATGGCCAATGCCCTCCGGCTGGCTTTTCAGATAATCTATCCGGGTTCGGAAGGAGAACAATGAGACGTTTGCTTCTTTTGTTTCTGCTGGCCTCGCCAGTCATGGCGCAGCGCATCGTGCTTATCAGCGGCGGCACCGTCACCGCCAATGTCACCGACTCGGCTGACTTCTATGTGACATTGAATCAGAACGTTACCGGAGTTACGCTAACTTCCACGGTCACGCCGGCCACGGGCTATCTTGTAAGCATGAAATTCGTGCAAGACGCGACGGGAAGCAGAACGGTAATCTTCGGCGGCAACATTTCGACGGCTTGCGTGGTGAATTCCACGGCCAATTCCGTGACCATCTGCCGCTGGCAATACACGGCGTCAACGAATGCTTGGGCGGATGCCGGAGGCGGCGGCGTTTCCCCTAACTCGGCCTTTCCTGTTGCAGATATTCCAGGCGAGCCGGGAGTCAGCACTGTTCCGGTTAGAACTGGCTTGATGGCAGAGTACCGAATGCTGCCAACGGAGACGCCTTCAGGGCTGCTTGACTATTCAGGCAACGGGCGCAACGCGACGGGGACGGTAGGAACAACTCCGACGATCATCGCCACAACTGGCGGGATTCAATGCAACGCGAACGGCGGAGTCGTACTTCCATCGTCCGTGAATACCGCGCTGGATGTGTTTATCTATATAGGCTTTCAATCGAACTTTGCGCCTAATGGGGGATCGCAAACTTTCTATTCACTGCTTCAAGGGAACGGCAATGGAACGACGACGAACAACAGCGGCCTTACGATCACCGATTACACTGTCAACACATACTTCCAGCATTATGCAAACGTCATATGGCCGAACAAAAACGGCAACCTGACCGCCGACAGCGTGCAGGCATTCAACGGAACAGGGTTACTCGAATGGTCTATGCCGCCGTCGCAAGACAAGCTCTACTTGAACGGCACGGAGTTGGCCTACGACAACGCCGTAGGAGGGTCAAGCGCCGGGATAAACATCTTCCCGTTTCAAATCTGCGGCGCTGTCGCCGGTTCCGGCCTAGGCAACACCAGCTATTACCAGGGCCAAATCTACTATCTGGTTCTTTACAACCGCGTCTTGAATGCCGCTGAACGCGCAGCCGTCTCGAATTATATGCTGTCTGCGATGGCTGCTCGCGGCGTCCCGGTCAATTTGCAACTGACCTCTGTCAGCAACGATACGGCGGCGTTCATCGGCGATTCGATGGTTCAGGGTTTCAATGCCCTGAGCCACCCTACCAGCAACAACGTCGTGCTTGTGAACACTCCGACCATAATAAACGTGGGAAATCCGGGCGTGAATACGGCTCAAACGTCCACCGCAGACCCTTCCTACTTCAACCAGTTTTTCCAAAAATCAGCCGCTCGCAACGCTGTCATATTTATGATGGGCACGAACGATGCCTGCAACAACGGATTCGTGGCCGCCACATCGGCTGCAAACTTAGCTCAGACTCTTCACCGCCAGAAAATAGCGAACGGCCAGAAAATTATCCTGTCCACCATCCCCGATTGCGGAAGCGGATCAAGCTCTGCCGGTAAGAACGCGCTCAATGCTTATATCCGGCAGTACTGGCGGCAATGGAACGCGGACGCGCTGGCCGACATTGCAGCGAATACGAACATCGGCGCGGATGGAACAAACGCGAATACGGCGTTCTTTCTAGATACCGTTCACTGGACGACCGACACGCAGTACAACGAATCAGCCCCCATCTGGCAGCGGGCATACAATCGCTTGTTTGGAAACACCGATTTCTCGATGGCGACGACTTACAGTACATCGGCGGCTGTGGCGGTAGCAACGACGGCGGGCAGCGAATCAGGCAACACCATGACGTTCACGTTTACCGCGACCCCGGCTAACTGCCAAGTCGGAAATCAAATTCTCATTGCCGGGACAACACCTGCAGGCTATAGCCGCGCTACGGGCTGGACGATCATCACCCGTACTGCCACGCAAGTCACGGCTTGGAATAACACGACGGGGCTTGGAGCAATTAGCGTGCAGGGAACCGGCGTGTGCCCGATGCAACAGGATGCCGATGTAATGATGATTTGGAGCTTCGGCAATACGGGTACCGGCAATGGCTCACTAGAAAGTTGCGTAGGTTACACAGGTCAAAGAATCGGCATTCGTAATATCGCTGCTACCGCTTCAACGATTGTTCCATTTAGCGCTGAAACGATCACGGGAGCGGGTGCCACGCCAGCGACGTTAGCTGCCAACACTACGGCGATTTTAGAAGACACGCTCGTCAGCCCTACGGCGGCTGGCTGCAACTGGGTGAGGCTGCAATGATTCACGACATATTTGAATTTGCTCCCTACTTTATCTTTGCACTTCTATTGTTGGAATGTTATCGGTCAAAGCCAAAGGAGAGAAAGCCGTGACATTCATTCAAAAAACGCGGTTTGGTCTATTTGTATTTACTGGTACGGTGCTCGGATTCTGTGCCGGGATGTTGTTTTGTGACTGGATCGCCCGATCCTGAGCAACTGATGCCCAACGACAAGCCCAAGCCTGAGCCCAAGCCCAGCGTGCCACGGCCCGTCAAGGCAACACCTGAGAATTTCGGGATGCTCTTCGCCGCGGTCATGAATATCAAGGAGACTCTTGGCCGTCAATCAGGGACCGCCGAGGTGGAAGTAATCAACCAGGAGAAGCAGCATACCGCCGCGATGGAGACGATAGCAATTCTCTCGAAGACCAATGCTTTAGTTAGGTACGGCTCCTATCTCATGGTGGCGCTGGCTGCCAGCATGGCCTATTTGCTCTTGGAGATACACCGGCTGGAAGTGCTGATTGCGAGGCTGAGACGCTGATGCGTGACCTTGCCGAAATGATGGCCAAGCGCCATTTTGACATTCAAGCGCAACTCATATTCGAAATGACCAATCACTCAAAAACTTCCGTGACTCCCTTCGCCAAGAAATGGGCCGATGTTTCCGAGCAGGACCGCTTACAATCTATCGAGGTGTTTCGAAGACTTGTGTCCGACCAGGAAATTTTGCAAATGTTAAGGAACAGAGCGGCGCTATGAACCCAACCCAGGGAGACGA
>WNGO01002787.1_pt2 | contig 17839 bp, 16 predicted proteins | sample 5400511 | NCBI WGS metagenome assembly WNGO01 (sample SAMN13153380, study PRJNA577476) | soil metagenome | isolation source: 20 cm soil or saprolite under Garry oak tree replicate 2 | place: USA:California | collected 2016-06-15 | reverse complement strand
CTTTCGACTCGGGCGGGAAATACTGCGCCACGTACAGCCTCCCGACCGACTCACCGAGTGCCCCGTCGACCGCATCCACGGCGCGCTTCCAGCGCTCGCGCTGCTGCGGCTGTCCGCGCATCGTCTGGCCGTAGAACGCAAAGTGCGCCTCGTCAAAGCGCCTGGGCAGGTACTGCGCGTGGCTGCTCAGATAGTGGAACGTCAGAAAGGCCTTGAGCGTCGTCACCGGAGTGCGGTTGAAGAGCTCGGCGAGATCATGGATGGCGCTGTACTCGGCGAGTACCAGCTCCTGGCGGGCGCCGAGTTGCTGGGCCTCGAGGAACACCTGCCAGGGGAATGCGGGCGCAAAGCCGAGCAGCTGCTGCTTGCTGCGCGGGTTGTAGATCGCCTCCACATCGCGGCGCTTCTCGATCGGCCACTGGGCCTTAGCCACCGCGGTCTCGAACGCCATGATGTCGCGCGCCTGGGCGGCGGCATCGCTCGCACCGCCGAGGGTGAGCACCTGCGCGATGTAGGCAAGGTACTTGCCGCGCAGCGCCTTGAGCTGCGGATCGTCCTTGAGATAGTAGTCGCGGTCGGGAAGGCCGAGCGTCGATTGGCTGATGAAGACACTATAGCGGTCGGGGTTCTTGAAGTCGGCCGGCAGCTGCAGGTCGAACAGCGAAGCGAATCCCGGCTCCCCGAACAGGTGCGCGAGTTCCTGGCGCGTGCTGGCCGCGGCGATGCGCTGCAGATCGGCCTGCACGGGTGCGAGGCCGTTGGCCTCGATCGCGGCTTCGTCCATGAAGGCCGCGTAGAAGTCGCCGATCTGCTGCTCGCGAGTGCCGCCGGCGGGGTGCGCGGCGGCCGCCCGCTCGATGATGGCGCGGACGCGCTGCTTGGAGAGCTCATCGAGCTTGTCGAACGGACCGAAGCTCGAGTGGTCGGCGGGAATGGTGAACGTGTCATACCACGCGCCGTTTGCATAGGCGAAGAAGTCATCGCCGGGCTTTACGCTGTGGTTCCCCGCGCTCAGGTCCAGGCCGAAATCGCCGATGACGGCCTTTACGGGTGCGGCGGGCGCAGCGGCCCTTGGGGCGGCGCGGTCGGGTGTGACGGGCACCGATTTCTCCTCGACGGGTTTTGAAGCGCAGCCGGCGACCAGGGCAAGCGCTGCCATCCACGACAGTAATCTCATAGGCCTTGATACCTCGAAGCTACGCGCGAGCCGTGCATCATACGGCAGTGCCGCCCCGCCCGGAGGCCGGCGGCGGGAATGTTGCCGCGTGCGCTCGAAGCGTCACTCGCTTCGTCGGCGCAGGCACTCGGCTCGTCGCGCGTCAGGGTTGCTCGCCCCAGTAGCGCACCAGGTCGCGCCACTCGCCGCGTGCGGGCGGCGCGGGCGGTGCGCTCTCGGTGCCGAGGTACAGGAAGCCGACGATGGCGTCGGTGGACCCAAAGCCGAGCGCCTGCTTCACCGTCTCGTCATACGCAGGCCCGCCGGTCTTCCACATGGCGTTGAAGCCGAGGGCAAACGCCGCCAGCATCATGGCGTGCGCGGCCGCGCCCGCGGACAGCGTCTGCTCGATCACCGGAATCTTCACCGCCGGGTTGCAGTGCGCGGCCACCACGACGATCAGCGGCGCGCGCAACGCCTTGAGCCGCTCGCGCTGCAACGCTTGTGCGCCGAGTTGCGGCTGGGCGCGCCGCGCGTCGCGCACCACGACGAAGCGCCAGGGACGCAGCCGCCCGTGGTCGGGGGCGCGCACCGCACTGGAAAAAATGAGCTGCAGCGCGCCCTCGTCCGGCGCCGGCTCGGTCAGCTCCCGGGCGGAGTGCCGCTTGAGAAGGGCGTCGATGGCCTGCATCGGCGTATTGTCGCAGACTCGCGCCATGCTGACGCTGTCGGAAGCCTGCGAGCGCAACAAGGGACCGATCCTGGAGGTTCTCAGAACCGAGTTCGCCGCCAGCCGCAGCGTTCTCGAGGTCGGCAGCGGCACCGGCCAGCATGCGGTGCACTTCGCCGCGCACCTGCCGCATCTCACCTGGCAGCCGAGCGACCTCGGCGAACAGCTGGCGCCGCTCGCCGAGCGTATCCGGCTGGAGGGTACGTCCAATCTGCGAGCGCCCATCGCACTCGATACGCGCGATGAGCCCTGGCGGGTGGCCCCCGTGGACGCGGTGTTCAGCGCCAACACACTGCACATCGTGGCCTGGAGCACGGTGCGGGAGTTCTTTCGTGGCGTGGGTGACTGCCTCACGGCGCCGGGCGTGTTGTGCGTGTACGGACCCTTTCGCTTCCGCGGGCAGTATACGAGTGACAGCAATGCGGAATTCGATCGCTGGCTCAGGGCCCGCGACCCCGACAGCGGCATCCGGGATTTCGAGGCGCTCGAGGCGCTCGCGCGGGCGCGGGGCCTGGTGTTCAGCGCCGACCACGCCCTGCCGGCCAACAACCGCGCGCTGGTGTGGCGCCGGCCGCCGGCCGGCGCTTAGCGTACAGTGCACGCATGGACCCCGACACGTTGCGCGAGATCCGCGAAGCCATCCGCACCATTCCCGACTATCCGAAGCCGGGCGTCGCGTTCCGTGACATCACCACACTGCTGGGGAATGCGCGCGTGTTTCGTGCCGTCGTGGACCAGCTGGTACAGCCGTGGCTCGGGGCGCAAATCGATCGCGTCGCAGGGATCGAGGCGCGCGGATTCATTCTCGGCGGCGCGATCGCGCATCAACTGTCGGCGGGCTTCGTCCCCATCCGCAAGAAAGGCAAGCTCCCGCATGCTACGGTGCGTGTCGCCTACTCTCTCGAGTACGGGCTCGATGAAATGGAGATGCATCGCGACGCCGTCGGTCCCGCGGAACGCATCATTCTCGTGGACGATCTGATCGCAACCGGTGGCACCGCCGAGGCTGCCGTGAAGCTGCTGCGCTCCCTCGGCGCCCAGATCCTCGCCGCCTGCTTCATCATCGACCTGCCCGAGCTCGGCGGCTCGGCGCGCCTTGCGGCCCTGCAGGTGCCGGTGCGGACGCTTGTTGCCTTTCAGGGACACTGACGGCCGGTATCCGGTCCGGGCATGATTATTTTGTTTTTCAACAGGATACGAGCGTCGCACGGCCAACATTACGTTGCGGTCATACGGCACTTGCGCGACCCGAATCCAGTCATAATACGCGCGCTTTAGCGTCCTACTCTCTATCCTTTGGAGACCAAATCGATGTTCACGAAGCTCGTCCCAGTCGTTGCCCTGGCCCTGCTCGCGGGTCCGGTTGTCGCCGCTGACGCACCGGCCACCGCGCCGGCCGCCGAGCAGCCCGCTGCCCCGGCCAAGAGCCATCACAAGAAACACAGCAAGAAATCTGCCAAGTCTGCCGCGTCCAAGACCGACCAGTCGAACGCGCCTGCCAAGTAACCGTCACTCGTTTGACTCAGGTTACTGAGCCCCGCCTTCCAAAGGCGGGGCTCTTGTTTTTGGGCCCCGCCGTTTGCCGCCGCGGGCAATGGGGGGCTTGCGGCTTTTCGCAAACGGGTTCAAATTTACTTCCATGGATGGGACGGAACAGGCCGCAATACACCAGGCGCTGGTTGCCGTACAACATGCCGTAACGAGCATGACTTTTCCGAGCTGCGATCAGGAGGATCTGATCGAAGCCATCGACCGCGTCGAGGAGCAGCTGCACGTCAGCCACCCGAACGTGGCGCTCATGTGCCGCTTCCTCAACTCCATCGCGAGAAGCCTGCGCGCGCAGCCGGAGGCGCGCGACTGCTGCCTCGCAATCGAGGACGCGATCAGCAAGGCCGGCATGCCGAGCACCTGGCAGTCGGGAATCTGATCCCCCCGACCGCCCGCCACCGCAGCTGACCGGATGAGCGGCCCGGCGCCGGCCGCGCGGGCGTTGCGTTCGCTCGCGGGCGCGGTCTAAGTTGCGCCTCAATGTTCGCGCCGCTCTCCCAGGCTCTGATTCTGCTGGCGGCTTCCGTGCTGCTCGTGACGATCGCACGGCGGCTGGCGCTGCCCACGAGCATGGCGTACCTCCTAGTGGGCCTGGTGCTCGGACCTCACGCGCTGGGCGTGTTGTCGGATTCGGGCGCGACGCGACTGCTGGCCGAGCTCGGCGTGGCGTTCCTGCTGTTCACGCTGGGGCTGGAGTTCTCGCTGCCACGCATGCTCGCCATGCGGCGCGAGGTCCTCGGGCTCGGCGCGGCCCAGGTCATCGCCACTGCGGGCGTGTTCGCACTCTTCGGCCACCTGCTCGGCATTGCGTGGCTCATCGCGATCGTGCTGGGCGGGGCGGTGGCGATGAGCTCGACCGCCATCCTGCTGCAACAGCTGACCGAGCGCGCCGAGCTCAACCGTACGCACGGGCGGCTCGCGTTCAGCATGTTGCTGTTCCAGGACCTGGCGTTCGTGCCGTTCCTCGCCCTGGGTGGCGCGCTGGTCGCCGGACAGAGTCACTTCCAGCTGAGCGGCAGCGTCGTGGCGGTGATCGGCGGCGTGCTCGCGATCGGGGCGGTGCTGGCGGCGGGGCGCTGGCTGCTGCGCCCGCTGTTTCATGAGATCGCCCATAGCCGCCTGCGCGAGCTGTTCACGCTGGCGGTGCTGCTGGTGGTGCTCGCCTCGGCGTGGATGTCGCACATCGCCGGCCTGTCGTTCGCGCTGGGCGCGTTCCTGTCGGGGATGATGCTCGCCGAGACCGAATACCGGCACCAGATCGAAGCGGTGATCCGCCCGTTTCGCGACATTCTGCTCGGACTGTTCTTCATCTCCGTGGGCATGCTGCTCGACATGCACCTGCTCGGGCGCGCGAGCGAGCTCGCCATCGCGGTGCTCATGCTGCTCACCCTGGTGGTCCTCAAGGCAACCATCGCCGCGCTGGTCACACGCCCATTTACCGTTTCGCGCTTCAAGGCGCTGCGCACCGGTATCGTCATGTCCATCGGCGGGGAGTTCGGGGTCGCGCTGTGCACCATCCTGCTGCAGGCCGGCCTGGCGCCTGAAGGCCTCGGCGAGCCGCTGCTGGTCGCAATCGTACTGTCGATGCTGCTCAGCCCGCTGATCCTCAACAACAACAAGCGCGTCGCGCGCTGGTTGCTGCGTGAGCACGCGCCCGCGCCCACCGCCAGCGAGCGTGAGGAGGCCGCCACCACCGGGATCGCCCGGCGTGAGCACGTCATCCTGTGCGGCTTCGGCCGCGTCGGCCAGAACGTGGCGCGGGTGCTCGAATCGCAGGGTTTCGAGTACATCGCGCTCGACCTCGACCCGGCGCGCATCCGCGCCGCGCGCCAGGCCGGGGACCCGGTTCTGTTCGGCGATTCGGCGGACGAGGAACTGCTCAGCAAAGTCGGACTGCGGACCGCCAGCGCGATCGTCATCAGTTTCTCCGATCCCGCCACCTCGATCGGCATCCTGCACAGCGTGCGCCGCCTGCGGCCGGAGGTGCCGGTGCTGGTGCGCACCCAGGACGATGCCCGCATCAAGGAGCTGCAGGATGCCGGAGCCACCGACGTCGTTCCGGAAACCTTCGAAGCGAGTCTCATGCTGGTCTCGCACGTGCTGATGCTGCTGCACGTGCCCGTGGCGCGCGTGGTGCGCACGCTGGGTGACATCCGCAGAAACCGCTACGCGGTGCTGAGAAATATCGTGCCGCGCGGCGATGCGCGCCCGGTCGATGAGATGAGCGAGCACCGCGAGGAGCTCAAGTCCGTGGTCGTGCCTCCGGGGGCGTGGGCGGTGGGCCGCACGCTGGCCGAAGTGCGCAACCGCGGTGCCGAGGTGACCTTCACCGGCGTGCGGCGCTTAGGGATCCTCGGGCGCGAGCCCGCCGGCGACACGGTGCTGCGCGACGGGGACATCGTCGTGATCTACGGTCAGCCTGAAGAGCTGGAGCGTGCCGAGGCGGTGTTGCTGGCCGGATGAGCGAGCGCGCCCAACGGCCCGCCGGCCCGCTAAGATACGCAGGTGAACCGCAGCGACATCCACTTTCCGCCCAAACACGAGCCGCTGCGCGAGGATGTCCATGCGCTCGGCGCGCTCATGGGCGAGATTCTGCGCGAGCAGGGTGGGGAGCAGCTGTTCGAGGTGGTGGAGCTGGACCGCGTCGCCGCCATCCGCGGCCGCAACGGCTCGCACCAAGCGCGCGCCGAGCTCGCGGCGAGCGTACGGGACCGGCCACCGGCGCTGGCACGCGAGGTGGTGCGCGCCTTCTCCACCTGGTTCCAGAGCGTCAATCTCGCGGAAAGGGTCCACCGGATCCGGCGCCGCCGCGAGTACCTGCTCAAGGACAGTCAGCGGCCGCAACCCGGCGGCGTGGAGGATGCGATCGCCGCCCTGAAGAGCCAGGGCCTGGGTGCGGCGCAGGTCCTCGAGCTCATCGACAGTCTCTCCATCGAGCCGGTGTTCGCGCCGCATTCGACCGAAGCCAGCCGCAGAACGCTGCTGGGCAAGCAGCTGCGTATCGCACAGCGCCTGCTCGAACGTCTCGACCCGAGCCTCACGCCGAACGAAGCCCGCAGCGTCTGGAGCAGCATCCGCATGGAGCTGACCGCCGCGTGGCAGACCGAGGAGCTACCGCGCGAACGGCTCACGGTCGCGGATGAACGCGAGCAGATCCTGTTCTACCTGGTGGAGATCCTGTACCGCGTGGTGCCGGCGTTCTACGAGGAGATCGCGCAGGCGCTGGAGAAACTCTACGGCACGGACGCCGGCGAAGAGCATCCGCGAGGCGCTGGCGCGCCAGCAGCAGGTGATCATCAACCGCTATTTCGAGGAGTGCCAGAGCATCGCGCAGCGCTTGTCGCAGAGCGCCAGCCGCGTGGCGGCGGCCCCCGAACTGACCAAGCGGGTCGAGCAGTACATGCGGCTGCTGCCGGGGGCGCGCGCCATCACCCCGGCGCGGCACGACCGCATGCCTTACCGCGTGTTCCTCGCGCAGCTCGGCGAGCGCCTGCGCAGCACCTACGAAGGCCGGGCGAGCGGTTACGAGAGTGCGCGGCAGTTCCGCGACGATGTCGCGCTCATCGCCGCGAGCCTCAGGGCCCACAAGGGCGCGAACGCCGGCCTGTTCCACGTCGAGCGTCTGCTGCGCCGGATCGACACCTTCGGATTTCACCTGGCGACGCTCGACGTGCGCCAGCATGCCGGCGTTCTGCACGAGGTCGTGGCGCGCGGCTTCGACGACCCGCTGTGGCTCGGCCGCAGCAGCCGCGAGCGCGGCGACCGGCTCGCCCAGGCGCTGGAGAAGGATCGTGGACCGGTCACCGAGCTCGATGCGCTCGGCAAGCGCCACCTCGCGGTGTTCGATGCCATCATGCAGGGCCGCCACCGCTACGGCCCCGACGCCATCGGCTACTTCATCGTGAGCGGCGCCAGCGGCGCCGACGATGTGCTCGCGGCGCTGCTGCTGGCGCGCTGGGCCGCGGCGTACGACAAGCGCACCGGGGAAGTGGCGCTCGACCTCGCCCCACAGTTCGAAACCGCCGAGGCGCTCGCCACCTGCGGCAGCACCATGCGGGAGCTGCTCGCCGATCCGCTGTATCGGCGGCATCTGGATGCGCGCGGGCGGCGCCAGTGCGTGCTGATCGGATACTCCGACAGCAACAAGCAAACCGGCGCCTGCGCCTCGCGCTTCATAATTCACCAGGCGCAGCACGATCTGGCGCAGGTGCTCGCCACCGCCGGCGAGCGCGCCGTCATGTTCCACGCCCGCGGCGGCAGCATCGCGCGCGGCGGCGGGCGCATCGAAGCGCTGGTGCACGCCGCCCCCGCCGGGGCAGTGGACGGGGTGCTGCGGATCCGCGAACAGGGAGCCACCATCAAGCAGGGCTACGGACTGCGGCCCATCGCCATGCGCACGCTCGAGCGGGCCTTCAATGCGTTGAGCCTCACGACCGCGGCGCACCGCCGCGGGCAGCTGCCGCCCGACTCGGCCGAACAGCTGGAAATCGCCGCGCTGCTCGCGCAGGAGAGCCGCACCGCCTACCGGCGCCTGGTCTACGAGCAGGCGCAGTTCTACGAGTATTTTCAGGCGGTCACGCCGATCGATGTGATCGAGAGAATGCAGATCGGCTCGCGTTCCGTGCACCGCGTGGAAGGCGCAGGCATCGAGGGCCTGCTGCCGGTGCCATGGGTGTTCGCCTGGTCGCAGACCCGCCACATGCTGCCCGGCTGGTACGGCGCCGGCAGCGGTCTGCGCGCCGCGCTCGCCCGGTTCGGGTTGCCGCGGCTGCGCGCGGCCTGCGCCAGCTGGTACTTCCTGCGCAACCTCCTGGATGACGTCGAGACCATGCTGGCGCGGTCGGATCCGGAGATCGCGCGCTACTACGACGAGCTGGTGCCGGAAGCGCTGCGCCGCTTCTCCGGCGAGATCCGCGGCGAGTTTGACAGCGCGTGCGAGCAGATCCTCGCCGTCAGGGAGAGCCAGGCGCTGCTCGACTCCGATCCGACGCTGCAGCGCTCGATCCGGCTGCGCAATCCCTACCTCGATCCCATCAACCTGATGCAGGTGGATCTGCTGCAGCGCTGGCGCGCCGGGGGACGCGCGGACCGCGACCTGTTCGAGGCGCTGCTGGCAAGCGTCTCCGGCATCGCCCAGGGCCTGCAGACCACCGGGTGAGCGGCGCGGCGCACACCATCACCCTCCGTCCCGCGACCGCGGGCGACCTGCCGCAGGTGCTGGCATTCATCCGCGAGCTCGCCGTGTACGAGCGTCTCGAGCGCGAGGTGGTGGCGACCGAAGCGGACCTCGGCGCGGCGCTGTTCGGCCCGCGCCCCTTTGCGGAGGTGATACTCGCGTGTCTGGACGGCACGCCGGTGGGCTTTGCGCTGTTCTTCCACAACTTCTCGACGTTCCTCGGCAAGCCCGGCATCTATCTCGAGGACCTGTTCGTGCGCCCCGAGGCGCGCGGCCTCGGCGTCGGCAGGCAGCTGCTCGCCTGGCTCGCCCGCACGACGCTCGAGCGCGGCTGCGCGCGGCTCGACTGGGCGGTGCTCGACTGGAACGAGCCCTCGATCGGGTTCTATGCGAGTCTCGGGGCGGTCGCGCAGAATGACTGGACGACCTTCCGGCTCGCCGACGCGGCACTGCACCGCCTTGCGGGCGGCTGATACGGGATGCCGAGCACCTGGTCATCCCACAGGGTCTCGTTGTAGGGGTACAGGAACAGGTGCCAGCCCTCGTGTACGGGCTCGCCTGCGCTCCACACCTGCGCCGGACGCAGCAGAAAGGAGCGCGGCGGCACCGGTGCCGCGCCCCGACGCCGCCTCGAGGGGGCTCAGCTCCCGCCCATCAGCACCGTCGTATCGTAGCGCTCGAATCCCTGGATGGCGCGTGCGTAGGCGTTGAACACCAGCCGCTCGGCTACCTTGTCGGCCCTGGGCGCCAGCAGCATCCGCAGCACCACGTCATCCGCGGGGCGTGTCGCCTCCTCGGCCAGCAGCTGCTCGACGACGCGGGTCAGACGATGGTACAGCTCGTTGACGAAGCGCAGGTGCGCACCGTCGTGCACCTGGTCCGCGCCCGCGCCGTAGGTGACGCGCGCCTCTTCGGCGAGCTCGTGCAGGAACAGGTTCAGCAGTCGCGCCTTGTCGACGACCCGCAGGTCCGCGTAGAACTCGATTTCGGAATTGAGGTTCATGCCGGGAAGAAATCAATGGGCTTGGTGGTGGTGACGGTGTCGACGTCCTTGGGATCGAAGCGGAACAGACGCACCAGTGCGATGATCTTGCGCTCCAGATCCGGGTCCCTGAGCTCGCTGGAGACGATGCGGCACATGGTCACGTCACCGGTGGGGGCGATGGTGAACTCGAGCACCAGCTTGCCCTGCAGCTCCGCATTGTCGCGCAGCGCCCGGGCGTACAGGCTGTAGATGCGTCCCTTGTTGCGGTCGAAGACCAGCTCGATCTCCTCGCGCGAGCGGGCCGCCTTGCCGCCGCCACCGCTGCGGGCGGGGCCGCGGCTGTTCAGACCCGAGCGCACGATGCCGGAGGTGACGGCCGTCGTGTCGTGACCGGTGAGCGAGCCGGCCCCGGTGCCAAAGCCGCGGCTGGTATTGGCGGAAGTGATGCCGCCGCTGCCGACCCCGACCTTGGAGGTGATGAGCGAGCGCTCGGCGTGCGCGTCGGCGCTCACCGAGCCGGAGAGGTTCTTGGTCTCGAGCGGGGTGAGATCCATGACGTCGCGCAGATCGGCGAGCTCGTCCTTGACCTGGTTCAGCTGCTTCTGCGCCTTGTTGCGCGCCCGCTGCCGCTCATCGACCGGTGGCGGCTTCACCATGGCGACCTTCGGCTCGATCTTCGGTTTCTCCTCCTTGGGCACCGGCGGCGGAGGCGGCGGCGGTTTGGGCGTGTTCTCGAGCATCACGCGTGCGAGCCGCTGCGGGACTTCCTCCGGCGCCTCGCGTTTCGGCGTCGGCAGCAGCGGAAATGCGACGCCGAACACCACCAGGATGATCAGCAGCACGCGCAGGATCTTGCGGAACCGCGCGCTCGATTCCGGATCGCCCTCCCAGGGCAGATCGAAGTCGCGGTAATAGGGTGCGATGACCATGGCGGGCTTACACCGGCTTGAACTGGCCGGCGGCGACCGGCTTTTCCTTCTGGATGACCGCGAGCGAGATGCGCCCGTAGTCGGCCTCCGTGCAGGTCGCCATCACGCGCTTGAGCACCTCGTAGGGCAGCGCCTTGTCCGCCATGATGGTGATCTCGCGCTGCGCGATATCGCGCTCGCTCAACTCCCTGCCGACCAGGAGCGGGCGCTTGAGCGCGGCGCGCAGCGGCTCGACCAGCCTCCCCTGCCCGGCGCGAATCTGCGCCACCGTCGCGATGAATTCCCCCTGCACGAACAGGTCGGTCCTGGTGATCATGACCACCACCGACGCCTTGGGCGCGACCTCAGCGATCGACTGCGGAATCTCGATCCCCTTGGCGTTCTGTATGACCTCGACCTCGATCGAGTACACGAGCAGGAAGGCGACCATCACCGACAGGATGTCGATGAGCGGAATGAGGTTCAGCTGCGCATCCGCGCGGTGACGCACGTGGTGCTGCGCCATGCGCTGGGCGCGATGCGACATGCTCATGGGTGTGCTCCGTTGGCCGACGCCGCCGCGGCGTGCAGGGGAGTAGACGGGGCGGCCGCTGCCGGGATGGGGGCTGCCGCGGACGCCGGCCCCGGGGTGCCGCCCGTGGCCGCAGGCGTCGCCGGCGCATCGCCGATGGAAATGTCCGGGAACAGCTCGGCCTGCACGACGTTCAGACCCTGACTCACTTCAAACACGCGCACGCGATCCATGACCTGCACCAGCGTGTCGTAGGGCGTGTCTGCCTCCAGCAGGATGCTGGCGTCGGTCTTCTCCGGGAACTTGGCCTTGACACGCTTGAGGTATTCGGTCAGCGCATCGTAGTTGTAGCCGCCGGGCGTGTTGGGCAGCGTCGCGAGCGGTCCGGTATTGCGATCCGCCACCTGGATAAGGTCCTTGCGCACCATCACCTCCAGCTGCAGTCCCGGCGGGGGCTCGCGGAACTCGGTCTGCGAAGCCGGCAGATTCAGCTGCAGAATCACGGTGCGCGAGAACACCGCGGTCATCAGCAGGAAGGTCACGAGCACCGTGAAGATGTCGATCATCGGCACCAGCAGCAGCTCCGCCGGTTTGCGCGAGTGACGCTCCAGCTTGCGGGTTTGATACGAACGGCGCATGCGGGACCTTCAGTCCTTCACCTTCAGGCGAGCGCGGGCTTTAGGCCGCTGCGGGCGCGCTTTGCCGCTCGGTGATCGCGTTCAGGAACTTGACCGACGCCATCTCCAGGCTGTCGATCAGCTCGGTGGTCCTGGTCTGCAGCCACGCGTGGATGAACAGCAGCGGTACCGCCGTCATGAGGCCGAAGGCCGTGCAGTTCATCGCCACCGAGATGCTCGCCGACAGCAGGTTGGCCTTCTCGGCCGGGTTGACGGTCGCCACCGCCGCGAAGGCGCGGATCAGGCCCATCACCGTGCCCAGGAGTCCCAGCAGCGTCGCGAGATTGGCGAAGGTCGCGAGGTAGTGCGTGCGTTTTTCCAGCCGCGGCACCACCTCCATGAGGCTCTCCTCCATCGCCTTCTCGATGTCGTCGCGGCGGCGCGCGGACTGAATGCGCGCCAGGCCGTAGTTGAGAATGTGGCCGATGGCCGACGAGGATTTGGAAGTCGCCTGCGCCACCTGGCGAAAATTACCCTGCGAGAGCAGCGGCACGATTTCATTCCACAGACCGCGGTTGCGCGCGGCCGTGAGTGACAGATAGATGTAACGTTCGATGGCCATCGCCAGGCCCACCACGAACACGAATGCGATGGGATACATGAAATTCCCGCCGCCCTGAAAGAAACGCACGATCAGATTCCAGAGTTCCATTTAAAGACTCCCGCTCATTACAGACCGCTACACACGCGCCAACTTACGAAAACTGAATGACATAAGCCCAAAAAGCTGCGACCCAGCTCTCATCCTGATACCGCGCCCCGGCCCTTTTCAGGGCTTGTCGCCCGAAGCCTGCGCCGCGCCCGCCGCGGGGGCGGCCTGCTCGGGCTTCAGAGCGTCGTAATAACGGTTTTCCCGCTGGAAAACGTCCCGGTCCAGCGGCTGCAGCACGTCGTCCAGCAGGCTGTTCACCGGCTTGCCGAGCAGATCGCCAAGATCGGAGCGCTTCCACGGCACGATGTACAACACCTTGGGCAGCTCACGGTTGCCGGTGATATCCGTCGGGTCGAGCTCGATCCGGTCCGGGCCCTTGCGCGCGCTCGCCTTGGGGGCGGGAGGCTCCTTGCGCCCGGCAGCCGCCCCGGCCGCAGCCGGCTTGCGTGCACCGCCGGGCGCGCTCGCGGTCGCGGCGTCCACGCCTGTGGCCGCCGTGTCCGCGGCCGGTGCGCGCCTGGAGGTATCCACTGCGGGCTCGAGTTGCTCCGGGCGCGGCAGGGCGCGCGCGGGTGCTTGCGGGTGCGAGGGCGGCGGCGGCGCGGACTCCTGCGCCCGTGTCGCTTCGGGGGTCAGCGGGCACAAGGCCATGAGAACCGACAGCACGGTCGCTGGCCTCAATCGGTATACGCACACTCGGTCCATGTTCATCTCCTGCTCAGGCGCCGCCGGCGGCGCCGTTCGCAACGCTGTCGCCCGGGGTGGGTTGCGATTGCGGCTCAGGCGCCGCGCGCGGCTCGGCTGCCGGCGCGCGCGGAGCCGCCGCGGGCGCGTCGCCCGGGTTGCCGTTCGCGGGCGCGGCAGGCGCCGGCCGCTTCACCGGCGGCACACCTAAGCGCTGTCGCAACTCCGCAATCCAGCCGCTCACCGGCTTATCCTCGCCGGTGAGCTGCCGGTACTGCTCGAAGGCCGTCAGCGCGCGGCCGGGGTCTCCGAGATAGAGATCCGACAGCACGCCGAGGTTCCGCCAGGCCGGGGCATAGTGCGGATCCGCCGCAATGGCCTGCTCGTATGAGGAGGCCGCGTCCTTGAACTGCCCGCGCATCCGCTGCGTGGCACCGAGCTCGCTCCAGGCCACCGCGCTGCCGCGCTCGTGAGCGACCGCGCTCTTGAGGGTTTCCTCCGCCTGCTCGAGGTGACCAGCGTTGCGCTGCAGAATGGCGAGGTTCACGAGCGGTGCGGCGAACTGAGGATACTGCAGCGACAGCTGCTTGAAGCCGAGCTCCGCCTCGACCGCCTTGCCGGTGCGCATGTAGCTGACGACCCGATCGAAGTCCGCCCGCGCCGCCGGTGACACCTGCGGATGCGCACTCACGGCCGCTGCCACGCCGGGCGCGGTCGGGTTCGCGGTCCCACCCGCCGGCGCGGCGGTGGCAGCACGCGTCGCCGGCGCAGGCGCCGGTGCGGCAGATGCGGCGGCCGCCGGGGCCGGCGCAGCCGCTGACGCATCACGCGTGATCGGCTTCGCCGGATGCATCACCGGGCGCTTGGGCCCGGAACTGCAGGCACCGAGCACCGCCAGCGCCAGCCAGGCGAGCGCGGACGCGGCCCGGGTGTCGGCGCCCGGTGTGCGCTCACTCGAGGCTGGTAACCGCATCCTGTATCAACTCCGTCTTGCCGTAGCGCGCGGGCTTGAGCTGCGCGAGCGCCTGAAAGCTCTTTTGCACCCACTCGTCGTACACACCGTCCCTGGCGCGCGCGGCGTTCAGCTCGTGCGCCTTGATCGCCTGCTCCTCGAACGGGAATACCTGCTCCTCGAGCAGTGAGTTGTATTCCTCCAGCGCATCGCCCTTGAGGTTCGACGGCCGCTCCGAGCCCAGGAGGTCCTTGGCGAGCGTGCCGTACAGCTCCGCCATCTCGTAGGTGGCGGCGGTGGTCACTTCGGCGACCTGGTATTCGGCGGCGCGCCTGTAGCCGTCCATCGCGCTCTCGAGCGCGTTGCGCTTGACCGCCAGGCTCTTCTTCAGGGGCGCGGTGAGGCGCACGGCCCGAAACGCATCGCGCGCCGGCTGCGCGAGCGCCAGCTGCGCCTTCGCGGCCAGGTAGTGGGTGCGGTCGGTGCGCTGCGCGCCGGCCTGCGCGTCGGCGCGGATGATCTCCTGGTACCAGTGATCGCGGCGCGCGGGATCGCCGCTCTTGCCGGCGTAGTCCGCCAGGCGCTGGCGCGCCTCCTCGGCATCGACCAGTGGCGTTGGGTTGGTGTCGACGAACTTCTCCAGCATCCCCATGGCCCTGGGACTGTTGCCGGCCTTGGAGTACAGGTCCGCGGATTGCATGAGCGCTTCACGCTGCACGGCGCGACTCTCGGCCGGGTTTGTCGCGATCCGCTCGAACTCCGCGGCGGCCTCGCCCGGGCGGTTGGCTTCAGAGTACGCCACGGCGAGCTTGCGGGCGACCTCCGGTTGCAGCTGATGCTGCGGGAACTGGCGGCGAAAATCCTGGAGCACGCCGATGGCGCGGTCCCACTGCTTGAGGTTCAGCAGCTCGGCAGCGGCGTCGTACTGCGCATTGGCGCGGATCTTCGATTGCGGCGCCACGCGCCCGACGCGCAGGAAATCCTCCACCGCCCCGCCGGCATCGCCGGCCTTCTGCTTCGACTCGCCCTCCTTGTATACGGTCGCGGCGAGGCGCTCGGTGAGATCGGTGCGCATCTTGTCATCCGTGCCGGCGAGCTCGCGCGCCTGCAGGAACGCGGGCTCCGCCTTGGCATAATCGCCCTGGTCGAAGCGCGCTTGCGCGATGATCGTCCACGCGATGCGCTGCTTCGCGACATCCACCGGCGGCTGGCGCGCGAGAATCGACTCGGACACGCTGACGGCGCGCGCCCGGTCCCCGGCGGCGAAGATCTCCTCGGCTGCGCGGGTCAGAACCCCGGCGCTGTCCGGGTGCTCCGGAAAGGTCTGCGCGAACCTGACTCCGGCGTCCATGGCGCGCTTGTGCCAGAGGTCCTTGTCCGCGCCGCTCAAGGCCTCCTCGCCTTTCTGAAAGGAGACCAGCCCCGCGTAGGCGGCGGTCGCGGACTTGTCGTTCCTCGCATAGCCGTAGGCGGTGCGCTCGTACTCGGCAGCCGCATCGGCGTACTGATGGCTTTCGAACAACGCCTCCGCCAGCAGGTAGTTGGTCGCGGCGGAGTCGGCATCTTCCGGGAACGACTTCAGGTAGTCCCGGTACCAGCGGGCGGCTTCCTGGTAGTCCGCGACCCGTTTGGACTTCTGCGCGCTCGCATGGAAGTAGGTAGCCACGTCCTTGAGGTTGGTCTTGAGCTCCTGCACCACGCGCGGATTGTCGGCGCGGGCGCGGGTTTTCCAGTAGGGGGATTCGAAGTTGTAGCGCTCGACGAACTCGTGCTTGCCGTCGACCACCAGCTGGCTGAAGCCGCCCTTGCCGTAGGCCTCGATCGCCGCCATGTCGAGGTCCGGCGCCTGGTCGGTGTATGGGTCGCGCGCCACGTACGCGCGGTAGACGTTCGCCGCATCCTGATAGCGCTGCTTGTCGACGTACAGGTTGCCGAGGCGGGAATACAGCAGCCAGGCGTACGGGCGCTCGCCGTGCTGGTGCATGTATTGCTCGAGCGAGGCGGCGCCGTCGTTGTAGGAGAACGTGATGCTCATCACCCGCAGGGTGTCCTCGACCAGCTCGCGATCGGCGCGCTTGAGGTTCTCCAGGCGCACGGACTTGCCGCGGCCGCTGCCGAGCTCCTGGTCGAGCACGCCGCCGAATGACGGCAGGCTTTCGAGCGCGAGCGACTGCTTGAACAGCGACCAGCCCCGCTTGTACAGGCTCTGCTGGAAGAACGCCGAGCCTGCGCCGCGCCCGATGACGGCGGCGTAGGCGCGCTCGGCATCCGCGTAGCGCTTGTCGGAAAACAACAGCTCGCCGCGCCGGAACTGCACCTCATCGAGCTGCGGGCTTTGCGGGTAGCGCTGCACGATCCGATCGAGGGTGCCGAGCGCCTGGCCGGACTGGCCGGTGGTCTCATAGGCGCGCGCCAGCTGATAGAGCACCTGGTCGTTGCGCGTGTAGTCGGGGAATGCCTTGAGCAGTGTCGTGTAGAGCTTGATCGCCTCGCCGCCCTGCAGGTCCACCGCGGTGACTTCCTGCTCCAGCCGCTGCATCTCGCCGGCGTCGAGGTTGAGGTCCCCGAGACGGCGCAGCGCCTCGGCGCGCAGCTTCGGATCGGTATTCTGCAGCTCGAGAAAGCGGCGGTAGTTCTCCATCGCCCGGGAGACGTTGGCGCTCGCCATGGTGTCGCGGTGCACCTCGACCTTGCGCGAGGCGAGATCCCCGATGGTGGGCTGCGCAGCGGTGGGCGCACCCTGCGCCGCAGCGCGCGGCGTGCTCGCCAGCAAGGCGAGCGCGAGCGCCGGCGCGACGGAGGCGGCTGAAGGTACGCGCGGGCTCATCGCGGCGGCTCCGGCGCCTTGGGCACGGGAGCCTCCTCGGGCGGTGGCGGAGCCTGCCCGGGTGCGGGCGGGGTCTCCTCAACCGCCGGCTCGGCGGGCGCGGGCTGGTTGCCGCCCGGGGCGCCTTTCTGCGTGGTGTCCGCGCTGGCGGCGCGATCGTACATGCTCGCGAGCGCAAAGCGCGCCTGGACCTGGTAGGCGGCGAGTCGATCCTTCTGCTCCTCGAGCTGATGAGCGGCAACCCGCGCGAGGTACACGCCCTGCTTCTGCTCTGTGGCGCCGAGGCGCGCCTGCAGGGTGTCGATGCGCTGCTTCAGGGCGGTGACGCGGGCGGCGAACTCCCCGGTGTTGGTCGGCACGCTCTTGCGGTCGCGTTCCACGCGGATCCAGCGGCTCTGCGCTTCATGCAGCGCGAGACTGAGATCCTTCAGCCCGCGATGCTCCTGCCACAAGCGCGCGTTGAAAGCGTCGCGGAGGCTAAACTGCAATACGCCCTTCACCAGTGCCAGCCGCACGCGCAGGTCGGCGTTCTCGGGTGTGTCGGGGGCGGCGGCGAGCGCCGCCTCCACACGCTGCACGCGCGTCCATTGCTCGCGCTCGACCGTGGTGCCGAGCGCGGCCATGTCACGCTGTGTCTCGATGGTGCGCAGCTCATTCGCCAGCGTGACGTTGCGCTGCTGCAGCTTCGCGACCGCGCCCGAGGCCAGCAGCGCATCCGCCCGCGGCAGCCGCTCGGCGTAGGCGCGTTCGCGCGTCTCGATCATGTCCTGGAAGGCGCCCATGCTGTCGCCCCAGCGCTCCAGCGTGCCGTTCAGGTACAGGAGGTCGCGGTAGTTCTTGAGCCCCTCCTGGAAATCGTGTCCGGCCAGAACCGCGTACAGATAGCGCGACTCGGGCGCATCGGGCAGGCTCTTCAGCTGCCAGAACCAGCCGTAGCGGGCGCCCAGATCCGTGCCCAGCACCCGCTCGAGCATGTCGCCCTTCTGGATGCGTGCGATGGCCTCATCCAGCC
>WNGO01002607.1_pt1 | contig 17849 bp, 12 predicted proteins | sample 5400511 | NCBI WGS metagenome assembly WNGO01 (sample SAMN13153380, study PRJNA577476) | soil metagenome | isolation source: 20 cm soil or saprolite under Garry oak tree replicate 2 | place: USA:California | collected 2016-06-15 | reverse complement strand
CAGTAACGGCCCGCGGGCAGGAAGAGAGAATAGTTTTTTCGCGTCTTGTGACGGAAGACAGGTGTGCCTCGCCAAAACCTCGTACACCTGCGAAATGAATGACTTGGCGCAAAGCTCGATTCGGTCTTTTCCGCTAAAACTCTTGCCATGATCGTGACGCTCCGACATTTCCTCGCTCTGCATGCGCAACGACCTCGCCGTCGATCGACTACCCTGCACAAACTGTTCTGGGTTGCGTTGAGAATGTGCTGGTCCGGGTGGAGGCAGCCTGTCTGGCGAATTGATACGGTGGAAGAGAAACGATCGGATCCGCGAAGCGCGCAGCCACCAAGAACGCAACGAGTCAGGAGCAGGAGTTGGTGTTTGAGGAGAAGCGACTCCGCAACGATGGAACGGACACCGCCAGGTCCGAGCAGGCGGACCAGGGTAGCAAGGAAATGGATGAAAGAACCACCAGATGGCGCATCGAAGAATGGTAGCAAGACGGGGAATCCTGAGGAATCGTGGGTGAAATAACAATTCGCCAGCCACAGGCTCTGAAGATGAATCTAGACATTACGAACACACAGGTTGCGAATTCGCGTCGCGCGTTGTCGCGGCGCCATTTTCTGCGTGCCGGTGTCCTCAGCGCGGGAGCCCTGGCGCTTACGCCCATTCTTCGCTGGCAGGCCTCGGCGGCCGAATTGGGTTCGGCCAGCTTCGGGCCCGCCAAATGGATGATCCCATTCGACCGCGACTGGCTTTTCGGCGGACGCGTGAATCCGGGAGTCACGAACAGTGACCAGCGTAGGTTTGTCCCCGTCACGTTGCCGCACTGCGTCGCCAGGCTCGGTTGGGAGAAGTGGGATCCCGCGGTATGGCAGGACCTCTGGTTGTACCGGCGCTCGTTCAGTCTTCCGCCGGAGTTCCGGCACTCGCGCGTCTTCGTTCAATTCGATGGCGTGATGGCGGGCACCACCCCGTCGATCAATGGCCACGAACTGCCAGGGCACCTGGGCGGCTATCTCCTGTTCGAATACGAGCTCACCCAATGGCTGAAGGACACCGACAATGCGCTCGACGTCGTGGTGGATTCGCGCTGGAACAACGTCCCGCCTGACGGTTCACCAGAAGGTCCGAGGCGCCTTGACTATCTCGAAGCAGGCGGCATTTATCGGCCGGTGTGGCTCAAGACCGTGCCGCAGGTCTTCATTCGCGATGTGTTCGCTAAGCCGGTGAAGGTGCTCGATCCGGGCCGGCAGGTCGATGTGCTGTGCACACTCGATGCTGCCGCGATTCCCGCTGGAATACTTGAGTTGCGGGTTGAACTGCGCGATAACGCGCGCGTTGTCGCCCGCACCGGTCAATTGATCCAGATTGACAAACCGGGCCAAAAGGAAGTGAAGCTCGCGCTGTCGAATCTCCGCAACGTGAAACTCTGGGACGTCGATGCGCCACATCTCTACGACGTGGTCACCACGCTGTTCGTCGACGGCCGACCCGTCCACGATTACCGTGTCCGCATCGGATTGCGCGATGCACGATTCGAACTCGACGGGTTCTTCCTGAACGGACGACGACTGCAGCTGTTTGGACTGAACCGCCATGAAATCTATCCCTACGTAGGTGGGGCCATGCCGCCGCGAGTGATGCGGCGCGACGCGGAGATGCTTCGGCGGGATTTCAACTGCAACATCGTCCGTTGCTCGCACTATCCACAGTCGGAAGCGTTACTCAATGCTTGCGATGAGCTTGGTCTGATGGTCTGGGAAGAGACTCCCGGGTGGGGATACCTGGGCGATGACGCGTGGAAAGATCTGCTCGTGCGCGACGTGCACGACATGATCGTTCGCGATCGCAATCATCCAGCCATCGTTATCTGGGGCGTGCGCGCGAACGAGTCTGCCAACGATGTTCCCCTGTACCGCCGCACCACCGAGCTGGCGAAGCAGCTCGACGATTCGCGTCCTGACTCGGGATCGATGACCTCCGGATCGCGAAGGACCTGGGAGACCGATTGGCACGAAGACGTCTTTGCCTTCGACAATTACAGGGCCGAGCCCGACGGCAGCGTCGCTATCGACGATCCCGTCCCCGGCGTGCCCTACATGCTGGCCGAAGCGGTCGGACAGTTTAACTACACAAACCGCAAGGGATTTGACAGCTATTATCGTCGCGCCGGCGATGCCACAACGCAACAAGTGCAGGCTATCCGCCACGCGCAGGCACACAGCCGGGCAGCCGCGAATCCTCGGATCTGCGGAGTCATCGCGTGGTGTGCATTTGACTACGCGAGCCTCGTCAATTCCTACAACACGGTCAAGACGCCCGGGGTCGCCGACGTGTTTCGCATCCCGAAGCTCGGCGCATCGTTCTACCTCGCGCAAGTCGATCCGAAACTCCGTCCCGTCATCGAGCCCAGCTTCTATTGGGATTTCGGACCGCACACACCGAAGGGACCCGGCAGGCACGCTGCGATCTTCTCCAACTGCGATCAGCTGGAAGTGTTCGTCGGCGGCCAGCGCCACTCGACACTCCGTCCAGATACCGAAAACTTTCCGTACTTGAAGCACGCGCCGTTCTTCGCAGACCTGGAATTGGAAGGCCCGGCACATCCCGAGCTTCGGATTGACGGATATGTGGGCAACCGAGCGGTGCTGTCCCGTTCATTCTCCTCGGATCCCGCCGCCGATCAGTTTTTCCTCGCCGCGGACGACTCTGTGCTTACCGGCGATGGCGCCGATTCAACACGCGTGGTCTTCAAGATCGTCGACAAGTACGGCGCCGACCGTGCCTTTGCTACCGGCGAAGTCAGGTTCGAAATGGACGGGCCGGCAGTCATCGTGGGTGACAACCCGTTCAAGCTCGACGATAGCGGTGGGGTTGGAGCGATCTGGATACGGACGGTATCGAATGGACGAGGGAAGGTTCGCCTCTCGGCCAGCCACTCTGTGCTAGGCGGGAAGAGCGTGGAACTCGAGGTGAGACCTGCGGGATCCGCTCGGCCCCAAGTCGACCAAAGCGAATTTCATGATTAATCGTTTCTCCCAGCCCGCTTCTCTCATCTTCATCGCCGGCAATCGCCTCGGTCACGTCGTTCGTCAGCCCGCCGCTCGCGCTCGGCCTGATCTTCGGGTTGCTGTTTACGCATCCCTTCCGCTCCGAGAGCAGGCGGTTGACCAGGACACTGCTACAGGCCTCGGTCGTCGCGCTCGGCTTCGGCATGAACCTCCACCAGGTGGTCGCGGCCGGACGCAGCGGTTTCGTCTACACGGCCGCGGCGTATGGTCAAAAATCTCAAACGCACTGAAAAGGATTGGTTTCGGCCAAGCCAGCGCACGCCTTCATGGGACGTCATCTTGAACTCTTTCGATTCCATCTTGAGCCCGCAAACGTCGCGGAATCGTTACCTCTAGGAGCAAAACTCAAGGCCGCACTCGCTTGGTAGTGACTACACGCGCCGAGCTCCAGTCGTTCTCCGATGAACCATACCCGTAGAGCATCAGCCAAAAATCCTGGGGCAGGTTCTTTACCGTCTTCTGAAGGCCCATCTGCCCATTGAGCATGAAAAGAAATTCGTCGCCCCGGCGCACAATTCCGAGCGTCGGATTGGGTATCTTCGTGGCCAATTTGCGATTATCAAGCCGTTCGCCCTGACCATTCACCACCGCCCAAGCTTCAAAGGTTCCTTCGCTGGTGTAGATCCATTCGACTCGGTTGCGGCCAGAATCGTCGAACAGCACCGTAAGGTTGGCATCACCCGGAGTCAAGCCACCACTGCCCGGCTCCGGCAGTGCGGCTCCTACTTTCGCAACCGTGGCTTCTGCAATAAAATGATCCCCAGTGAATTTTTGTTTGGAGCGCACACCCGAGCGCGAGCCATTCACACTTCGCATCCGCAACTCTCCATTTTCGACCTTGAACGTGCCGCCAGCGCCACCTTCGAAGGTGAAACGCTCCCATTTTCCGGCATCAAGCGAACTTCCCTCAAAGGCAGCATTCCACTCCTCCACCGCTGGATTCGTTTGTGAAAATGCCCACACGAGTGAAATCAGCAGGCAACAGGTCAGCGCCATCGCGAGTAAGAGTGTCTGTCTCAGCACAAAAAAACCTCCATCAAAGTATCAGTAGCGGACGTTGGCAAGGCGGCGTACGATCTCGCGCCGTTCGTTCTCGGACTGTTGCTTTTGGTCGTTGCTCAGTTGCTCGAATTTGCCGGCCGCCGTCTGGGCGTCCTCTCGCCTCTTGAGGCGCGTGTAGACTCGGCTCAGATGGTAGTAGGCCTCCGCCAGTTTTGGATCCGCTCGAACCACTCCTTCAAGTTCCCCGGCAGCGTCCTGGAAGCGGTCGGCTCGCAGGTAAAGTTTGCCTAGCGCTAGGTGTGCCTGCAGGAATCCCGGATCGAGCTCCAGTGCGCGCTTCAGATGCTCTTGCGCATGATCATCGTCGGCTGAGGTGAATTTTGAAAAAGTTTCTGCAATAAGGTAGTGATTAACTGCGGAGGATTCTTCAGCGGCTATGGCCTTCTGGTAGTACGCAACGGCATCCAAGATTCTGCCCTCGTCGTCGCAGATCATCCCCAAATATGCAAGGGCCGGAGACATCTTGGGATCACGTTCCAGAGCACGGGAAAAAGCATTCGCTGCATCTTTGTTCTTATTATCGGTAAACTGCGCCACTCCCATGGCAAACCATAGCTTGGAGGAACCCGGAAATTCATCGAGAGCTTCCCGAAGACGGATGACTGCGGCCTGAGGGGCGTTTGCACTGGTCAATAACATGGCGTAGCGAAACCGTAATGCTTCGCTCGTGGGATCGAGCTGGATGGCCCGTCGCATTGCAGGGATTGCCTTCTCGATTTGGCCACTCACCTCGTAGATCTCCGCCAGGGCGGCGAACAGCGGGGCAGCTTCCATTCCCCGGGCCAGTGCGGATTCCAGTGCGCGACCCGCAGCCTCGTCGTTCTTCTGTTCATGGTATGCGCGCGCCAGCAGCACGATTTCGTTTACGCTCGAAGGATCAGCCTGCACGGCAGCATCCAGTTCGCCGGCAGCTTCCTTTGCCAGGCCCGCTTCGAGCAAGGCAGCCCCCAACTCGGCGCGGGCGGGCGGCGCAGCGACGGATTCCGGCGCACCGCCCAGGCGGGCAGAGTAATCGGGAAACTCCGCGGCGGCTTTCGCGGATTCATGAAGACGCAAGGCAATAACAATTAGAGCGCGAGCAGTTTCGGCGTCTGGCGCAATCGCGCGTGCACGCTCGAACAACTCCTGCGCTTCCCGCAAGCCCTGTAAGCTTCCAGCGGCAAAGCGAATCTGCGCCAAATTGACTAGCGCGGCGGGCTGTCTCGGATCGAGACGCAGGGAAGCTTTAAACTCGGCCGCTGCTTCTTGCTTGCGCCCCAGCTTCAGCAGTATCGCACCATGATTGTTGCGGACCTCCGGAGAAGAAGGTGCAGCCGCGGCAGCCGCAGCGAACTGACGTTCCGCCTCCGCAAGTTCACCGGCACGATCCGCAATGATTCCCAGATAGGTCCGTGCTGTGATGTTCTTCGGGTCCATCGCAAGCGCGCGCCGGAAAAAACTCTTGGCTGTGGCTGTCTCGCCGCGCTCCAGCGCGGCGGCACCGCCTGCCACCATCTTGGCGGCTCTTTCTTCGTCCCCTGGCCCGTTGTCCGGCAGATTGGGAGGGCGCGCCGAGGGCCGTAAGCCGCAAGTTAGAGTCACCGCCAGCATGAAAGGCGCCATCAGAAATTTCAGGGAGCTGAACATGACCACCAGACTAAGACAGAAAGAGCGGGCGGGAGAAATAATTCTCTTTCGCCGCTCGTTCTGGGAGAACACTCAATAAATCAGCTTCAATCCAAACTGGATCACGCGCGGGTCATAGATGTACGGCTGGTCGATGACACCGGACTTGCCGAAGTTTCCGCCGTCGCGTAAGTCATTGTCGGGGCCGAAGTAACGATGCCGATTGAATGGGTTGAAAATCTCAGTCCGAAATTCAATCGTGTATCTTTCCATGATCCTTGTCTTCTTCAAGATGCTCAAGTTTTCACTGTAGAAGGGTAACGAACGCGCGCTGCTGATCACTGGAGGCGCATTCCCGAAGAAGATATTCGGATTGGCGTAATAATTCTTGTACGGGGACTGAGTAACGTCTGAACCTGTTACAGCATCATTCCGGAACGTAGGCGGCGACGCGAACGCCGCTGGATTCAGAAGTTGGAAAATAGTGCCGCTAGGACTATTTCCCGTGAAAATCGGCTGACCCGTCAGATTGGGACGAATACTGCTATCGAATCCAACCAGATTAAGAAAGTTATCCGTGAACGCCGGATCTGAATTTAGGACAGTTGTAGGTAGCCCGGACTGATAGCGGTGGATGCCGCTGACTTGCCACCCGCCGACAATTTTGTCCACAACGCCCGGCCGTGAAAGCAGGCGACTGCCTTTGCCGAACGGCAGCTCATAGATGTAGCTGAACACCGCGACGTGCGCCGCGTTGTTCGGGGACACCGTGAGAAGCGATCGGATATCGTATGGATTTTGGACAACATTCTGGATTGGCGAACGAGCCAGGAGATCTTCCGAGGCATCCGTGATCAGCTTGGAAAAAGTGTAAGAGAAGCCAAACTGGAACCCCTTGGAAAAGTGCCGGTCGATTTTGAGTTGCAGAGCGTTGTACAGACTGCGGCCTTGGCTCTCGAGTTGTTGATTGATGCGCCCGTACTGCGGGAACGGCCGCAAGGCCTGAGCCACCGTTCCGTCAAAACCCGGATACACCGCCGCCGTGCTAGCCGGCAACCGCGATCCCACACTGGAGGCATAGGCTACTTGCACGGGGTTGGCGAGTGCCGCGCTCAACGGTTCGGTCAAAAGAGGGTATCCTAGCCTCAGCGCATCCAATGGCAACGCATTCAGTCGTTTGAAGTTTGATCGCAGGCGCGTGCCATGACTGCCTATGTAACCGATAGTCAATGCAAAATTCCCCGGAATCTCGCGCTGGTAATCGAGGCTGTATTGCAACGTACGCCCGAGCTTGAATCTCGGATCGAAATAATCAACGTCGCTGCCAATGAACTGGCCATTGTGGTCGGGCACCGGGGCTGCGGGATAAGTGGACAAGAAGGCCACGGATTGTCGGCCATTTGGTGTTGTGAGCGCGTTAGGGGGATTACGAGTCGTGTCGTATCCTTCCAACCCTGAAACGATATCGCTGGACAAAAGAGGTGCGTAGTAAAGCCCAATACCGCCACGAACAACGCTCTTGTTGTTGAGCGAGTATGCGAGCCCGACGCGGGGCCCGACGTCACTGTAGTCAGGATTCACCAAGCCGCGGTTGCTGGCCTTCAAACCTCCCTGGCCGCTGGCACCAACGAGCGCTCCCTTGCGAGTTCCCGCGACTAGAGGGTCGGGGTTGGGAACAGTCGGGTCAAATCCACGCATGTAGTAATGGGCCTCGGTGCGCGGATAAGGAATCTCGTAACGAACGCCGACATTCAGCGTTAAGCGAGGCGTTACCTTGATGTCGTCGTTGGCGAAAAAGGACGGCGCGAAATAGCGCCACGCGGGCTTAACCGAGTGAATGTTCACGAAGGAAAACTCGGTTGCGCCGGTGACCAAGCTGGCGATCGGCCAGCCTCCACCTGCGAAGTTGTTGGGACCTACATCGGATCCTGTCTGATCGCCGCGGAAATTGAACGTACCGGCGGGATCATTGACCTGGGTCACATTTAATTGTTGCCATTTCGCGTCGGCGCCAAATTTGAAGGTGTGGCGCCCCATGACCAATGTGACCGCATCGGCAATCTGCACGGTATTATCGGGCAGGTGGTCGGAGAAAAATGTACCCCCGATGTTTTGGTACGCTCGTGGGTCGGCGGACGTTACTTCGGAGCCATATCCCGGAAAGCCTGCACGCGGAAACCCCATGTTCTGAGTGGCATCTGCTGGCAGCCCGAGCTCCACCGAGGGAACATGATCAATCGCTGTATTCATGTTGGCCACATCGGCCCGGCTCCAACCCAAATTCAGGTGATTTACCAGGGTCGGGCTGATCGTGAAATCGTATTGCAGCCGTGCGTAGTGAGATTTGAAGATCTGGTGCCAGCGATCCTGGGCAATGTAGGGTAGCGGAAAGCGCGGAAACCCACCTTTAATCGTGTCCTGAATACGATACGAGTAGCTCCCGGAAAGGCGCTGGCGATCCGAAATAACCTGGTCAACCTTCCCCACGTAGTTGTTCATATCCGTGGGCACTGTGGTTGACGAATTGTAGTTGTGGAATACTCCTGTGCCGGTGGGCATCGGGAACTTGCTTAGGATTGCCATGCCCACAGGGTCGATCACCGACTTGCCCGTGGTGGGATTCGTATAGGTGTCCAGATGGTTTCCCGAAATGGGGGTCGTACGAGAGGCCGGCGCGATTGTGGGATCGTAAATGGAAACGGGTCCCCCGAAAAAGCCGAGCACGTAAGGGTCAGTCAGCAGTTCCGAGAAGTCTCCCGTATGCATTTTGGCGGTCGGGACCGTAAGAAGCACATTTTCGCCCTGTTTAAAACGATAACCCTCGTAATTGAAAAAGAAAAAAGTACGGTTGGTTCCTTTGTAGAGCTTGGGAATCCAGATCGGGCCGCCGACGTTAAAGCCGAAGTCATTTTCGCGATCCAGATTGCGCGGCAATTTGTTCGCATTGTTGACGTAGCTGTTGGCATTCAACGACGTATTGCGCAGCAAGTCATACGCTTCACCGTGGTAACCATTGCCGCCCGACTTGAGAGTAAAGTTCACCACGCCGCCCGATGAACTCCCGAATTCTGCTGAGTAGCTGCTCGTGCTAACCGTAAACTCCTGGAAAGCATCCGGACCGGGCGCCACCTCAGAGAAAAATGTTCCGTTCTGCGCCCGTTGCGTGCCCGCCCCATCAATCAGAATGGAAGTGCCCAGGGCCTGGCCCCCGTTTACTCGAAAATTGGAGGCATCCGTCCCACGTCCGCCATTGCCCGGGGTACTGGCACCCGTTCCGGCAGTGACGCTGCTGTCGAGAAAAATAAATGACAGCGGCGTGCGCCCGCCAAATTCGGCGCTCACTTGCAGGGGCAGTTCTCTAACCTGTTTTTCGGTGACGTTGGTCTGCTGGACCGCGCTTTCTGTCTGAAGGATTGGCGCGTCGCCGGAAACCGTCAGCTGGTCACTGGTGGCGCCCAACGTTAGACTAAAGTCCACGCGCCTTGTCACCTGCACGGGAAGCTGGATAGTCTGGGTGGTGGTCTTGAACCCGGGGGCTTCCACGGAAATCTTGTAGGGGGCCGCAGACAACTCAGGCAAGGTATAGCTGCCTTCGCTCGTTGTAGTGGTTTCGTGCGACGCTCCAGTGTTGGTATTGACCGCGGTCACTTTCGCATCTGCTACAGCAGCGCCGGACGGATCGGTCACCGTTCCGGTGATCGTGCCCCGGTCGCTCTGAGCAAAGCTTGTAAGCGCACCTGCACAAGTCAGAGCCAGCAGGATCCACCCCATTCTGAAAGGTTGGCTTCTTTTCATTCCTCACCCCGAGACCTCGCCCCCAGCACTTGCAATGGGAGGCAGAAGTTGACTGGCATGCTGCATTGCAGCCGCCTGATAATCGTGGAGCCCGAAATGCAATCGATTTCATTCCCCAAAAACTGTCGGAAAACGTACTCTTCGCAATCTAGCTTGTCAAACATTCTTGTGACAAAAGCTAGTTGTGAAGCGAACCGAAGCCCATTCGCACGTATGTTCCGGTTGTGCCTCGCCAAAACTAGGAGCGCCTGTGAAATGAATGACATACGAGGAGGTCGCATAACAAGACGGGTTCCTGGATCGAGTAACCTGGTCAAAGCTCTTAAAGCGGCGAACGGGGGGATCAATCACGTGCAGAGACTCGCATTTCACTCGAACGGAGCGTTCACAACCTTGCTATCAGACATCCCCAACATTTCAGTCCAACTTCGGTCCAACTCAAGAGCGAGATAAATGGCGGGCTCTCCTGGCCGTTCATGGAAACGAAGGAATTGATCGCCGGCTTCTGGCTGTGGCAGGTGAGGTCGATGGAAGAGACGATCGAGTGGCTCAAGCGCGCTCCGTTCGACGGGGGAACCGAGATCGAGGTTCGCCGAGTGTTTGAGACGGAACTTCGGCGCTGAGGCCACTCCCGAGATCAAGGAGCGGGAGCAGCGTCTGCGCGAGGAGCTGCAGAGGAAGGCAGCGAAGCCGTAGTCGCGGCGCGCCTCGGCGTTGCGGCGGCTGCAATTCACGCACGGAAGGGGGACAAACACATGAAGAAAACACCGGCTTGTTCAAAAATACGCACTTGGGGCACCATCATTCATTGCAGAAGGAGACCCACGATGTCTGTCAACACGCTGATCGCAATGATTGCGACTGTGACCGCCAGCTTTGCGATCGCGACGATCGTTCAAGCAGCGCAGGAGAAGCCGGCCATGCAAACCGTAACACCCAAGCCCACCAAGAGCGGCCATGCCGCGGTCAACGGTCTGAATTACTACTACGCCGTATACGGCACAGGCGAACCACTGTTGCTTCTTCACGGCGGCCTCGGCCAGATCGAGATGTTCGGTCCCAACCTGGCCAAGCTCGCGCAGAGCCGGCAGGTGATCGGCGTCGAGCTGCAGGGACACGGCCGCACGGAACTTGGCGATCGCGAGCTCAGCCTGGTCGACATGGGCAACGACATGGCTGGCGTGCTGAAGAAACTCGGCTACGACCAGGTCGACGTGCTCGGCTATTCGATGGGTGGTGGCGTCGCGTTCCAGTTCGCCGCTCAACATCCGGAAATGGTTCGCCGCCTGGCGCTGGTTTCCACCCCCTATTCGCAGGACGGATTCTATCCGGAGATGCTTCCGCAGCAGGCGGCAGTCGGCGCCGCCATGCTGGAGCAGTTGAAGGAAACGCCGATGTACAAGTCGTACGTGGCGATCGCGCCGCATCCGGAAGAGTTTCCGAAGCTGCTCGATGCGATGGGCGCATACATGCGCAAATCGTATGACTGGTCGGCAGACGTCAAGAAACTGACCATGCCGGTGATGCTCATCTACGGCGACAGCGACATGTTCCGGCCGGAGCACATCGTGAGGTTCTACCAACTGCTCGGCGGCGGACTGAAGGACGCCGGCTGGCAGCGCGAGCACATGTCGCAGAATCGCCTGGCGATTCTGCCGAACCTCACGCACTACGAAATGGGCCTCGCACCGCAGTTGGTCGACACCGCTCTGCCGTTCCTTAACGGCCAAGGCCGCGCCAAGAGCTGGAACGAGCAGGTGAGCGCGAAGTAAACGAAGTAAACCAGGCGGACCGTGCGGCGTCAGCTTCTTGGCCTCTGCACTCGCACATTCCACTTGCCGCGCCGACTATCGCGTGCGCGCCTATCGCATGCCGCGAAAGATTTGGCTCCCGGGGCATCCTCCTTCGAGGAAGTTGACCGGATTAGTAACGACAAGTCGGCCAGCGATCAGGATTCCCCTGCAACGCCGTTTTACGAGGGCGCATCCGGCTCCAGGCCGATGTGATCGTTAACCACATCGCGAAAACGCTGCTTGCAGCCGAGGTAATAGTTATGTGCTGCAGCACATTTAATTTATGTGCAGTGGAGCGTTATGTAGAGTCGCCGCAGTAAGTACTTGCCAGTCAGATCATTCCTCTTGGATCACAGCTCATAAGATTTCATGATGCACTCCTCGGAGGCCATGGGTGTCGCCGCATTCCCGGGCCACGTGGATCTCAAAACGACTCAGATTTAGGCGAGGACAAATCTGGAGATGAAACGAAACGCACTTAATAAAATCAACGAGTCTTCGCCAGTCCAAATGATTCCATGCTGGCAGCAGACAAGGACCTAGTTAACTAGCTCCGTTCTTTGTAACCCTCCGCAGGACATGCGTGTATGCCAAACCTGGACCTCAAGTTCCGCCAATCGAACGAGATGTTATGTTGAGTCCACCAAAGTGAATCGCCTTGCAATCATCAAGTTAGGCCACCTCCCTGCACATATCTACTGTCTGCACATAATATGGCTCCGTCGTCTGAATTGAAACGTGGCCGAGCAGGAATTGAATCTGATCTAGTTCCCCTCCTGACTGATGACACAATCGCGCACAGGTCCTTCTCAATCGTGCGGTGCCACCGATGGCAGACCACAGCATTTCGCGTTAGCTTTCACAATTGCCCAGATCACCTTGGGTGTAAAGCCGTGTCCCCCAATTCTGCCTCCTTTGTTGATAGACCGCAGCAACGGGCCTGCGGTGATGCCGGCACCGAGAGTCCAGCTGTCGACCGCCTCCTTCACCCATTGCGGAACGGGGATCAAGCGCCTGGTCAAACTAGCACTGATATATAGAAATATGTATACTGGTATAGAGATGGGAAGCTGGTTGGAGCCTGTCAGATGGATAGGGACGTCGCTCAGGGATTTGCGCTCTTTCCCTCGCCCCGTCAGGATCGACATCGGACACGCGCTATTTGCAGCCCAGGAGGGCAAGACCGATCCCGCCGCCAAGCCCCTTAAGGGCTTCGGCGGTGCCAGCGTACTCGAAATTGTGGCTTCGCACCAAGGCAACGCGTGGCGGGCCGTTTACACGGTGCGTTTTCTGGATGTCATCTATGTCTTGCATGTATTTCAGAAGAAATCTACAAAAGGTATCGCGACACCGCCAAGAGTGATCGATCTAATTAAACAGAGACTTGCGGATGCAGAACGCGACTACCGAGAAAGGCAAAACTAAAATGAAAACGAAAGCCCGAAAAACACGCAATCGCGTTGCCCGCGTAACCGAAGGCAGCGGCAACGTCTTTGCTGACCTTGGCCTTCCCAATCCTGAGCAGGAGCTGCTCAAGGCGCAGCTCACTCTGCAAATCTATACCATCCTCAAGGACAGTGGCATGACACAGGTGGAGATTGCCAAAATTCTCGGCGTGCAACAGCCTCAGGTTTCCTTGCTGATGCGGAACCGCGCGGGTAATTTTTCCATTGGACGCCTTATGGAGTTCCTGACGGCCCTACGTCAAGATGTTGAAATCACTGTTCGGCCCACCCGCAAAGAACACGGCGCACTCTCGGTTATCTCGGCGTGAACCGACCTAAAATGAATTCTGCAAAATGAACTCATTCGCGGGGATCGGGTTGTTGCTAGTCGCCATTGGGATATTCAGCGTGATGACCTACACGGTGTCGCTGCAGACAAGATCGGAATTCGCATGGCGCTCGGCGCACAGCAGAGCGCCATCTTGGGGATGGTGCTCCGCAAGGGCCTGGGCCTGATTGTTGCAGGCACGTTCATCGGCTTGTGCGTAAGCTTTGGGCTTACGCGCTATCTAGAAAGCCAACTCTGGGGTATTTCTGCGACTGATCCATGGACATTCGCAGCAGTGGTAACGCTCATTATTCTCGTCGGCTTCGCCGCCTGCCTGCTCCCCGCCCGCCGCGCCACGCGGGTTGACCCGCTTATCGCCCTCCGCTACGAATGATTATCAGTAACCCGGTTGGATCGACGCCTTGTCGCTCCTTCAACAGAGACGGGTGCGAAATCAGGAGATTGCTAACCCCAGAAACTGCGGGTCTTCACTTTTCGCACCAGACCGCGAATAACCCGCTCGTTGAAAGTGCCAAAAGGCTGGTCCCTCGTGAGGTAAGTCCACGTGGCACCGCGTTGATAAGGATCAATGCTGCTGGTTTCGGCTTGAGCGAGGCGCTTCGGAATCTCGTCGGTGATTCCTGCCTGAAGTTGCCTGTAGAGTTTGTCGATCGCCATGAGATATTCGTGCAGGGGATCCCGGCCGCCCCACGAGACCCAGTGAATCCCTTCACGAAGTTCGGCAACCGTTGCAAGGTGTTCGGACCAGAGATCATCAATGGTGATCAGTGAAACCATTCTTTCGAGTTCCGAGGAACATGGAGTCCAGTTCCTTGAAGGAGGAGCCGCACCAAGCGTTTTCGTTGCGCCGCGTTCAACTTCCAAGGACGGCCTGGAGAGAAACGCACCCGCAAAGGCTTTCGCTCCGCCACGCCGCCAGGCATCACGCCAGCGCATCACCGAACTCGCATTGCATCCGATGCGCCGTCCCGTTTCGTGGAGAGAGTAACCAGCACGCAGCAACGCCAAAGCTCGCCTGCGCCGGTCTTCCAACAGATCGGCGCTCCCCTTCGGTCTGGGCATAGGTGTTCTGCCTCCTGAACACCCATTACACGCATGTTGCATTATTTATGCACATATCTTATAGGGATGGCGGAGCAAACCCACGCTGCTTTCTTGCTGAGGCACCGTTCGCGCAGTTTCGTCGTCCAGACGGCCGCCGGCTGCTTTGTCCCTACCGAAAATGCTCCGCATCTCCGGATTGCGCACTATCCGTCTCCTGTGCGCGGGTGCCTTCCCATGCTCACCTTCGAGAAAGGGTGTTCTGCAGGCCCACCCTTCGCCGCACTTGCATATTGGGATGCGCCCTGTCCGCTGCGTCGTTCCTAAGTTATAATTCGCAGCGCCATGCACCTGCCTTCGGGCACCCGGCTGGGCCCGTATAAGATCGAAGCGCCCATTGGCGCCGGCGGCATGGGCGAAGTGTATCGGGCCACTGACACGCGTCTCAATCGAGACGTCGCGGTCAAGATTCTGTCCCCGGGCCTCACCGCTGAAGCGAGCGCGAAGCAGCGCTTCGAGCGCGAAGCACACACTGCATCCGCGCTGAACGATCCTCACATCTGCACGATTTACGACGTGGGAGAACACGAGGGGCAGCAGTTCCTCGTCATGGAGTTGCTACAAGGCCAGACGCTCAAGGAGCACATGGACGGCCGAGCGTTGGCGGTCGAGCAAGTGCTTAAATTGGGGATACAGATCGCGGGCGCACTGCAAGCTGCCCACGGCAAAGGGATTATCCATCGGGATATCAAGCCAGGGAATGTTTTTGTCACGGCGGGCGGCGAAATCAAAGTGCTCGACTTTGGCTTGGCAAAATTACTCCAGCAAACCGACCAGGATGCAACTCTTTCACTGGCATTGACCGAACCGCTGGCCGTCCTAGGCACGCTTCCTTATGCGGCGCCCGAACAGTTGTGTGGTGAGAACACGGATGCGCGCACGGACATCTGGGGACTTGGAACTGTGCTGTATGAAATGGCTACCAGTCGACGGCCCTTCAGCGAAGAGATGGCTCCGCGTTTGATCGACGCCATCCTGCACAAACTTCCTGCCCCCTTGCGCGGGCTGGACCGCGCGATCCCTGCGGAACTGGAGCGAATTATTCTCAAGTGCCTGGATAAGGATCCTGAGAATCGCTACCAATCGGCGAAAGCGTTGGTGGTGGACCTGCGGCGTCTCGAAGTAACTTCTACCGCCGCAGCGGTCACGGCACCACTGCGGAAACGGCCTCGGAGGGGGCTCGTGCTGGCGATCGCCGGCACTGGGATCTGCGCTTTGATCGCCGCAACCTTGCTGTTGTGGCCGCTTCTCACCCGCAGCGGGAGGGCGGGGACGCCCGCCCTGCGTTGGGAGCAACTTACGAACTTTGATGATTCTGCAGAAATCCCTACGCTGTCGCGCGACGGCAAGCTGGTGGCGTTTCTGCGCGGCACCGGCAGTTTCGGAAACTCTATGAACACGGGCCAGGTCTGGTTCAAATCTCTGCCCGACGGCGAACCATTTCAACTCACGAAGACCGCCCCTAGAAAACAAACGATCAATTTCTCCCAGGACAGCAGTCGGCTGTACTTCACTCAAGTAGAAGGTCCGTTTGTCTGGAACACCTACGAACTGACTTTGCTGGGAGGGCAGGAACCGAAGCTGTTCATGGCCAATGCCACGGGGTTAAGCTGGATCGGTAGCGATCGCCTATTGTTCTCGACGATCACGACTGGCATACACATGAAGCTGTCCACCTCTAATGCGAGCCGGACGGATGAGCGAGACATCTACGTTCCGCCCGACCATCTGCACGGGATGGCGCACCGGTCTGCCCTGTCCCCCGACGGGAAATGGGTGTTGCTGGTGGAAATGGATAGCCAGTGGTGGAGACCCTGCAGAGTGGTGCCGTTCGACGGCTCATCAGCGGGATGGCAAGTCGGACCGCAGGGTTCGTGTACATGGGCCCAGTGGTCTCCCGACGGCAAATGGATGTACTTCACCGTAGATACGTGGGCAGCCGGTTCTCACGTTTGGCGGCAACGCTTTCCCGACGGCGCACCTCAGCAGCTCACGCCATCAGGCGCGAGCGAGGAGGAAGGGCTCGCGATGATGCCTGACGGCAAATCCTTCATCACCACCGCTGGCGCGCAACAGTCCGCGATCTGGCTGCACGACGACAAGAGCGGCGAAAAGCAGATCACCTCTGAGGGTTACTCGTTTTTCCCGACTCTGTCACCGGATGGCAAGAAGGTTTACTGCTTGCGGCGAGTCACGGGTTCGCGCTCATACTTCAGTGGCGAGCTTTGGGTTTACGACATCGCGACCGGAGCCGCGGAACGACTCTTCGCGGGTTTAGTGCTCACGCATTTCTCAATATCGCGGGATGGGAAAAAAGTGGCGTTCGCCACAGAACAGGGTCAGGCGCGGTCGGGGATCTGGGTCGGCTGGCTTGACGGCACGCAGGCGCCGCGGCAGATTACGTTCGGAGGCGAATATCGCGCTTTTTTCGGCAGGCCGGGGCAGATCTTGTATCAGGGCACTGAGTCTTCACCGAAGATCATGAGTATCAGCGAAGACGGCACAGGCCAGCTGGCGGTCTCGGACCTTCACATCATGTCCCTGCAAAGCGTTTCGCCTGATGGGCGCTGGGCTCTCGTGGGCGTTACGCCGCCGGGTGGGCACGGGGACAGAAACTCGATGTCCTTAGCTGTGCCGCTTAGTGGCGGGGCACCGATCACGATATGCGATAGCTGCAGCGTCGCATACGGCACCGCACGCTCCTCAGCCCCGCTACTTTCGTGGAGTCTGGACGGGAAATGGGTGTACGTGTCGCTGCGGCACTTTCCGTTCGGCTCATTAAGAACAGCGGTGATACCCATCAAGACCGGGGCCGCGCCTCCCACCTTTATGAAGAAGTTTGGCAGTGAAGCGGATTTCGCACGGATTCCCGGCGCGCATTTGATCAATCAGGACGACGTATCTTCGGGCGTATCGCCGAACTACTTTGTCAGTAAGCGCCGTTCCGCCAAGGCCAACCTCTTCCGCATCTATCTCGAGCAATAAAAGCCTTGGCGTTGAGCGTGGTTCAGCGTCTCCCTGATGTCTGCCGTTCCGAATACCTCTGCAGTGCTTCGGAGTGGATGGTCGGCTTAACTGGTCGTGATGCCCGCACGAGTTTAACTCCTGCGCAATCTAGACTTTGAAGGTGCGTGCACAGACTGGACCACTTAAGCCGAAAATAACCGGCAAACTGTTTGATTCAATGACATTTACGGTGTCAAACAGTGTGGACCGGTTATTTTTAGCAACCCTTACCTAATCGCGTTACATCAGAGTTCCGCGTCAGAACGGAGCCGCCCGGCGGCGGACGCTACGCGTGAGGCAAACGGAGCAGCCTATAGCTAACGCCTGAAGTAAGCTGTCTGGGGAGGAGGCCCCCGTAACCCGACTTCGCAAAAACAGTGCCATCCAAGGGGTTCACCCCACCAACTTCGGTCCAACTTCGGCCCAACTCAAGGGCGAGATAAATGGCGCGTTCCCCTGTAAGCGACACCAGAAGCAGCACTTAGTTTTGTACTACTTGCTACGAACCAGAAGGCCGGGAGTTCGAGTCTCTCCGGGCGCGGCACTTATTTTCGCGGCTTCTTATCAACAACGTCCAAGACTACGTTAGTTCCTTTCGAACTCCGGTTGGCATTCTGGCCGTTAGCTGGAGAGG
>WNGO01001002.1_pt1 | contig 17855 bp, 19 predicted proteins | sample 5400511 | NCBI WGS metagenome assembly WNGO01 (sample SAMN13153380, study PRJNA577476) | soil metagenome | isolation source: 20 cm soil or saprolite under Garry oak tree replicate 2 | place: USA:California | collected 2016-06-15 | reverse complement strand
CGGGCAGCGCCCTCAGCTCTTGGCGACGAACTCGTTGGTGCCAAAGACGCGAACGGTGCCTTCCCAAAGAAGGAAAAAAGCCGAAAGGCCCAGGACTGGGTTCAGCGCATCCTTCCAGGCACTTCGCTTTCGACCGACCGCCATGCTGACCCTCTGCGCCAATGCCGGTACAACCGGAAAACCTCGCCGCTATTTGGCCGAAACCTTTTTCTTCCGCGTTTCCGATGAAGCGTTTGGTGTTTCAGCGGCGGAAAACACAACATTCCGCGCGACGAGATCGTCGACCTTTTCAGCCGAGTAACCCAGTTCCGTCAGGATGGACCTTGTATGTTCGCCAATCTTCAGACCTTTGACCCGAAGTTCGGGAACCTGACCATCGTAGCGATTGGGGTGATTCACCAGTTGAACGACGCCGCCATTGATCTCGGTCGACCGGAAGATATCCATGGCTTCCACCTGGGGATCGTCCGCGACGTCGTCGAAGTCGTGAACCGGTCCATACCAGATGCCATGCCTGTCAAACGCCGCGGCGACGTCGGCATAGGTACGTTTCGCAAGCACCGATGCAAAAACGCGGGCGACTTTGTCACGCTCTTCGTATGCATGCACATTCTGAATGGCACGAAGCTCGTCGCTGTCCAGCGCCTCGGCCAATTTCTCAAGCGGATTGGTGGAAACCGCCATCTCGGCGTCGCTGCAGTGATAAACACCATAAGGAGCGTGGTGATACCAGGTCGAGAGATGAGGATCGCGATTTAGAATTTGTGTGCTGGGGCGAACCGACATGAAAACGGTGAGCGGTTCGGTTTGCATATCGAAGCCGGCCGCAAACAACGATCCCTCGACATGCGTGCCCTCACCCGTCGTCAGCTTTCGGACGTAGGCGGCAACTATTCCCATGGCAAGCAACGCACCCGCATGCTGGTCGATAATCGCCGAGCCGACCGATTTGGCTTCTTTGTGCTGATTGCCTGTCGCGCTCATCAATCCGGTCCTCGCCTGAATGATCAGATCTTGCGATTCTCGGGCGAGCATCGGTCCTTTGCTGCCCCAGCCGGTACCGCTGGCGTAGATAATGTCCGGCTTTCGCTTCTTGATGTCTTCGTAGCCAAGCCCAAGCCGCGCCATCACGCCGCTGCGAAAATTCTCAACCACGACGTCGGCCTTGTCGATCAGGGCAAGCACGATCTCTCGCCCTTCCGGAGATTTCAGATCGACGGAAAGCAGACGTTTGTTGCGAAATGCACAGAGATAGAGACCGCTGACATTTCCGGGCAGCTCAGCGCCCCGCCAGCGGCGCGATCGTTCACCTTCGATGGGCTCGATTTTTACGACGTCTGCACCCATGTCTCCGAGATATTGTGTGCACGCCGGTCCCTGCAGCACGTGACAGAAACTGACTACCTTCATCGAATTCAGCAACATTATCGCTCTCCGCTTACGCGTTATCTCAATCCCGGGGCGCTAGCCGACGGGAAGTTTTCCAAACACCTTCTGATGCTGTTCGTTCGAAATCGCCGGCGCCCAACCACGGTATCGCGGATGTTCGGGATCGATCGGAAGGTGAACCACACTTTGCGTCTCGCTGGCCTGGTAACAAGCCGTGATAAGCTCCAGCGATGCCCGGGCGTCGGCGAGCGTCACCGGCAACGGACCTCCCGTCGCGATAGCCTCGTGGAACAGCTCGTATTGCCGCGCGAACCAGCTCTTCTGAGGTTTGAGCTCCCTCATCTTCGCTTCTATCGCCTCGCCGATCTGTGGAGTCTTTGGGATAACCACCCAGGGGTCTTCACCCGGCCTGGCCGAATCGTTGTCGTAGCCGGTCTTCTCGAACGTGACATTCTCAAAACAAAACCGCATGCGCGTTACCTGACGCGCCGATCCGAGCGTTGCGCTCAGCGACACCAGCGATCCGTCAGCCATTAACACGCTGGCAACGGCACAATCTTCCACCTCGATCGGATTGACGCGCGTGGTTTTGAAGGCGGATACGGCAATCGCGGGCCCCAGAAGCCAAAAAGCCAGATCGTGAATATGTATGGCCTGGGTGACCAGGACGCCGCCGAGTTCCGTCGCAAACTTGCCGCGCCAGGCGACGGCGTAGTAGTCCGGTCCCCTGGCCTTTGCAGTGTCGATCGAGGTAACGTAGTGCTTTCCGGCAAGACCGGATTGAATGACGTGACGAACCTTTGCGATGCCATCGCCAAAGCGATATTGAAAAATCGGCATCACACGTGCGACGGACTGTTTCTCCAGTGCTGCGACGGCGTCGACTAACTGGAGAGAACTCGTGAAGGGCTTCTCGCAGATAACGTGCTTTCCCGCCGCCAAGGCGGCCTTGACCATCTCATAGTGCAGCCCGGGAGGCGTGCAGATCGCAACGACGTCGACGTCCGGTCTTTTCAAAACATCGTCGAAACTTCGAATCCGACCTGCAATGGCATACCGATCCGCGAATTCCGTCAAACGCTTTTCATCGGAATCGCAGCATATCGTCACAGCGAACAGATCCGGCAGGAAAGCCAGTCCGTCGCGGACGTGCCAATCCGCCACCCAGCCGCAGCCAACGATCGCTATGTTTAGACGCTTCATTTTTCTCGTCCATCGCGTCGAGCTGCGGGCAGAAACCGGCTGTTAGACAATCTATCTGTCGCCTTCAAAGTTCGGAGGCCGTTTTTCAACGAACGCGGCAAGGCCCTCGGCGCGATCCGCGGATGAATGGTTGCGCAGAATCGACACACGTTCGAACGCAAGGCCATTCTGAAGTGTGGCGCCGGAAGCAACCGCCATGCACACCTTGGAGGAGCGCACCGCAAACGGCGCACGGCCTGCAATAATTTTAGCAATCTCGACCGCGCGGTTGACGGTATCTTTCGTCTCGCAGATTTCGACGACATATCCGACACGGTGAGCGGTTTCGGCATCGATCGGATCGCCGGTCATGATCATGTAGGAAGCCAGGTTCGGGCCGACCTTGCGCGGCAGCCGCTGAGTGCCGCCATCGCCGGGCATGCCGCCGGTCTTGACTTCCGGTTGTCCGAACAGTGCGTTCCGGCCGGCAACGACGAAGTCGCAACACATCGCCAGCTCATTGCCCGCCCCAAGCGCATAGCCGTTGACCGCGGCGATGATCGGTTTGGGAAAGGATTCGATGATGCGCCACGCATCTACACGCAAGGGATCGTTGACCACCGCGGTGACACCGTGTTTCCGCATGTTCGCGAGATCCGCACCGGCCGAAAACGCATTTTCGTCGCCCGTGATGACGACCGCGCGCATTTTTGGATTACCACTGGCTTGTTCGAGAAGCCGGGCAAGCTCAATGACCATTCCGTTGGTGAGAGCGTTCCGCTTTGCCGATCGTGTGAACCTGATCAGCAGGACGTGCGGCGAAACCTGTTCGCTTTGAACGTAACCCGCATCGCCCTGCATTCCGGTTTCCACGCCTGAGTTCCTTTCCAACGATCAGCTTGCGGCAGCGCCGATTTTCGGCGCCGATTTCGAACTGTTCGAAGAACCTGCAGGCAGGAACCGGGCATCGGCCAAGCCGAATTTCTCGAACAACGCATCGATATCGGCGCGATCGGCATCGGCGAGAGCCGGGAACGGCGCGCGTACCTTGAAATTCGACAAAACTCCCTGCTTCGCCAACGCGTACTTGGTACGAACCCGATAATCGCGAAGCGGCTGACGCCAACACACGCGCGCGAGAGGCCCAAGTTTGCCCCAGATTTCGTAAGCCTCGGTAATCTTGCCCTGGGTCGCCAGAGTGTGCATCCGCACCAGCTCGGCGGTCGCCGTCGCCGCGAAACCGATAAGCGCGCCGTCGCAGCCCATCAGCATCGCCTCCAGAATAAAGGTATCGCTTCCGGTCAAGGAGCCGATCTTGCGCTTCGCCGCGGCGGCCTCTTTGACGTTGTCGAGCGTTTGCTCAACGCTGAAGGACGCATCCTTGATCGCAACGATACTGGAGATCTGGGAGAGCGCCGTGATCGAGCCCCTCGGGTAATTGCAGAAGTTGGTCTGGAAAGCCAACATCGGCACGTTGACGGCGTCGGCGATCGCCTGATGGTAGTCGACGATCATCGAAACCGACGGCGCGCTCAGGAAAGCAGGAACCGGCGGAAAGATCACCAGGCCCTCCGCGCCTGCGTCAACGACGCGCTTTGCGTATTCAACCGCCGCTGCAGTGTGAGTGGCATTCACGCCCGACAGCAGCGTGCACCCGCCCACAAGCGTCGCCTTGCATCGGCGGATAACGTCCAATTGTTCGGAAATCTCCAGAGAACTGACTTCGCTTACCGCCATATTCATGGCGATGGCGCGCGGATTGCCGCCGGCTACCTGCGCGATATATCGATCGAGCAACTTCCAATCGATGGCACCATTTTCCTCGAAAGGAAGGACCGCAGCACTGATGATGCCGGACGACAAGTTATGAGACATGTTGCTTTCCTCTTTCAATTTTCGTTGGCGTGGACGAGCGAGGGCTCCCGAAAGAGCGTTTTGCCAGTTGCCGATGTCTGGCTTTTGCTTGGTTTCATCCCGCAGACAACGTTATCTATTGAAGAAGTTCTATCCCCGGCACAACGTTTGTGTCAACAGGGATTTGATTTCCATACCTGGCATCAGTCCAGCAGTCTTGCGAGCAGCCTTGCGGCCACCGGTGGTTTTGACCTAGGTTCCAAAGGCCTTCGGGAAATGAAAAACGTGTTCGAAAAAAGCGGAAGCCAACACGCCACATTGAATGACGTCGCGCGCGACGCCAATGTTTCGGTAAGCACCGCAGCGCGTGTTCTGCGCGGGTCGCCCTATCCGGTTGCGCCCGAATTGCAGGAACGCGTGCGCAAGGCCGCGGACAAATTGGCCTATGTGCCGAACCTGCTGGCAAAAAAGCTCCGTGGCGGGGAGCATTCCTCCATCGGCCTCATCGTCGGAAACATGATGGACCCCTATTTCGGCGCGATCGCGCAAACGGTGAGCGTTGCCGCGCACAATCGCTCGTTGCTCGCCATTGTCGCGAATATGCAGCGGGATCCGCAACTTGAGTTGGCAATGATCCGCGAGCTTTGGCAGCATCGCGTCAATGGGCTCGTTCTCGCCGGCGGCGGGTTCGATCAAATGACCTACAGGAAAGAGCTGGTTGAGTTGATCCAGCAGCTCAAAAGAGCCGGCATTATTGTGGTTACGGTTGCCGAGCGGGAAATTCCCGTCCCGGTCTTTTCCGTCGACAATGTGACGGTTGGTGTGATGCTGGCCGAGCATGCGCTACGGCACGGACACTCGCAGATTGGAATTTCTGCCGGACCCATTCACAGCTATGTCACGCAGCGGCGTCTTAAAGGCAGTCTTAAGGCGCTGGCCAATGCCGGGATTGAGCCCACCGTTGTTAACACCGAGTTCGGTATTGAAGGCGGGATTAACGCGGTCAATGCGTTGCTTGAGCAGTCCCCGAAGCTCACGATGATCCTTGCCAATGCCGATACGCTCGGGGTCGGCATCATTCAGGGGCTGGCAATGAAGGGACTTCGCGTCCCCGATGATGTGTCGATTATCAGTGCCGGCGCCACCGCCTATGCGGGAATATGCGATCCCGTCCTCACAACGATGGATCTCGGCCTGGGGGCCTGTTGCAAAACCGCCGTTGAGTATGTTGGCGAGTGTTTGGCGGGAATGACACCCTCCGTGCCAAAAAAGATAACCCCTCACATGATTTCGGGGAAATCCGTGCGAACGCTATCCCTGCCAAAAAGAAGAGTTATCCGCTAGTTCAGGCTCGATTGTCGATCCAGGCAAGATCGCTCGCCCAACACATATCAAACCCGGTGCAACTGCAGACCGCCGCCGACATCGATATGGACCCCGGGTCAGGAAGAACGTGCCGCGCAGATTGATCGCGACGCTGCGATCGAAACTCTCGGGCGTCAGTTCGAGAAGATCGCCGCGGACCAGGGAACTCACGCCGGCGTTGTTGACGAGGCAGGCGAGAGTGCCGAGGTCCTGTTCGATCCGTTCCAGCAAGGCGTCGTGCCGGTCAAGATCGGCCAGGTCGAACGGGTAATAACGTGCTGCAGCCGAACGCTGCGAAGATGTCGAGTTCAGGCCCGGGATCCTCCATGCTGGCCAGCGCAACATCGAAGCCTTGCGCTGCCAAGGCCGAGGCGATGGCGTAACCGATGCCTTTGGCGGCGCCGGTCACCAGCGCGACGCCACGCTTGCTTGCTGTTGCCATCGCTATTTAAGGCCCGGCGGCATCAGGATTTCGCGAGTTCAGCTTTGGTCAGGGCAAATTGCATTTGATAGATGCCGCGCACGATGGTCTCTGCAGCCCCGCAGGCGACCATCGCCTTATTGTCCCCCATCCGCGACCGAAATGCCTCAATAGCCTCGGGGCGGCTGGCTTCGGCCATAAGTACCCAGGCTGCGGTCTTGTCTGGCGCACCACGGAGATTCTTCTCCGCGGTGTCACCCTGTCCGGCCGCTACATGTCCCCTGAGCAGATGCAGGCCGACCAGACCCGGGATCGCGGTGATGGCGTCGGCCATGCGGTCGCGCAGCGCCGCTTGAAACGTTTCGGCCGCCGCAGTTGTATCGAGCACGACCGCTTCAATCCAACCACCCTCGCCGACGCCCAGACTCCAAGCAACGTCACAGATGGTGCGCGAAGTGTCGATGAAATGGGCGACGACCTGCTTTGTCCAATTGGTGGGCGCGTTCAGCCGCGATTGATACACAGGCGACGAGAGATCGGCCGCCGTCTCAGTCTCGTAGAAGTTGAAGTATTTCGGATGCCCGTCGACTGCCACGTAGCGGCGGCCGCGCAGAAACCCCGGCAGGCCGACCCGTTCGGGGATATGCTCGCGGACATGCCACGCAACGAAATCTTCTTCGGCCTCCCCAGCGATGCCGTTCCAGATGACCAGCACCCCGTTTCCAATCAACGCCATCGGCCGATCCCGTCAACTGCTGGCCATCGAGAGCTTCTTCGCCCAGCGCATGATGTGGTCGGCGATAGCGACGGTCTCACCGTTCTGGTTGACCACCTTCACTTTGGCGATGCTGCGTCCGCGCTCTTTGTCAACCACATCCACTGTGTAGTGTGCCGTGATGGTGTCGCCGAGCAATACTGGCTGCAGGAACCGGACGCGGTCGTAACCGGCCGAGACCGGAAAGTCGGACAGTCCTTCCTTGTGAATCACATGGGCAATGCTGATGGTCGATACCGTCGACATATATCCCACCAGTAGCGCGCCGTGGGCGATACGCCGACCCAGGCTCGATTTTTCCTTCATGTACTGGTCGTTGATGTGGGTATCGCTGAAGTCGCCGGTAATTCCTGCGAACAAGACGACGTCCGTTTCGCCGACGGTCTTGGCGAACAGGTAATGCTGGCCGACTTCCACGAAATCGAGACCTGACTGCTCCATTTTTCGGCTTTCCCTGGCCATTGACACTACTTTCTTTGTTATGTAACCGGTTACAGTTGAGCCTCGGCGCTGTCAAACGAAAAACACAGAAATCACCTGAGGGAAATGGTCTGCCATGGAGATCGTCACAGCCCGCGAAGCCGCGAAGCTCGTCAAATCGGGGCATAGCGTGATGATCAGCGGCTCGGGCGGCGGCCACTGCATCCCGGAATCGATCCTGGTCGAAATCGAGAAGCGCTATCTGGCCGAGGCTCTGCCACGCGATCTCTGCCTCATTCACGTGGTCGGACTGGGTGATCGGGCGACCAAAGGCGTCGCCCATTTCTGCCATGACGGCATGATCAAGCGCAGCATCACCAGCGCGCTGATCGACGCGCCGGTCATGATCCCCCTGGTGCTGCAGGACAAGATCGAGTCCTACACCCTGCCACAGGGCGTGTTGTCACAGATCACACGCGATATCGCCGGCGGCCGGCCCGGGCTCATCACCAAAGTTGGCCTGCACACTTTCATTGATCCGCGACAGTTGGGTGGCAGGCAGAGCCGCAGTGCCAAGGAAGATCTGGTCGAACTGATGACGATCGATGGCGAGGAGTGGCTGCGCTACAAGCCGTTCCGGATCGACATGGCGTTGCTGCGCGGGACGACAGCCGACGAAGACGGCAACGTCACAATGGAACAGGAAGCGCTGTTCGGCGAGATGTTGTCGACGGCCGAGGCCTGCCGACGCCAGGGTGGTATTGTCATTGCTCAGGTCAAGCGATTGGCCAAGCGCGGGACACTGCCGCCGAAGCATGTAAAGATCCCGGGTATCCTGGTCGATTATGTTGTGGTCGACCAGGAGCAGCGACAGACCTATGCGACCGGGTACAGCGCCAGTTATGCCGGCGAGCTGCAGGTGCCGTTGCAGCATTTAAAGGCGCTGGCTTTTTCCGAACGAAAGATCGTTGCCCGCCGCGCGGCGATGGAGATCGTGCGGGGTGCGATCTGTAATCTTGGCGCGGGCATCTCCACCGGCATTTCCGCGGTCGCGGCTGAGGAGAACATCCTCGACGACATGATCCTGACCAACGAGCAAGGATTTATCGGCGGCGCCCCGCTGACCGGCGTGGATTCCGGCGCTGCGCAGAACTATCAGGCCTTGATCGACGCCCCCTATCAGTTCGATTTCTACGACGGCGGCGGCCTCGACATCGCGTTTCTGTCCTTCGCCGAAGTCGATGCCAAAGGCAACGTCAATATCAGCCGGTTCGGCGACAAGATCGTCGGCGTCGGCGGTTTTATCAACATCAGCCAGAACGCCAGGAAGGCGGTGTTCAGCGGTACCTTCACGGCGGGCGGACTGGAGACGGCGTTCGAGGGCGGCCGGCTGCGTATTGTGCGCGAAGGACGGCACCGCAAGTTCGTCGGGTCGATCGAGCAGATCTGCTACAATGCGACCTTCGCAGCCGAACAGGGACGTACCGCCTTGTTCGTGACTGAGCGCGCGCTGTTTCGTGCGACCATCGCAGGCCTGGAACTGATCGAGATCGCACCCGGCATCGATATCGAGCGCGATATTCTCGCGCATATGGATTTCAAACCCGCCGTCGCTGCAAGACTGAAACTAATGGATGCTCGCCTCTTTACCCCGCAATTGATGGGTTTGGCGAACGATAAGACACACGAAAATATCAGGCAAGGATTGCGTGCATGACCGCCGCCGATTCAACCCCGAGTCCAGCTTCAATCGTCAAGGCTTCTAGTCCCGGCGCAAAAGTGCTCGCCGTGCTCTGGGGCGCCATGCCTGCGCTGGTCTTTGTGGCGCTGATCGGGCTCTGGTGGGCCGCTGTAGATGTCCTCAAGGTCCCAGCCTATCTGCTGCCGCCGCCTCAAGACGTGCTGCCCCGTATTTTCAGTTCGCGCCTGAGCCTGTGGAACCACAGCCTGGTGACCTTGCAGGAAATCATCCTGGGTTTCGGACTGTCCGTGGTTACTGCGATTCCGATGGGCCTGTTGATCGCCCTGTCGCCGGCCGCCAAGCGAATGCTCTATCCGTTTCTCATGTTCATCCAGCTCGTGCCGAAAATCGCGATCGCGCCGCTGTTCGTTGTCTGGGTCGGCTTCGGCATGACCTCCAAGGTTCTGCTCACCCTGCTCTTGACCTTCTTCCCTCTGCTGCTCGCGAGCATCGCCGGCTTTCAGATCCTCGATCAGCGTCTGCTCTATCTGACACGATCGCTGGGCGCCACGTTCTGGCAGACCTTCCGCTATCTGCGCTTTCCGGCCGCACTACCCGTCATCTTCGGCGGCTTGAAGACCTCGGCCACCATCGCAGCAACAGCCGCCATCGTGGCGGAGTTCGTCGGCGCGAATAAGGGCCTGGGTTACCTGCTTTTGCAGGCCACGGGAACGCTGGACACGACCTATGTGTTCGCCATTCTTTTTCTGCTGACCATCATCGGCCTGGCCCTGAATTCCATCGTCGAGCTGGTGGAATATTTTATGGCGCCCTGGCGCAGAGCGCACGACAAATAGGAAACGTCCAAATGCTTTAAATACAAGAAAGGCTCCGGAGGAAATCATGTTAAGAATATCGACAAAAACCCAGCATGGATATCTGTCGCTTGCATCTCTCGCCCCGATACTGGCGTTGGGAACGGGAGCGCTCGCCGCCTCACTTGAGAAGATCACCTTTCAACTGAACTTCGCGGCTGCCGGCTACAACGCCGGCTATGAGCTTGCGGTTGAGAAAGGCTTCTACAGGGATGCCGGCCTCGATGTCACCATCGAGCCCGGCAACGGCTCGCAGATCACTGCGCAACTGGTCGCGGCTGGCAAGTCCGACATCGCCTTTGCCGATGCATCGCCGGTGATGAAGCTGATCTCGCAGGGCGCAAAAATCAAAGTGCTCGCGACCATCCTGCAGGGTAATCCAAACCAGGTGACCGCTCTCAAGAAGACCGGTTTGAAGTCGGTTGCCGACATGAAGGGACGCTCGGTAGCAGTGCCGAACGGCAGTTCGCAGGCTTCCATGTTCCCATTGGTGCTGGCCGCCAACGGCCTTAAGGAAACCGACATTAAAATCGTAAACATGCCGTCGGACTCGATGATCCCTTCGCTGTTGCAAGGCACCGTCGATGTTATCCTGGGTTCGGTCGATTCCTATGGTCCGCAACTCGCGAGCATGAATATGGAAACCGATAATTTCAGATTCATCGACTCTGGCGCGCCGACGGTTTCGACCTCGATCATTGCGTCCGAATCGTTCCTGGCGGCCCACCCGGATCAGGCCAAGGCGTTCGTAGCGGCCAGCCTTAAAGGCTGGTACGCGACGCTCGACGATCAACCTGCCGCTATCGCCGCCATGAAGAAGATTTTCCCGGATGCGAACGAGAAGCTCGCCCCGAGCCAGATCGATGCAACCAAGGTCCTGATGTGCGTCAATCGCGCCAAATTCGTCGGCAAGGCGACACCCGAGCAATGGAACGACACGGTGAAAATCCTGTCGGCGATCGGAATCCTGCCGGCCGATATCCCGGCCACCAACTACTACACCTACGATTATCTGCCGCCGGAGTCCGCGCTACGCTCCTGCCCGCTTAAATAAGAAATCAGTTCGCCGGGCTTGAGAAAGATCGACAACATGCGTTCGACAAATACCATCGGCGTACGGTTGGAAATCGATCGCGTCGGTAAGGCGTTCGGCTCGTTCGAAGCCCTGCGCCCGACGACGATCGATATTGAGCCCGGCGAATTCGTCTCGGTTGTAGGTCCGAGCGGATGCGGCAAAAGCACCCTGATGCTGATGGTCGCCGGCCTGCTGAAAGCCAGTCAGGGTGCGATCCGGGTCGATGGCAAGCCGCTATCCGGCCCGCTGACCGACGTCGGTATCGCCTTCCAGGATCATCTGCTGCTCGACTTCCGGACCGCATTCGACAACGTGCTGCTTCCAGGCATCATCCGTCGTCTGCCGATGGGCCCGGTTCGAGAACGGACCAGGGAGCTGTTCGAGCGCCTGGGCCTCACCGGCGCAGCGAACCGATATCCTCACCAATTATCGGGCGGCATGCGCCAGCGCGTGTCGCTGGCGCGATCCCTCGTCTTGCGGCCGTCGGTGCTGCTGATGGATGAGCCGTTCGGCGCGCTCGATGCGCTCACTCGTCTGCAGGTTCGCTACGACCTGGAACAATTGTGGATGGCCGACCGGCCCACGGTCCTGTTCATCACCCACAGCGTCGAAGAAGCGGTGGGTCTTTCCGACCGCGTGCTCGTCATGTCCCCCTCACCCGGCCAGGCGGTCGAAGAACTGCGGATCGATCTGCCGCGTCCCCGGCCGCTGGCGCTCGGCGAAGAACCGAAGCTGGCAGAACATGCCAAACGCATCTATGCACATTTCGCGCGCCTCGGCGTTCTCAATCCCAACATGGTCGGAGCCGCCGCCGCAGTCATGCGCGCATAGCTCAAGCAACAGGGGTCAGGTTGGCGCCGGTCCCGACGACGCCCGCGTGACGATTTCAGCGGCGCACTCGAAAACCGTCGCCTCTTCCCGTCCTTCCAGCAGCGCCGCGATATGGCTGCCGGCCCGGCGTCCGACTTCGTCACTCAACACACGGACGGTCGTGATCGGAATCGGGAGTTCGGCCATGATTTCAATGTCGTCATAGCCAACGATCGACATTTCGTCCGGCACGCGGATGCCAAGCGCCTGGCTTTCCAGCATCGCGCCCACAGCCAAATAACCGTTACCGCAGATAACGGCCGTCGGTTTCGGATCCTTGCTGACGATGCGGCGAAACAGTTCCCGCCCCTGATGGATGGTCCATTGCCCAACCACGAAATGATCCGGCCGCACCGCCAGCGAATGTTCGGCCAAGGCGTCCCGGATTCCCTCGGTTCGTGCCCTGGCGCGATCGTTCGTGGTCGCATCCTGGGCGATGACACCGAAGCGACGGTGACCGAAGTCAATTAGATGGTTGGTCAGGCGATAGAGTGCCTTGTGATTGTCAGGTCCAATCGAGGTGCCGTGGGTGTCGCGATTGTAGACGAACATGTTGAGCATCGGCACGTCATTTCGGGTCAGGAATCCCGTCAAATCGTGGTGGTGCAGCTCGCCGACCAGCAGGATGGCATCCACGCCACGCTCGACGAATTTCTTGACCTGCCGAAACTCCTGATCGAAGTCATATTCAGAGCATGCCAGCAGCAGCGTATAGCCGAGCCGGGTAAGTTCGCTCTGCAGCCCATCGATGGCACGGGCAAAGTCACCATGGGTAAGGGTCGGAAACACGGCGCCAATCGCACCCGTTCGACGGGTGGTAAGTGCCCGCGCGATGCCGTCCGGTACCCATCCGAGCCGTTGCACAACGGAGGCAATCCGCTCCTTCAGTTCGGGCGAAACCAACTCCGGATTATTCATGGCGCGGGAAACGGTTGCGGTTGAAACACCTGCGATCTCGGCAACCTTACGTAGCCCCACGCCTCGCGTCGATTTAGGCGCTCCGCTCTTTTGCCGTCTCACTGCGAGCGCTCCTCCACCGATTCGGCCACAACCTGCCGTGAAAGAGACAGGATGATAGACGGCCATGCAACAGCTTCATATCCATGACCCTGCTTGACGGGCAGGCAGGTTGACAGGGCAAAGCTCCAATGAACATGTGTATGTAAACGGTTACATACACATGTTCATCGGTCAAGATCGCCCGGGAGAGGTCGAATGACGACGCAACGTCAGGCGCTGGTGACAGGCGCCACACGATTCATCGGACTGGTCGGCGACCCCGTTTCCCAGGTCCGCTCGCCGGATTTCTACAACCCGCGCCTGGCGCGGGTCGGCGCAAATGTCGTGTTGATCCCGCTCCATGTGCCGGCGGACCGGTTTGAGGCCACCATGCCGGGACTTCAGCAACTCGGCAATCTTGCCGGCCTGCTCTTTACAGTTCCGTTCAAGGAGCGCGCGGTAGCTTTTGCCGACGAGATACTGCCGGTTGGCCTGCAGGTAGGCGCGATCAACGCCATGCGTCGGAACCCGGACGGGCACTGGATATCCGACATTTTCGACGGGATCGGTTTGGTACGGGCACTCGAAGGCATGGGCGTGACGCTAACCGGCCAACGCGCGCTGCTGCTGGGTGCCGGAGGTGCCGGCCGGGCGATCGCCCTGTCGCTCGCTCGCGCCGGTGTCCGCGGCCTAACCCTGTTCGATCTCGATGCTGTAAGGGTTTCGCGGCTCACGGCCGACATCGCGCACTTTTACCCGGCATGTGCTGTCGCAACGCCTCGGATCGTCGCAGCCAATGGGCACGACGTCGTCGTCAATGCGACGCCGGTCGGCATGGCACCCGGCGACGGCCTGCCGACGCCGCTCGGGCTGCTCGATCCCGCCTGCGTCGTGTTCGACATCGTGCCGAAACCGGACGTGACGCCACTGATGCAGTATGCGACCGAAGCCGGCTGCCGGGTCGGTGGCGGCCAACTCATGATCGATGGTCAAGCCGACGCGGTGCTGGATTTTCTCGGCTTTGGCACGTGAAGGCGCCTGTCGTACCCGGCGGTATCCTACTTGACCGCGCCAGCCGTCATGCCGCTGACGAGATAACGTCGCATCGCAATCGAGAGCAGCAGAACCGGGCTCATTATGAGCGTTCCGCCGGCAGCGATCTTGCCCCACTCCCAGCCCTCATAGTTCATGAAATTGACGACCTGCACCGGCGTGGTCGCCGCTTGCGAACGCGTCAGGATCAACGCGAAGAAGAAATCATTCCAGGAATAGAGAAAACATAACACTGCCGTCGTTACGAGGGCCGGCGCCGACAACGGCAGGACGATGACGACAAATGTGCGCCACAGACTCGCACCATCGATCCGGGCGGCTTCCTCCAGCGCTTCCGGGATCCCCTCGAAGAAGCCGCGCATAAGCCAGACCACCAGCGACAGGTTGAAGGTCAGATAGACCAGGATGAGACCAGTCCTTGTATCGAGCAGGCCGATATTTCGATAGACCAGGAAATAAGGGATCGTAAAGGCGATCGGGGGGACCATGCGCGAGATCAGAATCAGCATGCCGACAAGCCGGCTTTGCCGTCGCGCTGCCCGCGCCAGCGCGTAGGCGCCGGGAGCGCCTATCGCCAGCGCCAGCGTTGTCGAGACCAGACTGGTGATGGCGCTGTTTGCGAAGGAACGGATGAAGTCGGGCATAAAGAGCCCCTGGTAATTTTCGAGAGTCGGTTTGAAGAGCAACCGCGACGATCCCGCGAAGATATCGTCCGCCGTCTTGAATGACATGATCACCAGCCAGAGGAATGGCAGCACGGCCAGTAGCGCAAGGCTCCATACCGCGATCCGCACAAATGCAGTTCCGATTCCCCGCTCGTCCCGGGTCATGCGGTCGCCCTGCCTTCGACGATTCGGACGATTGCGACGCTCAGCGCGATGACGAGCAGCACGAGCAAGACCGTAATGGCGCTGGAATAACCGATGTAGCTAAAGCCGAACGCCTGAGTGAAGGTGTAATAATTCGTCACCTCCGTGACGTTGCCCGGACCGCCTTCGGTCAATATGTAGATCAATGGGAACGCCTTGATGCTGTCGATCAACCGAAACAGGCCGGCGACGAGCAACGCGTGACGGATGTGCGGCAGCGTGACAAAGAGGAACATCTGCCATCGGCTGGCGCCGTCGACATGGGCGGCCTCCACCATCTCCTCCGGCAATGTCTTGAGCGCCGCAAGGATGATCAGCATCGTGAACGGAAACCATTCCCAGGTATCGGCGACCACGATCGCCGTCAAAGCCGTCGCCGCGCTGGTCGTGGGCGCCGGCACGGCGAGGCCCAGCGTATGGAAGAGCCACCAAAAGGGACTGATGTCGGGGGAATAGAGCACTTTCCATATGATCGCCACCACGATCGGCGGCAACACCATCGGCACGAGGAATAGTGTTCGCAAAAGATCCGGCCTGCGCGTCTCACGATGGACCAGAAGGGCTGCTCCAAGACCGATCAGCATTTGCAATGCGACGGTCGCAATCGACAGCTTTGCCTGAGTCCAGAGACTCTGGTGCAGCCGGGCGTCCGTCGCCAGCAAAATGTAATTCCCGGCCGGGTGTGAAAAATTCCAGGCCGACAAAGGGTTGGTAAGCGATAACGGTGTCAAACTGGTAACGACCAGATAGCAAATCGGCAGCAATGTAACGCCGGCAAGAATCGCGAGTACCGGCACGAGCAACAGCAGATAGAAGCGGCGCCGGCCATCAAAATCGCCGTTACCATCCAAGCCAAGTGCCAGTTCTTCTGTCACTCCCGGCATAGCTGCGTCAGTCGGCGAAGAGGGTTGCAAGGCCCCCATCAGAGGGCTCCGGCCTTCTTCAGGTCGTCCTTTGCCTCCTGAACCGCAGCAGCCATCACAACCGCGGCCGAGTCCTGACCCGATGCAATGCGCTCAATCGCCTTGTTGATTTTTTCGCCGGCCTGCGGAAACACCGGCATCGTCCGGTACTTCATATAACCGACATCGCCCGCACGCTCCGCCGTGCCGATATAGATCGCGGCGAGATCCTGCCCGTTGACCGACATGGCCTCGCGCAGCTTCGGATTTTGCAGAACCGATCGCCGCGTTGTGGCAATCTGCTTCTTCTCGATCGCCATGCGCGTCATGTTCTCTTTGGAAAGAACCCATTTGATAAACTCCCAGGCTGCGCGCTTCTGCTTCGATCCCGCTGGAATGCCGTAACCCTGCGCGTTGACGCCGGGAAACGAGCCGGCAGGTCCGGCCGGAAACGACGCATAGCGCACGGTGTCCCGCACCTTGCTGTCATCGGAGCGACCGAGCGCGAGAAGCCAATCGAGCGACTGCGTGCGCATGTTGACGCGACCGGCAAACTGCGCGCGCTGCACCTGATCGTCGGTGTAGGAGAGCACGCCCGACGGACCGTATTTGGACAGCAACGTTGCATAAAAGGAAGCGGCTTCGACCGCCTCCGGGGTATCGAACACCGGCGTGACGTCCGTCGGCGGGTCGCGAAATACCCTGCCGCCGAATCCCATCAGGAATGGCGGCCATTGCCAATTGTGCAGTTTGTCGTTGGCGTACGCGGCAGTCTCGGGCGAATGCGTGGCCTCGCAGATCGCCATCATCTCCTTGAAAGTTGCCGGCATCTTGAGGCCGGCCTTCTCGATCAAGTCGCCTCGCGCAGCCGCCAGCATCTGCACGCCCGTCAACCACGCAAACCCAAAAGTCTTGCCGTCAGAAGACGTAAAAGCCGTCTGCGCACCCTTGAGAAAGTCCGATGGATCCCAATCCGCCGGTGTTGAATTCGGATTGCGTACAAAATCGTCGAGCCCGGTCATCCACTTCGATCCGATCCAGCGTCCGGCGAATGGAAAGGTGATGTTGCAAAAGTCGTAACTCGACCCTTGCGTGGATAACTCAAGATCCATGCGCTGGTTGTAGACAGGGAAAGACTGGATATCGAGCAGGACCTTGATGCCGGTTTGCTGCTCGAATTCCGGCAGCAGTTGCGTCAGGATGGTCTGAAACGGATGCTGGAAAGCGGCACCCTTCAACGTCACGCCCTGGAATTCCTTGGTTTGCGCCAGCACCGCGGGCACGCGAAGCGCAGTTGTCAACAACGCTGCTCCTCCCAACAACGCGCTCCTGCGGCTCGGACTGCCCGGCCCCTTTCGCGGTTTGGCGTTGTTCAGCATGACTCCCTCCATTTCTTTTTTGCGCAGATTAATTGGAACAGCCCGTTACTCCGCAAACGGACCGGTCGGCGCACTTCCGCGGCGTCCAGAACACGAAATGGCATTGATCAAGCGGGCATGATCGGGCGCCAACCAGCGTGGCCCGCGCCGGCCCTATCACGGCGATGAGAACGCCTACGTGCAGGTTCGCCGATCAGCTACCAGCTTTTCCTTGATTTAGTTCGATAGACAACGTTATCTTTAACAAATTTACCCTTGCGGGAATGTTGGTGTCAACAAGGATTCGATTTTCGTGCAACTCCTGCTCAATGCAGCGGAATTCGCTCATGACGCCACCATCCGAAGCGAAATGCGACTTTTCGTTGAATCTGAACGTCAAATCGATGCACCGGACGATCCACGCGTTTCTCCCGACGATACGGAGCCCGGCAAGGGTTCCATCGTCAACATCTCCGCGATCGCCGCCGATTTCGTGTCCCGAGGCATTCGCTGCAATTGCATTTGCTCTGGCAACGTCGATGCTCGAACGCGCCGCGACCGCCAGCCCTCATGGACGAGCGCTGTTTATCTGCCGTCAACGGATGGGCGGCTCGGATCCGCGGAGGAAATTGCAGCACTCGCCGGCCTTGCATCGAAGCGAAACCCCGACGCAGCGAGCACATGGACAGGATCATCGACGAATGACGCGCGCAGTCATCTATGCACGATTTTCGACCGAGCTTCAGAACGAGAAATCGACTGAGGAT